>PVBE012516360.1_pt1 | contig 62950 bp, 42 predicted proteins | sample 1631181 | NCBI WGS metagenome assembly PVBE01 (sample SAMN08397723, study PRJNA350692) | Marine metagenome, whole genome shotgun sequencing project. | isolation source: water | place: Pacific Ocean | collected 2012-04
CTATGCCGGGGGCGTTGATCCGCTCTATGGCGCAACCCACGCGGCGCTGATCCGCCGGAGAGATGGCACCGAGCTGTCAGTCGACACGGAGATCGATGATCCCGAGCTGATCGTGGGCGACGAGGTCACCGTACCCAGAAGCGTCAACCGCGTCGCCGTGATCGGTTATGTCCGAACGCCGGGGCTATACGATTTCCAGGAGGGCGACACCGTTATTGACGTTGTCGCCATGGCGGGCGGTTGGGCGCCACCGAAGTCGGACGGTTACAGGCGCGTCCGCGGTAACCCAAGCCGCGCCTTTCTGTATCGCGAAGTGGACGGGGTGGAGGTCGCTGACGACCTCAACCTGCATAGCTTCTACAAACGGGGAGATGTGACCGCGAACCCGGTCGTCCAGCCCGGCGACATCATTGTCGTGCCCGGCAAGGGCAAGGTAGATGCGTCGAGGATACTGAGGGATGTTCTGTCAATCCCGAGATCGCTCAGATTTCTGTGGAGCAAGTAGTTCAATGACCGGTGATCGCCCGTCCATCGACAGCTCGGTTGCTCCCATGCCGTTTGACTGGCGCGAGGCGCTTGGCGCCCTGCGCCGCCGCGCGCCATTGGCCGGCGTGACGCTCACTGTTGTGTGGGCGGCCGTGCTAGCGTTCACGTTCACCCAGACGCCCACTTACGAGGCGCAAGTCGCGCTCACCACGCCAGAGAACCACATGCCATCGCTGCCGATCGACGCCAGCATCGGCGCCGCGCTGGGGCTTCGAGGCCAGTCGCTCGATTCGCAGAAGTGGATGCTCACCAACCCCATACTGCTCAACGGCGTGGCCGAACAGTTGGGTCTCAACATGAGTGGCAGCGACCTTGCGGGCCGCGTGCGAGTCGATATCATCGGCTCATCGCTCATGGTCATGAAGGTCCGCGACGATGACGCCGGCCGCGCCGCTGACATCGCGAATCGGATCGCGGAATCTCATGTCGAGGACACCAGACAACGCGCGCACGACTCGCTGCTAAGCACGGTCGACGCGCTGTCGGAGCAACTCAACACTCTGGATGATCGTCTGGCCCAAAACGAGGGCTCGCTCCGCGACTTCCAGGCCAGCCACAACATCATCGACATCCAGAGCCAGGCCAGCCAGACCGCGAACCTGATCGGAACTATCTCGGCGCAGATCACGTCCGCGCAAGCCGGACGCGCATCCGCATCAGATCAGGCCGACTACTACCGCCGAGTTCTCTCCTCGGAGGACCGAACGTACATCGCGTCCTCAACAGTCGCGCGCAACCCCCTGGTCAGCAGCCTCGAATCCCAGCTCTCGACGCTCGAGGCCGATCGCGCGGCCCAGGCCGCGACCCGCGGACCGGAGCACCCGGAGATGGTCGCCCTCGACGATAGGATCATCGCGCTCCGCCTGGAACTTGCCGCAGCCGTTCAGACGGTGGTAAACCAGGAAGTAGAATCGGAGAACCCGGCCTATCGCGAGGCAGGCCAGCAGCTCGCCGCGGCCGAGGCGTTGGCTCTTGCCGAAAGCGCCCGCGTGTCCGCCTTTGAGGCAGAGCTGAGCGAGCAGTTGGCAGAGCTTCAGAGCCTCCCAGACCTGAGCGTTCAGCTTTCTCACCTGCAGCGTGACGCCACAGCCTCCGCTGCCGTATACGTGGACCTGCTGCAGCGGTATGAGAAAGCCCGAGCGCAATCGGAGGTCGCGCTTACGTCGATCGAAGTGCACAGCTCGGCAGAGCCCCCGGCCTTCCCGGTGAAGCCGCGCAAGGTGCTGAACGCGGCGATCGGACTGTTGCTGGGTATCGGCCTCGGGTTGCTGCTCGTGATGGCGGCGGAGGTGATCGCTGATCCCCTTCGCTCCGAGCGCCACGCTCGCGCCGAACTCGACCTGCCAATTTTGGGAACGATTCCCGGCGCGCCCCGCAGCCTCGGCCGGGTCATCGACGAAATCTCTACGCCAGGCTCATCGGCCGATGATGCGTACCAGGCCTTGCGGTTGAGCGTGCAGGCCGCGTCCGCGGGGAGCATTGTCATCGCCGGCGGCTCGCGCTCGGGACGAGAACGTGAAGTCGCGCTCGGGCTGGCGACGGCCGGGGCTCAGGCTGGCCTCAAGACGCTGCTGCTCGAGGGCGATCTGCGCGCGCCATCCTTTGGAGCCGCGCTTGGATTGAAGTCTGACATGGGTCTCGCCGATTGCCTCGGCGGCGCTCAGGATCCCGCCGACTGCGCCCAGCCGACCACCATCGCGAATCTGTCCGTCCTGGCGGCCGGCGCCAGAGCGTCCGGGACTGTCTCGCTGCTTGAATCCCCGGCCGCGCGCGACGCTCTGAAGACCGCGTGCGGGGGCTTCGACCTCGTGGTCGCGACCGCTCCCGCCTGGCCAACCCCGGACGTGCTCCCACTTGCCTCCGTGCTGGGGGCCGCGCTGGTGGTGGTCAGGGAGGGGCGCTCCTCCCGCACCGTGGTGAAGGAGCTGTGCGAGCGTCTCAGCCGCACCGGATGCCCGCCTATTGGCCTCTGCATCTTACGGAAATGACGCGCGAATCAGGTTCCGCCTCCGACAACGAGCGCCGTGTCCGGTCTCACCTACAGAAGATTGCCTCCGGCGGCGCGTCGATGCTGGTCGGCAACGTCGCCAAGTCCGGACTGCAGTACGCCACGACGATCATCGTGGGGCGCGCGCTCGGGGCAAGCGTCTTCGGCGACTTCGGTCTCGTGATGAGTTGCGAGCGCTTCGCGCGCGTCCTCGGCGACGCCGGCCTTCCGCAGGCCAATCTGAAGTACGTCTCCGCGGGCCTCGCCAACGGTGATCCCGGCGAGGTCCGGCGCGTCGCCACTCTCACGCTCAAGCTGTCGATGGCGCTGAGCCTTCTGATCTTCGCCGGCGTGTGGCTTGCCGCGCCGCTCCTCGCCACGTATGTCTACCGGCGCCCGGAACTCACCATCCCCTTCCGAATTGCCGCGGGTATCGTTCCCTTGCTCAGCGTCACGTCGATGGCGCTGTCCGTCCCGCAGGCCGCCCGAAACATCTTGCCGTTGGTCGCGATCGCCCGCGTGGGCGTTCCGCTGCTGTTCTTAGGCGGGGTAGCGGCTGTGGTGCTTGGCGGGGGCGGGCTCACGCAGTTGATTCTGGCGCACCTTGCTGCAGCGGCGGCAGGCTTGCTGGCGGCGCTCATCGTCCTGGCGATGTGGCTCCCTTCATCCGGCTCGGCGTCTCTGAATCCCGTGGCCACACGCGCGCTGCTCGGTTTCTCGGCGACCGTCTGCCTGGCAGCGGTCGGGAGGATGGTCCTGTCGGCGGCTGATGTTCTCATCCTTGCCCGTTACGTCGCGCCTGACGACCTCGGAGTCTACGTCGCGGCGTCCCGCACGGCGGCCTTCATTCTGCTGCCGCTCGGGGCCGTCAACGGGCTCCAGGGCCCCGTCGCGTCTGACCTGTACACGCGCGGCGACATAGATGGGCTCCGGCGCACCTACCGCACGACAACACGCTGGATCACCGGGGCGACGCTCGCGCTCTTCGCGCCCATGCTTATCGCACCCGAATATGTCATGCGGCTGTTTGGCAGCGAGTTTGGCGGCGGCGGGCCGCTGCTCATCGTCGTCGGTCTGGGCCAGGTCATCAACGGCGCGACCGGCGGCGTCGGCTTCATGCTCACCATGACGGGCGGCCAGCGCTTCGTAGCCATCTCAAACTGGATCGCCGTAGTCGCATTGGTCGCGTCTCTTTTGATCGTGGCTCCCATTTGGGGAGTGCTCGGAGGAGCCGTCTGCGTGGGGGCGGCGTTCGCTGGTGTAAACCTGCTGCGGCTGGGCTTCCTGTGGAGGCAGCGCAGCATCCATCCGTTCGATACCCGATACTGGGTCTGCGGGCTGGCGACGGTTGCTGTCGCCCTCGGCGCGATGGGGCTCGCGAGGATAGGCGGCGCGTGGATGACGGTCGTCGCGCTTGCCGGATTCTACGCCGCCTTCGTCATCATCGCCGCGCGTGGATGGGCCGTGGGAGGCGGGGCTTTAGGGTCGGTGTTGAGTAGGAATGGAAGGCGGGCTGGACCCGACGATCAGCCCGATTCGGAGGCATAGCATGGCAGCATCGCCGCGGGCGCAGCGCCAACCTCGCCTCGCCATTGTGGGGCTCGACGGCGCGACTTGGGACATCATCAACCCGTTGATGGAGGCCGGGAAGCTCCCCAACCTCCAGCAACTTGTGGCCGAGGGCAGCTCTGGCCCCCTGGAGTCGGTCATCCCGCCCGTCACCGCGCCCGCGTGGGCCACGATGCTGACGGGTTGTGATCCCGGCGAGCACGGCGTGTTCGCCATGACGATCCAGGACCCCGAAAGCGAGCACTTCCGTCCGGTCACCATGAACGACTGGCGCGCTCGCCCGCTCTGGTCCATCGCGAATGACTGCGGTCTCACTGCTGGTTTCATGGGCGTGCCTTTTGCATACCCGCCCCAGTCGGTTGACGGCTACATGATCTCCGGCATCATGGGGACGCCGCGGTATGACGAGCGCATGTTCAACCCCTCGTCTCTGTTCGAACCCGTGACCGCCGCCGCGGGAACGTACCCGCTCGATCCCCCCGCCAAGGTCCGTGGCACAGCGCCATTTGAGCTACTGCAGCGCCAGGCCGAGTGGATCCGAGACGCGACCACGCACCTGCTGCACCGCAACCCGGTCGACCTGTTCATGGTGGTCGAGAACTACACCGACCACGTTGGGCATAACTACCTGCGCGGTCGACGGTACGACTGCAACGGCGAGATGATCGATCTCATCGAGCACGCCTACCGCGCGGCGGACGAACTCATCGGCTGCGTCCGCAAGGCTGTCGGCGAGGAGTGCCCGATCCTGGTGGTCTCAGACCACGGCATGGGTCTGTTCGAGGGCTACATCAACCTCGAGCGGGCGCTCGGCGTCGAGGCGCCGGTCGCGCGTCGGAGCTTCATCCGCCGCATCTGGCGAGCGCTCGTCAAGCTGATGCCCGCTTCCGTGGTGAGGCGTCTCCGCCGCGAGTACTGGTCGCGCCCCAAGGCCGGTCGGATCGTGCCTTACGGCGACGCAACGCTCACGCTCACTGGCGTCGAGGGAGCCATTCGCGTCAACGCGGACGACCCCGAGTACCGCTCGCATGTCATCGATGAGATCGTCGAGCGCCTGGCGTCCATTGAGGATCCCGCGACGGGCGCGCCGCTTATCGAGCCCAAGCGCGGGCCAGAGCAGTACGACGGGCCGTACGTCGACCGCGCGCCGGACATCATCGCGTGGCCCGCGAATCAGGGACACCAGCACTTCCTTCGCGCCCCCAAGTGGGTGCCGCTGCTGCCGACGAATGAGGAGACCAAGCGTGCGGGAATGGCCCGCGCGCAGTTGGACCCGGAGGGATGCCACCGACTCGACGGCATCGCCTTGGCCAACGCGCCGGCGGCCGCCGCGGGCGTGGCGGCCCATGCCGAGTTCCCTCAGCACCTGCGCGATGTGATGGCCTACGTGCTGGGGATCTGCTTCGGTGAAGATGTGCCCGACGATGCCAAGATTGGGCCGATGTCTCCGGACGAGACGGGCGACGTTTACGGAACTGACGAACAGGAACTCATCGAAGAGCGACTCGCCGACCTTGGCTACCTGTAGAGGAGACGCGCCGTGGGTGACGGTCGACCGAACGTGCTGATTCTGGTTGTGGACTGCCTCGTGGCTGAGGCGTTCTTCAACGACGCGGGTCGCCTGCCGCTCCCGAACATGGAGCGGCTGCGCGAGCGCGGCACGTCATTCCGTAGCGCCTTTTCTGTCGCGTCAACCACGTCTCCCTGCTTTTCCAGCCTCTTCACCGGCACGTATCCCGTCATCCACGGGGTCCGCGGGTTGCGCGGACTTCGCGTCCGTGATGACCTCCCAACGATGGCCGAGGCCTTCGCCGGAGCCGGCTACCGAACATCCGCCTACGTCACCGGGCCGCTCCTGCCAACGGTCGGCGCCGATCGCGGCTTCGACGTGTATGAACACCGCAACCGTCGCCAAACGATCTACGATGATTGGGGCAAGCCGGTCGTTGAGCGCATTTCCCGCCTCGGCGGCGATGGGCCGGAGCTACTCCTGCTCCACACCTTTGTGTTGCACAGCCCGGCGCGGCGCGCTCTCAGATTCGCCAAGGTCCAATACGGGCGCACGATGTATGACCAGGCGCTCTGCAACATCGATGAATACCTCGGCCGGCTCTGGGATCTCGTCTCATGGGACGATACGGTCGTCGCGCTGATGGCCGACCACGGCGAGATCGTGTCGACGAAGCCATGGTGGCTGTTCACCGCAGTCAAACGCACGGGCATGTCGCGCGTGCTGACGCGCCTCAAGCTCAGCCCGCGCGAGGCGTGGACTACGGGGCGCCACGGCAGCGACATCACCGACGTGCTCACCCACGTGCCGCTGGTGTTTGCCGGCGGCCCCGTTGCGGCGACCGGCCACGAGGTCCGGACTCAGGTGAGTCAGGTCGACATCCTCCCCACCCTCGCTGATCTCGCGGACGTGCCGCTCGCGTTGGATGGGCCGCTCCGTGGTCAAAGCCACGTCGCGGCCCTGACCGGTGGTGAATCCGGGCCTGAGCGTCCTGTCTTCGCCGAGGCCTGCGGCGAGCGAATCGATCCGAAGAACCGGCTGGTGGGTGTCCGCGCGGATGGGTGGAAGTGCATCGTCGCGCCCGAGAACTCTCAGATCCCCCCTCGGCTATATGACCTCACCTCCGACCCGCGCGAGACCCAGAACCTCGCCGACGCCCAGCCTGACAGACTGGCAAACTACCGCGAGATGATCGACCGCGATTACCTCGCCCACCTTCCCGGCGAGGCGGCGCGAATGTCTGACGAGGAGACCCGCGCCATCGAGGAACACCTGCGCGACCTCGGATACCTGTGAACGGCGAAGGTGCGCAGCACCCAACGGGCGAATCGCTTGCGAACGGTGACTGCTGCAATGACTGAGCCGCTCGTGAGCATCGTGATCCCAGCGTACAACGCCGCCGACACGCTCCCCGTGGCGGTCTCCTCGGCGCTGCGCCAGACCTATGGCTCGGTTGAGGTCGTCGTCGTGGATGACGGTTCGGAGGACGAGACCTCGACCGTCGTCGAGCGCCTGTCACCAGACGTCAGACTCATCCACCAACCAAACGCCGGACTTCCCGTCGCGCGCAATGCCGGCTGGCGCGGGGCATCAGGCGAGTTCATCGCCTTCCTAGACGCAGACGATGGATGCCACCCGCTGCGCATCGAGCGGCAGATGGCGACGCTCGGCGGCGACCCCGGCCTGACGTCCGTTCTGACCGGCCGAGTAAGGATCGGGCCAAGCGCCGCGCAGACCCGCAAGGTCGACAACTGCGGCGAGTTGGTGAGCCACTCGGTAACCGACCTTCTGGCGATGTGTCGGCGCGGGGTCGGCGCGTCGATGCTCGTTCGGCGCGAGGCGCTCGACGCCGCCGACGGTTTCGACGAGGCCTCGGCGAAGCGCCCATCCGGCGAAGATGAGCTCCTCACCCGGATCCAAGTCTCCGGTGCCGTCGCCACGCTGGGGCAACCGCTGTACTGGGTCTTCGAGTCGGGTGAATCGATGCGCTGGCGCTACACGGCCGACACCTTTGCGCAGACCCACGCGCGCTGGCTTGGACCTTGGGCGCGCGGCGATGTCGATGCGCTCCCGGGAATCGTTGACACGCCCGAGAACCGCCGGGCGGCCCGCGCGGGCCTGCTCCGCCGGAGCCTGTGGCGCGCGTACGTCATCGGCGACGCCGCATACATCGATGCGGCCGCGCGGCATCTCGGTAACTGGGGCGGCCTCACGCCGGCCGAGCGATGCCAGATAGCTATTGCGCGGGCGGCCGTCGCGACGCGACCCAAACGACCCGACGAGTCGGCCTTGCGAGAGACTTGAGGCCCATGCCCGACGCGCGAAGAGCCCTTGTGATCATCGTCGACGCTGCTCGCAAGGATGCGACCGAGCCCCTCATCGCGTCCTCGCGCATCCCCGCCCTCGCCGCGGCAGCAAGGCCGGCAATGATCGCTCCATCGTGCTGGACCGTGCCATCCGTGGCATCCCTTCTAACGGGCGTCTTCCCGTGGGAACACGGGCTTCACTGGCCACTCGACACGCCGCCAACGGCGCCGCTTACCATCGCCTCGTTTCTCGAGGCTGCCGGACGCCGGATGGCGCTCGTCTCGGCGAATGAGATGTACGGTCCACCCGTCATCGAACTGCGGCCCGGCGTTGCTGAATTCCCCTTGCAGCGCTACTCCCGACCCATAACCGGACTTCGCCGAACGCTCGGTCTGCTCGACTACGGGGGCCGGGTGGTTCTTGAATCGGTGAGGCGACTGGTGGCGTCTGACGTGCCGGATGTGATGGTCGTCCACCTGAACGAGGCCCATCACCCCTACCTGCCACCCGTTTCCGGGCCGCTCGGCCGAGGGGGGCTGACACACATTTTCGGCCATCTGCAATACTACTTCTCCAAGCGCGTTCAGGTCTGGGAGCACGCAGCCCGTGCCGACGACGTCGCCTGGAGCGACGCCCGTCGACGCTACGAGGAATGCCTTGCATACGACGTCGCGATAGTCGAGGAGATCATCGAGCTTTACGAGCAGGTCGGGCTGGTAGACGACACGCTCGTCATCGTCACCGCCGATCATGGCGAGCACCTCGGCGAGCACGGATTGGGCGATCACCAGGCCTCGCTCTACGATGAGTTGGTGAGCGTCCCGTGCGCCGTTATTGCTCCGGGCGTCCCCATCGGACCGCGGCCCGAGGTGCAGTTCCAACACACCGACGTGGCGCTGACAGTCTGCAACTACCTCGGCGTCCCCATGGTCGGCTACGCGCCGCGCCGCCAGCCGCTTGACATGCTGGATCCCGCCAGTTGGGAGAGCGGCCACGAGAGCGCTTTCATGGAGTGGACCCCGTGGGGAGATGAGAAGTTTGGGAAGCTCCAGCAACGCAACCCGACCTACGGTTTCGGACCGTTGCGTCGCGACATCGTCGGCGTTCGGACACCCGCGTGGAAGTACACTCGCGGCTCCGATGGCTCCGCCGCGCTATACGATCTGACGTCGGACGCCGGCGAACGTGCCGATGTTCGCGTGCAGAACCCGGAGATTGCCGCCGAACTCGAGGCGAGACTGGCGGAGTGGTGCGAGTCGGTCGGGCGGCCGGCGCCCGGTGAGGATCCGCCGTTTGACACGCGTGGCGGGGGATACAGCGAAGAGAGCCAGAAGGTCATCGAGCAGCGGCTCGCGGACCTGGGGTACATGTAGACCTAATCGGCGCCGGCTTCCTCAACAGGCAACGTCTCGGGAGCGCTCCGTCGCAAGCCACGCTCGGGCAGTCGTCCTCGCGCCATCAGGGACTCGTAAGCCTGGGCCGTCTGCGCGACCATCGCCTCGACCGTCCAATCGGCGAGCCCGTCATCCTCAAGCCTGACCGCCGCGCGCGAATAGTCTCGCGGAGCCTGCAGCACTTCCCGCAACCGCCGGCAGAACAGGTCGTCATCATCCTGCGGGACGATGTGACCGTTGCGACCTTCCACGATCGCCTCTTGCGCCCCATTCACGTCGTAGCAGACGATCATCCGGCCGACCGCCGTAGCCTGGACGAACACCCGCGGCAAGCCTTCCCATTTCGAGGTCAAGCAGACGCACGACGACGCCGCAAGAACCTCCTCGATATCAGGCCGAAAGCCCAGGAAGCGGAACTCGCCGTTCAGCCCCGAGGCCTGCGCGAGTGCCTCCAGCTCGCCCCGCTGTCGGCCCTCACCCGCGACCACAAAGCGCGCATCGACGCCCTCGCGGACCAGGCGGCCCGCAGCCTCGATGAAGCGATCTACCCGCTTGCGGTGCTCCAATCGACTCACAAGCAACGCCACGGGCACGTCGCTGGGGAGTCCCAACTCGACGCGCTTCTGACGGATCCTTGCATCGGTCCAGCGCGCGGCGCGGCGAAACGCGCCTAGGTCCATCCCGCTCCGCACGGTCGCGTACTGCTCAGCGCGACCGACACCGTGGTCGGTGTAGAGCCGCGACAAGTCGTTCGAAACGCTGACATAGGCCGTCGTGTAGCGCGCCATCCACCGTTCGATGGCAACGATGGTCCGGTACATGATCGGGTGCTGCTCGGCGTGGAATGTCGTGCCATGTAGGCCATGGACCACGATCGGCACGCGCTCGAGGCGAGCAGCCAGCCTCCCGAGCACGCCAGCCTTGGCCGTGTGGGTGTGCACGATGTCAGGCTTCGTCTCGCGGATAATCCGGCGTAGTCGGGCGAGGGCTTTCAGATCCAGGAACGGGTTGATCTCGCGGACCAACTCATCGACGACCATCACGCCGCGCCCATCGACCTCGGCCATCTGGGCGGAGCTGCTCTCGCCCCCGGCAACCACGGTGCATGAGTGGCCCATTCGCTGAAGGCCGTTGCAGGTGAGGATTGTGTTCTCGTCCGCCCCGCCGCTGATCAGCCGCGTGATGACGTGCAAGACCGATGGCTTCCCTGCGCGCGCCGGGAGCCTCCCCGCGGTCTGAGCCGCACTGTCAAGCTGGGGATGTTGAGACGTTCGGGCATTGCTGCTTGGCCCGAGACCTATCGGCTTGCTGATTGCGGGTTCCTCCTCGCCGCGGAACTCCATTGTGCCCCGGCACGTCAAATACGTGGAACTTCGTTGTCCCGCGTGATTCCGGTCGACGTCGACCTCACTGGGGAGGGCTTCGCCTCGACCCCATGCAGATTCCTGCATGCGACCGTCACGATGTATAACGCATGTTGTCGCCGACGCACCTTCAATTGCACTAGCTCACCGCGCCTCGACTCGGCCCAGTCGCCACCGAGGCCGCTCTTCCATGTCTATTGCCGCGTGTCGATAGTACGGGTACACGCTCCATTCGACACACGTCACGACGTCAGGTTGCGCGTCCCCATCGAAATCGCCAACCCAAGGATGCGGCCCGTGTGACGTCACCTTGATGGGCTCGCCGAAGCATCGCAATGTCCGGGGAGCGGCAAAGACCGGATCGGTCGCGGTGCCTACATTCCTCAACAGGTAGATACTCCCTTTTGCGGCATCGGTGCCGGCACAACTGTACACGACGTCCGTCAGGCCGTCCGCGTCCCAGTCCACGCATCGGAAGCTCTCGGTCCAGTGCGCGGACCGGTCCACCACCGCATCGTCTATTAGGCGCCCATCCTGGAGCTTCAGCGGGCCTCGACGCCGCAATCGAAAGCGGCCATCGTCAGCCCGATACTGCTCGAACAACATGAGCTTTCGCACATGCCCGTCATGCGTGATCAGGTCCATTAGCCCATCCCCGGTCAGGTCCGCGAAGCCGCACCCGGTCCGCCAGAAGAACGGCTGGTTCTCCTCGTATGGGTACGGATTGTTCGGCACGCTCTTGTCGCCTGCTAGCTTGGCCGACGTAGCGCGCGCCTCCGGCGAGTCCGGATACCCGTCGACGACGATCTGGCTGCGCTCGCCAAATCGGGGCCGCGAGCGCGTCCCCACGTTCTTGTACCAGAAGATGCGGTTCGTCTCATTCGGCAGTATCAGGTCGGGCAACCCGTCGCCATCCCAATCAACATACCCAGGATAGGGGTAACCCATGTTGTGCCAATGATCACTGCCTAGAACCTCATCGCGCAGGAGGCGGATGGGCTTCCCATCGGCTTCGATCTGACGCGCCTCGGCGAAGGCCGGCTTCTCGCGCGAGCCCTCGTTGATCACGATCCGCGGCCATCCATACCCTCCGCCAACGAGCATGTCGAGGTCGCCGTCGCCATCCCAATCGCACAGGCACGGCCATGCCTGGTCGCTGAGGGCCATCACCGCTGAGATGGACTCAGCCTGCCCCACCTTCCGGAACCGGGGCTCGCCGGGCCTGACCTGCCGGTAGTGTGATACTCGTTGCCACACGTCGTGCCCGATGAGCAGACCGCCCGGCGTCGCGGCGACTGACGCGCACCAGAACTCATCCACGCCCTCGATGGGCTCCTCCTCGGCAAATGTGGGGGGGTCGCCGCCGAGGTTACGTCGCCAGGCGATTCCACGGTTCCGCGGATCGTCCTCGCCGTCGACCAAGCAGACAGCGTCTGGCCGTCCATCCGCGTCAATGTCGTAGAAGCACGCGTCAAGCCCCGCGTCGAGAGTCACCGCCGTCTCGGATGCGCTCCGGATGTAGGCGCCGCCCACCACGATGTCGGCAACGCCATCGCCGTTGAGGTCCGTCACCCGACACGGGCTCCACGCGCCCTCGGGGCGTTTTGCGCTGCCGCCCGACTCGAAGATCGGCATGCCGCCCGCGTCGCGATCACCCGAGTTCAGGTAGATATCCACCTGATCTCCCCGGTTCTTCGAGTGGACCACATCCACCAGCCCGTCGCCGTTCACGTCGCCGAAGCCCGCCGTCATGTAAGTGTGGCGGAAATACTGGAGGTTTCCATCGGCGTCCCGATACCTCAGCCGGACCATGTCCCCCACTCGCAGGCGCCCATTGCCACTATTGCGCGGGTAACAGACAACCCCATCCCACGGCCAGCCAGGCCGGTAGGCATAGTTCCAGCACCCCACCAGATCCAGTTTCCCGTCGCCCGTCATATCGTGGAGGCCACCGGGGTAGATCAGCGCGACCGGTCGAGGCTCGCCCGCGTTGTATCGCAGCAAGTCGCCAACGCCGATCGCCGGCGTGTATGCTTGTGGCTTCAGGGCCGGGCGGGTGTCGCGCGTGGAGAAACGTATCTCGTACCGCGTGTGATCTGGGGCAGGGATGACCCACTCAACGCGACCGCTATCCCCATACGCGAAGTCTTCACTCCGGGCGTGTGGCACCGTCTCGCCGGTCGCAAGGTCAATCACCTCGATCGAGTTCGGGTCGAGCGCGCCTGCCGCGCCGGCCTCCGCGATCAGTTCCCCGAAATCGATCTTCGGATCCATCGGCACGTTGGCAAGCTCCAGCTCGGACGTGACGGTCAACCGGACGCGGAACCCGTCGGCTGTGGCCCCCACCGAGAACACCATCAGCGCCAGCGCTACCATGGGCCCCTCTCCGGTCGGTACTTCATGATGACATCGTTCACCGTCGGTATGATGCCGTAGAGTTCTGGCCGACGCCGGCCCAGCATCATCTCCCGCCAGCCTGCCTTCTGCTCGGGGCAGTCGTCAGCAAGGTACGTGCCGATCCCCTCCGTGCCTTGCGTGGGCTGGACTGCCTTGTTGCCCTCGTAGTAGACCCTCTGGTCGTCGAAGTTGATGTCCACGTGGATCACGCCCTCTTGCTGGAAGACGCTCGAGGCCATGACCTGCCCGTAGGGATCGACGATGACCGATCTCAGGCCAGCGTCAGATGAGTTCCAGTGCGCGCAGGCGACCCACACCCCGTTGTCGAGCGCCCTCGCCCGCAGCAGCGTCTCGTTGTGTCGTCCACTCGCGCCCCACATCTGGCTGGGGTCGAGGATGATCTCCGCCCCCTTCAGCGCCAGCGTCCGATCGATCATCGGCGTGTACAGATCCCCACATTCGTGGATACCGATCCGTCCGAAGTCCGTGTCAAAGACGGTGATCTCGGGGAAGCCCTTCGTCCAGTAGATCGACGTCTTGTGGATCACCTCGCCCTGGCGATTCCAGACATACGCCAGGCTGATGCTCTCCTCGCCGCGCAGTCCGCCAACCACGATGTACGCGCCCATCTCGCGGGCCAACTCGGCAACCTTCGCCCCCGCATCGCGCCCGATGTCGTCGTTCTCAATGTCGGCGGAGTTCTCCGAGACCAGGATCAGGTCCGGGCTGGCGCCGCCCGCCTTCTCGATGAGTTCGAGCATCTTGGCCGGCCGCTCGCCCGTGCGCCACATGTGGGAGGGGTTGAGATACACCACCGCAACGCGCGCCGTCCGCTTCGCATACGTTGGCAGATCCGGCGGCTCCCATGGCTCGGAAACAGGCCCAAACGCAGTCCGGTCGCCGACGCAGTTCACGTAGAAACACGGCTCGCACTGCACCCACGGGTCATACGGATCGTCCTTGCGTTTGTCGAGGTCTACCCTCGCCGACGCAACGCCGTCCTCGTGGCCCGTGTCGGCGATAGGCGCGCCCCCTCGGTTCACGATCATGCTCCGCCCAAAGGCCGCGCCGCGCATGCCCATCTCGTAGCGGTTGGTGATGTACGTCCGAGGGTCGGCATACATCGCCGCGACGAGGTGCGAGTGCGCGTCCCGGGCTCGCGCGGTCAGGACTGGCTCCCACCCGCTGTGCTCGCGGAAGCGCTCCGGAAAGGCATGCCAGAGCAGCACCTCCGCGCCTTTCATCCAGAGCGTCTCGTACACTTCAGGGAAGTAGATGTCGCTGGTTACCGTCGCGCCGATGACGCCGAAATCCGTCTCGAAGACCTCCAACTCATCCCCGAGTACCAGATCGTCATCGTCGGGGAACGCGTGCGTCTTCCGAGCCGTGAAGGCGATCTCGCCCTCGCGGTCGAGCAACACGGAAGTTGCGTACACGCGGTCGCCGTCCTCTTCCCTCATCGCCAGCGCGACATACGTTCCGTGCCGCTTCGCGAACCTCGCGAAGCCTCGCAGCCCCGCCATCGGTCGCTCGGCGTTGAAGCTGAGGAAGGGCATATACGGAAGCGCGACCAGATCCTGCGGGCCACGCTCACACGCCTCCTCCAGCGCCCCAGTCACGTGCTCCCGCGTCTGGTGCTTCTCACCGTCCAGCAGGCATACCGTGGATATATTCACGTCGCGCTTCGCCATCTCATAGTCCTCATCCAGCCGTTGTAGGGGCGCAACTTCATGGCGCCCTGAGCCACGCGCTACGCGCGCCCTCTACTCCCCCAACCCATAGCTCCAGAGGTGCGATGCCGCCGCGAAGTACAACCGCCCATCGACGATCGCTCCACCCGCGTCTACATTCACCGGCGTGTCCGTCACCTTCTCCAGCTCATACGTCCCCGGAGCAATCCGGACGATCGACTTCGACATCAGCGCGTAGATGCACCCCTCACCCTTCAGCAACGCCAGATGCCTCGGCATCCCGCCGTATTCACCCAGATCCGCCCGATGGACGATCTCACGCGTGCTTGGGTCGAACACGAACAGTTTGGAGCCTCGCGCCAGGCCGTAGACCATGCCGTCCGAGCCAACCGCCACGCTCCAGACGTCAGACGCGCCAGGCTCGGGAACGGTCCGGAACACGACTTCCCGCGTCTCCCAGTCGAGGATGTACAGCTCCCCCTCCGTCGCCGCCGCGTGTCCGCCGCCGGGGGTGCTGATGCTCGTTCCGCCGACCAGATTCCCATCCGGGAGCACGTCGAGACAGATCGTGCTGTGGTTCGGGATCAGATCTTCGTCCTCGATCAGCGTCGCCTCATCCGTCTCCAGGTTGTAGATCCCCATTCCGCCGCCGGTCAAACCATAGCCCATGTAACCCGCCATGATCGCGTGCTTGCCATCGGGGTGAGTGATGCATGCTCTCGGCCGGGCGATCGACTTCGGGAACCGTCCGACCATCAGCGGGTTGGGGTCGTCGCCCGTCTCGTTGTTCCAGGGCTTCGTCGTGTCAAACCGGTAGAAGAACCCGCCAGCGTACGCCCCGGCAAACACGTACCTATCCAGCGTCGCCATGGCGCAGAAGTTGCCTCCACCGACCTTCGCGAGGCCACCGTAGTCTTCCAGCTTGTCCGTCTTCGTATCATAGGCCACCATGTGCATCGGATGGCACGAACTGGCGTAGATCATTCCCTCCGGGCCCGCCGCCACCGATGTGAAGAGCGCGCCCTCGGACTCGTAGCCGAATGTCAGCTTGCTGACCTCGCCGTCCGCCTCGATCTCCATATATCGCTCCGGCAGGTTCAGTAACTTCAGCTTCCTACCATCCGGGAATGTCCCGCGCGTCAGCCCCCACGGGATTCTGCCATTCGGCGCTTCGGCGGCCTTCTCATCCGCCTCGATCTCCTCCGCATTCCCGCCACTCATCCGGTACCACTGCCCGGCCGCAGTGCCATAGACTTCGCCATCCACGCCCGGATAGACCGAGCCGGAGCCCGTCGTCCTTGCCGCATCATCGACGATCTGCTTCACGGTGCCGGTCGCCGTGTTATACGCCACGAGATTGCATCGAGCCGTGCCGATTCCCGCGTACAGCCACCCATCCGCGTCGGCGCAGAGGCTGTTGACGTAATGCTCCGCCGGGTCGAGTTGGCCTAGCTCTGCCATCTCCTTCGTCTCGGGGTCGAAGCGGATGAGCTTGCAGCTCGGGTAGCTCCCCGCGTATATCATCCCATCCGGCGCGTCACACACGCTCTCACCCGTGTAGGCGCTCTCACCGGGCGCGGGGGTGCCAGAGAACAGCCACTCGCGGCCAGCGGGATCCAGCTCCATCAGCACCCTTCCCGCGAGCGTGTAGAACCGCCCGTTGTCGCTCATCAGCGACGCGAACGGCGGCGAGTTCGGCACGCCTTCCGAGTAGTAGATCTGCTCCGTTACGCCGCTGTCGATGTCGGTCATGAGAATCCATCCGCGCGGACTGCTATCCATCATCAGGCAGATGGTCGTCGCCTTGCCATCGATCTCAATACACGCCACGCCCCGGCTCTCCGCCGCTGGCGCGCCCACTCCGTGGTCGATGAACCCATCCTGCGCCGTCAAGCAAGCACATGCCACCAACCCAATCCCTGCAATGAGCATCATGACGCTGACTCCCCCGTAGGGGCGCAATTCATTGCGCCCTGCCGTTCTTACCGTCTTCGCGTCTTCCCGCTTTCGTTGTCGTGCTTCACCGATGGAAGTAACTCCGCTCCATCTCGATGCCGCTCTTGACCGCATGAAGCCTCAGCAACGAGTACGCCAACGTGCTCGGCCATGTCTCCGACTCGTAGTACCACAGCCCCGTCGCGCCGCGGAAGAGCCCGTCCGCATAGAGCGCCTCGATGGCCTGCTGCGCGTAGCTCTCCGCCGCCGGCATCCACTGCTCGCCACCCTCGTGCTCGTACATGGCGACCATCAGGTCGATCAGGCTGCCGTACACGTGCGCCCGCGCCACAGCGCTCTCGGGGACGCGCCCCGCCTCAGCATAGAACCTCGCGAGCCCCACGGCGACTCGCCAGTGCGCCGGATCCTCGGTCAGTTCATACGCCCTCAGCCACAGCAGCGCATCCATCGCCAAAAACTCGCCACCATAGTGCGCGGTGAACTTCGGCGCGCTGAGTGGCGTGTCGGGAGCCGGGCCGTCAATCGGGCAACCACCCATGTACAACCCCTCCGCCGGCTTGTGCGGCAGCGCCGTCAGCGCGGCGAGGTGCTGGTCGGCCACCAGCCAACAGACGCCCGCCATCTTCGTTCCGTCCAGCAGCGGAACCGATTCGAGCATCGTCACCGCCAGGCTCAATTGCGTCGCGGCCGAGCATGCCGCATTGTCGCGCGTGGTAGTGCTGGGCAGGAGATGCGTCTCCGGGTGCCGGACGGCCACATGGTGGTCGATGATGCCCCCGATCCAGTTGAGGTACTTCTCGTCACCTGTCTTCGAGTATGCAAACGCCCAGACCTGGATGTAGAACCCGCCATGTCGGGGGAAATCGAGAAAGGTGGTGTTCTCCGGCCGCTCATCGGGCAGCGGCCTTGAGATGTCCGCGTGGCGGTTGTAGTCGAAGGTCTCCAAGTCTACCACGTGGTTGATGAGTCCATCCGCCTCGCCGAGCACAGCCTCCGGGTTCAGTTGCCATGCCTGCTCCCAGAAACTCAACGGCGGCGCGCCCAGAAACTCGTGGGTAGTGTTGCCCGGCGCCTCCTTGTAGTAATCCCAATGCGCGTGCTCGCCCCATGGCCAGAGCCCTGTCGCCGTGTCGGTGCAGTTCGTCAGGAAGTACTTGAGGTAGCGCCCGGCGCCGTTGCGGTACTTCTGCTCGCCCGTGACTCGGGTCAGGGCCTCACACGCCCGGATCATCATCACGTCGTGCTGCAGATTCCCGCCAAACAGCGCCCGATCGCCCTGGCGCTGGCCCGCAATCGGCGGCATGGCGACGTTGGGGTGTGTCTTCGTGTCGATGCCGAGGATGCTCACCCACATCGGGCTGTGCGCCTCGCCGTACGTGTCCGCTCCATGCTCGATCAGCGTGTCCGCGAAGCGCCGCACGTATCCCAGGTAGCCGATCGCGGGGTCATAGACGGTGGGCTCGATCGGCTCCCGAATGCCCAGCGCTTGCTCGACGAACAGCCTCTCCGCCGCGCCTTCATCGGGGATCTCGCCTGGCTCAACGCTCGCCGGCGTTTCATCGCTCTCGAAGATCAGCAGCTCACAGATCCGAGGCCACGCATGATCCTCGCGTTCAGTGTCCAATATCCTCAGTCGCAGGCTATCTACGCTCACTGGCGTCAGCTCAACCGAGAAGCGCTCCTGCGTGTTGCCGCTCGTCGCGCCGAGCTTCACCCATCCCTCGCCCACTCGCCCCCACGCTTCAAGGTCCGTCAGCCGCAGCCGGTCCTTCGCGACGATGGTCAGGACATCTACCCGCCCCACCACCGTCGGCTCGTCGAAGGTGATGACCACGCTCGTCGGCAGCGTCCGCAGGCTATGCCCGTCCCCGGCCCAGCACGTCTCCGCATCCCCGTCCATGAGCAAAGCGACGGGCTCGCTCTCGTGCGTCGCGCCAAGTGTCAGCGATTCTGCAGGGATCTGCGCTTGGCAAGCGACGGAGGGAAGGAGACTCAGCAACGCGGCAGCAATGCGCATATCGGGCCTCCGGAGTGGTGCGTGGCGTGCAGGAAGTCATTCGTTCCGCGACCGCCCACGCCCTCTGCCGCAGTAACCCATTGTCACGACTGACCGTCAGGAAGTGTACGCGAGGTGGCGTCACATGAAGAGGTCATTGCTGCTACTGTCGTTGCTGTTCGCGGGATGCACCCAATCTGAGCGCGCGTCCGCCCCGCCGGACGCCGAACGCCTCAGTCAGACCGCGCTGGCCGCCCCGAGCGACCACGCCATCGTCACTGTCGTTCCCAACCACGTCAACCCGCTCGTCGCCTACACGTACGTGCACGACGGCGCCACGCTCCATGGGCTCTACAATGTCGCCACCGGAGAGACGATCCAGATCGACACTCCCGGGGAGGCATCTCAGCGCCAAGAAAACCGATCCCTGCTGAGGATCTGCTCGCCGATCCGGGCGCGCCCTCGGGGCCAGATTGACCCCGCAACGGGCCGCATCGTCCCGCCCCCCGAGCTGCCCGACGACATCCCGGTGGCCGCCTCGCTGCTTTCCGTGGCAGGAGGTCGCCATTTATTCGCCGTGCCTGACGTTGGGATGACTGTCGACGACGTCGGGGCCACGCTATTCCTGAACTCGGAGGGCGGGCGAGTTGAACTCGGACGACTGCTCATCCCCAACCCAGGCACCAGCAGTGATCGATCCCCCTACGCCACCCTCTCGCTCAGCCCCAGCCACCGCTGGCTCATCTGGCGCGAAGCCGAAGGCTTCAGCATCGCTGATCTCGACACGGGCCATGTCCGCCCAATCCCTCACGAGGCCCTGCCGGGTTTCCCGTATGACGAGCACCTCGGCGTGCTCGTCCACTGGCTTCCGGACAACTCCGGTCTCTTCATCGACTACAACACGCCGCCCGCTCTCCAGAACCGCACGTGGGCCTTCCTGGACACCGCCGACCTCACCGTGCGAGACACCGGCGAGGGCGTCATCCGCAGCATCTCGCCCGACGGCGCGTACGCCGCAGTCGAGCACGGCCCGTGGCCGATCACAGATGACTTGACCACGCCTCGCGCGGAGATCATCCGCGTGCCAGGGCGCCGTCCCGCGCCCGACGCCCGCGTCGCCCAAGGCGATTGGGCAATCCACGAGCCCGACCCGCCCGTATACCTGGAGCCTCACCGGGTCAGCGGATCCCCCGCCGGGAACACCAAACCTGCCGCCCGCATCATCGACCCCAAGCGCCGTTCCGTCCGGCGGGCCGACGGCGAGCCCGAGGCGGGCGTCTACGCGGGCGCTCGCAGCACGGTCAGCAGACCGATAGGCTACCGCTACAGCGTCTGCCTCATCGGTCCCGGCATCCATGCGACGTTGTCGATTCCCACAACCTCCTACCACCGGGCCGAGATCGTAGCCACGGACAGAGGCGGCCGCTTCGTTGCCGAACTACACAACGGAGACTACAGCGAGATGTCCTCGCCAGGGAGCGCCATCGGCAACCTCACGCTCTACGACTTCGATGGCGACCGCAAACTGACAATGGAAGACACCCGCTTCCTCACCATGCTGCCTGACACCGACACAGCCATCGTTATGCACGTTGAGAACCGCGAGTGTGAACTCATAGCCCTCGATCTCCTCACTGGTAAGCGCGAGTCCCTACCACCCATGCCGGGGCACCGCGCGCGCTGCATGGTCGTCGACGGCCGCCTCGTTGCATACGTCTACCAGCGCGAGTACTCCGGCGGCACCAAAGCGGGCGCGGGCGACCTTATGGTGCTCTCCGTGGACTGGACCCAGTGGCAGACGATCTCCACCCACGCCATCGGCTTCGTCGCCGATCCCGATGTCCCCGTGCGCGACTTCTGACAACCGCGTCTCCGCAGGTCTCCCTCCTCCTCTCACCGAACCTCCCGCCTCCGCATAACGATGGACGCGGACGTTTGAACTTGACGCGTAGCGACGGGCTTCCAGCCCGTCGAAAGGGCCTCGCATGCGCCGCACCCTCACCATCACATGCCTCCTCCTATGCGCGCCCGTCCTCGCCCAGGAAGATACCTGCTTGCTCCACTCCGCCGAGAATATCTCCGACGGCGCGGCCAACTTCCACCTTTACCACCCGTTCTCCAGGCAGGCAGTGCGCGTCAGTGAGGGCGACGTGCTCGAGTACGATATCTTCCTCGCGCCGGGCAATCCCGTCCCGAAGGGCGGCCTCGACGCTACGCCATCTGACGGCACGACAGCGCTCCGCGATGTCCTCGTCGATGGCGCCAAGGTCACCGACCAGTCCGGCCTGACCGCCCATGGCGACGCGCTGCTCGAGCCCGCCATCGGCAAATGGTATGCCCGTCGCATCCCCCTCGATGCCCTCGCCGGCAAGACGCTCAACGCGTGGGACCTCGTCTTCGAGGGCGACGAGCCCGGCCGATACACCCAGTTCATCGACAACGTAATCGTCCGCCGCGCCTCGGGCGAGGTGGTCAGCATCCACGGTGACGGGCCCCCGCCCGTCACCGAGGATCCCGGCAAGAACGGCTACAGCAAGTACGTTCTCCTGACCACCATCCCGCGCGTCGACGTGACCGCGGCCAATGACATCCCGGCGCTCGTCGAGGGTGAGATCGAACGCGGCCGACGGTCGCTTCGCCTGACCGACCTGCACCAGAACCTCCGCGTCCTCGAAGCCCTTGCCGAGGGCGAGGCCGATGCGGGCCTGATGTCTCACATCGGCGCGGCGAGAGAGCAACTCGACCGGCTTTCCGCCGACCCCGCCCTCGCCCGCGAGGTCTTCGAAGCCCAGGCGCAGGATATCGCCGACGAACTCGCCCATGGGCATCCGTACATGGAGCAGTTCACCGGGCATCTCGTCGGACACGCGCATATCGACTTCCAATGGCTGTGGGAGTGGCCCGAGACGCTTCAAGTCTGCCGCCAGACCTTCGGCCAGGCGCTGAAGTTCATGGACCAGTACCCCGAGTTCACCTTCAGCCAGTCCTCGTCCGCGCTCTACGCGGCCACCGAGGAGCATCATCCGGAGATCTTCGAGGGCATCAAGCAGCGCGTGGAGGGAGATCGCTGGGAGATCGTCGGTGGGCGCGTCTGCGAGGGCGATGAGCACATGATCTCGCCCGAGTCTCACGCTCGCCAGTTTCTCTATGGCCAGCGCTACTTTCGCGAGCGCTTCGGGAAGGACGCCGTGGTTGGTTGGGAACCGGATACATTCGGCCACACCTGGCAGATGCCCCAGATTCTCAAGCTCGGCGGATGCGACTACTACTACTTCTGCCGCGGCGGGCACGGTCCCACGCTCTTTTGGTGGGAGGCCCCGGACGGCACTCGTGTCCTCGCCTTCGATGAGGCGACCACCGGCAGTTGGTACAACGCCGACCTCAGCGTGAAGCAGTGGGACGAACTCGCGGAGTTCTTTCGCAAGTACCAGAGCAAGGACACGCTTTGGGTCTACGGCGTCGGCAACCACGGCGGCGGCCCGACGCTGGAGCACATCGAGACCGCCCTCGATTGGCAGTCCACCGAGGGCGTTCCGTCCACCAAGTTCAGCACCGCAACCGAGTTCTTCCAGCTCCTCAGCGAGCTTGATCTCGATGACATCCCCGTCGTCCGCACCGAGTTGAACACGCCGAGCAGCATGGGCTTTTACGGGACATACACCACGCACGCCGACATCAAGCGCTGGAATCGCGACGCCGAGGCGATCACCGAATCCGCCGAGGCTGTCGCGACTGTCGCCTCCGAGTTCGGGTTCAATTACCCTCGCGAGGCCTTCCGCAATACTTGGGAAGACATCTGTTGGAACCACCACCACGACACGCTGCCCGGGACCTCCATCCACCCATCCTACGACCTCAGTCGCGAGATGTACGAGCGCGCGATCCAAAGCTCCCAGTCCATTGCCGGCGAGGCCTTGGCCTACATTGCCTCCCACATCGATGCCGATCCCGGCAGCACCGTTGTGTTCAACCCATCCGGCTGGGAGCGCGACGGTGTGATCGAGGACAGTCCCGCGTTGCCGGCGCGGTCCATCCCGCCTTTCGGCTACAAGGTCCTCACTCCGGAGGACTTGCCCGCGCCGCCCTCGATCGACGTCGCTCCGGACGCCATCACCCTCCAAAACACTCACCTGCGGGCTACCGTCGACGCGAAGACAGGACTCGTCACCAGCCTCATCGATCTCGCCACAGGCGAAGAGTCCATCGAGCCCGGAGGCTCCGCCGCCCGCTTTGAGATTCACTGGGAGGATGGCGAGAGGCCCGGCGCCTGGGTGATCAACAGCATCACCGAGTTGACGCGCCTGGACGGTGCCGACTGCCAGGTCCAGCCGCTCCCCTCCGAACCGAACTCGGCGGGCGTGCGCGTCACCCGCAGCTTCCGAGATTCCACGATCGTCCAGAACATCTCGCTCGCCGCGGGCATGCCTTACCTTGACTGCGAGGCCCATGTCGAATGGAACGAGACATGCCAGGGCGACGGCCGCAACCCGTTCCTCAAGGTCGCCTTCGATCTCAACCTGATCGATTCCGTCGCGACGTATGACATCCCGTTCGGCGCGATCGAACGCCCGGCCGACGGCGCGGAGGTGCCCGCTCTCAAGTGGGCCGACCTCACGGAATACGAGTCAGTGCCCGCCGGTGGCGCGACACGCGCGCCCAAACAGGTCGACCTGTCCGGTCACTTCGACGCCGACATCTTCTCCTCGGCCGGGGCGCCAAGCGATGGCGACTTCGATGGCCAGGGCCGCGCGCTTCCATCTGAGATGCTGCCGGGCCGAGAGACCATCTCAGAAGGTGTGCCGTTCCTACTTCCGGACGTCTCGATTGGCGAGCCCAATGCCGTGAGCGCCGACGGCCGACGTGTAGAAGTCCCGCGCGATCGCTACCCGGTCCTGCACGTCCTGGGCTCGTCCGCCACAGGCGATTCATCCGGAGCGCTGCAGCTTCACTATGCGGATGGCACGGATGAAATGCAGACCCTCGCCTTCACCGACTGGTGCGTCGAACCGCGCCATGGCGAGTCCGTCGCCATCGAGAGTGCCTTCCGCTACGAGGCGACGGGACAGGCCGATCCGGCATGCCGGCTGTTCGTCCAGTCGCTTCCCGTGAATGCTGATGAGCCGTTGATCAGGATCACCCTTCCGGCCGATGCTCGAATGAAGATCGTCGCCATCACCCTCGGCGGCGGGCGCGTGCCGATGCGCCGGGGCAAGGGCCTCCGAGGCGCGAGTCTGCTCAACGACAGCAAGCACGGGCACTCGGCCGATGGCTCGACGCTGCGGCTCTCGCTGCTCCGCACATCGGTCGACCCGGATCCGGAGGCTGACGTCGGCTCGCACGTCATCCGCTACGCGCTCTACCCTCACGTGGGCGATTGGCGCGATGCGCGTACGGTCAGGCTCGCCGAAGGCTACAACCACCCGCTGCTGGCTCGCGCGGTCCCTGCCGACACGGACCGCTCGCTCCCGGCGACCTACTCGTTCCTGCAGATCAAGCCCGCGTCTGCAGTCGTGACAGGGCTCAAGCGCGCGGAGGATGACGACGACGTGGTTGTCCGCTTGTACGAAGCGTCCGGTCAGCCGGCGAGGGTCACGGTCACCGCGCGCCAGGGCCCACGCGCGGCGTCCAGCGTCAACTTCATGGAAGATCCGCTCGCCGATCTCCCAACGCGAGGCCGGTCCGTCCGCTTCCCGCTGCGCCCATCTGAGATCCGCACCATCAAACTCCGGATGAAGCCACCGACTGATGAGTGATCCAGTCTCCCAATCCGAGCGCCGCAAGGGCCTCGCCATCGCCATTGCGGGCTCCGCCGGCGTCGGTCTGAACGCCGTCACGGCCAAGTACGCGCAACAGGAGCTCGGCACGCTCACCTTTGTGCCGCTCTGGTTCCTGACCGCCTGGATCTGCACCAGCATCTACCTCGGCGCCCGGCGCATGCCGCTCCTCGCGCCGTTAGGCAAGCACTGGAAGCCTCTGGTAGGCATCGGCCTGCTGCATGCGGCGTCCGCGGTCTGCGGCTTCCACGGATTGCACCTGCTCGACCCCACTGTCGCGTCGTTCTTCACCCGCACCAGCGTCCTGTTCACGTGGCTTCTGGGCCTGCTCGTGATGCGCGAGAAGCCGGGCCGCCTGGCCGCCGTCGGGACGGTCACCGCGGTCATCGGCGTGGCGGTCCTCAGCTACGCCACCGGCGCCAAGGAGCCGTTCGGCGTCGCGCTGTGCCTCGCCAGCGCCCTGTTGATGGCGCTCGGCATCCTGGTCGGCAAGCGCGTTGCGGGCGAGGCCAGCACGGGGCTCACTGTGTGGGTCCGCGCGGCGACCATCACCGTCGTCATCGGAACGATCTCCATCGCCACGGGCCAGTTCCACATAGTGCCCTCCTGGCCGCACCTCACCGTGCTGGCCCTGGGAGCTGTCGTCGGCCCCTTCGCATCGCAGTTTCTCTTCTTCTACTCGCTCCAGCGCATCGCGCTGTCTGAGGCGGGCATCGTCCGCGCCACCACGCCCATCTTCGTCGCGGTCTACTCACTGATCTTCCTACGCATGTTCCCCACTGCCCAACAGCTCGCCAGCGGGGCTATCGTGGTCGCCGGAATCCTCATCCTGAGCCTCGCTAGACCCGTTGAGCAACAAGTCCCGCGCGGTTGACCTTGCAAGCACCGGCGTGATAAACTGCCCCTCGCGTCCTCATCCGCGGCCTATCGGAGATTCACGATGGTAGACAAAGAACTGCTTGAGATACTGGTGTGCCCAAAGTGCAAGGCCGACATCGAATACACTGCCGAGGACGAGCGAATCACGTGCCAAAGCCCCGAATGCGGCTTGCGCTACCCCGTGCGTGACGGCATCCCCATCATGCTCATCGATGAGGCTGATGACCCACTCGCCAGTGGCGATGGAGACTCATGACCGATGAGTCGGTGAGGATCAGCCTGTGCATTGTCTCCTGGAATGTGCGAGACGACCTGCTGGCTTGCCTCAATAGCCTCCCCGACGCGTCCCAAGACTGTCCGATCGAGACCATTGTCGTCGACAACGCCTCGTCCGACGACACGGTCGACCTGCTCCGGGAGCGCTTCCCCGAGGTCGTGCTGATCGCCAATCGCGAAAACCGCGGGTTCGCGGGCGGCACGAACCAGGCGCTGGCCGCGGCGCGGGGCGACTACCTCATGCTGCTCAACCCTGATACCGTGCTGCCGCCGGGCGCGCTCTCGGATCTCCTCACCTTCGCCGAGGCCCACCCCGAAGCCGGCATCGTCGCGCCCAAGCTCGTGAACCCCGACGGGTCTCTGCAGCATTCTTGCCGTCGGTTTCCGAGGATTGCCGCGGCTCTGTTTCGTCATACAATCCTGGGAAGGCTGTTTCCCAACAACCCATGGGCTTCCGAGTACATCATGGGAGATTGGGCGCATGATTCGGTCCGCGAGGTCGACTGGGTCTCGGGCGCCTGTTTCATGGTGCGGCGCGCGCTCTACAAGGAGATCGGCGCATTGGACGAGGGGTTCTTCTGGGGCAGCGAGGATGTTGATTATTGCTACCGCGCCCACGCGGCGGGGTCGGCAGTGCTATACACGCCTTCGCCGGCCATCATGCACCGCATCGGATCCAGTTCCAGCCAGATGCCGGTGCGGACGATCATCAACTTCCACCGCAGCATGCACAGGCTCTACCGCAAGCACCTCGCCCGCAACGTGTTCGAGTACGGACTGGCCTCTGTGGGAATTGTCACCCGCGCAGTTCTGTTGATCGTATCTTGGTGGGCCAGATTCGCCTACGGAGTTCTCAGTCGTCCGTTCCGCAAGGCCAAGGAACAGGCATGACGCGCTCTCAGCACCCGTTGAGCACCTGGAGCACCTGGGCACTCTACGCGGGGCTGTTCGCCACCCCGCTCACGCTCGGAGGGATCACGCCCGGACGGCTTGACACGGTGCGCGACCTCTGGGCTCACGCGGTGCTGTGCATCCTCGCCGGCGCGACCGCTGTTGGCGCTCTGCTATCGGGCCAGCCCGTCATACGCTGGCGCAGATCGTGCTGGACCGTGGTGGCGCTGCTGCTCGCCTACGTTGCCAGTGCCTGCGTCACGAGCTACCCGCGCGGCACGCTGGCCGAGCTGATGCGGCTCATCGACTACATCGCGCTGTACTGGCTCATCCGCGCGCTGCTGCGCGCCCCGGACCGGTTGCTCATGGGCGCCGCGTCCTTTGCGCTCGGCGCGGCGGCAGCGGCGGGAGTGGGCGTCCAGGAGTACCTTGTCACGGGCGTCTCGGGCGACTGGACCTGGCGAACGTTCGGACCGTTCTTCAACCCCAACCTCCTCGCTGCCGCCGTGCTCGTCGCGATTCCCCTGTGGGTCGCGCTCGCCCGCATTCGGAAGCTCCCCATGATGCAAGCCGGCACCATCCTCGCGCTGGTCATCTGCCTGCTCGCGCTCTGCATGACCTTCTCTAAGGGCGGCTACCTCGCGCTATTCGGCGCGCTCATCGCCGGGGCAATCTTGGCCCCCGATCCCGCCAAGGGCGGCGCGTGGAAGCCGGTGGCCCTCGGCGTCGGCTTGGTCGTTGTCGGCGCGTTGGTCGCGCTGGCGTTGCCGCAGATCCGCGCCCGCATTGCCCTAGCCTTCGGCCCCCAGTCCAACTCCGTAATGCACCGCTACTACACGTGGCTCGGGACATGGCACATGGCGCTTGCCAGGCCTCTGCTCGGATGGGGACCGGGATCGTTCGCCGCCGTCTACCCGAAGTTCGCCATCGTTGGCCACACGCACCTCGCGCACCAGACCTACCTCCAGATCGCCGCTGAGACCGGCTTCGTCGGCGGAGCGGCGCTGCTGGGGTTCATGGGCACTCAACTCGCGGCCGGACTCAAAGCGTCGCGCAAACTGGCGGGGAACCCGCGGGTCATCGCCGTCGCGGCGACCGCCGGCATGGTGGGCTTCGCCCTGCACAACGTGGTTGACTACGGGTGGCACGTCACCGCCACCGGCATGGCATTCTGGGTCCTCGCAGGCATCGTCGCGGCGGCCTCAGACCCCGAGGCGACGCCCGCGGAGCCGGACCGCAAGGCGAAGCGCAAGCACCAGGACGCAGGCCCGCCAGTTGCGTGGACCAAGGTCGGGCTCGCTGTGCTACTGGCGGTTGCGGCTATCGTGCCGGCCGGCGTCGCTCTCAAGGCCGAAGCGCTGGCAGATGCCGGGCAGCTCACCGACGCGATGCGACTCGATCCGCTCAACGATAAGTACGTGCGTCAGGCCGCATTGCTCGCGCAATCCAGGGCCGCGCGAGGCCGCGACGATCTCTACGAGCGGGCGCTGGCTTACTGGGACCGCGTGGAGAAGATCCGCCCGACCCATCCCGGCACACCCTACAACCGAGGCATGATCTTCCGCGACGTGGGCAAACCGACTGAAGCCATCGCCGCGTTGCGTCGCAGCCGGGAACTCGCCCCAACCTGGCCCAAGGCTATCATCGCCCAGGCCCAGTTGCACGATGAACTCGGCGAGAAAGACCAGGCTCTCGCTGCGTACGGGCGCGTGAATGAGTTGTCCGAATCACCGTTGCTCCTCTACCGCGCGATCGACACAGACCTCGACCCGAGCTTCGCCTGGGCGTGGCTGGCCATTGCTGACTCGTTGCCTGAATCCGACGCTTTGCCGCTATATGATCGCTCGGGCCGCTATCTCCGTCGGCTGTTGGCGGCCAACCGCGCCGCGGAAGCGCGGTTGCGGATGTCCGGCGATTGGGAGTACCGACAGAGCCCGGATGTGGTGCGGCTGTGCCAGGAGGCGGCCCGTCGGCACCTCGTCTTCGATGACCCCGGGCCTCGCCTGCGGGCGGCATTACTGCTGGTCGATGCAGGGAGCAGCGATTTGGCGGAGAAACTCTTTGTTTCTGAGGGCGATCCCGTCCTGGGGCCGAACGTCGCCGGCGAGCTGCTGGAAGCGTGGTCGCTCTACGTTGCTGCATCGCACCGACGTGCCCAGGCCCGGACCAAGCCCGACCTCGAGTCGGCTCATCGTCTCATGGCAGCGGCAGGCGCGCGAATCGACGCGCTGCTGCAGACCCACTCAGGCGAGTTCGACCGTCTCCGAGACGGCGCGCACGGTTGGACAGACGCCGAGTATGGAGCGCTGAACCAGGCCGTTCTCGCCGGGAAGAGCGCTGACGAGGCGATGAATACGGAGTAGCGTTGCCGACGCCGTCAACCGCCACACCGCCGTCGACCCAATGGGGGAATTCCGTTGACGAAGATACTGCTGATCCACGGCCCAAACCTGAACCTCCTCGGGATGCGAGAGCCACAGATCTACGGCGATCAGGATCTCGAGACCATCGATGCCATGATCGAAGCCGAAGCCAAGGAGCTAGGCATCGAGGTCAAGATCATCCAGTCAAACCACGAGGGTGAGATCGTCGAGGCGATCCACGAAGCGCACAAATGGGCCGATGCGATCGTGATCAACCCCGCTGGTTACACGCACACCAGCGTGGTGATTTTCGATGCCATCTCCGCCGTGCGCCTGCCGGCGATTGAGGTCCATCTCAGCAACCTGCACGCCCGCGAGGAGTTCCGCACCAAGTCCGTCACTGCCCGCGCCTGCGTCGGCCAGATATCCGGCTTCGGCGCGCAGAGCTACTTGCTTGGGCTCCGCGCGGCCAAGAGCATCGCCGAAAGAGGATCCAATTGAAGGCCGCTCAACGCGCGCAGAGACTGCGCGACCGGTTTGAGGAGCTAGAAGTCGACGCCGCCCTATTGACAGCCGAGCCGGATGCCCAGTACGTCTCGGGTTTCTCGGGCGAGGGTTGGGTCATTGTCGACGAGGCAGTTGCCATCGTAACCGATGGGCGCTACGACCTCCGCGCCGAGCGCGAAGCGCCAGGCTGCGAGATCATCATCCGCTCGGGTGATATCAAGGAACCCGTGAAAAGCCGCTTGGTCGAGAAGGGCGCCAAGCGCGTGGCCTTTCAGGCTGACCAGATGACCGTCTCAGCCCACGCCGAACTCGCGGAGCAACTTGAGGGGATCGAACTCGTGCCGGCCAAGGCGATCCTCAAGGATGCCCGCATGCTGAAGGATGAAGACGAGATCGACATCCTGCGGCGCGCGATCGCCGCGACCGACCAGGCTCTTGAGGCCGTCGTCGCAGACCTCAGGTTGGGTATGAGCGAGAAAGAAGCCTCGCTTGAGGTCCAGCGTCAACTCCTCCTCGCAGGCGGCGACAAGCTCTCATTCCCTACGATCGCCGCGTTTGGGCCCAACTCCGCCGATCCGCATGCCGAGCCGAGCGACCGCACGCTCGCCGAGGGCGACAATGTGAAGCTCGACTTCGGCGCGGCGATCCAGAATTACTGCGCGGATCTCACGCGCACGGTCTTCATCTCAGGTCCCGACGACAAGCAGCGCGAGATCTACAACATCGTCCTCGATGCTCAACTCCAGGCGACCGCTGCCTGCAAGCCGGGCGCCGCGTGCAAGGATGTTGACGGCGTCGCTCGCGAGATCATCAAGGAAGCTGGCTACGGGGACTACTTCACTCATGGCCTGGGTCATGGCGTGGGCCTGCAGATTCACGAAGCGCCGGGACTCGGCCACACGAGCGAGGACACGCTCGCGGCGGGCATGGTGGTAACGATTGAGCCGGGAATCTACATCAAGGAATGGGGCGGCGTCCGCATCGAGGACTGCGTCCTGATCACCGAGGACGGACACGAGGTGTTGACGAAGGCTGCCAAGCTGAACCTCAAGTGACCCCGGTTGCGGGGTCGGCGGCCGCGCCGGCCCCGTCAATCCGCCTCCAGGACGTAATAGGGACTCCTCCCGACGCGCAGCAGGACCTTGTTCGTGAGGTCAACGCCACTCATCGACCCGGCGCCCGTCCGCTCGGCGCCGAACATGTCGCGCACCGTCACCTCGCCCCCGCCAGTGTCGAGCACGATCTCGTGCTCAGCGTCCCGGTTGCCCCAGACCACCCGCAAGGTCCCCTCCGACGTGCGGAAGGTGAAGGTCCAGAATGTCGGCCTGTCGAGCAGCGCGGTGTCGGTCGTCTTCTCCCAATCCACCAACTCCGCCCCGTCAAGCATGTCGGTCATGACCGCATATGTCACCAGCGCCGCGCCTGGGCTGCGATCCCATTCCAGCATCGTGACCGCTGCACGCGGTTGCCACGGGCCTGAGCTGGTTGAGAGCAACCAGGCGAAGGTCTTATCGACGCCCGCCGCCCACTCGACAATGTGGTGCCTGGGTACGGCCGCCGCCGCGTCGAGCGCGGTCATCCGTGGCGTCTTGTACTGCTGAGGCGCGGCGGGCTGCGTCACGAACTCGCGCGCGGTATCCGCCTCGGTGAGATGACACTCAGTGTCCCAAAGCGGCGCCGTATCGCCCGCCGCCTCATAGGCGTCGGTGATCCGCTCGATGCAGTTGACCCATGTCTCCTTGGGCCCGAGGAATCCCAGCTCCTCACCGGTGCTTCGGACATACCCGTCCGGCGACCACGACGACCAATGGAACGCCGCCACGTCCATGAACTCCAGCCCGCCTCCCGCGACGAGTGGCGGCAATGCGCCGGGGTTCGTAACGGTCCCGCCGACCACCTGGATTGCTGGGTCAACCGCCTTCACGTGGGGGTAGGTGTGCTTCAAGAGATCCACGTACTTCGGCACCCACTCCTCGCCCTCGGCCAGCCTCAGGTAGGCCGGGTGGTTGGGCTCATTCCACAGCGCCCAATGCGTGATACGCGGGTTGTAGTGCTCGACGATCCGACGGACGTACGACTCCCACTCGCTCCAGTCGCTCGGCACGTTCCCGTTCGGCCACGGGCCGGAGTAGCGCCCATCCCCGGGCCTCGTGGCCCAATAAGGCGGGTCGGCGAGATTGCCAACCAACCGAATCCCCGCCGCCTCGAAGTCGGCCACGACATCGTCGTACGTAATCCACTCGCCCGGCCGAGGCTCGGCGCTGAACCACTTCGTCAACAGCGGCGGCGCGCAGAACACCCACCTCATGCCGATCATCTGGGCAATTCCCAGCAACTGCGGGCGGTTCGTCATGTTGCAGCCAAACCGACTTGCATCGGCGTCAACCGTCGATGTCGCGAGTTCCCGGTTCGGGATCACGGCAAGCAGCATCTCAGCCACTGGCGAGGCTGCGGATCCGTCCGCCTTCACCTGCGCGAGTATTCGGTAGTGGCCGGTCTGGTCGATCCTGGGGGCGAGGGTGATTCGCAGGAGGTCTCCCGCCGGCAGGTCCAACGGCTCATTACCTTGGGCGACCGACTTTCCCCAGGCGTCCTCGACGCGATACGTCAGCGTCCCGCTGAGCGCAGAATCCGAGTAGACGCGCGCCTCGAGCCCCGGCTCCTCGCCCAGCATGAACACGCCGTCGCGTGAACTCGCGGCGAGCCCAAGATCCGCCGCCCACGCCGTGTCTGATTCCCCGTTCAGTTCGATGTCATCCAGCTCGACGACGCCGGGTCCCTGGCCCCGGACCGCGATCGCTACCTGTTCGGCCTCGACAGCCACCTCCGTCCGAACCTGCTGCCAGTCATCGCCCGGCACGACGTCTATGGTCGCGATCACGTTCTCGCGCGCCCTGCCCGAGTCGATCAGCTCAATCGCAATCTCGGTCTCAGTCCTGACCAGCGCCCGCAGTTCATACGTCCCCGGCGCGGTCTCGTGGGCGCGGCTGGCGACCACGAAGCTGCTGTTGTCCGGCGCGTCGTATCGAAACTTCGCGTCGTTCCACACGGGCCGGGGATCAATGGAAGCAAGCCGAACATCGTTCGGGTACCCGCCAGCGCCGCGCGTGTGGCACGACCACCCTTGCAGCCCCACATTGAAGCTGCCGTTCTGGACGGCATCCGCGCGCGCTTCCTGGTGCCCCAACCCAACTGTCGCGATGATCAGACCTGCAATGCTCGCCGTCCGAGCTGCCATGGGTCGCCTCCGGGCTATCGCCCCTGTCAGTTGCGGAGCTTCTTCGCCTTCCCGTGGACGTGGCCTTCGATAAAAATGTTACTACATCGCGTAGTATTTATTGGCGGCATGTGATATACTACTGATAGTAGTTGATCGCGTGGAGGGTCAATATGAGGTGGGCGCAGCCCGCTGCAGTCGGACTGAGCATGCTCTTGGCCTGCCTTGCCGGGTGCTCTGCGCCCGGGGACAAGCAGATTGGTGAAGGCCCGGCCTCGCTCGTCTTCGAGAACGAGGGATACGACAGGATCGAGGTCCGCGTCCGTTGGACGGACGATAGCGGAACGGATCAGTCGCGCAGGTTCAGCGTCCACGCGGGTCAGGAAGTCGAGCTGCTCCTCGACGATCGATCCGAGTACCGCGTCACCATGGACGCCGATTGCAGTTCACTCTCGACGTTCGTAGCACCGGCGACACCAGTGGACGACGCCGGAGACCAGGAGGGAGGCGGCACGTGATGTGTCAGCGAGGGATAGGCCGCGTGGCAACATCCGCGGCAGCGCTTGCGATGGTGTTGCTGGCGGGGTGTTCATCCGGGGGAGGCCCGCTCCCGAACCGCGCTCCAGCCGCATTCGGTGAAGGCCCCGTAACGCTGGCGTTTCTTGTGGGCGGCGGCGATCCCATCACCGTCCGGCTCGACTGGATTGATGGAGACGGCCTGCCTCGGTCGCGGACCCACAAGGTAACCCGTCGCCGGCCCATCGATCTGCGAACGGACGCGATGCCTGTCTACGACATCACGCTTGAGAGTCCGTATTGCCCTGAGTCCGATGACGATAGCCCAGAAGCGCGCGTGAAGGACCCTTGGGTTATCGGCGATGGACCCACCACGCTGGCGTTCGGGATCCGAGCCGGCGACGCGGTCCGCGTGTGGGTCCAGTGGTCCGACGGAGGGGGCGCCTCGCTCACCCGGTCGTTCAAGGTGACCGAGCGCCAGCCCGTGCACCTGAGGGTGGATCAGGATCTCCGCTACGAGATCACGCTCGCCGACGACTGCTGATTCGGTTACTCCACCGAGTAGAACGTCACTTTGTCCAGCGCCAGATTTCGGTCTTCGCCGCCAACATTGCTGTCATTGGTGAATTCGATCCGTAGCGGGGCCACGCCCTCGGGTAGGTCCGCTTCGAACGCGTAGGGCCGCACGTTCCCGCTCGTGCACTGCACGTCGCCGAGGACGTTCCCACCGAGGCTGACGCGCACGTGCGGGTAGATATCCGCCGCCGACGATCCGCCCGCCATGACCTCCACTCGGTACCGGCCAGCGCTCGCGACTTCGACCTCGGTCTCCACGTACCCGCTCGTCGCGATGACGACGTGGTCTCCCCGGACGCCGAAGTGCTGCATGCCAGGTTGCGGGTCCATATTCTCCGCCTCAACCGTCACCCCGGTCGCAGGATCGAACCGCGCGCCCAGGCCTGTCAGGAGGCCACAAATGAACCGCGATGCCTTCACCGAGTTGTCCTGCTCCGTATCCCAGTTGATCCCGTCGATGACGACCGAGCCCTCCCCCACGGGGAACTTCACCAGCGCGCCGGGACGCGTCAGGAAGACGCTCCTGTCCGTCGCATCCGCCTTCGCGACGAGCACCGTCTTCACGTACATGTTCCGGTCCTCGCCTGGTCCGCTTCCGTCGTTGATGAACGCCACCTCGAATTCGTGCTCGCCGGCCGTCGCGGTGTGGTCGGTCGCGTAGCTGTCCCACTCCTCGCCGCGAATCGAGAGCGTCCCCACGGGCTCCCCATCCAGCCTCACTGCCGCCAGCGGGAACGCGCCTTGTGCCGGCGTCCCGCGCGCCTCGATGCCGATCACGTACTCGCCATCTTCGGGGAAATCGATCTTCATCTTGCCCGTGCCAATCGTCGCGAAGTAGACGTGGTCGCCCGTCTCGCCCACGCCCACGTACTTGCCTTCCAGCTCGAGCCCCGTCGCGTCGTATGCCGAAGCCTCCGCCGGATCGACCCGCCGCTCAAACGCTGTCCTCGCCGCCTTCGTTGAGAGCGGCGTCGTCGACCACGAGATCCCCGTATGCTCGCCCAGCCAATACAGATCCTCATTCGTGAACGAGTACAGCAGCGCATCATCCCCGGTCGCCCTCAGGGCCGGCCCTTCGTATTCCACCATCCGTAGCGTCGGATCCAGCCGCTCCGCGAGCTTCTCGTACTCGCTCGGCTCTAGCCCATGCACTAGCACGTTCCCGCCCGCCTCGATCCACTCCCACAACCCGTCGTCCATCAGCCCGTCCGCGTTCGTCGAGGCATAAATCAGCGCGCCATACTGAGCCAGATCCCTCTCGCCCCTCAGCGTCGCCAAGTCGTCGGTCTTCGCTCGCACCTCATCCAACTTCTGCCTGACGCTGTCGATCTCACACTGCAGCGCCGTCGGCTTGCCGTTGCCCGGGTAGTTCAGCGCGTGGTCGATGATGTTCTGTAGCAGGATCGCGGCAGCGGGCTCCCGCCTGTATTTGTCCAGGACGGCCATCTGGCACAGGATGTAGGCGCCGTCGCCGTGGGGGACGACCATGAGCGGCGCGTGGGTGACGCCTCCCGAGGAGCCGGACACCACGACAGGAATGCACGCCCCCGCCACGTGTCGCGCGGGCTCCGCCTCGGTGACCTGGTGTGGCGTCTCGAGTATCATCAGGGACTGTTCGTTCTCGAGCATGGTCCGAGCGCCCCAGTGCTTCAGGTCCTCGGAGTTCACGCCACGCAGCAGAGGGTGTGCGGGAATCTGGGCGAACGTCATCGTGGACGAGTGCTCGCTGAGGGCCGCCGGCAGCGTACCCGTGGGGTATTGCTGTTGCTCCAACACCACTGCCCGCCCACCCGCCGCCACCCAGTCCGGCAAGCCCGTGGTGCCAACTCGCCTGCCAATCACGCTTCGTTCCGCCTCCTCGGCCCCGAGCGCCCCTGGCGCGATCACCAACACATCCAGTCCGTCTGGCAAATCGTGCAGACCCTCGACCCGCGTCGCGCCGTCCACGATCAGCGGGCCATCATCCGGTGCATGACACTCGCCCACTCTCACGCCGTCTGGTGCGCTCGCCTGTGGGGGCATGTCGGGGAACACGCTGACGGTGTGCTCCTCCGAGAAGACGACCTCGCCATCCTCAAGGACCTGGACCACGTAGGCCCCCTCGGTTCGCTGGTCAACAACCGGCCACATCAGCGAGTTTAGGAATGACATCCGGTCACCTGAGCCCATGGCGTTGGCCCGGCCCTCCTGCCACTCGGGCTGCGCCCCGGCGAGCTTGGTGCCGTGTCGCAACGTCAGATTGCGGTCCGCGAATGAGTCGTTTAACACGTCGAACGCGATGCGCGTTGCCGTGCCTCCAAACACGCGCCTATACATCTCCCTCGGATACGCCGCGATCGGCTGATACGCGTACCGGTGCGCCTGCACGAGGGGGTTATCGTCATCCAGGCCTCCGCCCTCGACCACTGTCCATGGCGAAATCCCCGCGACGCCATGCCGTCGGTAGCCGATGATCTGCTGCTTCCAGCTCTCGGCTTTGGCGAGCACGTGGTACTTCCGGTAGTCGCGGTACGCCTCGTCGCCGAACCAAACGGTATCCCAGTTCGGGTTGCTTGACGGAATCCACAGGAACTCGCCAATGTAGAGCGGCTTGTCCTTCTTCCACTCGAAGGTGCCGGGAGTCTCCGTGAACGCGTGGCCCATCTTGATTGGGTTCTCGAGCCAGTCGGCCTCGTTCGGCCAGTTGGTGAACTCCGGGTACTCGTGCGGATAGTGGATGCCGATCACATCCGCGACGCCGCCCGGATCTCCGTCTGATTCATACATGATCGGCCGCGTCGGATCGTGCCGCTTCACGATGCGACCCATCTCCGCCAGCCGCTCCTCGTATGGCGTGTCATCCACCATCCGCCCGCCGTAGAACTCGTTCTCCAGCGACCACATCACCACCGAGGGCCTGTTCTTGTCTCGATCCACCATCCGCGTCAGGTGCAGCGCGCAGTTGTCCCACCACCGGTCGTCATCCAGCGCGTAGAATGCGTCATCATTCCACACCGCGCCCTCCGGGATCATCAGCAATCCCTCTTCATCCGCGATGTCGTACCACCGCTCCCGCCACGGCTGGGTGTGCGTCCGGAAGGCCACGCAGTTCGCGCTCTTGATGAACCGGATCTTTTGGCGGATCGCCTCATCCGTCTCCGGCTGCACGCTCGGCCACCAACTCGTCGCCAGCAAGCTGATCTTCTTCCCGTTCAGGTAGAAGTCAGGTCCGCGCACCTCAAACTCCCTGAAGCCGAAGCGCGTCCGCAGCACGTCTTCCGCGTCGCCCGCGGTGACCGTCGTCACCAGCTCATACAGGTACGGGTCCACGTGCGACCACCGCCGCGCATCCGCCCAGTCCGCCTCCAGCACCAGCACCTCACTCCCGCCGCCCGCCACGGCCACCGTTCCACCCAGGCCTGGGCCGCCGTCCACACGCGACGTCACCGACGCCTCCACATTGGCTCCCGTCTCATTCGTCACCGTCATCTCCACCGTCAGCGTTCCCTCGCCCACCGACGTCCTGATGAACACATCGCTCACGTACACCGGCGCGTGCCGGATCAGCTTCACATCATCCCAAATGCCGTAGTCATTCACATGCCCGCCGACGGGCGAGATGCACTTGTCTCTCGCCATGTCGTGCGCGCCCATATTCGCCGTGCCGCTCATGTCCGTCTCGCGGTCGATGAACGTCCCGGTGATATCGCAGACCCCGACCAACAGCTCGTTCTCGCCCGCCTCCACCGCGCCCGTGATGTCAACATCGAATGGCTCATATCCGCCCAGGTTCCCGCCGACGCTCTCGCCGTTCACGAGCACGCGGCTGTTCCACTTCACGCCGCCGAAGTGGATCTTCAACCTCTCATCGCCAACGCGCTCGACCCCAAAGCTCCGCCGAAACCACGAGCGCTCGTAGTTGTAGCCATTGAGCTGTCCTGGCACGTCGACCGCCTGCCAGCCATCATCCGGCGGCGCCTCATCGAGACTCCCCACCTTCACATACTCCCACTCGCCGTTCAGCGACGTAACCTCGCGCTCCATGGCATCGGCAGTTCCACACGCCACCATCACGATGGCACACGCGGCAAGAATGCGCGGTCTCATGCTCTGCACTCTCCTGTCGCCCAGACACAGAAAAGGGGCGCGGATCTCTCCGCACCCCTTCGCTGACTGGTACTATACGGACCTGCTACTCGTCGTCATCCGTTCCGGCGTCGGTCTGGATGACCTTGGCGACGGCGCGGACGGCGTCCTTCTCGTCCAAGTTCACGACCTTCACGCCCTGCGCCACGCGACCGGTCTGGCGAATATTCTTGACCGGCATCCGGATCGCGATGCCCTGGGCCGTGATGCACATGATCTGGTCGTCATCATCGACGACCTCGACGCCAAGGACCGGGCCGGTGCGGTCGGTGACCTGCACGGTCAACACGCCCTGTGAGGTGCGCCCGATCTTCCGGTACTCGCTCAGCGGCGTCCGCTTGCCCAGACCCTTTTCGCACACGACCAACAGGTCTCGCGGGTCGTCGGCGCCGACGGCCTCGGCAGAGACCATCTTGTCACCCTTCTGCAGCTTCGGCCCCTTCACGCCACGAGCCGTGCGTCCCATGGAGCGCACGCTCTGCTCGGTGAAGCGGATCGCCTTGCCTTGCTGCGTCGCGCAGACGATGTCCTGTTCGCCATTGGTCCACAGCACCCAGTTCAGGGAGTCGCCCTCCTCGAGCCTGATGGCGTTGAGGCCTTTGGCCTTCAGCGGCGTATCGTAGGCCTTCAGTTCTGTCTTCTTCAGGTACCCGCCTGTCGTCACCATGAACAGGTACCCGCCCGTGTCGAAGGACTCCACCGGGATCCACGCCGTTACCCGCTCGCGCGCTTCCAGCGGCAACAGGTTCACAATCGGCATGCCCTTGGCTTGGCGACTGGCCATCGGGATCTGATACGCCTTCAGCCGGTAGATGCGCCCCTGATCCGTGAAGAACAAGATCAGGTGGTGCGTCGTCGCGACGAAGATGTCCTGGATGCTGTCCTCTTCCTTCTTGCTGAGGGCCAGGACGCCTCGCCCGCCGCGACGCTGAGTGCGATACGTGCTGACGGGAAGCCGCTTGATGTACCCATCGCGCGTGATCGTGACACACATGTCATCCTGCGCGATTAAGTCCTCGACCGAGATGTCGTCGGCCTCGCCCGGGATTATCTGCGTGCGGCGCTCGTCGGCGTGCTTGCGCTTGACCTCGCGAAGCTCGGTCTTGATGATCTCCGTCTGCCGTTCCCTCGAGGCCAGGATCTCTCTATAGTCGGTGATCGCCGCCTGCAGCTTCTCGTATTCCTTGGTCAGCTCGTCGTGACTCAACCGCGTGAGTTGGCCGAGCTGCATGTCCAGGATGGCGTTCGCCTGGCGCTCGCTGAACTCCCACTTCTTCATCAACCCCTCGCGCGCTTCAGTACGGTTGTTGCTCGCGCGGATTAGGGCGATGAGGGCGTCGATGTTGTCGATGGCCTTGAGCAGGCCCTCGACGATGTGCGCGCGTTCCTCGGCCTGACGGAGCAGGAAGCGCGTGCGGCGCTTGATGACCTCGTAGCGGTGGTCGAGGTAATGCTGCAGGAGGTCCTTGACAGTACACCGACGCGGCACGAGCGTCCCGCCAATCGGGACCAACGCCAACATGTTGGCGCTAAAGGTCGTGCGGAGCATCGTGCGCTTGTAGATCTGGTTCAGCACCACATTCGGGTTCGCATCGCGGCGCAGCTCGATCACCAGACGCATGCCCTTGCGGTCCGTCTCGTCGCGGACGGCCGAGAGCCCGTCGATCTTCTTCTCATTGTGTAGCTTCGAGATCTGCTCGATGAGGCTGGCCTTCGCGACCTGAAACGGCACCTCTGTCACGATGATCGCAAATCGATCGCGGCCAATCGGCTCGATTGTTGCCCGCCCTTGCATCACGACGGACCCGCGCCCCGTCTCGAAGTAGTCCTTCACGCCCTTCGAGCCGAGGATCATGCCGGCCGTCGGGAAGTCCGGACCTTTGATGTATTTCATCAGGTCCGTCGGCTCCATCTTGGAGTCGTCCAGCAGCGCGATGCACCCGTCAATCGTCTCGCCAAGATTGTGCGGCGGAATGTTCGTCGCCATCCCGACCGCGATGCCGCCAGTCCCATTGACCATCAGGTTCGGGAATCGTGCCGGCAGGTAGTTCGGCTCTTCGATAGACTCGTCGTAGTTCGGCTGCACGTCGACCGTCTTGTACTTCAGCTCATCGAGCAATTCGACGGCCGGGCGAGCCAGGCGCGCCTCCGTGTAACGCATCGCGCCAGGGGGGTCGCCATCGATGGATCCAAAGTTTCCGTGAGGATCGACCAGCGGGTAGCGCGCGTTGAAGTCCTGCGCCATGCGCGCGAGAGTCGGGTAGATGATCTCGCTGCCGTGAGGGTGGTACTTCGACTGGGTCTCACCGCAGATCCCCGCGCATTTCCTGTGCTGGACCGTGGGCCCCAGGTTCATGTCGTTCATCGCCACCAGAATGCGCCGCTGCGAGGGCTTCAGCCCATCGCGCACGTCGGGGAGCGCCCGCGCTACGATGACGGAAAGCGCAAACTGCATGAACGAGTCCGTCATCTCCTCCTCGATCGGAAGGGAGTCGATCTGCTGGATGTTGTCTCCGGCGTCTGCCATGTGGTGTCACCTTACCAAGTGAATGCACAAACGTGGGGACGGACGTGAGTCCGTCCCCATTAGCGTTAATCCGAATGATGCGACGCTGCGACTACGCCCACAGGTCGAGGTCCTTGGTCTCTTTCGCGTGCTGCGCGATCCAGTTGCGACGGGGCTCAACCTTCGGTCCGTACGCGAGACTGATAACCCGGTCCGCCTCGACCACGTCATCCATCGTCACCTGCAGGAGCACGCGGTTCTCGGGGTCCATCGTCGTGTCCGCGAGGTCTTCGGACTGCATCTCCGACAGACCCTTGAAGCGATACACGTTCGCCTTGCGCTTGCCGATCTTCTCCTGCAGCCCTTCGAGTTCCTGATCGTCCTGCGCGTAGTACGTGTCGCCCCCCGCCTTGATGCGGTACAACGGTGGACGCGCCACGTATACGTGTCCGTTGGTGATGAGCGGCTGCATGTAGCGGAAGAGAAACGCGATGATCAGCGTGCGGATGTGCGATCCGTCGACATCCGCGTCAGCCATGATGATGATCTTGTCGTAGCGCAACTTCTCCAGGTCGAAATGGCTGCCGTTGCCATTGCCGCTGACCGATTCCCCCTCTTCATCGACCTCGCCATTCTCGCTCTTGCTGAGGTCGATTCCAGTGCCAAACGCGGTGATCATCGCCCGGATCTCGTTGTTATCCAGTATCCGATCGAGGCGGTTCTTCTCGACGTTGATAATCACGCCGCGCAACGGGAGAATGGCCTGGAAGCGCGCGTCGCGTGCCTGTTTCGCGTTGCCGCCCGCCGAGTCTCCCTCAACGAGGAACAGTTCGCTCTCGGAGCGGTCGCGCGATGAGCAGTCCCAGAGCTTGCCCGGCATGCCCGCCGACTCCAGCGCGCTCTTGCGAACCGTCTCGGCCGCGCGCTTTGCCGCGTCGCGAGCGCGAGCGGCCATAATGGCTTTGTTGACGATCGCCCGAGCAATCCGCGGGTTCTCATCGAAGTACTGTTGAAGCTGCTCGTAAGTGACCGAGTAGACGATGCCCTGGACTTCGCTGTTGCCGAGTTTCGTCTTCGTCTGACCCTCGAACTGCGGGTTCAGGACCTTGGTGCTGAGGATAGCTCGGATACCCTCCATGACCTCCGAGCCCTCGAACCGCCGGTCCGCCTTGCGCTCTTCCTTGAGCAGTCCCGATTTGAACGCGTAGTCATTAATTACTTTCGTCAGCGCCGAGCGGAAACCGGTAACGTGCGTGCCGCCCTCAGTCGTGTTGATCGCGTTGACATACGAGAAGACCTCATCGTCGTAGCGGCTCGTATACTGAATCGCGACCTCGACCTCAGTGTCCTCGCGCGTCGCCGTGAAATACACCGGCTTGTGGATCGTCTCGTGGGCTTCGTTGACGTACTGCACGTACTCGAGGATGCCACCCTTGTGGTAGAAAACCTCTTCCTGTTCCTTGCCCTCGCGCTCGTCTCGAATCGTGATCTTCACGCCGCCGGCCAGGAAACTCAGCTCCCGAAGTCGCCGCGCCAGTCGCTCGTAGATGAACTCAACCGTGTTGAAAATCTCCGCATCCGGGTAGAAGATGACCTTCGTCCCGGTCTTATTGGTCTTCTTGCCCTTCTCCAATTCGCCGTCGGGCTTGCCGCGAGTGAAGGACATCGAGTGAACGTGGCCCTCGCGGCTAACCTCGACGATGCACTTCTCGCTGAGAGCGTTGGTGCAGGAGACGCCAACGCCGTGCAGGCCGCCCGAGACCTTGTAGACCCCGCTGTCGAACTTTGCCCCGGCGTGAAGCGTCGTCATGACGACCTCGACGGCCGAGCGCTTCTCCGTCGGGTGCATGCCGACAGGAATCCCGCTGCCGTCGTCGGTGACGGCGCAACTGCCATCGGCCTGGATGACGAGTTCGATGTTGTTACAGTTGCCCGCGAAATACTCGTCGATCGAGTTGTCGATGACCTCGAACGCAATGTGGTGCAGACCTGATTCACTGGTCGAGCCGATGTACATCGCCGGGCGGCGACGAACGGCCTCGAGACCCTTCAGAACTTTGATCTGCTCGGCTCCGTATATTGGCTGGGCCATGGGTTGCCGCTACCTCTATTGGGGTATTCTCATGCCGCATTAGAACGACGCCACGTAGATCGGCGGATACTAGACGCGGGTCACAACGGGAATGACGCTTATTTGCAGGTGGCCATCGGCCGGAGAATCCGACCGCGACTCCCCTTGCTGATGGGGTCTGAAATCCGGGGTAGATCCGGTGCGAATGGCCCGTCTACTAACGCCTCATCTACCTCACCCAAACCAGCCCCTTAATCATAGCATATCAGGACCCGAAAGTCAATGATTCCGGCGGATTTGGCGGGTTCTCCGCCGAATCTGTCATCGCCGTGTGTGGCGCAAGGTATCCACCCAGATATCGCACCTTTCGAAACCGCTGTACGGGGCTCTCAGACCCATCTACGAAGCGCTCTGAATTGCCCTCGAATCCGCCAGTCCGAATCAGCACAATCCGTGCCCGATTCTGAGCCGCGAGGAGGACTATTGTGCCCCTGCGGGAAATGCCGCCCGGCGGGCCTCGAGAGGCCGTGCCGGGCTGTGCGTACCCCATGCTGACAGCGGCGATCACATTCGCCGCAAGGAAGGTTTTTCCCATGGCAAAAGACGTGATCCAAGTCGCTATGATCGGCTGCGGGGGCAACGCCCGGGGCCACATGAATCGCCTGCTGACTATCGATGGTGTTGAGGTCGTCGGCTTGTGCGATCCGGCGGAGGCCGCGGTCGAGGCTGCTAAAGCCATCGAAGGTCTCGCTGACGTCCCCTCGTTTGCGTCGCACGCAGAGATGCTCGCGGCGGTCGAGTGCGACGCCATAGAGATCTCGACGCCCCACACGCAGCACACCGACCAGATCCTGGACTCCCTTGCGGCCGGCAAACACGTCATGTGCGAGAAGCCGCTTGTCTGCACCGTTGATGACTGCCACAAGGTCATCGCCGCCGGCAATGACAGCGGCAACATCTTCATGACCGCCTACCAGCGCCACTTCCAGGCGCCCTATCGCTACTGCCGCGAGGTCATCGGGTCCGGGCGGCTCGGCAAAGTCAACTTCACTAGCTGCCTGCAGAGCCAGAACTGGTACCGCGGTCAGGTCGGTGGCGGCACGTGGCGCAGCAAACTCGCGCTCAGCGGCGGCGGCCAGCTCAACGACTCCGGCAGCCACCTGCTCGATATCATGATGTGGATGACCGGCCAGCAGCCTGCCGAGGTCTTCGCCCACATCGACAACCTGGGCGCGGAGATCGACATCCTCACATCGATGAGTTGCCGGTGCGAGAGCGGCGCGCTGATGAACTTCAGCGTGGTCGGCCACGCGGTGAACTTCTTCGAGGAGATCACTCTCTGGCTCGAGGACGGGACGCTGGCGATCCGCGGCAACGACGTCTGGGAGTGGGATGGCGGTCAGGAGCACAAGGTCGTGCCTCAGGAAGAGCTGGGTCGAACATGGAGCCCGGACGATAACTTCATCGCATCGATCCGCGGTGAGGAAGAGCCCCAGACTCCGCCCGTTGAGTTCCTCAAGGTCATCCAGCTCACCGAAGCGGCGTGGAAGTCCGGCGACACTGGCCTCCCCGCGAAGGTGGAGTTCTAAGACCCGTACCAGCATCCACTCAGAACAGAAGCGGCGGGCGCCTCGTCAGAGAGGCGCCCGCCGCTGTCATGCATGGTTGTCGCCGGCTACTCCGTCGCGGCCTCGTCGGATGCCTCGTCCGCAGCTTCGTCGGTGGCCTCATCGCCAGCCTCGTCCGTAGCTTCGTCGCCAGCCTCGTCCGTAGCTTCGTCGGTGGCCTCGTCGCCAGTCTCGTCAGTGGCTTCGTCGGTGGCCTCGTCACCGGTCTCGTCGGTGGCCTCGTCACCGGTCTCGTCAGTGGCTTCGTCGGTGGCCTCGTCACCGGTCTCGTCGGTGGCCTCGTCACCAGCGTCGTCAGTCGTGTCAGTGCCTTCGCTGCCTTCACCGCCGGGACCCATCTTCCCGTCGCCCATACCCGGCATCGTGCCCTCGCCACCGGGACCCATCTTGCCGCCGCCGCCCATGCCTGGCATCGTGCCCTCGCCCTCGCCCTCCATGGGCTGCTTCTTCACCTTGGTCATCTGGAACATCACGGCCGCCGCCACTACTATCACGATAATAATGACGATCGCCGCCACGGCTGGGCCAACGCTCTTCTTCATCGAATTTACCCCCGATAGATTCTGTGGGATGGTTCGCGGGCCCACCGGCCGCCGATGCGAGCCAGAGCGGAGCCCCGTTACAGGTACTGCTGGTGAGCGCGGAAAGCCGGCCGCCCGAGAAACATGGGGAGTCGCCGCGGTCTAAACCCGTATTCGGTGCCGACGATGAACTGACCTTCACTGTCGGGGAGGGCACGAAGCCATGGAACAGGAATCATGTCGGTCGGCACCATGCCGAAGGAGACCGTCATGAGCGTATTGCTGATCCACCCGCCCCAGGTTGGACACGTGGGGCTGCAGAATCTGGCCCTGGTCGAGCCGCTAGCCGTCGAGCGCCTTGCCGCCGCCGCGCCTGGGCATCGCGTCGAGATCCTCGACATGCGGTTAGACGCCGACCTTGAGAGTGCCCTCGACCGAGCCGAACCGAGCCTGGTGGGGATCACGTGCCCTTTTACCACGCAGATCAACGAGACGCTTCGCTTGGCGGGGTGCGTCAGATCCGCGCGACCCGACGCGAGGGTGCTAGTCGGCGGGCATCACGCAACGCTTCGACCCCAGGATTTCGCCGCGGCGGACGTGGACGGGGTAGTTGTCGGTGAGGGCGAGTTGACGTTCCCCGAAGTCGCCGATTGCATCGTCTCAGATGGAGACCTGGCGCGCGTGCCCGGTCTCGTGCTGAACACCGAGGACGGCCAGCAGTGCACGGCCCAGCGCGAGCCCGTGGCCGATCTGGACACGCTCCCCGTCCCCGCGCGGGACCTGACCGCGAAGTGGCGAAGCGAGTACTACTGGATGAACCAGTCGCCGCACGCGCTGGTCGAGACGTCTCGCGGGTGCCCGCACCGATGCAACTTCTGCAGCGTCTGGCAGTTCCACGGGCCTGCCGTCAGACATCAGTCGCCCGAGCGCGTCGCCGACGAGATCGCAGCCGTCGATGAGAAGTATGTCTTCCTGACCGACGATAACTTCCTGCTGAGCGTCTCGCGAGCGCGGCGGGCGGCGGAGATCATCCGCGACCGCGGCATCCGCAAGGAGTACACCTTCCAGGCGCGCACGGACACCATCGCGAAGCATCCTGATCTCATAGAGCAGTGGCGCGACATTGGCCTCGTCTGCGTGTTTCTGGGGCTGGAGAAGGCCAGCACGGAGGGCCTGGAAGATCTCGACAAGCGCAACACGCTCGAAAACAACGAGGAAGCCATCGACGTGCTGAAGCGCCTCGGGATTGGCTTCACGGGCAACTTCATCGCCGACCCCGACTGGGAGCCGGCGGACTTCGCCGAGCTGGCCGAGTATGTCTCCAAGCGCGAGTTGTTCAACTCATCATTCTCGGTCCTCACGCCACTACCGGGCACGATCCTCTTCGACGAGATGGAGGACCAAATCACAACTCGTGACTGGGAACGGTTCGATCTGTGGCACTCGGTATTGCCCACGCGCTTGCCGGCGGAGCAGTTCTACGCCGAGTTCGCCGGTCTTTGGCGCGCAGCGGCGGCCGCGACGCCTAAGAGCACGCGTCGACGGCGGATCTGGCGCGGCCTGTGGCAGCTCATAACCGGCCAGGCAAACCTCAAGCATGCGAAGCGAATTGGTGAGGCCCTGAGGGAGCTGAGAGACTCGGCAAGCTACCTGAAGTGAACCGTGACCATGAGACCATTTGAGGAAGTGGACCACACTGCGGACCTGGCGCTGCTCGCCCGGGGCAAGGACCTCCCGGAGCTGATCCTGAACGCCTGTCGAGGGGTGATCCACCTGATCTCCGATACCGACGGCCTGGCGCCGGACGTGTGGGTCGAGATCTCCGCATCGAGCGACGAACCCGAGCGCGTGCTTGTCCGCTTCGTCAAACAGTTGCTGCTTGAGTGGGAGATCAACGAGGGTCTGCCCGTCGCGGTCGAGCTATCGTCCTCATCCGGCGAGGGAATCACCGGCCGCGTCGGCTTCGCTCACCCGAACGATGATGACATCGACCGGCGCATCAAGGGTATCCCGAAGGCCGCCACGTACCACGACCTTGCCACCACCCAGGTCGGTGACCACCTCGAGGTAACTCTGGTCCTCGACGTCTAACCCCAGACACGAAAACGGGACGCGATTGCTCGCGCCCCGTCGTTCTCCTGGCTCCTGCCGTCCCGCTACACCGCCGCCGCCATCTGCAACTCCGGCACGCACGCGAACAGTCCGTCCACCACGCTCGGGTCCCACTGCGTCCCGGCGTGGCTGCGGAATTCGTGGGCGGCGTAAGGCAGCCCCTCGTCGCTGCGGTAAGGGCGCGGGCGGACCATTGCGTCGTAGGCATCGGCCACGCCAATGATGCGGCTCGGAAGCGGCGTCTCCTCGCCAATCAGCCGGTCCGGATAGCCCTCGCCATCGTGACGCTCATGGTGATGCTTCACGTAGGTGGCGACGTCGCTCAGCAGCGCCATGCTGCGCAGGATCTCAGCCCCCGCAACCGGGTGACGCTGCACTTCCTCCCACTCCATGGCCGTCAGCCGTGCCGGCTTCTCGAGGATCTCCTGATCGACCGCGACCTTGCCCAGATCGTGCAGCACGCCGGCCATGCGCACTTCCTCCGACTCGGAGTCAGACAGACCGAAGTACCGCGCCAGCATGTACGACAGGCCCGCCACGCTTCTGGCGTGTCCGTCGCTCATGAAGTCCTTCGCTTCGAGGCACCGCGTCAACGCCTCGACCGCGCCGCCCACCAGCTCTAGTTCGATCTGGCTGGATAGGTCACCCGCCTGGTAGTCGCGCCACTCCTGGGCATCCTGCACGAGACGGCGCTTGTGCAGAGATCGCGCAACGGCCTCGATCAGCCGGGCGCGGTGGAGCGGCCGAGCGACGATCGCGTCGGCGCCGATCTGCACGATGTCGCCGAACTCGGGTCCGCGAGGAGGCCCCGCGAGCACGATGATCGATGTGGCCGGCGACGCGCGACGAATGCCGGCGACCAGCCCGGCGGCCGTCATGTCCGGCATCGGCAGATCGCACACGGCAACAGAGTGCTGCTCAGGCTGGAGCAGACGCAATGCGTCCGTCGCGGTGTAAGCCGCCTCGACATCCAACTCGAAATCACCCAGGCACGACAGTATGGTGGACGTGCTACCGTTGGGGGAACCAACTAGCAGTGCTAGTTCGGGGGTCATGGGTCGAGCTTCCTTCCTGGCTGCGATGTCTGCTGCGAATAGTGTTGTTAGCGACCCGTGTCTTCAGTTGTGTCCGCCAGTATAGATCAACCGTTCGTTCTTTATCAACCCCCAACCTCGGGAATCACCATGCCAACGCCCTGGTGCCGGCCCCATCAGCGCCGTCTGAACTCCGTCACTTCGCCACTTCCGGGCCCCATCGCTCAGTCCTCACGATCAGCTTCTCACCGTCGCTGAAGCCGTCGCCCCGATCGAGCTTCTCGATCAAGCGTTGGCGCCACAGAACCACCCGATCCCCCATCGCCGGATCCTGGGACAGATCCTGCAGCTCATCGCGATCATTGACGAGATCGAAGAGCTGCTCCTCGCCCGTCGCCGGGAACCAAATGTACTTCTCTTTCCCATCCGTGAGGTACTGACACGCCGGCTCGGTGGCGTAGCACGGCGAGTGCTCGCCGTGGATGTACTCGCGCCACGGCTTGCCGCGCGCTACGTCGAGGACGCTGGTGCCTGTCACCGAATCGGGGATGTCGACGCCCGCGCTGTCGAGGATTGTCGGCATCACGTCCTGCAGTCCGACGACGTTGTCGAAGGTCCCCGTTGGCAGGTCCACGCCAGCGGGATATCGCACCACGAACGGAATCCGCGCCGAGCCCTCGTACGCGTACGTCTTCCGATGCAGGTGGTGGTCGCCCATCATGTCGCCATGGTCGCTCGTGAAGAGCCAAAGGCTGTCGTTGAGGAGTCTCTGCTTGGCAAGCTCCTCCATCAGCCGCCCCAATTCGTAGTCGATGTGCGTGATGCAACCCATGTACCCCGTGCGGCCGCGCTGATCTTGCTCCGGCGTGAGCTTGCCATGCCAGGCCGTCCGGTCGACGCCGGGCTGAGGCGTCTCGTATTTCTCGGCCCAGTCGCCGACGGGCACGGGCGGCAGCTCGCGGTTGATATACATGTCCCAGAAGAACTCCGGCGGATCGTACGGCGAGTGTGGCCGCAGGTGGCTAATCCAGATGAACACGGGCCGCGTGGGGTCGCGCTTCTTGAGTTGATCGAGCGCCACGTCTGTCGTCCACACGGTCGGGTGCAAGCGCTCCTCCAGGTGCCACGGGCGCGCGAGCCAACCGTTGGAATCCACTCCGTGCCCGCGCTCCGTGGCCTCCGGTCCGACCTGCTGTTTCAGCCACGCGAGGTAGTCGTCGTCCTCCAGGCTCAAGTCATGGGGGATGACGCTGTGGAAGCCATACAGCTTCCGTCTCGGATGCAGATTCCTCCACCCGACGTTGATGCAGTGATAGCCTTGATCCGCGAGAACCTGGGCCACAGTGTTCGGCTCATGCCACTCCGCCCCCGCGTACCCGATCAGCCCACAGTCATAGCTCCCCTGCCCGCCCAGCAAGCACCGACGCGCGCCCGTCGTCGACGGGATCTCGGTGTAGGCATTCGGGAAGTACGCGCCTTGATTGACCCACGAATCCAGGTTCGGCGTCTCGATCACCGGGTAGCCGCTCAGCCCGATGTAGTCGCCCCTGTGCTGGTCCGTCGTGTAGAGAATGATGTTCGGCCGATCATCCGCCATCATCGCACCTCCGTTGTCCTATAACGCCGCCTTCTTGGATCGCGAGCTTCCAGCTCGCACTGCCTCCGCCGTCCGTGCCTGCGGCTCTCCCGAGCCGCTAGCCCAACCCCCGCCTCACTGCACCTTCACGTCCTCCGCCCAACCCTCGTGCAACCCTCTCAGCCTCGCCACAGCCTCCGGATGCTCTCTCGCGATGTTCTTCCGCTCCGTCGCGTCTCTGGACAGATCGCTCAGGAACTCCTTCTCATCATCCGCCGCGCCCACGCCATTCACCACCAGCTTCCAATCCCCATCGCGCGCGGCCCATTGCATCCCCTGCTGCCAGTGCATCACATCCCGCGGCGCAGGCGCGTCGTCCGACTTCAGAACCGGTGCGAGGCTCCTGCCGTCGAGCCGCCTCGCCGGGAGCGTGGCGCCGGTGAGTTCAGCGATGGTCGGGAGCCAGTCCATGCTCATGCATGCCTGGTCGCGGACCTCGTTCTCGGGAATCACGCCCGGCAGCGACGCAACCGCGGGCACGCGCAATCCGCCCTCCCAGAGACTGAACTTACTTCCCCGATAGTCGCCCGCATACCCCCCGCCGCCATGCGTGCGGACCTCGGTTGAGTGCCCGTGGTCGCTGATGAAGACGATCAGCGTGTCCTCGCGCAGGCCGAGTTGGTCGACCTTGCCCACCACCTCGCCGACCTTCTCGTCCAGCGTCGATACCAGCGCCGCGTACTCGCTACGTGGCGCGTCGAGGCCCTCGTACATCCGGCGGTACTTCGCCTTGCCCTGCAGCGGGTAGTGCGGGATGTTGAACGGGAGGTACAGGAAGAACGGGCGCTCGGCGTTCTCGGCCATGAATCGCCGCGCCTCGCGCACTACCAAGTCCGGGAAATACCGTCCATCTTCCCAGACCTCCTCGTTGTTGCGCCAGAGATCGTGCCGGTTCGGCCCGTTCCAGTAGAAGAAGTGGGAGTAGTTGTCGATGCAACCGCCGCGATGCCCGTAGAACTCATCGAAGCCCTGATCCAGCGGCAACATGCCGGGCCTGTGTCCGAGGTGCCACTTGCCAAACAGCGCCGTCCGATAGCCCGCGTCACGCATCATCTCCGCCATCGTGACTTGGTCCGTCGGCAGCCCATTGTCGGGCCCGACGTTGCCCGGTACGCCCGCGCGAATTGGGTATCGGCCCGTCAGCAGCGACGCCCTGGATGGCGAGCACACGGATGCCCCGACGTAGGCCTGACTGAACCGCGTGCCCCGCTCGGCGAGCGCGTCCATGTGAGGGGTGTGCAGGTCTTCCGCGCCATAGCACCCCATGTCGAGCGTGCCCTGGTCATCGGAGAACATGAGCACAACGTTGGGGGGCCGTCTCCGCCCTTGCCCCAGCGCCGCTCCGCCCAGCACGCCCGCCATCGCTCCACCGACCATCCCTACGAACTCACGCCGTCCCAACCGTGCGCGATGCATGGGAAAGGCTCCTCTCGGGTGAGGGATGATTCGAGGGGGGACGGGAGGAGGCCTTCACGACGGCGACGGATGTGCCGGCTGAAAGCCGGCGGTCCAGTTAGGATACTCTCTCAGTGGGACGACTCAGGTGCATCCAGAGAGGCGGGCGCTGCTGAATGGCCAGTCTTCGGGCAGCGCGCAAAGGCGGGCCGTGACTGGGTTCTGGTGGATGTAATGGATGGCGTCGTGGTAGTGGCGCTCGTCGCGGATGAACCGGTCGAAATACTCGCGCTGCCAGAGGGTCCCAGTGCCGCCAAGCATCTGGTTGATGCACTTGGCCGTGTACGACTTCCACGAGCGCAAGATCCCGGCGAGTCGATGGTCACGCATCGGGGTGAGGAGGGCGTGGACATGATTGGGCATCACGACCCACGCATGGAGGTGGTATCGCTGGTCGTCGAAGTGTAAGAGGGCGTTCTGCACGATCTGAGCGGCCTCGGGGTTGCGTAGAATGCACTCCCCGTGACCGGAGTCAATGTAGGCGTCGATCCGCCTCACCAAGCGCGGATCGCGGGTGCCCGTGATCCGAAGCTCCCGCCGCCACGACTCCAACACATGCGCCGGGAGGGAGTCAGCCAGCCGAAATGTCACCATCTGGGTGGTCTCGTCGGAATCGAAGTGCGGGAGGTAGCCGCGCGAGTACCAGCCCGGAGGGGTGCTCTCGGTCGCGTCTGACATGCTGTCGCCTCTCCTCCTGGTACGCTGGCAAATGCCAGATTCGCGACCATGGACCACGCACCGTAACTGGACCGCCGGCTTTCAGCCGGCATGGTCGTCGCCATTTCAGCCAGAGAACGCCGCCATATCCTGCCGGCTGAAAGCCGGCGGTCCAGTTAGGATACCTATTCGCAGGGGCCATGCCCGCAGCCTCTGTCGTGGAGGTATCGGCGCATCGGAAACGAAGCGACATCGGAAGCGAAGGAACGCGCCCGGCGTGCCGGGTGATGGTGTGAATCAGAATGAGGGATGGTATTAGCAAATGGCCAAGAAGCTTAAGGTTGGCGTGATCGGCGTTGGCGGGATTGCCAACACGCATTTCCCCGGGTGGGCCGAGAGCCCGCATGCGGAGGTTGTGGCGCTGGCGGATGTGGTCGAGGATACGGTGAAGGCGTGCGGCGCGAAGCTCGGCGTCGACTGCCTATACACAGATCCGTTGAAGCTAATCGCGAATGACGACATCGACATTGTTGATGTCTGCACGCCGAACATGTACCACACGCCGCTGACGGTTGCGGCGCTCAAAGCGGGGAAGCATGTCATCTGCGAGAAGCCGCTCGCGCCGACACCCAAAGACATCAAGAAAATGATCGCCGCGCGGGACGCCAGCGGGAAGATGCTCATGACCGCGCAGCACTTCCGCTTCCAGGGCACCGCGCAGGCGATGAAAGCCGAACTCGACGCCGGCACGCTCGGGGATGTCTACCACGCGCGCTGCTGGATGCTGCGTCGCTCCGGCGCGCCGACGCGGCCGGGCTTCATCCTGAAGGAGCACTCCGGCGGCGGCCCGTGCATCGACATCGGCGTGCATATCCTCGACCTGACGCTGTGGATGATGGGCAATCCCAAGCCCGTCAGCGTCACCGGCCAGACCCAGGACGTCCTCGCCCACAAGAAGGGCGCGTTCAGCAACGCCGGCCCGATCCCGAAGGAGTACGATGTCGAGGAGTTCGCCACCGCGTTCGTGCGGTTTGAGACCGGCGCGACGCTGGTGCTTGAGGTGAGCTGGCTACTGCACCACAAGACCGAGGGCGAGGACATGCAGATGTGGCTCTACGGCGACCAGGCCGGCGCCCACTGGCCGAGCAATGAGATCCTCAGCACGAACAATCAGACGAAGCAGCACATGAACATGCAGCTCACCCGCGCCGAGGGCGGGGAGCCTCATGCGAAAGAATGTATGGCGTTCGCCGAGGCGGTTGCGAAGGGCCAGCCCTCGCCGGTTCCGGCGGAGCAATCGATGGATGTCATCGCGATCCTGGATGGGCTGTACCGGAGCGCGAAGAGCGGTAAGGAAGTGAAGCTGAATTACTGAACAGCGGGAGTCGGGAGCCCGGAGCCCGTATTCAGGAGAACGGCGAAGACACGACGAAACGAGGCGGGCGTTGCGGGGATCCGCGGCGCCCGCTGAACGTATGCGGGCCGGACACGTCGGTCAAACGACGATCTCGTATTCGGCCCCTCCGACGACGACGACGAACGGCAAGTCGGCGCTGAGCGCATTTCGGGACGTTTGACGGGGTGGAGGCTTGTCGTCACGTGACGACAAACAACGTGCGGATCGGGAGCATGCGACGATGGAAGGAAGTGGGCACGTGGGACAGCCGATGATCCGGGACGTTCGGGCGATCATGACGTCGCCCGGCGCGGGGAGTATTCAGAAGCGGCTCATCGTGGTGAAGATCGAGACCACCGAGCCGGAGCTATATGGACTCGGCTGCGCGACCTTCACGCAGCGGCACAGCCCCGTGGCGACCGTCGTGGACGAGTTCCTCAAGCCGCTGCTCGTGGGGCGGGACCCATCGAGGATCAACGACATCTGGCAGACGGTTCACGTGAACGCGTACTGGCGCAGCGGGCCCATCATGAACAACGCCCTCTCAGGCGTCGACATGGCGCTGTGGGACATCAAGGGGAAGCAGGCCGGAATGCCCGTCTACCAGCTTCTCGGCGGGAAGTGTCGCGAGGCGGCGGCTGTCTATCGCCACGCGGATGGCTCAGAGCCCAGCGAGGTTGAGGCCAATGTCCGCAAGTTCATCGAGCAGGGATGCCGGTTCGTGCGGGTGCAGATGGGCGGGTATGGAGGCAAGGCGCGGCCGACGCCGCCAGAGGGCAGCTTGCCCGGCGCGTATTACGATCCCGACGCATATATGCGCGCGGTGCTGGAGGCGTTTGAGCACGTGCGGAGCACGGTCGGCGATGAGGTGGAGTTGCTGCACGACGTGCATGAGAGGCTGGCGCCGATCGAGGCGGTCCGGTTTGCGAAGCGACTGGAGCCGTATCGGTTGTTCTTCCTCGAAGACCTGCTGCCGCCCGAGCACCCGGAGTGGTTCGCGATGGTGCGCAAACAGTGCACGACGCCGCTCGCGATGGGCGAGCTGTTTGTGAATGCGAATGAGTGGAAGCAACTCGTCGAGGGTCGTCTGATCGACTTCGTGAGGTGTCATATCAGCGCGATCGGCGGCATCACGCCGGCGCATCGGCTGGCGACGGTCTGCGATCACTTCGGCATACGAACGGCGTGGCACGGGCCAGGAGATGTATCGCCCGTGGGACACGCGGCCAACGTGCATCTGGACCTGAGCAGCCCGAACTTCGGCGTGCAGGAGTGGGCGGGCTTCAGCGACCTCGAACAAGAGATGTTCCCAGGCTGCCCGGAGTTGCGGGACGGCTACGCGCACGTGAGCGACCGACCAGGCCTGGGGATCGACATCGATGAGGAACTGGCGGCGAAGTACCCCTGCCCGGAGGGCGTGCTTGGTTGGACGCAGGCACGGACGGTGGATGGGACGTTGTACTACCCGTGACGGCGGGGGACAGTGGACAACGGATTCGACGGGCTGGAAGCCCGTCGCTACGCGAACAGCGAAGGAAGTGCGCGATGAGCGAGATGTTCACACAGCCCGTAGGGCCGTGTTACGAGGATCTGCGGGGGCAGGTGGCGCTAGTGACGGGTGGAGGCAAGGGCATTGGCAAGGGCATCAGCCTGCGGCTGGCGGCCGAGGGCATGAGCGTCTTCCTGTGCGGGCGGACGGAGGAGGCGCTGGCGGAAACTGCAGCGATGGTCGGCGAGGCCGGCGGCAAGGCCACGCCCATCGTGGCGGATGTCTCGGAGGAGGCGCAGGTCAACGCGCTGGTTGACCGAGTGCATGAGGAGACGGGGAGACTGGATCTGCTGGTGCACAACGCGGCGATGGTCAGGGGCGGCTCGCTATCGAGGACGGATGCGGAGTACTGGCGCGCCGTCTACGCCGCCAACGCGGATAGCACGTTCTACCTCGCGAAGGCGTGTGGCGAGATCATGATCGAGCAGAATTCGGGCAATATGGTGCTGATCTCTACCATCGGCGCAACGCGGTCACATCACCGGATGCTGGCGTATGACAGCAGCAAGTGCGCGGTGGAAGGCGTCATGAAGTCGCTGGCGCTGGAACTCGCGCCGAACGGTATCCGCGTGAACGCAGTAGCCCCTGGCGCGACGATGCGAGACGCGATTGAGAATGAGGTGCCGCTGGACAAGATGGGTCAGCCGCACGTGCCGATGGGCCGGAGAGGGACGCCGGCCGAGACGGCGGCGGCGGTGGCATTCCTGGCCAGCCGGCAGTCATCGTATATCACTGGACAAGTGCTGCGCGTGGATGGCGGCGCGACGACGCAGCTCTCGCCGCCCGGCATATTCATATAGCGGGCGGCAAGGACAGAGCGAAAAAACAGGGACAGGCAGCCATCCTTCGTAGACGACACGAAAATGGAGCCTGTCCCTGTTTTTCGCGTGTTGCGGACGGCTAGCCCGCGTCGTACTCGCCGATGGGGCGGAACCAAACATTGCGGAACCTGACGAGGTCGCCGTGGTCCTGGAACATCAATGGCAGCGGGCCATGCTCGTGAAACTCAGTCAGAACGCGATGGCTCGTATTGCCTGTCAGCTCCAAGCGGTGGTGAAGCACGACGCCGTTGAGGATGACGGTGACGTAGGCGGGCTTGACAAGACTCCCGCCATCCCACTCAGGCGCTTCCCAGATGATGTCATAGGTCGACCACTCGCCCGGCGGACGGCAGGCGTTCGCCAGCGGCGGCTTCTGTCCGTAGACCGAGCCCGTGATGCCGTCTGGGTAGCTGGGGTTCTCGTGGCAGTCAAGGACCTGGATCTCGTATTGCCCGGCCAGGAAGACGCCGCTGTTGCCGCGGCCCTGGCTGTCGCCCTTGACCTCAACCGGCGTGGCGAACTCGACGTGGTACTGCCCCGAACCCATCTCCGCGATCGTCCGGATGTTTCCCGTGCCCGGGACGACCTCCATGTAGCCATTCTCGACTTTCCAGCCCGCCGCCTCGCCAGCGAGGTCCGTCCAGCCGGACAGGTCGGTGCCGTCGAAGAGGATCGTCGCGTCGCACGGCGCAGCGCCCGGCCCTTCGCCAGGCGTAATGACCGGCGGCTGGGGCCGGTCTCCGTCGTGGACGTGCCAGCTCGTGCCAGGGATGATCGGCGTGTCGTCGTATCCAAGTGCCATGTGGTGGTTTCCCTTCCGTGACTATCATTATGGCCTGCGCGCGTGAGACGGCGCAGGCTCTTATGCCCTTGCAGCGGGTCACGCGATGGATTCGAGGCACGGGCGAGGGGGACCTTCACTGGGCGGGGAACCGGTGGGCGTGACGATTAACGGCCCTATACCGACAGGGCGAGGTGACCGCATGATGCGGAGACTGATGCTGACAGTGGCGCTGATGGTGGCGTGTCTGGCGACGGCCGACGCGGCGACGTACTACGTCGACGGCCGAGCTGAGGACGCGTCAGACGAGAACGCCGGGACGGAGGGTGAGCCGTGGGAGACCATGGCGCGCGCGGGCGCGGCGGAGGAACTGAAGCCCGGCGACACGGTGCTCGTGGCCGACGGCGTATATCGCGAGAGCGTGCATATCACTGTCTCGGGCGAAGAGGGCAACCCGATCACGTTCGCGGCGGCGCCCGGGGCTCGCGTGGTCATCAAGGGTTCGGAGATCGTGCGCGGCGATTGGGAGCGCGTGTCTGATCTGCCTGATATGGAGGAGCCGTTCCCGAACGCCTTCACTGGGCTCTGGCGCGTGACGCTGGGCGACGAGTACTTCACCGATCCGGACTTCGAGCACAGCTACACGGACGTGGCGAAACGGTGGGTGTCGCAGGTATACCTGCAGGACCGGATGCGCCTGCAGCAGATCGGGCCGGACCGAATCTACACGAGCGAGGAGTACGTTCGACTGGTAACGGTCGGCCGGGGCATTGAGGACATGATCGACGGCTCGTTCTACTTCGACGCGGCGGAGCAGATGCTGTACATGAAGCAGGGCGGCTCGCCGAGCTGGTACACGATCGAGATGGGCGTGCGTGGCTGGGTTCTCAAGGCGGTGGATGTTCACGATGTGGTGATTCGCGGCTTTGAGATGCGGCACAATCGGCAGCCCGGTGGATCGTGGCCAATGGTCAACATCGGCAACTGCGCGCGCGTGGTGGTTGAGGACTGCGAGATCACGCGGGCGGACTTCTGCGGGTTGGGAGTCGGCACGAGCACGGACTGCATCGTGCGCAACTGTGATCTGAGCTACAACGGTAACACGGGCCTGGGGATGAGCAAGAACGAGGGCGTGCTGATCGACGGTTGCCGGTTGATGTTCAACAACACGAGGCGCTTCCGCTCGGGATGGCACGCGGGTGGGATGAAGTGCATCCCCGCGAATAAGAACTGCATCGTGCGCAACTGCGAGGCGGCCTACAACATCGCGAGTGACGGAATCTGGTTTGACGCGGATAACGAGGGGATTCTCATCGAAGGCAACGTCAGCCACCACAACGACGGCTGCGGGATCTTCTTCGAGATCAACAAAGGCGGCGGCACGATCGCCAACAACCTCTGTTACTCAAACGGCGTGCGAGGGATCTACATTTCGGGCTCGCAGAAGACGTGGGTGGTGCATAACACCGTGGTTGAGAACCTCAGTGGAATCGTCGCCATGCCTCGCGGGGACGACTGGCCGCTTGAAGACGTGCACCTGCTCAACAACCTGCTGATCCGCAACTGGGCGGACCCGGTGACGTCGTGGAGTGGCAACGACTTGACCGTCTTCATGGGCGCCGAGGGCGAGCCGCCCGGTGAGCGGACGGTAACCAGCAACCACTCGGACTACAACGTCTTCGCCGAGAGACCGGGCGGCATGTACGTGCGCCACCATTGGAACCCGAACAACACGCTGGAGCAGTGGCGCGAGCGGTTCGGCGAGGACATGAACTCGCGCATCATGCCGGTTGAATACCGGCTGCCGGGGATGGGCTTTGAACTGCTGACCACCGAGGGTCTCGACACGGCCGGCCCGATCCCCGAGGCCGCCGGGTGGCAACCGAAGGAACCAGGCCGGGCTGGTTGTGAACTGACGAAATGGTAGGGCGGACACCAACGGACACCACGAGGTACAGAGGCTTGGGAGGACACAGATGAAACTGTACATATCGGCGGATATCGAAGGGATCAGCGGCGTGACGTGTGACGCCCACGCCATGCAAACCGGCGCGCAGTTCGCGGACGCGAGGAAGTGGATGACGGGGGATGTGAATGCCGCGATTGAGGGCGCGTGTGAGGCGGGCGTCACGGAGATCTGCGTGAAGGACGCGCACGGCTGGGCGCTGAACATCCTCCAGGACGAGATCGACCAGCGCGCGACGTTGATCCAGGGCTGGGGCCCCGAGGACGGGATGATGGAAGGGCTGACGGGCGAACATGACATCGCGTTCCTGGTGGGCTATCACCCGATGGCGGGAACGCCCGACGGGGTGCTTAGCCACACGTGGACGGGCTCGTTGCGGAGCGTCGTGTTCAATGGGATAGAGATCGGCGAGATGGGGATCTCGGGCCTGTTCGCCGGAGCGCATGACGTGCCGATCGGCATGATCAGCACGTGCGCGGCAGGCGAAGTTCAAGCCAAGGAACTGCTTCCATGGGTCGAGACAGCGGTGGTCAAGCGAGGCATCACGCGGTTCGCGGCGGAGCTGCTGCCGATCACTAGAGCGCAGGGGCTCATCCGAGGCGCGGCCAAACGTGCCGTCGAGCGGATGGCAGAGATGGAGCCGCTGAAGCAGGACGAGCCATGCCGCGTCCGCGCGACGTGGGACCGGACGGGGCAGGCTGATTCGTGCGCGACGGATCCGGAGGTCGAGAGAGTCGACGCGTACACGGTGGAACTTGAGGCGGCGGACCAGTTGGGCGCGCTGCGGACGCTTCGGCGGGTGCTGAAGCTGGGGTAGGCACTGCTGATTCGTCCCGCTGTGTGGTAGGAAGAGCCCAGAGCCCCGTTGCTCTGGGCTCTGTGATTCCCGCGCGCGGGGGAATCGCGGCTGCGACGCCCGCTCCGTTACCGTTCGTGACGGGCACAATCGGAGACTGACCAATGCCCGCGTCAATTCCTATGGGACAATTCGGGACGAGGATGGTACATAAATGTAAAGGCGCGCGCGACGCGTGCCTGGACGACTCGCGGGGGGGATCTAGCGATGCTGATTCGGTTCAGTTGCCAGGATTGCGGGACGGTACTCGTTGCGCGCGCGGGATTTGGCGGCGGAGACATCAGTTGCCGGCTGTGTGGCACGAAGACGCCACTGCCCGATGCGCCCGAACCAGAGAAGGCTCAGCCTGCGCCAACCATGCCGTCAACCACTAGCGGCCCGAGTGACGACGACTTCGCTCGGAACGTCGCGCACGAGGCCTCGGTGGATGGGCAAGTCGTGGCGTGGGCCGAGGCGCGCGTGGAGACGGCCGGCGAGCGGATGCGAGGCATGATCTTCACCGGGATCGGTAGCATCGTCTCGGCCCTCGGGTTGTCGGGCTACGTCTACGCGGACGTGCTGGACTTCCCAGCAAGCTCGTGCATCGTGGCGGCTGTGTTGGGCGGACTCGCCTGCACCATGGGCATCACCATCTGGCGACTGTCGGCCCAAGCGACGGAGTATGAGTACCGGAAACGACTGCCGGTTGTAACGGACCGGATCCGTCAACAGTATTGGGAAACGCGGCGACCGGAGGCTGGCCCCGCCGGCGAGCAACCGACGGACGCCTGGATGGGACACGTGCCGGTTGCGCCGTCGATACGTCCGATGAGTCAGTAGGCCAAGGCGCGACTGCCGACTGAGACGGGCCTCACGCACGACTCCAGAGATGGGCCAGATCCATGAGCGCAGGAGGAGCAAGCCATGGCTTGCTCCAACTAGCGCCCTGATTCGCGTCCATACCTGGGAGACCACCATGCTATCGATAACCACGGACTACGCAGCGGGGACAGGCGCGCCGGAGCCGTACCTGCGGCGCACCGCCGAAGCCGGCTTCACGCACGTGCACTGGTGCCACCAGTGGAACACGGACTTCATGTACACCGAGCCAGAGATCGCGCACATCGAGGCGGTCATGGGTGAAGTCGATCTCGCGCTGACAGACCTGCACGCCACGGTCGGGCCTGAGAAGAACTGGGGCTCGGCGCGGGAGTATGAGCGCTTGGCGGGCGTGGAGATCGTGACGAACCGGATCGAGATGACGGCGCGCTTGGGAAGCGATGTCATCATCATGCACCTGCCCGGAGGCGACTCAGACGAGGTGTGGCCAAGGGTGAGGGCGTCGCTGGAGGAGCTGCAACCGACCGCGTCCGCCAGCAGCGTGCGGATCGCCATCGAGAATGGCGGCTCGCACGAGAGTTTCGACGATATCGCACGCGTGCTCGGCGCGTTCAGCTCGGAGTGCGTTGGGCTGTGCTACGACTCCGGGCATGGGAACATGTTCCCGGAGGGACTGGATCGATTGGAGGCGCTGAAGGACCGGTTGATCAGCATCCACCTGCACGACAACGACGGTACGGGCGATCAGCACATGCTGCTGTTCTCGGGGACGACGGATTGGGAGCGGCTGGCTGGAATCCTCGCGGACTCGTCATACACTAAGTGCGTCAGCATGGAGGTTGCCACGCGAGGCCACGACATTGAGGATGAGACCGAGTTCCTGAGGCAAGCGCACGAGACAGGGACGAGGTTTGCCGAGATGGTTCAAGCCGCGACGTAGGCAGCGGACGACCTCAAATGGCGTAGAAGGATGTGGTAGTTCGCTAGGTGAAAGGTGGACACGTATTTACATAAATGCAATGGAGCGTGTCCCATGGTGCTGGCCTGCCTCGCGATGATATCTGTCCCCACACGCGCCGACACGCGGCCTGAATTGCCGCGTCCAACGTATGAGAACACGTTCTACATGTTTATGCGGTGCTACGGCATCCCCGGCAATCGACGCGACGGAGGCGAAGTAGACCTGGACGCGCAGATGGCATTCAGCCAGGATTTCCTGGACCGACTGGGCGGGCAACGGCTGTATTCGAGGCTCTCGCTCAGAGGGCCCGGGATGACCATCCAGACCAAGAGGGCACTGGGATTCTCAGACGAGACGGGCGACGCGGGCTTCCACCGGTTCTTCCCCAACTTCCCCGAATTGAAAGCGCTGACAGAGACAGACCGGCGCTACCTCCAGTGGTTCGGCAACGGCGCGACTGAGACGGAGAGGCGGACGCACTTCGGCGGGCACTACGCCTGCGTGTCTCGGTACGCAACCGGAGCGTGGGATGAAGTTAAGGGGCGATTACGCCAGCAGGCCGAACGGTTCCTCAACCAGACGCCGGAGATAGACGCGACCAACTCGCCGCTCCAGGTAGTTGTTACCGGCCCGGGAGAGTCGAGTTTGCTCGAGACGGGGATGCGCGATGGGTTGCTCGCGGACTACTCGCCGTTCGCGGTCGCCGAATTCCGCGACTGGCTGACGAACCGGGGCATCTACGCGGAGGGCGCTGACCGGGCCGGCGAGGGACGGCCGGGCGGCGAGGTGTTTGCGGATGACCCGTCGCCGGCGGAAGCGGCGGGCGTGAACGCGTCGTTCAATGAGACGTACGGAACGGAGTTTGCCACTTGGGAGCTGCGTTACTACGACCTCGAGCGCTTCGCGGAACCCGTGCCCCTGGATGCTCCCGGCCAGCCGGGCGCAGGAGAGCGAGGGTACATTGAGGACGGGTTTGACGCGCCGCGAGAGACACGAGAGGGCGATCCGCTGTGGGACGCGTGGAACAACGAGGACCCCGAAAGCCCCGGTTTCCGGCAGATTCTGGTACGCAACTACGTCGCCGACGTCCATGAGGTCTTCGCAGAGGCAGGCGTGCCAAGAGCGCGGATCTTCGCCTCGGTGATCGCGCACAACGATGAGGACTGGCACGTCAGACGCAAGCTCGCGGACGCGGACCCGGCGTGGGTCGCGAAGAACCCCTTCGGCTCGCCAGGCTTCACGATGTACGGGGCGGTCTGCCGGACGGAAGAGGTCTACCAAGAGATCGTATCGGTGTCAGACGGCGATCCGCCAAACTGGATGCTGGGCGAGTGGCACGCGTACTCGCTGCCGCCTCAGATGTACACGGCAACGGTTGGGGAGCACCGCGCCGCGCTGGATCTCATGTGGAAATACCGGCCGCACGTAATGGAGATCGAGGGCTGGACCGGGCTTAAGTTCGGCGGCAACTGGGGGTACGAAACGCGCAGCACCAACTTCGAGTACGCGCTGCGGCAATGGTTTGGCGAGATGCCGGATCAGCCGTACGGGGATCGGGAGACGATCGACTACGCTCCCCCACCAGTGCGAGGCGTCACGACCGAAGAGGCGCGGGGCGATCGGCTGCGGATATCATGGAGCGCGGAGATCTGGGAGGGGCTGGACTACGTCTGGCGCGATTGGCGCGAGTTCGAGCGGTTTGCCGTCTACGGCAGTGACTCGGTGGAATTCAGTCCGCAACAGGCCAGTCTCTTGACCCAGACCGTGGCCACCGAGGTGGATGTCGCGGGCGTACTGGCGAAGTTTGAGCAGTACCATGTCATCGCGCTCAAGAACGGCGAGGAAGCAGCACCAGGGCAACCGATTCCCGGAGGGCGCGGCAGATGATGAGGAATCGGCCGACGGTACAAGCCTGTGTAGGTTTCCACGCTAATTCCCACCAAAGGCGCCAGAGCCGAGTCCGAGCGACCGAGCCGGACGTCCTGGCTTGGACCAGCGATGGCGTTCTCAGTCCCAGGACTTTCTCGGCATAAAAAGTCACGAACGCTCTTGACAGCTTGGTCTAGCTATGGTATTGATACCTATACAGCACTAGACACTCTCTTCATTACAGCAACAGTTGCACCAGGCGCCAGCCATTTTTCCGACCTGCAACCATAGTCGACCCCCCGACGAGCGCCCAGGTTGCAGTTCGGTCAGGCTCCGCCTTGCAACATGAGGCTTCCATTACAGTTCTGCTGGGATGGAGTCAAATGACCGGGCCCACCGTTGCCCCACGGTGGGCCCGGTCTCTTTTCCGTCACCCCCCCCCCCCCCCCCCCCCCCCCCCCCCCCCCCCCC
>PVBE011500837.1_pt1 | contig 62923 bp, 60 predicted proteins | sample 1631181 | NCBI WGS metagenome assembly PVBE01 (sample SAMN08397723, study PRJNA350692) | Marine metagenome, whole genome shotgun sequencing project. | isolation source: water | place: Pacific Ocean | collected 2012-04
CCCAGCCTGCCAACACCTATCCTTCCTCAACACCCCGTCCATCTTGCGCCCAACCTCCTCCGAGGGAGTGAAAATCGCGCTAAACACCGTTTTTCCGCAGCCTGCTAAAGATCTTTTCGGAGGCCCGGCCATGGCCGCCCCATACCGCGTTGTCCATTACCTCAATCAGTTTTTCTTCGGCCTCGGCGGCGAAGAAAAGGCGTCCATCGAGCCGACCGCGAAAGCGGGTCCCGTCGGTCCCGGCGGACCCTTGCAGGAAGCTTTTCGCGGCGAAGCGGAGATCGTCAAAACCGCTACGTGCGGGGACAACTTTTTCGCCGAGCACACCGAGGAGGCCTCGGATCGGCTCCTGGACCTTATCGAGGAGTCGCGGCCCCACCTCCTCCTGGCCGGCCCCGCCTTCGACGCCGGCCGCTACGGCCTAGCGTGCGGCCACTTGTGCCGGAAGGTCGGCGGGACCCTGAACATCCCCGCCGTCACCGCGCTGGCCCCCGGAAACTCGGGAATCGAGCACCGCAAGGACGTCTACATCCTCTCCACCACGAACAACGTCCGCGGGATGAACCCGGCCCTCCAAGACATGGCCCGTCTGGGTCTCAAGCTGATGCGGGAAGAGCCCCTGGATTCCGCCCGCGAGGAAGGGTATCTCCCAAGGGGGTTCCGGAAAAATTTCCGCGTCGAGAAGCGCGGGGCGGACCGGGCCCTCGACATGGTCCTGGCCAAGATTCGGGGGCGGGCCTTCGAGACCGAGCTCATCCTGCCCAAGTTCGACGGGGTGCCCCCGGCCCCGCCGGTCAAGGACCTGAAGTCGGCCCAAATCGCCCTGGTTACGACGGAAGGACTGGTTCCCAAAGGCAACCCCGACCGGATGGACTCGACCCGGGCCGACCGGTATGCCAAATACCGCGTCGAAGACCTCGACGCCCTCGACGCCTCGGCCTTTGAATTCCACCACGGGGGATTCTCCACCGCGGACGTCAATAAAGACCCCCACCGGGCCGTTCCCCTGGACGTCCTCCGGACGATGGAGCGCGAGGGCCGGATCGGCAAGCTTTTCGGCGACATATACAGCTTTGCCGGATGCAGCACGTACTACGAAACGGCAGCCCGGATGGGACGCGAGATCGCCCGGGACCTGAAGGGGCGCGGGGTGAACGCCGTCCTCATCCTCTCTTCCTGAGGGACGTGCACCCGCTGCGGGTCAGCGGTCGCGAAGGAGATGGACAAAGAGGGCGTGCCGGCGGCGCTGATCACCACCTTGATCTCGGTCGCGAAAAACGTGGGCGCGAACCGAATCGTTCCCGGGGCCGGCGTCCCGCACGTAACCGGAAATCCGGGCCTGGGACCGGCGGACGAGCGAGCGCTTCGCGCCGCGCTCGTCGAGCGGGCCCTGACGGCCCTCACCACTCCGCTGGAAGGGCAGCGGGTGTTCTGAAAATCCGGCGGCGGGACCGCCCCAAGAGGCCCCAACACCCCTTCAGCCAAGCCTGCCGACCCGTAGGGTTCCTCAAAACCTCGTGCATCTTACAGCCAACTCCCAACGACAGAACAAGAAATCCTCTAAACAGCGTTTTTCCGCAACCCGTTAGTGACATGGTGGAGACGGGGGATCAATCTGCGCCGGTCTCCCGTGAGCGTGCCGGCAGAGCTGGGTTTACAAGGGATTGCGGCTGTAAGTCGGCCGTAACCCCTCAATTAAGCAGATGGTTCTGCAAAGAGACCTTGAATCCGTGGCAAAATGGGGAACTTTGATGACACACTAAGGACCGCAGAATGCCGTAAACTGTGGTCCACTGGGAAATTCCGGGTAAAAGGATGGGACCGGGCGTCGCAGTCCATTGGGCGCGCCCTTCGCCAAGAGACGCCATCCACCTCGGAGAACGAAAGGGTTTCGCTTGGTGATCTGGATCATACAAGCCGGTCGAACGAGGGGGCTAACATCTCAATAACGCGCCGATAGACGTTGCGGCTCCACCATGACGAAGCCCTTCAATGCCAAATCGCAACTCTACATCGAAGAGAGCCGCCTCGTATAAAGTTGCCCCGAGGCCGTAAGGTATGGTCTTCGTTCCAGCGAAAGGAGAAGGCGAAATGTGTAGACGCGGATTCGGGTTCTTACCGGCGATGTTGATCGGGGTGGTCCTCTCCCTGGCTCTTGGCCCTGCGGAGGCGGCTTCCCCCCCGAAAGCACGGCTGATCCCTCCCTTGAGCTTCACCTTTCCCTCCCCCGCCTGGTCACAGCAGCGGTTCGAGGTGGGCAGCATGATCGTGAGGGCGTGGGAGAAGCTTGGCGTCAAGGTGAACGTTCGGCTGTTGCCGAACTGGCCCGCATTCGCCAAGGCGGTGGACTATCCCTGGAGACATGATGCCTTCATAGCGGCGTATCTGGCCAGGCCGCAGCGCTTGGAACCGAGCCTGCTCCTTTCCACGCCCTTCATCTCGTCCCTGATTGGGAGAGGAAAGACCAACTACACGGGTTACAGCAACCCGGAGTACGACCGGATCATGGCGCAGTCCAACGAGCAGGTGGACCTGGACAAACGCCGCGCCCTGATCTTCCGCGCCCAGGAGATCCTGGCGCGGGACCTCCCGCACATTACCCTTTTTCACCCCCGCTCGGTGTTGGCCTACAACAAGGAGCGGTTCCAGGGCGCGGTGCGCTCGGCGGCGGGAGGCTACTTCAACATCTGGAACTTCCTCCGCGCCACGCCGGTATCGGGCCCCTCGATGCTGCGGATCGGCTGGGAGGGGGATATCCCCACCCTGAACCCCGTGGCGCCCCGCTACAGCGTCTACTACTTACAGACGGTCCGCTTGGTGTACGACACGCTGGCGCGGATCGGGCCGGGCGGTAAGGCGGTACCCTGGGCGGCGGAGAAATGGACCGGGGTGGATACAACCACAGTGGACGTGAAGCTCCGGCGCGGCATGACCTTTCACGACGGCCGTCCGGTGACAGCCAAGGACGTGGTCTTCACCTACAAATTCTTTATGCGCTGGAAACCGGCCTACTACGCCGCGGCCCTCAACCCGCTGGAGTCCGTGACCCTTCGAGACGACTTCACCGTGCGCTTCAAGACCAAGCGTCCCTACGCGCCGCTCGTCATGCTCACCTTCAATCAGATCCCCCTCCTGCCCAAGCACGTGTGGGAGGGTGTTGTGGAACGCGAGAAAATCCCGAGCCCGGACCGGTGGGCGACGCCCAACATGGTGGGGAGCGGACCCTACCGGTTCGTGGACCTGAAGCCGGCCCAGCAGGTCCGCCTTACCCGGTACGATAAGCACTTCGCCCCCGCCAAGGCCAAGAATTGGCTCTTCGTCCTGTACTCCAGCCAGGAAGCGAAGTTCCTGGGGCTCCTGAACAAGGACATCGACTTCTACGACCGCGGCCTGACTCCGGTGCAGGTCGGTGAGGCGAAGCGGGTGAAGTTCCTCGATCTCCAGGAGGTCGCGGACATCGGGGTGTACTGGCTCCAGTTCAACCTGCGCCCCAAGTCGCCGTTCCATGACTACGCGTTCCGGGAAGCCTTCGCGCACCTGATCGACTACAAGGCCATCATCGACGTCGTGCTGCGCGGGCTGGGCGAGCCCGGACGGGGCGTGATCGGCCCGGCCAACAAGTTCTGGCACAATGCGGCCATCCCTTCGCAGGAGGTGGAGGGCAAGCCTCATTACCACCAGTTCAACCCGCAGAAGGCCCGGGCCGTCCTGAAGAAGGCGGGCTACGAGTGGGGGGACGACGGGCGGCTGTACTTCCCTGCGAACCACAAGCCGCAAGCGTACCCGCGCTCCACGCGGTAATCAGCTCGCGCCCTCTGCGTCGCCTACGCAAGACGCACAGACGGGCGCAGGCGCATCAAACGTTGACCTCCGACGAACAAACAAGGTGGGTCAACGAAAGGATGGGATCATGGAACAGCTCAAGGTCGTCCATTTTCTGAACCATTTCTTCGCCGGCCTCGGAGGGGAAGACAAGACGGACGCGCCGGTCGAGGTCCAGCGAGGGGCCGTGGGTCCCGGTGCGCCTCTGGAGGCCCACTGGAAAGGACAGGCCCGGATCGCCGCCACGGTCTCCTGCGGCGACAACTACTTCCAGCAGCACGCCGAGGAGGTCGCAGCGCGCGTGGCCGAGGTGGTCCGCGAGGAGCAGGCCGACGTCCTGGTGGCCGGGCCGGCGTTCGATGCCGGCCGCTACGGCTTCGCCTGCGCAACGGTGTGTGCAGAGGCGGCGAAAGCGGTCGACGTCACGGCGGTGACCGGGATGTTCCCCGAAAACCCGGGGGTCGAGGTGTACCGCAGCCACAAGCCCGAGGGGATGTATCTGGTGCCCACGGCGAAGACGGTCACGGGCATGGCCGAGGCCTTGTCGCACATGGCCCGCCTCGCGCTGCGCGCCGCTTCGGGAGAAACGCTGGGAACCCACGAGGAGGAGGGATTCCTGCCCCGGGGCGTACGGACCCCCGTGCAGGTGGAGAAGACGGGCGCCCGCCGCGCCGTGGAGATGGTGGTGGCCAAGGCCAAGGGTCTGCCGGTCCGCACCGAGGTCCCGCTGGGTACATACCCCGTTGTCGCGCCCGCCCCGCCGCTGAAGCGCCTAGCCGGAAGCCGCCTCGCCCTCGTGACGACCAGCGGCGTGGTCCCCAAGGGCAACCCCGACGGCTTCAAGACCCACGTGAACATGCACTGGGCGAAATACCCCATCGAGGACCTGGACCGCCTGGAGCCGGGTGTCTGGGAGACAGTCCACGGCGGCTACAACAACGAGTTCATGAACAGCAACCCCCACTTCGGCGTTCCCCTGGATGCCATGCGGGAGTTGGAGCGCGAGGACGTCTTCGGCTCGCTCCTTCCTCACTACTACATCGTCCCCGGCAACCAGGTGCAGGTGAGCGACGCCCACCGCATGGCCGCCGAGATAGCCGGGGAGGTGCGCGACGCCGGGGTGGATGGAATCCTCCTGGTCGCCACGTGAGGGACCTGCACTCGATGCGGGTCATCGATGAGCAAGGAATTCGACAGGGTGCAGATCCCGGTGGCTCTAGTCACGGCCATGGCCCCCATGGCGAAGATGCTGAGCGCGAACCGGATTGTGCTGGGCGTGGCGATCCCGTATCCGTGCGGCGACCCGCATCTTCCGGAAGAGGAGGACTTTCGCCTGCGGAAAGAGTTGACCCATGAGGCGCTCAAGACCCTGGAGATCGAGGTCCAGGGGCCCACGATCTTCGAGCCGCAGGTCCTGAAGACGATCCCTGCGGTCACGTATTAGGAGCGGGAGGCGGGCAAGGGGTCAACCGACCCAAAAGCCCGCCCTACCCGTTTAAAAACACAGGCTTTCCGCCGACCGGTAGGCCGGGTCATTGTCCGAAAGGGAGACAGAGCGGTGAGATTGGAGATGGGGATTTTCCCGGTCCGGGAGATCACCTTGGGCCGGGAAACGAAATACAATGACGGTCTGCTGACGGTGGACGCCGAAGAGGTTGTACGGCTGGCCCGGGAGAGTCCTCAGATTGTCGATGCGACGTGCGAGGTGGCGGCCCCCGGAGAGTCCGTGCGGGTACCCTATATCCTGGACGCCGTGGAGCCGCGCCTCAAGGTGAGCGGTCCGGGGTGCGTTTTCCCCGGCATCCTGGGCGGGGTGGAGACGGTGGGTTCGGGGCGCACCCACCGCCTGGGCGGGATGGCCGTCGTGGCCTCGGGCGCCATCCCGCTTCCCGCCCGCGGCACGGGCGGGAGCCGCGGGGCGTTTTTGGATATGGCGGCGCCGGGCAACCGCGGGCCCTTGAGCCATACCCTGAACCTCGTCCTGCTCCTCGAGTTCGAGCCCGGCCACGGGGAGCTGGACTACCACGCCGCCGTCCAGATGGCCGAGATGCGGGTCGCCCATCACCTGGCGGAGGCCACGGTCGATCTCACCCCTGCCGAGGTGGCGACCTACGACATCGAAGAGGTGGACCCGGCGCTGCCCAAGGTCGCACTGATTCAGGGAACCATCACCGTGGCCCACGAGGCCCACCCCTGGTACGCCTTCTACGGCCAGCCGATCCGCGCCGTCTTCCCGTTTTGGATCCACCCGAACGAACTGCTGGACGGGGCCCTCACGGCTCGCGCCACGGGGATCCCGGGGCACTCGCCATGCACCTGGCAATGGAGCAACCACCCGGTTGTGGAGGAACTCTATCGGGCCCACGGGAACGAGTTGAACTTCCTCGGCGTCGTCCTGCACCGCATCCGGTTCGAGACCCACGTGGCCAAGCAGATGGCGGCGAACCAGGCGGCCAAGCTGGCCTGCCGCCTCGGGGCCGAGGGCGCCATCGTGGGCTGGCTCGGCGCCGGCAATGCATTCATCGACACCATGCTGGACGTTCAGGCCTGCGAGCGGGCGGGGATCCGGACGGTTCTGCTGACCTACGAGCAGCCGGGCCTGCAAGGGGTGGACCCGCCGTTCATGTTCACCGTCCCCGAGGCGGACGCCATCGTGAGCACCGGCAACAAGAACGTGGCCCTGTGCACGGCCCCTGTCGAGCGGGTGGCGGGGGGCCGAGAGACCCTGCGCTGGGACTTCGCCCCCAACGCCCCCGAGGTGCCGGCCAAGGAAGCCGTCCAGGTGGACGACCTCTTCCGGATCTTCGGGGGGGTGGACATCTGGGGATGGGGTCGCGTGACGTGCCGGGAATGCTGATTTTCCGCCGGGCGGGCTCGGGAGAAATCCTGGGACGCCCTGTCCCGGGGAGCGCCGCGGCCGCACCCACCGCCACAGGGGAAGCGGGGCCCGCCGGGCCCCTCGGCTAGAGGACCTGAGGGGAGTGCCCGGCTACCAATACCTTCTGCGCCGCCTCCTGCACCTGGCGATCACCCAGCTCGTGGTGATCACCCTCATCTTCGGGCTGTTCCGCCTGCTGCCCGGGGATCCGGCGTCGGCCATGGTGGACCCGCTGGCGCCCCCCGAATCCCGGCAGCTCCTGCTCAAGCACCTCGGCCTGGATCGCCCCCTGCACGTCCAGTATTTCACCTACCTCCGCAACTTCGTCCGCGGGGAGCTGGGGGTCTCGTTCCGCTACAACCGGCCGGTGGTTTCGGTGCTTTGGGGAAAAGTCCTGAACACCCTCATTCTAACACTGGCCGCTTTCGTGTTCGCCTACACCCTCGGCATCATCGGCGGCATCATCCTGGCGTGGAACCACGGGACAAAAGTCGACACGGTGGGAAGCATCCTGGTCCTGGTCTTCCGATCCGCCCCGATCTTCTGGTCCGGCATCATGGCCATCATGCTTTTTTCCTTCTGGCTGGACTGGCTGCCCCACGCCGGCATGCGCACCCCCGGCTACGAGGCGACCGGGCTCCTGGAAACGTACGTCTCCATGGATTTCGTCCGACACCTCATCCTCCCGGTGTTGATCTCCGGCCTCTATTACATCGGGCTGCCGCTCCTGTTGATGCGCAATACCATGCTGGATGTTCTGGGCGAGGAGTTTATCGAGATGGCCCGGGCCAAGGGCATGGGCCCGATCCGCTTGATGTTCCGCCACGCGGCGCGCAACGCCCTCCTGCCCGTAATCACCGCCGGCGCCCTATTCATCGGATGGGCCATGGGGGGGCAAGTGCTGGTGGAGTACCTTTTTTCCTGGCCGGGCCTCGGGCGGGAAATCGTCCTCGCCGTGGAAAACCGGGACTACCCGATGGCCCAGGGGGCCTTCCTTTTCATCTCCCTCATGGTGATGACCTTGAACCTGCTGGCTGATGTGGTGTACTCATGGCTGGATCCGCGAATCGCCCTTCGATAACGACGGAGGTGGTGGCCGCCGAGTCTTGGGCGGGACCGCATCCGGCGGGGGAACCCACCGGCGAAACGGCTGCTCAAGCCGTGCTCGAGTCCACCCGGGGCAGGATGTGGGGGGGGCTGCGCCCTCTCTGGGAAGACAAGCTTGCCCTGATCGGCGCCGTCGTCCTCGCGGTCCTGATTGGCGTCGCGATATTCGCGCCGGCCCTCGCCCCGTACGATCCGCTGGAGTCCGTCCTCAAACCCGATGGCGGCCTTGCCTATCTGGAGCCCCCCTCCAGCGCCCACTGGCTGGGAACGAACACCCTGGGCCGCGACCTCTTCAGCCAGGTCCTGGTGGGAACGCGGGTGGCCCTCATGGTGGGGTTTGTGGCCGCTTTTCTCGTGACGCTGGTGGGCACCACCGTGGCGCTGCTGGCGGGGTACTATCGGGGGTTCGTGGACGATGTCTTGATGCGGCTGGTGGACGTGGCCTACTCGATCCCTCTGGAGCCATTGGCCATCGTGGTGCTGAGCTTCCTCGAGCCGAGCATCTGGAACATCATCCTGGTCGTGGCGGCCCTGGCCTGGCGGGCCCCGGCCCGGGTGATCAGGGCCCAGGTTCTCTCCCTGGTCGAGCGCCCCTTCGTGAAGGCCGCCCGGGTGAGCGGCGCCGGGGACCCGCGGATCATCTTCCTCCACATTGCCCCCAACATCTTCGCGATCTCTCACGTGTATGTCGCCATCACCTTCGGGTGGGCCGTCGTCGCCGAGACCAGCATCAGCTTCCTGGGCTTTGGGGATCCACGGGCCATCAGCTGGGGCCAGATCCTTCACCAGGCCTTCCTGTCCGGAGCCATCCGCTTGGCTTGGTGGTGGGCCGTGCCGCCGGGGGTGTGTATCATGGTGACGGTGATGTCGGTGTTTTTCATCGGGCGGGCGTTCGAGTCGGTGCTCAACCCGCGGCTGCGGAGGCGGTGAAACCGCGATATCGCTCCTGTCCCCGCTGAAGGGAGGACGACATCCCCATGCCGCTCTTGGAAGTTCAGGATCTCTCGGTCGCCTACCGGGTGGACGGCGGGACGCTCCACGCCGTCCGGGGGGTGTCGATGGAGGTGGGCGAGGGGGAAAGCCTGGGTCTCGTCGGAGAGTCCGGGTGCGGGAAGACCACCCTGGCCAAATCCCTTCTGAAGGTCCTCCCTCCCAACGGCCGCATCACCGCGGGCGGCATCCGGCTGAAGGGGCGGGACCTGGTGCCTCTCACGGAAGCCCGGATGCGGAAGATCCGGTGGAAGGACGTCGCGATGGTCTTCCAGAGCGCGATGAACGCCTTGGACCCGGTCTACCGCATCCAGGACCAGATCGTGGAAGCAATCAAGCTGCACCGGAAGGTGGTCCGGCGGGAAGCCCTGCGCCGCGCGGCGGAGTTGTTCGACCTGGTGGGCATCGACCGCAAGCGCCTGCGGGACTATTCGCACCAGTTCAGCGGGGGCATGCGGCAGCGGGCGTGTATCGCCATCGCTTTGGCCGTGCACCCCTCTCTGCTCGTAGCGGATGAGCCGACCACGGCGCTCGACGTGATCGTGAAAGACGAGATCCTGGAGCGGATCACCACCCTCCAGAAAGACCTGCGAATCGCCCTCATCTACGTCTCCCACGACATCTCCGTGGTGGCCGAGACATGCGGGCGCGTGGCGGTCATGTACGCCGGGGAGATCGTGGAATACGGCGGTGTGGCGACCGTGTTTTCCGCCCCGGTGCACCCCTACACCATGGGCCTGCTGAACGCCTTCCCCCGCCTTGCCGGCGATCAGCGGCTGGTGGCCATCCCGGGCTACCCGCCCAATCTGATGGCCCCGCCCCGCGGGTGCGCCTTCGCGGCGCGATGCCCGTTCGCCGAGGACGTATGCACCACAGACGACCCACCGCTGCACGAGGTGAGTTCCGGCCACGCCGTCGCCTGTCATTTCGCCGGGCGGGCCGAGGAATTCCGGGGCATGGCCTCCCAACGGGAGACGTGGCAGCGCCACGGGGCCGCCGCCGGGGGGACGCAATGAGCCGCCCGGGTGGGTCCCCCGCTCCTGTGGTCGAAGTCCGGGGCCTGGCCAAGTGGTTCCCGGTCCATCGGGGCTTTTCGGCCCTGTGGCCCGGCGCGCGACGGCGGCATGTTCATGCGGTGGACGGGATCGACTTCACGATCGGAGAGGGGGAAACCCTCGGGCTGGCGGGCGAGAGCGGGTCGGGGAAAACCGTGACAGGCGAGGTTCTGAGCCTGCTCCAGGAGCCCACCCGGGGAACGATCCGGTATGAAGGGCGGGACCTGCGGGACGCGCCGCGTGGCGAGCTGAAGGTTTTCAGGCGCAAGGCCCAGATGATCTTTCAAGACCCCTACGGCAGCCTGAACCCCCGGTTCTCGGCGCGCCGCACCGTGATGGAGCCGCTGCAAATCCACCGGCTCGGCGAACCGCGAGAGCGGGAGGCGCGCGCACGGGAGGCGCTTGAGATTTGTGAGTTGCGCCCCGCGGCCAAGTACTGGCGCAAGCTTCCCGACGAGCTCAGCGGGGGCGAGCGCCAGCGGCTGGCCATCGCCCGCGCCGTGGTCCTGAAGCCCCGCTTTCTCGTGGCCGACGAGCCCACCTCGATGCTGGACGTCTCCATCAGCGCCGGCATCCTCAACCTGTTCCAGACCCTGCGCGAGGAGTTGGGGCTAAGCATGCTCTTCATCTCGCACGACTTCTCGGTCGTTCGCTACCTCTGCGACCGCACGGCCATCATGTACCTGGGCAAGATCTTGGAGATCGGCCCCACGGCGGCCCTCATCCGCGAACCCTGCCACCCTTACACCCGCTTTCTGATCGCCGCCGTGCCGGTCCTGGACCAGGCGACGCGACGCGCCCGCGTCACCGTGCCCGGCGATATCCCCGATGCCACCGAGATTCCATCGGGATGCCGCTTCCACCCGCGCTGCCCGTTCCGCGAGCCCCGGTGCGAAAAGGACACCCCGCAAATGAAGGAGAACAGTCCCGGCCGCTTCGTGGCATGTCACTTGTTCTGATTCAAGACGTCTGCGGGGCGCCGGCCGCGGAATTCGATGTTCCCGTCGCGGAGCTGTGAGGGACATGCGCTGTGCGTGCGGGTAAAATAGGGGACTTTCAAGGGGAATGACTGACCACTGCGCACCGGACAACCCGAACCGTTGATCCCTGATTTGCGGAAACGGGGATCTCTTTCGTCAGGGGGGGAACTGAACTAAGAAAGGAGAAGATAGAATGCTCAAAGGGAAAAAGGTGATCGCCCTGGGCGAACGGGACGGCGTGCCGGGCGACGTCGTTGCCGAGTGCGCCGAGGCGGCGGGCGCTCAGGTCGTCCTCCAGATGACCGAGTGCTTCGTCTGAACGTCGGCCGGCGCCATGGACATGGAGCGTCAGGGCGATATCCGATCCGTCGTCGAAGAGCGCGGCCGGGAAGACCTCATCGTCGTTCTCGGCGCGACGGACGTGGATTTTCTGTCGCTGGCGGCGGAGACGGTCGTCTCCGGCGACCCCAGCTATGCCGGTCCATTGGCGGGAGTCTCGTTGGGACTCCCCGTGTACCACATTCTCGAGCCCGGGCTTCGCGAGGAGATCCCCGCGCCGCTCTATACGGAGAAGCTCGAACTTGTCTCGATGGTCGCCGACCTGCCCGGCATCGGCCGGGCGCTGGAGAAGTTTCGCGAGGCGCCCTCGGGAGATTGACGCCGGGGAGATCGCAACGCGGCCCCCGGCGACCCTAAGCCTGCTCACTCACGGAGGACCATGCGAAAAGCGACGATCTTGGCCTCAACGTGCGTTCTCGCACACACGCCCGCACTCGTTCGGTACGGCTCGAAGCCCTTCCGGGAGAGCCGGCGGGACGGCGGCTTCCTGCCGGCCCTCGAAGACCGGCTCCGGTCCTTCGAGGCGGCCGTCGCCTACCCGCCCAACCAGGTATTCATCGGGAACCTCCCCCCCCAGGCCCTGCGGGGCATCGAATCTCCTTGGCATGAAAATCCGTCCCCGGGGGCGGAACGGACGTCGCCCACGGGCGAGATCATCCCGGAAGACCGGTTCCTCGCCCTCCTCAAATCGGCCGACGCGTTCGGCCTCATCGACCTGTCCGAGGATTTTTGCCGAACGATAGGGCTGGAGGGCGCCGGCTCATCGCGCGACTTTTCGAGCCTGGGGAGCGCGGACGCCGAGTTGCCCCTGTTCTTCGAGGGTGAGGCCGTCGGGCGAATCCGATCGGACCATGAAGAAGACGATTCCCTGAAGGCGGCCGTTCTGCTCGAAAACCTGGCGGCGAAGGCCTCGGCCTTTCAGGCGTTGGAGCGTCTGCTGGATCACCCCGGCGTCCCCGGCCGCGATTCGCTGGATTTCCTCATCGGCTGTTCGGAGGAAGCCGTCGGCGACCGCTACCAACGGGGCGGCGGGAACCTCGCCAAGGCCGTCGGAGAGATGGCCGGACTCGCCCAAGCCGGCGGAACGGACATCAAGAACTTCTGCGCGGGCCCCGTCCAGGCGCTCATCTTTGCGGGCAGCCTCGTGGCGTCCGGGGTGTTCGACCACGTGGCCGTCGTCGGCGGGGGGTCCCTTCCCAAGTTGGGGATGAAGGCGTCCGCCCACCTGGAGCGCGACATGCCGATCCTGGAGGATGTCCTGGCCGGCTTTGCCGCATGGGTGTCGGCGGACGGAGAAGGCCCCCGGATCCGATTGGATGGAACGGGCCTCCACCGGATCGGCGCCGGAAACGCCCAACAGGCCATTCTCGAATCCCTCGTGGCCGAGCCCCTCGGACGGCTCGGCCTGCGCATCGCAGACGTCCCCGTGTACGCGACCGAGCTCCACAATCCCGAGATCACCGTCCCCGCCGGCGGCGGCGACGTTCCCCGGACGAACTACAGGTTCATCGCGGCGCTGGCCGCCCTTCGCGGGGAGATCGACCGCTCGGAGATCGACCGCTTCGCCGACGACCACGGGCTCCCGGGGTTCTCCCCCTCGCAAGGGCACATCGCCTCCGCCGTGCCGGCCCTCCCTCACGTCCTTCGCCGGTTCCGGGAGGACGGCCTGGACCGGGCGTTCTTTCTCGCGAAGGGGAGCCTCTTTCTCGGCCGGATGACCCAGCTCTCAGACGGGGTTTCTTTCCTGCTCGACGCCGGTTGAGGGCCGATTTGGGGGACGCGCAACCGAAGGGGCGGCCCGCCGGAATGACACGTCAACGACAAACTGCTACCAGCGACAAGCGTTGAGCGAAGAAACAGCTCGGGGGGAAGTAAACGTGACGGAGTTGTATGTCGGAAACGTGGAGGAGTTCGAAGAGGGCGGGTGCAAGATCATCGGCCGGGGGGACATCGAGATCGGCGTGTTCCGGGTCGGGGAGGATTTTTACGCCTACCGAAATCTTTGCCCCCACCAAGGCGGCCCGGTCTGCCAGGCGCGGATCCTGGGCAAGGTGGAACAGAACCTGGCCGAGGACAAGACGAGCCGGGGGCTGAGGTTCTCGGACGACCACATCCACATCATCTGCCCCTGGCACGGTTATGAGTTCGATCTCCAAACCGGGGTTCACCCGGGGGACCATCGCGTCCGCCTGGCCGGTTATCCGATCGAACGCCGCGGGAATGAAATCTACGTCGTCGTGTGACGCGCTCCCCGCGCGGAGGCGGGGGGGGGGATGACAGATGAGTGATGTTCAGACGGAGCAGGTGGCGGAAAAAATCCGTGAGCTGGAGCGAATCGGCGATCAGACGGACACGCGAGAGATCCTGGCCCTGGCGACCAAGCAGGCCATCGATAGGAAATACGAAGACCACGTCATCGTGGACACCGACTGCCACCACATGGAGACGGCGTCCTGGAAGGAGATCCTCGAATACGTTGAAGACCCCGTTATCCGCCAACAGGCCCTGGACTACCAGGCCCGGGTCACGTCTCCGCATTACGGGTTGATCGATCCCCTCGCCTACCACCAGGACGCGGGCGGACGCATCCGCCACCAGCGCCACCAAGGCTGGCGCGAGTCCGGCGAAGACGCGGACGTTCATCGCGACATCATCCAGATCCGTCGGTCGCTGGAGTGCCTCGGGATCGACTATTCGGTGCTCTTTCCGACGAGGATACTGGCCCTGGGGATGAACCCGCAGATCGAGATGGAAGTCCTGATGGGCCGGGCCTACAACCACTGGATGGTCAATGAGGTGCTGCCGGGCGACGACCGGATCAAGTCGCTCCTCTATCTGCCGTTCAGCGCGCCGGACGCGGCGCTGCGCACGATCGAGGAGTTCTCCGACAAACCCGGCGTGATCGGCTTCCTGGTCACGAGCGTCCGGAACCTTCCGGTTCACGACGACCGGTACATGAAGATTTACGCGGCCCTCGAGGAGCGCGGGCTTCCCCTCGCCTTCCACGGCGGTTACTCCTGGCACGACCCGAGCATGGCCCAATCCGACCGGTTCATCGGGGTGCACGCCATGGGCATCGTGTTCTGGCCCATGGTCCACCTGATCAACTGGGTGGTCCACGGAATCCCGGAACGGTTTCCGAACCTCGACGTCATCTGGATCGAGGGCGGTCTGGCCTGGGCGATCTTCCTCCTGGAGCGCCTCGACGGCGAGTACATGAAGCGCATCTCCGAGGCGCCGCTGCTGAAAAAGAAGCCGAGCGAGTACATCCGGGAGATGTATTTCACCACCCAGCCCCTCGAGATGGATAATCTCAAGGCGCTGGAGTTGAACTTCGAGATGCTCAACGCCGAGACGAAGGTCCTTTACGCCTCGGACTGGCCGCACTGGGATTTCGACCTGCCCAGCACGATATTCGACCTGCCGTTCCTCAGCGATCAGGCCAGACGGAATATCCTGGGCGAGACCGAGATGAAGCTGTTTAAGCTGAAGAAACCGCGCAGGAAGACCCTTCCCGCCAACGATTAAGAGGCGTTCGAACGCCGGCGGTCCGCGCGCCGCCCGGGCGGCCTGAGCACAAAGGTCGAGGGCGGTGGGTCCGGGTGAAAGGGTCATTGCCGGGGAGAGGGGGGAGAACGCGATGTAAGAGAGGGAGAAACGAGATGCGGGGAATGGAGATCGTCAAAAGTGTCAAATACATCATCGAGAAATGCACTGCGGTCAAAGAGGGGGAAAACGCGCTCCTGGTGACCGACACGGCCTTTGACCAGCGCATCACCGAGTCTTTCGCCATGTTGCTCAGCGAGCGGGGCGCCCAGGTCGCGATTGTCAGCTTTCAGCCCGACCGGCTTCCCAATGACGAGCCGCCTCCGATGGTCGGCAGCGCCATGTCCACCTCGGACGTCATTTTCGAGTTGACGTCTCAATGGATTGGGATGACGGAGGCCAGGCGCGAGGCATGCGGAAAAGGGGCCCGCTACCTCACCATGGCGGAGGTGAGCCTGGAGATGTTCCTGGATGGGGGGTGCGCCGCCGTGGATTTCCTCGCCGTGGCGCCCTACGTGGAACGGATCACCGAAAAATTCACCCGGGCGAAGAAGGTGCGCGTGACGTCCAAGGCGGGGACCGACTTGACCGCGGACATCACGGGGCGCAAGGGACGCGGAGTGACGGGGACCGCCACCGAACCCGGCAGTTATTCCCCGAATCCGGATGTCGAGGCCGGATCCAGCCCGGTCGAAGGTTCCGCGGAAGGGGTGATCGTCGTCGATGGCCTGATCAACCTGATCGGACTCGGACGCGTAACGGCTCCATTCGAAGTCATCGTTCAAGGTGGGCGTTTGACGGAGATCCGCGGAGAGGGGGAATCGGAGGTCTTCGCAAGCGGCTTGAGGAACGTCCTCGAAGCCAAAGGCGATCCGAACATTTACAACTTCGCCGAGTTGTCAATCGGCCTGAACCCGAATTCCCGCTTCGGCGACATCTCCATTGAGACAGAATCAACCATCGGAACCGCCCACTTCGGCATGGGAGACAGCACCGGTTACGGCGGGACCGTCAAGGCCAATGGACACTTCGATTGCATCTTCAGGGATGTCTCGTTCTACCTGGATGACGAGCCGATCCTGGAGGAGGGAAAACTGGTGGTCCCCTTCTACGGGGACTGAGGCATATGCACGCTTGACCGTCGCCCGACCTGGAGAATACGCTATGGATGAGCCCGCGGCTTTCGCCGGCCGCATCGACGACCTGCCGGAGGTTCGCATCTCCGACCACTCGACCAAGCGGCTGGTCGTGGGGAAAAACCTCCTGGGCTGCATCTTCCGGCACCGGAAAGGCGTGCGGTTTGCGCCCCATTCCCATCCCCACGAGCAACTAACGTACGTCTTGGAGGGTTCGCACCGCATGCGCGTCGGCGGAAAAGAAAGAATCCTCAAGACGGGAGAGCTCGCCTACGTCCCGCCGGACGTGGAGCACGAGGTGGAAATGCTGGAAGACAACCTCTTGCTCGAAGTTTATTCGCCAATCCGAGAGGATTTCCTGTAGAAAGGCGGAAGGCATGTCAGCGAGCGCTCCGAAACGATCCTTCGCCAAGTCCGACTGGGCCCCCCAAGTGGCCCGCATCTTGGATCAGTGCGCCGGCCTGAAGGAAGGCGAACAGGTGCTCATCGTGACCGACACGGCGTTCGAGATGGAAGTGGTGGAAACATTCGCTTCGCTGGCGTCCGAGAGGGGAGCCGAAGTGGTTATCTCTCACATGCCGCCCCGGAAGATTCCCGGCGCCGAGCCGCCCCCGACCGTCGCCTCCGCCATGTTGGGAGCGGACCTCATCCTCGAGCTCACATCGATGTGGATCGGGAGCTCCCAGGCCCGGGTCAAGGCCTGCGAGGCGGACGGTCGATACCTGATGATGCCGGAGCTTTACTCCTCCCTTCTGCACCGGGGAGGACCCGTAGACGTCGACTTCGAGCGCATCGCGCCGGTCGCGGAGGATATCCGCGACCGTTTCACCCGGGCCAAAGAGGTCGTTCTTCGCGCCCGCGGCGGAACCGATCTGAAGGCCGGCTTGGAGGGCCGGAAAGGTCGGGCCCTGAGCGGGAACGCGAAATCGCCGGGAACCTTTTCCGCCCCGCCCATCATCGAAGCCGGTTCAGGTCCCGTCGAGGGAACGACCGAGGGCGTCCTGGTGATCGACGGCGTGATCCCTCTGGTGGGCATCGGGCAGGTTCGCTCGCCCATCCGGGTGGAAATCCACGAAGGCAAAGCCCGGTCGTTTTCCGCTCCTTCGGGGGACGACTCGTTCGCCCGCCGGCTTGAAGACCTCCTGGCCGGTTACGACGATCCCAACGTCTATGAAGTGGCGGAGATCGCCCTGGGCCTGAATCCCCGCTCACGAATGGGGGACAACGCCGTGGACGCCGAGGCCAAGCTGGGCACCGCGCATGTGGCCTTCGGCGACAACCGGGGATATGGAGGCGTCAACGCCGCCAAATGCCATATCGACTGCGTCATCCGCGACGTTTCTCTTTGGCTCGACGGGGAGGCCATCATGGAAAACGGGAAACTGCTTGCGGGGGAAATTCAAGAATCGGGTGGAGGAATCACGTGACCTTGCCGTTGGAGATGATGAGCGGCGCGCGGCTTTGCGTCGAGACTTGCATGGGTGTCAAGCCCGGTGAAACCGTCCTGGTGATCACCGATCGGGCGTACGAGGAGCAGGCCCAAGCCGTGGCCGTTGCGGCCCACCTCGCCGGCGCCGAGCCGATCGTCATGACGGTCCTCGCGCGCAGGTATTACGAAATGGAGCCGCCCGCCCTCGTGGCCAAGGCCATGAGAGAGGCGGACGTGGTCCTTCTCACGATGCCCCCGATTTATTCCCACTTCCTCTACCACACCACGGCCCGCAAAGAGGCCACGGACGCGGGCGTTCGCCTCGCCAACGTCTGGCTAACGCCCGAAAACTGGAACCTGAGCGTGGAGGAAATCGTCGCCACGAAGGACCTTTCGGTCAGGATTCAGGGGTTATTGACCGAGGCCAAAGAGGCGCGCCTCCGATCGCCCAGCGGGACGGACCTCAGGATGGGACTCGAAGGACGCGAGGCGATCATGCTCTCCGGCCTCTTGTCGAAGCCCGGAGAATCCGGCGCCATTCCGGACTACGCCGAGGCCGCCATCGCGCCCGTGGAGGGAACGGCCGAGGGCGTCTTCAAAGTGGACGCCAGCATGCTGGGCATCGGCCTCATGAAAGAACCCATGACGCTGCACGTCCGGAAGGGTCAATTGGTCGAAATCGAGGGGGGCGAGGAACGGGAGCGGCTTGGCGGATTGCTCGAAAAAGCGGACGACAACGCTTCAAACATCGCGGAGTTCGGCATCGGCACGGTTCCCCGGGGAAAGGTCACCGGGGCGCTAGACGACAAGAGACTTCTGGGCACCGCCCACATCGCCGTCGGGGACAACCACAGCATCGGCGGGATCGTCACCAGCAACATCCACCTCGACGCCGTCACGTTGGATGTGACCATCGAGCTGGACGGCAAAGCGATCATCCAGGACGGCAAGCTCGTCATCTGAATCTTCCGGCCGGGGGATCTCGCGCATCAGGCGCCGGGAAAGGTATGGGATGGAAATTCAAATCGAAGTCAACGGGTCTTTGGAGATTAGGGACGTTCCGCCGCACCTCACGCTGTTGAAGTTTCTTCGCACTGAGGTGAGCCTGACCGGGACGAAATACGGCTGCGGAAAAGGAGAGTGCGGGGCCTGCACGGTTCTGATCGATGGACGGTCCGTTTGTTCCTGCCTGATGCCGGTGGGCAAGGCCCACGGCCATTCGGTGGTCACGGTGGAGGGTCTTGTCTCCGACGGCGTCCTGGACCCCGTGCAGGAGGCCTTCGTCCAGTGCGGGGCCTCACAGTGCGGATTCTGCACGCCGGGCTTCGTGGTGTCGGCGAGAGCCCTTCTCAATCAAACCCCCCACCCAACGGATGATGAGATCCGGCGGGCCCTTGTGGGAAACATCTGCCGGTGCACCGGCTACGCGAAAATCGTCGAGGCGGTCCGGGTCGCGGCGGAGAAGGGGGAGGGCGAAGCCCCATGAGCCACAAGACCTATTCCGTGGTCGGAAAGCGGCTTCCGATGCTGGAAGGTCCGGGCAAGGCCACCGGGCGCGCCACTTACACGCACGACGTCGGATTGGCCGGCATGCTCCACGCCAAGATCCTCCGGAGTCCGCATCCCCACGCCCTCATTCGGAGCATCTACACCACAGAGGCCGAGCAACTGCCCGGAGTCCACGCGGTGGTGACCGCCGCCGACACCCCGAAGAGACGATATGTTCATCTCGGGGGTCCCGCATCCGACCGGTATCCCCTCGCGATTGAAAAGGTTCGTTTCATCGGTGAAGAGGTCGCGGCCGTCGCGGCCGAGAGCAAGGAAATCGCGGAAAAGGCGGCTCGTCTCATCCAGGTGGACTATCGGGTCCTCCCTGGGGTCCATGATCCGTATCAGGCGATGAAGCCCACCGCGCCGGTCATTCACAGCGAGTCGGCGCTTCCCGACGGGGTCTCGGAAGAGGAGGCCGCTTCCCAGGCGAACGCGCGGAACATCGCCTCGTGGCAGCGCGCGCACGCCGGGAATGCGGACGCAGGTCTCGAACAGGCGGACACCGTCTGCGAAGACGAATTCTATTTCGCTTCCCAGACGCACTGCTGCATGGAGACGAACTCTTGCGTGACCGACTGGGACGGCGACAGGCTCACGGTTTGGACTTCGACTCAGGCCCCCTATTTCATCCAGAAGGAGCTGTCCACCGTCCTCGACCTGCCGGAGGAGAAGGTGCGGATCATGGAGGTGGCGGTCGGCGGGGGATTCGGCGGCAAATCGAAGGTCTGTGAATGCGAGGCCGTTTGTGCGTTGCTCTCGATGAAGTCCGGCCGGCCCGTCAAGATCGTTCTCAGCCGGGCCGAGGAGTTTCAAACGACCAAGACCCGCCATCCCGCTCATATCCGTCTGCGGCAAGGGGCCACGCGAGACGGAAGGCTGACGACCCGGGACCTGGAAGTCGTCATGGAGAACGGCGCGTACAACGCCACCGGGCCTTCGATCATGGGTTTCGGCGGAATGATCGCCGCGTCTCTCTATCGGATTGAACACTTCCGTTTCGACGGAAGGCTGGTCTACACCAACCGCCTTCCGGGCGGCCAGTTCAGGGGCTATGGAAGTCCCCAGGCCACGTTCGCGATTGAATCGCAGATGGACATCCTGGCCGAGAAGCTGGGCATGGACCCGGCCGAATTCCGGCTGAAGAACCTCAACCGGCCGGGCGACACGACCCTCTGCGGCTGGAAGATCACGACGTGCGGGTTCGAGGAATGTCTGCGCGGGACCCTGGAGGCCATCCGGTGGGAGGAGCGGCGGCGCAATCCGGAGCCGCACCACGGCGTCGGGATAGCGACGCTCATCCACTGTTCGGGCACGTATGTGTACGACGACGGCGACTACGCCAACGTGGGTCTCGAAATCGATGAAAACGGAAAGGCGCTTCTCCGAATCGGATCGGCGGATTCGGGGACCTGGCAGAACACCACCCTGGCCCAGATCGCCGCGGAGACGTTGGGGATCTCCCTTGGGGACATCCGCGTGAAGAGCATGGACACCGACGAGACGCCACGGGATCTGGGTTCCTGGGCTTCGCGAATCTGCTTCGTCACGGGCAACGCCACGCGCCTCGCCGGCCTGGAAATCAGACGGAAAATTATTGACAAGGCCGCCGAGATGATCGAGGCCCCATCCGACGAGCTGACCATCGCCGACGGGCAGGTGTTCGTCCCGGGAGCGCCGACCCACAGGATTTCCATGGGGGACGTTTCACGCGAGCTCGGCGGCGTGCGGGTCCAGGAAAGATATCAGACACCCACGGAGCTGCTTGACCGCAAGACGGGCATGGGAAACATTTCCGCCGCGTACACCTTTGGAGTCCAAGCGGTCTATCTCCGCGTCGATCCGGAGACGGGCGGCGTCGAGCTTCTTAACTTCGTGGCCTCGAACGATGTGGGACAGGTCATCAACCCCCTCGCGGTGGAAGGGCAGATCGAAGGGGGCGTCGGCCAGGGAGTCGGCGCGGCCTTTTCCGAGGAGCTGCTCTTCGAGGATGGAAGGATGATCAACCCGTCGTTCCTGGATTACGGCGTTCCCCGGGCGACGGAGGTGCCGGACATCCAATGTCTTGTGGTGGAGACCGACGATCCGGAGGGGCCGTTCGGCGCAAAGGGAGTCGGCGAGCCCGGCCTCGTGCCGACTTCCCCGGCGATTGCAAACGCCATCCATCACGCGACCGGCGTCCGGATCAAGAGCCTGCCCATCACCCGCCGGAAGATCCTGGAGGGGTTGCGGGCCAAAGAGACTCGGCCGGGACGGAAGCCGGGCATTCGGGTCCACCCGAAGCGTCTTTGGATCGGCGCCGTGCGGAAGGCGTATCCCGGCGTCAAGCCGCTCCTCCAGCAGGTGAGCAGGGTGGTCGCGCCGGTCACACGCAAGATCGACGGCTTCAATTATGAGCGGGTGGGGGGCCTGCAGGAGGCCGTCCGTCTCCTGGCCCGAAAGCCCGGTCCAAGCAAGGTGATGGCGGGGGGGACGGACCTGATGGCCGGCATCGAGCAGGGGATCTACCGGCCCGGGCTGGTTGTGGACATATCGGAGGTTCCGGAGCTTCGTCGGCAGGACGCGGACCGGACGTTCATCCGGCTCGGCGCCGGATTGCGGCTCGATGAGCTGGAGTCCGTCGAAGAGCTCTCCGTGCACTACCCCTTCATCATCGATGCGGTCCGACAGGTGGCGACGCCTCAGATTCGGAACATGGCCACCCTGGGGGGAAACCTCTGCCAGGAAAAAAGGTGCTGGTTCTTCCGGAACGATTTCGAGTGTTACAAGCGGGGAGGCTGGTCTTGCCCCTGCTACGCGATCCTCGGGGACAACCGCAATCACGCGATCGTGGGCGCGCATCGGTGCCAGGCGGTGGCGCCCTCCGACCTGGCCACGGTCCTTGCCGCCTGTGACGCCTTGGTCGAGGTTTTCGGGGATGGAGGCCGCGCGCGCCGAATCCCCTTCGCCCGGTTTTACAAAGGACCAGGGGAGCCCGCCCTCAGGCCGAGCGAGATTGTCATCGGGGTTTTGCTTCCGATGCCGGCGAAGAAGCCGGTGACCCTTTACGAAAAAATTCGCTCGCGGGAAAGTGATTTCGCGACCGTCTCCGCCGCGGTGAGCGTCACGCTGGACAATGGGGGGCGCGTGACCGCCGCGGGCCTCGCCTTGGGGGGCGTGGGCTACAAGCCTTGGCGGGACCCCCGTGCCGACGACGCCATTGTGGGAACGAGGCTGGAAAACGACGCCGTGGATCGCGCCGTTCGGATTCTGATGAAAGACGCCTTTCCGCTTCGGGACAACGCTTACAAGGAGGATCTGGCGGCCGCGTTATTGAAGCGACTCGCGAGGCGGATCCGGGAGGGCGGTGTCTGACGACCCCCTCTTGCCTTTCGTTCCGGACTCCACGGGCAGGAGAATATCTCCATGCAACTGGGTCTGACCTTTATGGCCGTCGATCCCCCCGAGACCTTCGTCGAGATGGTCCGGTACGCCGAAGCGAACGGCTATGATTACATGTGGGTGTGCGACTCCTCGCTTCACGCGCGTTACGTGTACTGTTACCTGACGCTCCTTGCGGCGAATTCGAAGAAGCTGCGCTTCGGACCTAACTGCACCCATCCGCATACGCGGCATCCCGCCCTCAACTACAACGCCCTGTGCACCCTGGATGAAATCTCGGGAGGACGGGCCCTGATGAATCTGGGCGCGGGGGATCGGCCCGTCATGGAGCTGGGACTCAAGATCGCCAGGCTTCGGACAGTCCGCGAGATGGTCGAGATCGGGCGGCGGCTCCTGAAGGGCGAGACGCTGGATTTCGAGGGGGAGTCGTTCAGTCTTCACGAGGCCAAGATTTGTTATGCCCCCAGAGAAAATCTGCCCATCTACCTCACCGTCACCAATCGGCGCATGTGCGAGTTGGCGGGCGAGCTGGCCGACGGGGTTCTTCTGGCTTGCGGCAGCGCGGTGGAAAACCTCAAGTTCGCCCTGGACTGCGTCAAGAGAGGCGCGGAACGGGCGGGACGCTCCATGGAGGAGATTGACGTTGCGTGCCTTTTGTACACCTCTGTCCGGGACAGCCTCGGGGAGGCCCGGGAGGACACGCGCATCATCGCGTCTTGGTTCCCCCAATCCGCTCCCAAGTACGTGGAGATCTCGGGGTTCGGGTCCGACCTCACGGAGAAGGTGAAAGCGGCCTACTCGGGAGGGCATTTCCACGAGGCCGTCGAATCGGCGAAGCTTCTGCCCGAGGAATTCATCGACAAGTTCACCCTTTCCGGCCCGCCCGAATATTGCGTGGACAAGATCAAGGAGTTGAAGGGATTGGGCCTCTCACATTTCGAAATCTTTCCGGTGGGCGAGGATCGCCGGCTGACGGCGAGGCGGTTCGCCGAGGAAGTGCGCCCCCATATCGGCTGACGCGAACGGATCGGGCAGGATGCCGTCCTCGTTACTGAAGTGGCGCTCGGCGATCCAGGCGGTGTCGTAGCCCAGGGCGTCCGCCTCCTGGATCTCGCGCGTGACCCGGGCGTGGACGTCGCGGTGCGGATAGGGCTCCGTCTCCGCATTCGGATGCGACGTGAACAGGATTCCGAACTTCATGCGATTCCTCCCGCCCTCGGGGGGGGTTACACACCCTCCGCCCTTCCAGTGAGCAGAGCCTCTCATTTGCCGGGGATCAGCCGGGCCCGCGTCTTCGAGCAGAGGTCGATGGCGGTCCGAACGTAGACTTCCGTCGCCCGCGCCATGTCCCGGACACTCTGGTGCTCCCCTTCGATCGGATCGAACCCGTAGCCTCCGGTGCGCAACCGCCCTCCCCCGCCGTAGTTGACCGCCGTGATGCCGTATCGATTGAACGTGCAGGCGTCGGAGATATAGGCCGAGCACTCGAGCTTCGCCGGCTTGCCGAACGCCGCCCGGTGGGCCCCTTCTGGAGGGCTTAGACGGCTGGATGGTCGTGGGGAATGTCGGTCCCCGGATTGGAGGAGTAGATCTCCATGTCCACCTCCATGCCCGCGTCCTTGGCCCGGGCCTTTTTGATTACGTCCCGCAGCTCGTAGTACACCTCGATGGGCAGCACGTCCGGCGGCAGGCGGACGTCGATGCAGAGCTTGCACCGGACCGGCACCCGGACGGCCCGCCACCGCCAGCCCCCCTCGATGGCGCCGATGCTGACCGGGGGCTCGATCCCCTGATACACGTGGCGTTTGGAATAAGAGGGCATCCACTTCTTGATGGCGGCGATGACTTTTTGCATCTGGTCGATGGCGTTGACGGCCCGGTGCGCCCAGGCCGTGTGGGCCATGGTCCCGTACGTCGTGAACTGGATCCAGACGGAACCCATGTTCCCGGGGACGATCGTGAAGCCGGTCGGCTCGCCGATGATGCAAAAGTCGGCCACCCCCCCGTGGGAGACCAGGTATTTCGCCCCCGTGCCGTATCCCGCGTACCCGACCCCCTGGAACTCGTCGATGGGGGCCTTTTCGATCTCACCGACAACGGCTGCGAGGACGATGTCCCCCTTGAGGCGGACCTTGGCCTCCTGAAGGACGTCGATCATCCCGAGGTAGCTGGCCAGGGCGTTCTTCATGTTGTTGATCCCGGCCCCGTAGAACCACTCCTCTCCCCCCGACTTCCTGACGATGGGGTTCGTCTTGTAGCCGGGGCCGCTGAGCTCTTTCTCCCTCCCGGAATACGAAGAATCCGTGTGGCCGTTGAACATGAGGGCGATCCCCTCCCCCGTCCCTTCCCACCGTCCGAGGACGTTGTAGCGGTTCTCGGAGACCTCCTGGACCTGCGTCCTGAGGCCGCGGCGCTCGAACTGTTCGGCCACGTACCGGCCCATCTCCTCTTCCTCGCCGGTCGGGCTCGCGATGGCCGTCATCTCCATCCCCAGCTTGGCCAGGGCCTTCGCGTCGATGGCCTGGAGGGCCTTTTCAACGGCTGCCTTCATGCCTCTTTCCTCCCGCCGATTCGTCACGGTCTTGCCGGGATATCCACACAAGAATCGACTTTCGCGCGCGGTTGCCGAACGGATCCCCGGGGGATGCGCGCACGGGGATTCTCCGATCCGAAAAGAGGACCTCAAATGGTTAATTCGAGGATCTCAAACCCATTGAACCGGTCGATGAGGTATGCGAGCCCCGAGGGGTCCACGAAGACGTCGTTGCTCTGGACAACGTCGCGCCCCTTCCCCGGAAAAGGAATGTGATACGCGACCTCTTCCAGCCGGTAGGGGTCGGAGATGTCCAGAAAACGCACTCCTCCGGCGAACCAGGTCACGGCGATCACGTCCTCTCCGTACATCTGCTCCTGGGGCTGGTGGCACCCGAAGCGCTCGGCATCCGAGTTGAAGGGCTCGTCGTGGGGCGCCCGCCAGGTGGAGACCGGGACGGGGTTGGTCTCGTCGGTCACATCCACCATCCACACAAAGGCATTAGGCTCGGGGGCGAGGCGGAACGGGACCTCCTCGTCGGCCACGAAGAGAAAATCCCGGCCCTTGAGCTTTTGCGGAATGCGCAGGGCCGTATGGGTCGGGCAGGGGTAGGGGGGGCTCCAATCCACGTGACTGACGAGCCGGGGCGCCCCCAGGTCGGTCACGTCCAGGATGACGAACCCCGCGTGCCAGTAACTGACGTACAGGCGATCGCCGAAGCGAAGCGGGTGGTGGCAGCGGCTCTCTCTGCCATCGGGAAGAGGCGTCTCCCCCCCCGCCGTCCACTGGCCCGGGAGATGCCACCGGCCGGCCTCTTCCGGATTTTCGGGATCTGCGAGATCGACGATCCGGACAATGTTTCCGACGTACCCTTCCGCCGGCGCCGAAAGATACACGTAGCGCCCGTCCATGTCGTAACGGTGGACCCCCGGCGCCGGGACGGGAAAGAAGGCGATCTCGCGCGGCGCCTGAGGACTGGATACGTCGAATACCTTCATGCCGCCCTCGACGCCCGCCCGGTCCTTTCCATACCCCTCGTGGTTGACGACCATGATGTCCCCGCGGACGCGCACCTTGTGCGAGTGGATGTTCATGGGGACTTCGAGCCGGCTCAGAACCTTCAGCTTCTTCGGGTCGGACACATCGACGAGGGTCGTGCCGTCGGGCGGGTCCATGTGGCCCACGTATGCGACCCCGTTCCGGACGACCACCTGCCCGCCCCCGGGCAGGTCCAGACGGCCGAGCATTCGGACGTTCTCGGAAATTCCTACGGGGGGGGGGGGGGCCGCCATTGGGGGAACTCCGGAAAATCGACGGCCCTGCCCATGTGGGCCGATTCGAAGGAGGCCAGGACAACGCCCAGCGCCACGAGCCCCTCCCGTCCGCCCACCTCGGGGACCTCCCCTCGTCGAATGCAGCGGGCGAAGTCGTCCAGCTCCTCGCGCAGGACGTCCCCGCCCGAGACGGGAACATCCTCCCTTTCGGCCGCGCCGCGCCTTTGGATCTCGAAGACGGAATTGTCGTCCAGCAAATCGGACCGGCCCCACGCAAAGGCGTCCTGCTCCACCCGGAAGTACGCGTTGGCCTCCGTGCCGTGAAGGTCCAGGGTGAAGAGCGGGGCGGTGACGAAGTTCGCGCCCAAGGTCGCGAGCGCGCTGGACTCGAACTCGATGAGGGTGGCGGTCACGGTGTCGATCTCCGTCTCGACCGCCGAGGATCGCCGGGCGGCGGCCTGAATCCGGGCGATGTCCCCGAGCAGGTAAACCAGACCGTCGATCGTGTGGACGGCAAGCTGCATCAACGCCCCGCCGGGACAGGTGGCGTTGGACCACCGCCAGTTGTCCGGCGTGATGTTGTAACCGGTGGGGTAGAAGAAGTTGGCCTCGGCCATGACGACCTCCCCCAGTGTCCCGTCTTCCATCATCTATTTCATCTTCCGCACGGCCGTCATCCGCCGGGTCATCTGCCCCGTGGCGAGGACCACGCCCGCCCGCTCGCATTCGGCGATCACGCTGTGGGCGTCCGGGATGTTGGTGGCGATCGGCTTTTCGACGAAGACGTGCTTCCCGGCCCGGGCGGCGGCCTCGGCGTGGCCGCTGTGCTGGTGCTTGGCGGAGGTAATCAGGACCGCCTCGACGGAGGGATCGGCCAGCATGGCCTCGTAGGTCTCGAAGGGGGCGCAGCCGTGCTTCCCGGTGAAGGCCGCGGCCTTCTCCGGGCTGGAGGAGGCGCAGGCGGCCGTCTCGATCCCGTCGCTCCGGGAGACGGCGGCGGCGATCACCTCCGCCCACCTGCCCAGCCCCACGACCCCCGCGCGAACCTTCTTCATCCCGGACCCTCGGCTCAGCAACCTCCGCACCCCGCCGCCGGGGGCGGGAAAGCGGGGCGCATTGAAAAACGGCGGCGGCCCGCCGGGGAAACGCTCCGACGGGACCGCCGCCTGAAATGAAACGCCGCGTGGCTCAGTACGACTTCTTGATGAACTCGTTGCTGAAAACGTCGTCCGGATTGACCGTGGCCTTGGCCTTGAACGCCTTGCCGATTTCCCGGACGGTGGCCGCCACTTTCTCCGGCAGGATGTATCCCAGTCCGTGCTTCTTGGCCTCCGGCGTCTGGACAATGCCGCTCACAATCTTCACTTCCTTGACCGAAACCCCGGGATCCAGCAGCGGGAAGCGCTTCGTCACGCTCTTCGCTGTGGCGCAGGGGTTCGCAATCGCGTACTGATATCCCTTCAGGGAATCGTGGACGACCTTGCGCGTCAGGCCCTTGTTGGCCCTGGAAGGTGTCCTCGCGCATCAGGATGCCGTTGCTCAGCAGCTTCACGCCCCAGTCTCCCCACACCATGGCGTTGATGCCGCCCAGCTTGGCGGACTTTAACTCCAGGAGGGGGATCTGCATGTTGTAAAAGCCGATGACGTCCGCCTTCTCGGCCAGAAGCATGCCCATCTTGGCCTTCGGCTGGACCTTGATCCACCGGACCTTGCTCGCGTCGATGCCGTTCACCTTGGCGAAGTACGGAAACAGGTTGAGCTGCGTGGAGAAGACCGCGTCGGCGATGGTGTGGCCTTCCAGTGTCCTTGGGCTTGAGGATCTTCTACTTTTTCAGGCTGAAGAACGTGGCGGGATGGCTCCCGTACATGACGGCCAAGACCCGCATCTTGTCCACGCCCTGCCCCAGCGCTTTGACCATGGACCCAATGTCATTGAAGACGATTTTGTGGTTTCGGGCGAGCAGCTTCTTGATCCCGTCGGAGCTACCCCAGCCGCGTGAAATCTTCGCGTCCAGCCCCTGCTCCTTGAAAAAGCCCTGGTCCACCGCGGCGAACCAGGCCCCGTGCCTTCCGCTCAGGATCCAGTCCATTCCGAGGTTGACCTTCTCCGCGGCCGACACCGGCGCCCAGGCGCACAAAACGGCGGCGGCCCATAAAGATGTGATGAGCGTGAATTTTTTCCTTTTGTCCTCCTGCTCATGGATTCTCACCACCCATTCCCTACCGCACCCGAAAACCCGCTTGACTGAGAGCAAGCGGGGACACCCGCGCTGTGATGAATGAATTGCCGGATATCGCGGTTGTCTTGTTTCTTAAGCGTATCAGATTTCGTGTGCGAAAGTGAAGCAATTCGAAAGGCGGCGTTCCTGAATCCGAGATTGAGGCCTCGGACGGCTTTCCCGCCCGCCCCCCCTTCACCCCGGCCTTCGTCCCAGGACGACCACCTGCGAGCCGGCTTCGACGAAGTGCTCCTCGATGTCGCGGAAACCCGCCGCGTAGAGGCCGTCGGCCATCTCCTCGGGAGAGAGCAGGCTCGTCCCCCCCATCTCCTCGAACAGGTTCAGGAACATTGACCTGCCCCCCTGAAACTGGACCGGTTTCAGGGGGGCAGGTCAGCGGTCCGGTGCATCAAGAGCGACGAGGAGTTCGGGCTGATTGGAGAGGCCGTCCGGCCCGGCGACCTCGCTGTCGAGGCCTTCTGCGAAGCCGTCGTGCCCGGGCGCAAGGAGTACGAAGTCCTGGCGGACGTCGAGCACGTTCTCCGCCTCGAAGGGGCCGAGGAGGTCTTCTTCATCGTCGGCTCGGGCGAGCGGCCCGTCAACCGCTTCTGGGACATGGCCGACCGGACGCTCGAAAAGGGCGACGCGGTCATCTTCTGCATCGAGCACTGCGCCTCGGGCGGGTACTGGAGCCAGTTCATCCGGACCGTCACCCTCGGACCGGCCAGGGAGGAAGTCCTGCGGACGTACGAGGTCCTGCACCGTGCGCTTCAGCGGGCCGAGGAGACCCTGAAGCCGGGCGCCCCGGCCTGCGACGTCGCCCGGGCCGTCACAGAGACCGTCGCCGCCGCCGAGCTGAAAGAGGGGAACCATCCCGGCCACGGCCAGGGGCTCGACATCGTGGAGGCGCCCTTCCTCGGTCCAACGAACGAGACCCCGCTGGCGGCGGGGATGCACATGATCCTTCATCCCCATACGGCGTTTCCGGAAGGCGGGGGCCTTTGGGTGGGCGACCCGTACCGGGTGACACCCTCCGGGGCCGAGCGCCTGAGCGTCTCGCCGCAGGATTTGCGCGAGATCTAGCGGAAACCATCCAAAAAATTGGTCGTGCCCTAACCGTCATGCCCGCATGTCGTAAGCGGGCATCCAGAAAAGCTTGCACTGGATTCCCGCTTTCGCGGGAATGAGGATAAAAGGCCCAAGGAGTGTAAAATTGGATTTTGAGATAGGTTCTTGTGTTATCACAGTCAATCTAAGGGTCTAGAAATAATCAGATATTTTAATGGCAATTAATTTAATTGGTTATGATATAATCATTAATGTAGTTTGTGATTCATTTCGAAGAAGCTGAGTCTCCCGTGGGGCTCGGCGCTTTGGGCATTCAGAAGACTCATTTGAGCCATGTTGGACTGTCTTAACTCTCCCGCTCTCAATCCAATCGCCTCTTTAGGCGACTGAGTTTCAAAACATAGCGCGGAGGCCGCTATCCGGCAGAGAACCATACACCGGCATCACAGAGGGGATTCGCCCCGGCCTGGAATTCACTCCAGGGATTTCCGACGGCCCCCCCATGCGAGGAGGAGGAACGTTTTGCGTGGAAAATTGAATCGGCCGTTCCATGCGGCTTGGATCTGGGCGTTCATCAGTCTGGCCGCGCTCGCCTTCGCCCCCGGCGTCTCGACGGCGGCCCAGGTGGTGCGCATAAAATCGAAAACCGCCAACGTCCGCTCCGGGCCGGGGACAAGGTTCAAAAAGGTGTGGACCGCTCCGCAGAACTACCCGTACCGGGTCATCAAACGCAGGGGGCGATGGCTCAAAGTCCGTGACTATGAGGGATATAAAGACTGGGTCCATAAAGGCCTGACCGACGGCAAACACGCGGTCATCGTCAAGGTCAAATCCGCCAACATCAGAAAAGGACCGAGCGCAGACCACCCGGCCATCTTCACGGCCGACAAAGGCGTCCCGTTCCTCGTGGTGGGAAAGCGGGGAAGCTGGCTGAAAGTCCGCCACGCCGACGGGGACGAGGGATGGATCGCCCGGAAGCTCCTCTGGGGGGCCTCCCGGAACGCGTCGAACCTTTAGCCTCGGAGATGGGGTTTCCGGTTCCCGTCATGAGAGAGGAATCCCGACTTCTCACTCATTCCTGAGGACGGGCCAGGCCTTTCGGCCCAGGACGCCGCGGGCGCCGACCAGACCCAGGACCAGGGTCGCGCCCGCCCCCCCCTCGACGATCGTGATGAGCGGAACGGGCAGGAAGGTCCAGGGCGACCGAAGGACCCACTCGACGAAGGCGTATGAGATCAAGGTCCCCAGGAGGGACGCGAGCAGCGCCGTCGCCAATCCCTGAAGAGAAAACTCGGCCGCCAGGGAAAGAATGATGTCCCTCCGGGTGGCGCCGACGACCTTGAAGATCACCGCCTCGTAGTGGCGGCTCTTGAGATTCGCCCGGAGCGCCTCGACCAGGACGAGCAGGCCCGTCGCGAGGGTCACCCAGGCCATGGCCCTCACCGCGAGACCGATCTTTCGCAAGATCTCCCCCACGTCCCTGAGGACATCTTTGATGTGCATCGGCACGACGTTGGGGAACCGCCGCGTGACGGTCCTGAACAGGGCCGATTCCGTCTCATCCGCTGCGTAGGCCGTCGCGAGGTAGGTCACCGGAGCGCCATCCAGCGCCTCGGGCGCGAGGACGATTACGTGATTCAGGCCCAACGAAGCCCAGTTGATTTTCCGCAGGCTGGCGATCCGGGCCCGGATTTCCCGCCCGAGAATCGAAAGCGTCAGGCTGTCGCCCACCCCCACGCCGAACCCTCTCGCAATCCTTTGATCCAATGAGAGCAGCGGCTTGCCCCGGTAGTCTTCCGGCCACCACTCGCCCTCGGTCACAACCGTCCCCTCCGGCATCTTCGCCGCGTACGTCATCGCCCGGTCTCTCCGCAACGTCCAGCCCACATCCGGGTCGATCCGGGCTTCGTCCGCCGGCACACCGTTGATCCGGACAATCCGGCCGCGGATCAACGGCCGGCTCTCCATCCGCGACACCCCCGGCGCGGACCGGACGACTCTTCTGAACTCTTCAATCCGCGAAGGCTGAACGTCCAGGAAAAAGTACGACGGCGCAACCTCGGGAAGCGCCCGCTCAATCCGGTTCCGCAAATTTCCCTCCACCAGGGCCACGGCGGCCAGGGCGGTCAACCCGAGGCCCAGCGAGAAGAAGACCTTCGCCGTCAACGCGCCCGGGCGGTGCAGGTTGGCCAGAGCCTGCCGAAGCCGCGGCCCCTTGGGCGCCGGCGCCGAGGCAGCCGCCTTCATCATCAGCCCGGCCAAGGCCCGGAAGAGGACGGCGCTCCCGGCCGCCGCCGCCGCGAACCCCGCCGTCAACCGGCCGTCTCCGGTGAAACTCCAGGTCGAACATAGAGGGCCGACAAGGTCAGAACAACAGCAGCGCCCGCACGCAAGGAGGGTTTCCGGGGCGCCACGTCCGTATAGCCGCGAAAGAGCCGGGCCGGAGAAATCGCCCCGGCGGCGGACAGGGGCCAGAGCGAGAAGGCGAGCGCCGTCAGGACGCCGTAGGCCGCCGCCGTCCCGAGGGTCCGCGGGTCCATCGCAACGCCGGCCGCGACGCCGAAACTTTCCGCGATCAGGGAGAACACCGCCGCCGAAAAGGCCAGCCCGCCCCCGATCCCCAATGCGCTCCCCGCCAATGCCAGCGCCAGCGTCTGAAACAGGTAGACCGAAACGATCAGCCCGCGGCTCGCGCCCAGGCACTTCATCGCGGCGATCGAGTCGCTTCGACTCTCCAGGTGGCTTCTGACGGCGCCCGCCACACCGATCCCGCCGACCAGCAGGGTGGCGAAACTCACCAGGGTGAGATAGAGCGTCATGTGCTCGAAGAAATACTCGAGGCGGGCCGTGGCCGATCCGTACTCCCGGACCCGCCAGCCTGCGCCGGGAAACCGGGTCTTGAGCTCCCGTTTAACGGCGTCCACGCTCGACGTTTCGGCCAGCCGCACCTTCTAAAAATAGAAGACCACGCTCCCGGGCCGGATGAGACCGGTCCCGGGCAGCGCCTCCAGCCCCACCATCAGCCGGGGGCCGAGCTGGAAGAACCGGCTCGCCTTGTCGGGTTCCCGCGCGATGACGCCGGTGATCCGCAACTCCGCGCCCCCGAGCCGGATCCGGTCGCCGACTTCGACCGCGAGCCGCGTCAGCAGCGCCGGATCGACAACGGCCCCGAACACTCCATCCCGCTCGGCCAGGGCCGCGGCCGCGCTCCCGCCCAACTTGAGTTTCAGCTCGCCGAAAAGCGGGTAAGCGCCGTCCACCGCCTTCAGCTCGACCAGAGAGGGATTGCCGCCGGCGGAGCGCGCCATGGCCCGCATCCGGGCCCCTTCGGAGACCCGGCCCCGCGCCCTCAGGAAGCGGAGCGCCTCGGTCCGCAGACGCCGGTAGCTTTGGCTCAGTTCCAGGTCCCCGCCCAACAGTTTTCGGGCGTCCTTTCGGAAGGCCTCGCCGACCGAATCGGAAAGGGTTCCGACCGCGGTCATCGCGCCGACGCCGATGGCCAGACAGGCCAGGAACAACCCGAACCCTTTCGGCTCGCCGCGCATCTCGCGCCCGGCCAGCCGCAACGCCAACGCCAGGTCCCGGCCCGCCCTCATGGTGGCGGCTCCTCCCCGCCGGCCGGGCGAAGGACGCCGTCCCGCATGAGCGCGTGGCGGTCGCAACGCGGCGTCACGGAGGGGTCGTGGGTGATGAAGATCATGGTCGTCCCATACCGCTTCTGGAGGGAGAAGAGCAAATCGATGACCCGCCCGCCGGTTTCGGCGTCGAGGTTCCCGGTGGGCTCATCCGCCAGAAGAATGGACGGCCGCGCGACGAACGCCCGGGCGATGGCCGCGCGCTGCTGCTCTCCGCCCGAAAGCTGAGCGGGATAATGCTTGACGCGCCCGCCCATCCCCACCGCCTCCAGACTCTCGGCGGCCCGGGCCAAGGCGTCTTTCGCACCGACGAATTCCAGCGGCAACGCGACGTTTTCGAGGGCCGTCAGGGTCGGCGCCAGGTGAAACGACTGGAAGACGATGCCGATGTGCTCGCGTCTGACCCGGGCCAGCTCGTCCTCGTCGAGCGGGCCGAGATCCCGCCCGGCCACAAGGACGCGGCCGGAGGTCGGCTTCTCCAGGCCGGAGATCACCATCAGCAGGGTGGTCTTTCCGGAGCCGGACGGACCGACGACGCTCAGCGTTTCCCTGGGCGAAAGGCGCAGATCGACCCCGCGCAGAATCTTGACGGGGCCGCTGCCGCCCGTTAACGTCAAGTGGATATCGTCGAGAAGAACGAGAGGCTTCATGGGAACGGTTATCCGGATCGCCCGGGCCGGCGCGGGCGGGATTCCCCGCGCGCGCGGAGGTTTCCCCGCCGAACCGGATTCAACATCGAATTTCCTTCAACAAGGCAAAACGCCTCGAACATGAGACGCCGCCCGCGAGCCGGCGGGGGTCCATCGCGTTCCGCGTGGATGGACCTCACGCCAATCCTCATCTTGTTATTGTTGACGCAAACGGGTTCCGCCGTCCATGCGGGCGCAATGCGTCGGACCCTCACGATTCTGGCCTTTGGGGACAGCCTGACGGCGGGGCACGGCCTGCCCTTGCGGAAATCCTATCCCTCGCTCCTCGAGGCCGCGCTGAGGCGGGACGCGTTTCAGGTCAAACTGGTCAACGCGGGGGTCTCCGGCGACACAACCGCCGGGGGTCTCTCGCGCCTGGACTGGGCGCTGGGGGACAACCCGGCGATCGCCGTCGTCGAGCTCGGCGAGAACGACGGGCTTCGGGGCCTGAAGCCGAAGCAGACCGAAGCCAACCTCGACGCGATCCTGGAAAAGCTGAAAAAACGCGGCGTCCTCGTCCTCCTGACCGGGATGTACGCCCCGCCGAACATGGGCCGGGCGTTCGGCCGGCGGTTCAACGCCATCTTCCCGCGCCTCGCCGAAAAACACAACGTCCTCTTCTACCGCTTCTTCCTGGAAGGCGTGGCCGGCAAGCCCGCCCTGAACCAGGCGGACGGCCTCCACCCCAATGAAAAGGGCGCGGCGATCATCGCCCGAAGGCTTTATCCCTATGTCCGAAAACTCGTCGAGATCGCCCAGAGATAGCCGGCCCGAAATGGATTTCAGGCCGCCGGGGTCTCTCTCGGGGTGCGGCTTCGCCGCCAGGGGCGTCGGCCACTCTTTGACGGCCGACGCGGAACCCTCCTCCCCCTTGAGGAAACCTGTGTAGGACAAAATGGAGTCTGACCCCATTTCTTTCTTTGAATCCACAGATTTCACAGACTGCATAGATATCGGACCGGCTAAGAACAGGCCAGATCGATGCTCCCTTCGCTCGGGTCGCGAGTTACGGTTTGCGAGATGCCGTCGGACCAGCCAACGCAACCTGATAGCGCCTCAAGAATCTGTGTCCATCTGTGAAATCTGTGGATCCGCTGAAAGGTTGACGCCCTTCCGCCTCCATGCCAGACTTCCCCGGAGATTGCACGCCAACAGGCGTTCCGGACACGATTCGGGAACCCCCAATCGCGAAAGACGCCTTCCCGCCAAGCACCACCGGACAAGGCGACCACCCCATGATCATCGACGTTCACGCCCACGCGATCAGCGGGGAGCTCGCCGATGAGATGACGCGCGGCCCCTGGCTCGGCCTGCACTTGGAAAAACTGCCGGACGGCGGATTCGCCCATCCGATCACCGGCCTTTTGCCTCCCCTTTTTTTCGACTTGGAAGGACGGCTCGGGAGCCTCGAGGAAAGGGGGGTCGGCCTTCAACTGATCTCGCCCCCCATATCGATCTTTACGGACCAAGGGCTCGCCGGGGGCGTCGAGCAGGCGCGGCGGCTCAATGAATGCACCGCGAAGCTCGTCGAGGAGAGCGGCGGCCGCCTCGGCGGATTGGCGATCCCCTCTCTGTCGGACCCGCCACGGATTCCCGACGAGCTCCGGCGGGCGGTCGAAACGCATGGATTCAGGGGGGCCGCCCTCCCCACGACGGCGGCCGGACGATTCCTGGACGGGCCGGATTTCGAGCCGATGTTCGCCGCCCTTGAAACCCTCGGGCTGTTCACCTTCCTGCACCCCTACCCCAACCTCCTTCACAAAAGCCTCGAAGACTATTCGCTGGTCACGCTGGTCGGTTTCCCAACGGAGACCACCATCGCCGTCTCGCGCCTGATTTATGCCGGCGTGCTCGAACGGCATCCCGGCCTGAAACTGGTCCTGGCCCACGGCGGGGGAACGCTGGCCTTCCTGAACGGACGTCTCAACCTGGGCTACTTCGCGCCCAAACATGAATTCAATCCCGACTGCCAAAAATACATCCCGAAGCCCCCCGGGGAGTACATCAAACAGCTTTATTTCGACTCACTGGTCTCCAGCGGCGAATCCCTCCGGTTCCTGGTTGACCTCGTCGGCGCGGACCGGGTGATGTTCGGGACGGACTTTCCCTTCGAAGTCGGCGATCCGGAAGGGAGGGCGACGCTTCCGGCAATCCAGCAAATGCCCGAGGCCGATCGGGAAAAAATCCTGTCGGGAAACGCGGCGGCGCTCCTGGCGGGCGCGGGCGACAGAAATAGCCATTGACACCAACCGAATTCCCAAGCTATTATAGTTGTCAGGCCAATTCTCCGAGTCCTTGGCAGGTCCCCCGGCCGCCCCAACCGGGCGGCGCGAAGGTCACATCGCTTGCAGCTTCAGGAAGTCAAGAAGAACCGGGTGTATGAGACGATCGTCACGCAGGTCCAAGACCTGATCGTGCGGGGGGAGCTGAAAACCGGCGACCGCCTCCCGCCCGAAAGGGATCTGGTCGCGTCCTTCGGCGTGAGCCGGGCGTCAGTGAGAGAGGCCATCTGCGTCCTGGAATCCATGGGTCTTGTGGAAAGCCGGGCGGGCAGCGGGACGTACGTCACGACGGCCAGCGTCGAGAACCTCATCCAGCCCCTTGCCCTCACCATCCTTCAGGAGCAGGACAGCATTCGGGAGATCTTCGAAGTCCGGCGGCTCATCGAGCCTCATCTGGCGGGCCTGGCCGCCGAGCGGGCGCCGGAGGGCGAAAGACAGGAGCTCCGGGCCATCGTCGGGCGCCACGGCCAGATGGTGGACCGCGGAGAGACCGGGGCCGAGGCCGACGGGGAATTTCACCTCGCCATCGCCCGGGCGGCCCGCAACGCCGTGTTTCTGCGGCTGATCTTCGGCGTCCATGACCTCCTGGGAAAAAGCCGGGACTCCCGGTTTCAGACCGGCGGACGGCCGAAACAATCCCTGAACGGCCACTTGGAAGTCCTGGCGGCCATCGAGCGTGGGGACAGTCCGGGAGCGCGCGACGCCATGAACGCCCATCTGGCGACCGTGGAAAAATTCGTTTGGAAGAACATGCGGAAAGAGACCTCCGTGGCCGGAGGTCAGATTGGCCGGGCGGGCGCACCCCCGGCTCGGGCGGCCTCCGAGACCCGCGCCGGGACCAATGGAGGCCGGACCCAAGGGGGCGGTGTTGAACCGGGAGCAAAAAGAAAGGGTTGAACTCCACATGTCTGATCAAAACGCGGCATCGCAACGGGAGGAGAGAGAATGAGCATCGTCGCAGTCGAGATCGTCTACCGCGGCGTATTCCAGAAGCAGTTGGCCGGTAAACTCAGCCGCGCCCTGGTCTTCGCCGCGCGGAAGGCGGGAAAGGTCGGGATCTCTTTCGGGCGTTACGGAGACTCTCCGGAGCGAAACGGGATACCGTCCAAGCAGTTCACTTACATCGCGGACACGCCCGAGGAGCTGGAAGAGGTCGCCGCGCAGTACGAGCCCAAGTCGGTCGACGTATCCATCGTGGCGGATGACACCCTGTGCAAAGGGATCGAGTCCTGGGGGTGGTACGGCCTTCAGCCCATCAACGCCCTGACGAAAGAGAACGGCGTCCTGATCGTCACCTCCAAGAAAAAGCCCGAGGAGCTCGTTCCGCACATCCACAAAAAAGACGTCCCCTACCAGCTCTGCGTCCTGGAAGGCGAAGCCAGCTTCGCGGGCCTGTGGGTCTACAAGGACGACCACACCGACGCCCGGATCCTGGGCGCCATGGCCAAGGTGTGCCCCCAGCTTGCCGGCCTGACGGCCATGGAAGAGACCATCCGCGAGAACCTCAAGGATGAAGACGCCCTGGTGGAATCGGCCCGTTCCTCCTATGAGGACGCCCGCCCCCAGACGGTCGATCCCGGAGAAGGCGAGCAGGAAGAACCCTTCCAGTTCGACTTGCCCGGCTGGAAGAGCATGGAGGAGGGCCTGGTGGTCCGAGGGATCGAGGTCGGCGGAGGCTTCCACGGAGAAGAGGGAGGCTACCAGCCGGGCCGCAACCCCTACTTCAAGAAGTGGAGCACGCGCACCATGCGGCCGGTGATCAACTTCGAGACGTGCACCAAGTGCACCCTGTGCTGGATCGCCTGCCCGGATTCGTGCTTCGACGTCACGCCCGAGCACTACTACGACGCCAACATGGAGTCCTGCTGCGGCTGCGGCGTCTGCGAGCAGATCTGCCCGGTGAAGGAATGCATCGTGATGGTCAACGAAACGGTCTTCACCGACCGGGACAGCCAGTTCGTGATGTTCAAGGAGAACAAGGAAGAATACGAGAAGTGGCGGGCCGAGGCGGTGGACGCCGGCCGCGTCGAAAACCGCAGCCCTGTGACCGGGCTTTCGCCGGTCTTCGGAGGACTTCCCCATGGCGCCTGAGACCGCCGTCATCGAGCGCGAGGAGCTCATCAGCGGAAGTGAAGCCATCGCCCACGCCTGCCGCCTGGCCGACGTGGACGTCATCACCGCCTACCCCATCCGGCCCTACGATACGGTCATGCAGTTCGTCTCGAGGATGATCGCCGACGGCGACATGGACGCCGACTACATCGTGGCCGAGAGCGAGCACTCCCAGTTCGAGATCATCAAGCACGCATCCGCCGTGGGGGCCCGGGTCTTCAGCGGCAGCAGCGGCGTGGGCTGGTTCTACGCCATGGAGGCCCTGGCCGTGACGGCGGGGCTTCGGCTTCCCATCGTCGCCATGGTGGGCAACCGCGCCCTGGACGACCCCGGGGCCTTCGGCACCGAGCACAACGACGCCCTGGCCGTCCGGGACCTGGGGTGGATGCTCACCTGGGTGGACACCGCCCAGGAGGCATTGGACACCGCCCTGATGGCCTTCCGGGTGGCCGAGAGCCGGGACGTCATGCTCCCCTGCGCCATCTCCACCGACGGGGCCTTTCTCACCCACAGCCAGTCGCTGGTCATGGTGCCCGACAAGGAGTCCGTGGACGACTACCTGCCCCCCTATGACCGCGGCGAGCTCCGGCTTCATCCCGACAACCCCATCACCATCGCCCCCCAGGTCAACGAGGACTGGCTGATGGAGATGCGCAAGCAGAGCGACGCGGGGATGAAGCGGGCCCGGGGCGTTCTCGAGAAGGCCCACGCCGATCTCCGGGCCAAATTCGGCCGGGGCGGCGACTCTCCATATTACGAAGAGTACATGACCGAAGACGCCGACGCCGTCCTGGTCGGCATGGGGACCCTGGCCCTGCCCGTCCGGGTGGCCGTCCGCAAGGCCCGGGAGGCGGGCAAGAAGATTGGTTTTGTCCGCATCAAGTGGTTCCGGCCCTTCGGCACCGAGCCCATCCAGGAATGCCTGAGCAAGTTCAAGGCGGTGGGCGTCGTGGATCGGGACTACTCGTTCGGTTCTCCGAACTGCGGCGGGGTGTTGTACACCGAGATCCGGTCCGCCCTCTACGACGTGGACGCGCGTCCCACCGTCCTGGGGTACATCGCCGGACTGGGCGGCCGAGAGGTGACGCTCGGGGCGACAAATGAGATGATCAACCAGACACTGGCCGCGGCGGCCGCCGGGAAGGTCGGGGAAGCCGTGCGCTGGGTCGATGTGAGGGAGTAGAGAAGATGGCCAAAGACAGCGGACCCCAAACGCTCGACCCCATCAAGAAACTCAAGAACATCCCCCTCAAGCTGGTGGAGGAGTATTTCACTTCCGGCCACCGGACCTGCCAGGGCTGCGAGTCCGCCCTGGTGATGAAGCTCATGGCCAAGGCCGCCGGCCCCCGGACCATCATCCTCGGGAGCACCGGCTGCATGTACGTGGCCAACACCACCTACTACTCCACACCATGGGTGGTGCCGTGGATGCACACCCAGCTCGGCTCCTCGGGCTCGGCCGCGACGGGGACCGCCGCCGGGCTTCGCGCGCTGATGCGAAAAGGCAAGATCCAGGAGGAGCCCATCAACGTCATCGCCTTCTGCGGCGACGGCGGGGGCATGGACATGGGCGTCTCGTCCATCTCGGCCTCCCTCCAGCACACCCAGTACAACATGCTCATCGTCCTGTACGACAACGAGTCCTACGCCAACACGGACATCCAGGCGTCCGGGGGCTCCCCGTGGGGGGCGAACACCACGTTCACCCCGCCGGGAAAGAAGCACCGGATCCTCCAGACCCGCTGGAAGAAGAACATGGCCGGGATGATGGCCGTCGGACATCCGGAGTGCCGCTACGTGGCCACGGCCGACGCCTCCTATCCCACGGACCTCATCGACAAGGTCCGCAGGGGCCTCACCATCCCGGGGCCGGCCTTCATCCACACCCTCGACCCCTGCCCCAAGGGGTGGGACTACGACCCCTACTTCTCCCACGAGCTGGGGGAGCTGGCCTGCGAAACCGGGATCTGGCCGCTGTTCACATACGAGGACGGCAAAATCACCTATCAGAAACCCACCCGGGACCTCATCAACGGCTACAAAAAGCGCAAGCCGGTCCGCGACTACATGGAAAAGCAGGGCCGCTTCGCCCACTTCACCGAAGAGGATTACGAGTACTACCAGCAGAAGATCGACGAGCAGTGGGAGAAGTGGATGGTGCCGGGCGCCATTCCCATCCTCAAGGATTGAGCCGGGCGGAGACCGCCCGCTGACGCACGCCGGGGCCTCCGGGGGACTTCTCCACCACGGAGAGAAGATCGCCGACGCCACGCCGGGGGAGATCACCAAGGACCCGCGCGTGGTCAAGACCTACCTGGGGGAGTCCGTCGCCTGATGGCCCTGCTTTCCGTGGAAAACCTGGAGGTCGCCTACGGCGAGGTGCAGGTCATCTGGGGCATCGACCTGTCCGTCGAGGAGGGAACGATCACCGCCCTCATCGGGGCAACGGCGCGGGCAAGACGACAACGCTGAAATCCCTGGCCGGGCTCAAAGAAACGCGGGGCGGCGAGATCCGCTTGGCCGACGATCGGATCGACGCGCTCCCCTCGCACCGGATCGTCGAAAACGGGATCTCCCTGGTCCTCGAAGGGGGCCGCCCCTTCCCTGAGATGACCGTCCGCGAAAACCTCGAGATGGGATCCTACGCCAAGTCCGCCCGGCCCAACGTGTAAACGTCCATCGGGCGGGTCTTCGAGTTGTTCCCCATTCTCGATGAGCGACAGACCCAGATCGCCGGGACGCTCAGCGGCGGCGAGCGGCAGATGCTGGCCATTTCCCGGGGGCTGATGTCGAACCCCAAGCTCCTGATGCTGGACGAGCCCTCCCTGGGTCTGGCCCCGAAGATCGTCGAGCAGATGTTCGAGGTGATCGGGGAACTCAACAGCCGCGGGATCACCATCCTGCTGGTCGAGCAGAACATCCACCACACCCTTCAGATCGCCCACCACGGCTACGTCCTCGAAACCGGCCGGATCGCCCTCGAAGTCGGCCCCGAGCTCCGCGACAACGAGCACGTCAAAAAAGCCTACCTGGGCATATAGCCGGGAAAAATCGCCGAGATTCACACGCGGGGGCGCCCGCGCCGAATAGCGCGCAAGCCGGTCTTCAGCCGAAACACTCCCCTTCCCGCTCCGCGCCTTCTCGGGCGCGGGTGAAGGCCCGCCCGATCCTGTCCGCCCTCTCAACAGGTGGGCTGAGCCTCCAATCCATGAGAGAATAATTCGCGTATGGTTCATTTCGGTTGAACCCATCGGCGGGCGCCGCAAATCCAACAGGAGAGTCCCCGGGACGCCGCAGGGCCGCGATGGAGGGGGAAAAGAGAATCCGTGGCTGAAGAAAAGCGGTTGGACGCGCTCGCCGTCAACACCATCCGCACGCTCTCGATGGACGCCGTTCAGAAAGCGGGCTCCGGCCACCCCGGCACGGCCATGGCCCTGGCGCCCGTGGTCTATTCCCTCTGGCAGCGACACCTCCGGTTCGACCCCGACGACCCCATCTGGCCCAACCGGGACCGCTTCGTCCTCTCCATCGGCCACGCCTCGATGCTCCTCTATTCCGTCCTCCACCTCTGCGGCGTCAAGACCGTCAACCCCATGTACGAGACCCTTCGTAAGCCGTCGGTGACGCTCGACGACATCAAGCGGTTCCGGCAGCTCGACAGCAAGTGTCCCGGCCACCCCGAGTACCGCTGGACCTCCGGCGTGGAGACGACGACCGGGCCGCTCGGCCAGGGCGTGGCGACCAGCGCGGGCATGGCCATCGCCGGAAAGTGGATGGCCGCGCACTTCAACCGGCCGGGGTTCGAGATGTTCGACTACGACGTCTACGCCTTCTGCGGCGACGGCTGCATGATGGAGGGGGTCTCGGGCGAAGCCGCGTCCCTCGCGGGCCACACGGAGTGGGCCTTCTCCGAGGACGTCGCGACCCGGTTCATCGGCTACGGCTGGAACGTCACGCGCGTCGGAGACGCCAATGATCTAGAGATGCTCGACCGGACGTTCGAGACCTTTCGCAGCACGAGCGACCGGCCGACCCTCGTCATCGTGGACAGCCACATCGCCTACGGCTCGCCGCACAAGCAGGACACCCACGCCGCCCACGGCGAGCCCCTGGGCGATGAGGAGATCCGCCTGACCAAGAAGAACTACGGCTGGCCGCAGGACGCCGAGTTCCTCGTCCCCGAAGGCGTCCGCGAGCGCTTTGAAGCGGGGATCGGAAAACGCGGCGGAGCGCTCCGCGCCGCGTGGATGGCCCGGTTCGATGAATACCGCGCGCTTCACCCCGATTTGGCCGACCATCTCTACAAGATGCAGCACCGCCAACTGCCTGGCGGGTGGGACCGGAGCCTGCCCGAGTTTCCGCCGGACGCCAAGGGCCTCGCCGGCCGGGAATCCTCCGGAAAGGTCCTCAACGCCCTGGCGAAGAACGTGCCGTGGATTGTCGGAGGCTCGGCGGACCTGGCCCCATCCACCAAGACCCGCCTGACGTTCGAGGGGGCGGGGGACTTCTCCGCGGATGACCGCGCCGGCCGGAACTTCCACTTCGGCGTCCGCGAACACGCGATGGCGTCCATCCTGAACGGGCTCTCCCTCAGCAAGGTCCGCCCCTACGGGTCCGGGTTCCTGATCTTCAGCGATTACTCCCGACCCGCGATCCGGCTGAGCGCCCTGATGGAGATCCCGGTCATCTACATCTTCACCCACGATTCCATCGGCGTCGGCGAGGACGGCCCCACGCACCAGCCCGTCGAGCACCTGGCTTCCCTCCGGGCCATCCCCGGGTTGATCACCCTGCGGCCGGGCGACGCCAACGAAGTCGCCGAGGCCTGGCGGGTCATCGCCGGGCTCCGCCATGAGCCGGCGGCGCTGGTCCTCTCCCGGCAGGAGCTTCCGACGCTGGACCGGTCGAAATACGCCCCGGCCGCCGGCGTGGCGAGGGGCGGGTATGTGTTGGCGGACGCCGAGGACGGACGGCCGGAGGTCTTCCTTCTCGCGAGCGGCAGCGAGGTGTCCCTTTGCGTCGAAGCCTTCGCGGAATTGAAGTCCGAGGGCGTCCGGGCCCGCGTCGTGAGCATGCCGTCCTGGGAGCTGTTCGACCGGCAGGACGCGGCGTACCGGGAAAGCGTCCTCCCCGGCGAGGTGACGGCCCGGATCTCCGTGGAGCAGTCGGCCACGCTCGGCTGGGACCGCTACGTTGGCCTCCGAGGGCGGAGCATCGGGATGGAGACCTTCGGGGCCTCGGCGCCGCTGAAGAAATTGCAGAAAAAATTCGGATTCTCTCCCGGCCGCGTCGCCGCCGCGGCCAAAGACCTGCTCGCAAAAACGGGGTAAGACATGCGCATCGCAATGGGCGCCGATCACGCGGGGTTCGAGCTGAAGCGAGCCTTGGTCGACTATGTGAACGGACTCGGGCATGAAGTCGAGGACCTGGGGACCGGAAGCGCCGAACCGGTGGATTATCCCGACTTCGCCGAAGCCGTGGGCGTCGCAGTTCGCGGGGACCGGGCGGATCGCGGAATCCTCGTCTGCGGTAGCGGCGTGGGCGCGTCCATCACGGCCAACAAGATCCCCGGGATACGGGCCGGCCTGTGCCATGACGTCTATTCCGCGCGCCAGGGCGTCGAGCACGATGAAATGAACGTCCTGGTGATGGGGGCGCGCGTGATCGGCGCCGAGCTGGCCCGGGACCTGGTCCGCTCTTTTCTGGACGCGAAGTTCACCGGAGAGGAGCGCCACCGCCGGAGACTCGGGAAGCTCAACGCGATTGAGAAGCGCTACGGACGGGCCGGCTCGGGCCCGGAGGAAGAAGCGCCGTGAACCCTTTGAAAGCGCTGAACGAATACGGCCAGTCCGTCTGGCTGGACTACATCCGCCGGAATCTCATCGCGACGGGCGAGCTGAAGCGTCTCGTCGAGGAGGACGGCCTGGCGGGCGTCACGTCGAATCCGGCCATCTTCGAGAAGGCCATCACCGGGAGCACGGATTACTCCGAAGACCTGGCCGCCTTGCAGGAACAGGACTTCGACCCCGCGTCGGTCTTCGAGCGGCTGGCCGTCCGGGACATCCAGGACGCCGCCGACGTCTTGAGGCCGCTCTTTGATCGGACAAACCGCCGCGACGGATTCGTCAGCCTGGAGGTCTCCCCGTACAAGGCCAACGAGACCGAGGCCACCATCGAGGAGGCGAGACGGCTCTGGTCGGCCGTCGGGCGCGAGAACCTCATGATCAAGGTCCCGGCCACCCCGGCCGGCCTCCCCGCCATCGAGACGCTCATCGGCGAGGGGATCAACGTCAACGTCACCCTCCTCTTCGCCCAGGAGGCCTACGAGCGGGTCGCGGATGCGTATCTCCGGGGACTCGAATCCCTGATCGCGAAGGGCGAAGACCCGGGCCGCGTGGCGAGCGTCGCCAGCTTCTTCATCAGCCGGATCGACGCCGCGATTGAAGCCATCGTGAAGGCCCGGCTCAAATCCGCCGCCGAACCGGCCGAACGGGAGCTGCTCCAAAGCCTGCCCGGCAAAGTCGCCGTCGCCAACGCCAAGCTCGCCTACCGGCAATACAAAACCCTCTACAGCGGAGACCGCTGGCGGGCCCTAGCGGACCGGGGGGCGAGGACGCAACGCCTCCTGTGGGCCAGCACCAGCGCCAAGAACCCGAGTTACCGGGACGTGATCTACGTCGAGGAGCTCATCGGCCCCGATACGGTGAACACCATTCCGCCGGCCACCCTGGACGCGTTCCGGGATCACGGCCGCCCCCGCGCGAGCCTGGAAGAGGACGTCGACGCCGCACAGGATTCGATGGACCGCCTCGAAGCGGCGGGCATCTCGATGAAAGGCGTCACTGACAAGCTTCTCGAGGACGGCGTGCGGCTCTTCGCCGAGGCCTTCGACAAATTATTGGCCGCGGTGAACAAGCGGTGTCGGATGGTCGTGGACGCCCAGATCAACCGCCAACACCACTCCCTGTCGGAGGCGGACGCCTCGCGGGTCCGGGCGACGCTCGATGACTGGAATCTCACCGGGAAGGTCCTGAGGCTCTGGACGCGGGACGCGACCCTGTGGACGGACTCGGACGAAGGAAACTGGCTCGGGTGGCTCGGCGTCACGGAAGACCAGCTCGCCCACGGCCAACACCTTCGGGACCTGGCCGATGAGGTGAAGGCGGACGGGTTTTCCCACGTGGTCCTGTTGGGGATGGGCGGATCGAGCCTGTGCCCGGAAGTCCTCAGGATGACGTTCGGCCGGATCGAGGGATTCCCCGAGCTGCACGTCCTCGATTCCACCGACCCCGCCCAGGTCAAGGCGCTCGAAGACCGGATCGACCCGGCCAACGCCTTGTTCATCGTGTCCAGCAAGTCGGGGAGCACGCTGGATCCCAACATTTTCAAGCAATACTTCTTCGAGCGGGTCCAAGAGGCCATCGGAGCGGACCGGGCGGGGGACCGGTTCATCGCCGTCACCGATCCCGGCTCGAAGCTCGAGCGGATCGCGGAAGAGGACGGGTTTCGCCACATCTTCCACGGCGACCCGAGCATCGGCGGCCGGTACTCGGCCCTGTCGAACTTCGGGATGGTCCCGGCGGCCGCGATGGGCCTGGACGCACTGAAGCTCCTGGACAGCGCGGACGAAATGGCGGTCTCGTCCTCCTCCTGTCTGCCCGCGGACGAGAATCCCGGCGTGGTCCTGGGGGCGGCCCTGGCCGTCCTGGCCCAGGGGGGGCGGGACAAGGTGACGATCATCGCCTCGCCGGGCATCCGGGCGCTCGGGGCCTGGCTCGAACAGTTGCTCGCCGAGTCCACCGGGAAGGACGGCCGGGGTCTCATCCCCGTGGACCGGGAGCCCCTGGGACCGCCGGACGTTTACGGCGGCGACCGGGTCTTCGTCTACGAGCGGCTGGAATCCGACCCGGACGCCTTCCAGGACGCGGCGGTCTCGGCCATCGAGGAGGCCGGACATCCCGTCATCCGAATCTCCGTCGCCGATCCCCATGACCTGGGGCAGGAGTTTTTCCGCTGGGAGATCGCCACGGCCGTTGCGGGGTCCATTCTCGGAATCAACCCCTTCGATCAGCCGGACGTGGAGGCCGACAAAGTCGCGACCCGAGAGCTGACGGCGGAATACGAGAAGACGGGCGCCCTCCCTCCGGAGACCCCCATCTTCGAAGAGAAAGGCGTCAAGTTGTTCGCGGATGAGCAGAACGCCATCTCGCTATGGACGACGGCGACCTCCCATCGATCCCTCGCCGGCTATCTCGGGGCGCACCTCGACCGGATCGAGGCGGGGGATTACTTCGCGCTTCTGGCGTATATCGAGATGAAGGACGCCCACGAAGAACCGCTCCAGGCGATGCGCCGGGCGGTTCGCGACAAGCGCCGCGCGGCGACCTGTCTGGGGTTCGGCCCGCGCTTCCTCCATTCGACCGGGCAGGCGTACAAAGGAGGTCCGAACACCGGGGTCTTCCTGCAAATCACGTGCGACGACGCGCGGGACCTGCCGGTCCCCGGCCAGCGGTTTACTTTCGGCGCCGTGAAGGCCGCGCAGGCCCGGGGCGACTTCCAGGTCCTGGCCGAGCGGAACCGGCGCGCCCTTCGGATCCACCTGGGTGAAGACACAGCGGCCGGGCTGGAGATTTTGCAAACCGCCATCCTTCAGGCGGCGGGGTAAGACAAAACGGCGGGCCGCCCGGACCCTTTGCGGTCCCGGGCGCGGTCTCTTCCGGAAAGGAGCGGCGACAATGCAGCTGGGCATGGTGGGTCTGGGACGGATGGGGGCCAACATGGTGCGCCGCCTGCTGGGGGGAGGGCATGAGAGCGTCATCTTCGACCTCAATCCCGATAATGTGAAGGCCCTGGCGGCCGAAGGCGCGGCGGGCGCGGACTCCCTGGACGACTTTGTGAGCCGGCTGGCCAAGCCGCGCGCGGCCTGGGTCATGGTCCCCGCCGGGGGGCCGACCGAAGAGACCGTTCAATCCCTGGCCGCCCGCATGGAGCCCGGCGACATCATCATCGACGGCGGCAATTCCTACTACAAGGATGACGTGCGGCGGGCGGCTGCGCTCGACGCCAAAGGCATCCATTATGTGGACGTGGGCACGAGCGGGGGCGTCTGGGGGGTCGAGCGGGGCTACTGCCTCATGATCGGCGGCGGCCCGGAGGCCGTTAAGCGCCTGGACCCGATCTTCAAGACTCTTGCGCCGGGACGCGGGGAGATCGAGCGGACGCCCGGCCGGGAGGCGGGGGCCATGGAAAGCTCCGCCGAGGAGGGATACATCCACTGCGGCCCCGCCGGCGCGGGGCACTTCGCCAAAATGGTCCACAACGGGATCGAGTACGGTCTGATGCAGGCCTACGCGGAGGGCTTCGACATTCTCAGAAACGCCGACTCGGAGCAGCTGCCCGAAGGACACCGCTTCACCCTGAACCTCGCCGACATCGCCGAGGTCTGGCGGCGGGGCAGCGTGGTCGGGTCCTGGCTGCTCGATCTCACGGCCATGGTCCTCGTGGAAGACCCGGGGCTTTCCGGTTACACGGGCTTCGTACAGGACTCCGGCGAAGGCCGCTGGACGGTTATGGCCGCCGTCGAGGAGGCGGTTCCGGCCGATGTCCTCTCCGCGTCCCTCTACACCCGGTTCCGATCCCGCCAGGAGCACACGTTCGCCGAAAAACTGCTCTCGGCCATGCGCCACAAGTTCGGCGGCCACGTCGAGCGCCCATCGGGAGAATAAAGAAGATGCCGCACGGGCGGGAGACGGGCACCGGGGCGGAGCCGGCGGGACAAACGGCCGACCCCTGTATCATGGTGATCTTCGGCGCGTCCGGGGACCTGACCAAGCGGAAGCTCATCCCGGCCCTCTACAACCTTGCGAGCCAGAATCTGCTCTCGGACAACTTCGCCGTCCTTGGTTTCGCCCGGCGCGAGATGAGCACGGAAGAATTTCGGGAAAAGCTCAACGCGGAGGTCCAGGAGTACGCCACCGGCCCGGTAGATCCGGACCTCTGGCGCCGGTGCGTCGAGCGGGTCCACTACTTTTGCGGCGACCTGCGGGAAGCGGACGCTTACGGGCGGCTGCGAAACCTCCTGGCCGAGCTGGACGCGAAGCACAACACCCGGGGAAACATCGTCTACTACCTGGCGACCTCGCCCGATTTCTTCTCTCCGGTGACCCGATGCCTGGGCGACGCCGGGCTGGTCCGCGAGGAGGAGGGCGCCTGGCGGCGCGTCATCTTCGAGAAACCGTTCGGGCGGGACCTCCAATCGGCGAGCGCCCTCAATCAGGACATCCGGCAGGTCCTGGACGAGCGCCAGATCTATCGCATCGACCATTATCTGGGCAAAGAGACCGTCCAGAACATCATGGTCTTCCGGTTTGCCAACGGCATTTTCGAGCCCATCTGGAACCGCCGCTATATCGATCACGTCCAGATCACCGTGGCCGAGCGTTTGGGGGTCGAGCAGCGCGGCGGCTACTACGACGAGTCCGGCGCGCTTCGGGACATGGTGCCAAACCACATCTTTCAACTGATCAGTCTGACGGCCATGGAGCCCCCCATCTCCTTCGAGGCGGATGCCGTCCGGGATGAGCAGGCCAAGATCCTGCGGGCCATCCAGCCCCTGTCCTCCGAAGAGGTGCTCACCCGAATCGTCCGGGGTCAATACGGAGAAGGGACGGTGGACGGAGCGCGTGTCCCCGGCTATCGCGGCGAAGCGCGGGTGCCGGACGGCTCCGACACGGAAACCTACGTGGCGTTGAAACTGTATATCGACAACTGGCGCTGGGCCGGGGTGCCCTTTTACATTCGCACGGGGAAGGGCCTTCCCGTTCGGCACACGGAAATCGCCATCCAATTCAAGCGCGCCCCGTTCACCCTTTTCCAGAAAACCCCGGTCGAGACCCTGACGCCGAACCAGCTCGTCCTGCACCTCCAGCCCGACGAAGGCATCTCCTTGAGCTTCGGGGCCAAGGTGCCCGGACCGATCGTCAACATCGGCACGGTCGACATGAGCTTTCATTACGAGGACCACTTCGGGATCACCTTCAGCACCGGGTACGAGCGGTTGCTTTACGACGGCATGCTCGGGGACGCGACGCTGTTCCAGCGCGCGGACATGGTGGAGGCCGGCTGGTCCGTGGTGGAGCCGATCCTCGACGTATGGAAGGCCCTGCCGCCGCGCGATTTCCCCAACTATCCGGCAGGGGCCTGGGGCCCGAAGGGGGCGGATGAGCTGATGGCGCGGGACGGACGCGAATGGCGGGCTTCCGACGCATGATCCTGGCGGGTGACGTCGGAGGCACGAACGCGAGGCTGGCGATCTACGATGTGGAACGAAGAAAGCTCAAGTCGCTGGCATTGGAGGTGGTTCCCACCCGTCTCTACGAGAGCTTCCAGGAAGTCGCCGCCGGGTTCATGGAAAGACACGCCACACCCGTTGAGCGGGCCTGCTTCGGCGTCCCCGGACCGGTCAAGGGCGGCCGCGCCCACCCTCCGAACCTGGCGTGGGAATTCGATGAAGAACGCCTCGCGGACGATTTGGGGTTGAAGAAAGTCCATCTGGTCAACGACCTCGTCTCCAACGCGTACGGGATCGCCGCGCTCGAAGAGGAAGATTTCGCCCCGCTCAACGCGGGCGAGCCGATCGAGGGCGGCAACAGCGCCCTGATTTCCCCCGGCACCGGCCTCGGCGAGGCCGGACTGCTCTGGCTGGGCGACCACCACCGGCCGTTTCCTTCCGAAGGCGGACACACCGATTTAGCGCCCCGCGATGAGCTCGAAATCGGACTCCTCCAATTCCTCCTCACCCACTTGGAGCACGTCAGTTACGAGACCATCCTTTCCGGCGCCGGCCTCCACCGAATTTATCAGTTCCTCCGCGAGACGGGCCGGGCGGAGGGGCCCGCGTGGCTGGCCGGCCGGATCCAGGCCGAGGACCCCCCCGCCGTCATCTCCACGGTTGCGCTGGAAGGCGGTTCGGAGCTGTGCGTTCGAGCGCTGGACCTGTTTCGTGTCGATCCTTGGAGCGGAAGCCGGGAACCTGGCGCTCAAGGTGTTCGCGACCGGGAGTGTATTCATCGGCGGAGGCATCGCGCCGAAGATCCTTCCCAAGCTGAAGGAGCCGGCGTTCATGAAATCCTTCACCGCCAAGGGAAGGCTGAAGCCGCTGGTCCGCTCGATACCCGTCCATGCCATTTTGAACGACAAAACGGCCCTGTTGGGCGCGGCGCGATATGCCGGGCTGCAAGGCGCACCGCTTGAATAGCGCAGAGAGGGGTCCGGCGGGGACAGGCCCGACCGGGTCGAGTTTGAAAAATGGCCCTCCGGGAGATCTCCCCCCCCCCTTTTTCCGCAACCCGCGGCAAGCGAAACGGTCATCCATGTCGTCCCTAAAACGAGAGATTGAGATCCTGGACGACCCCGAGGCCATGACCCGTCGGGCGGCGGAGGAATTCGTCCGTCTGGCGGAGGATGCGGTCCGGGCGAAGGGGCGGTTTACGGTCGCCCTCTCGGGCGGGTCCACCCCCAGGGCCCTCTATTCGCTCCTGGCAAGCGGGGGGGCGCCGTATCGGTCCCGCGTCCCTTGGGGGCGGACCCATTTTTTCTGGGGAGATGAACGGCACGTTCCCGACGACCATCCCGAGAGCAACTTTCGCATGGCCCATGAAGTCCTCCTGTCCCGAACGCCCGTCCCGGCGGAAAACATCCATCGAATCCGGGCCGAAGATCCCGATGCCGAAAAGGCGGCCCATGACTATGAAACGTCCCTCCGGGATTTTTTCGGCCTGAAGGCGGGAGAGCCACCCCGGCTCGATCTGGTCTTGCTGGGGATGGGGGCGGATGGACACACCGCGTCGATCTTTCCGGGGACCGGCGTGATCGCCGAGGCGGACCGTCTCGTCGCGGCGGCTTGGGTCGGAAAATTCAGCGCCCACCGGATCACCCTGACACCGCCCGTCCTGAACAACGCGGCCTGCGTCCTCTTTATCGTCGGCGGAGCGGAGAAGGCGGACGCGCTGCGCGCCGTCCTGTCCGGAGCGTTCAATCCCGACCGCTTCCCCGCACAGGCCGTCCTTCCTACGAACGGAAGACTCCTCTGGCTGGTGGACCGGGCGGCCGCGGGCCGTTTGGAAAAAGGGGGATCAGTCCCTTGAGATTCGCGGAATCGCCGGATTCAATCACGGGGTGGCGCGGAGGCTGAGGCCTCCACGCGACACCGCGTTCGCCAGTGAGCGAACCCATGCTATGCCCTCCGTAGACGCGCGGCCCGGGGTGTGGGAAAATAACGAACGTGGTTGATTCAAACCATTTCGGTCACAATACAGGAAGCGATATAGGGCGTCCGGGGTGAAGGGTTTCTCCGTTCGTCGAGATCCCGCACCCTCTTGCCCGAATTCGCACGAACCGCGTCGCGATTCACACCCAGCCGGAGGAAGGATTCAAGATGAAACCGGCCCCTTTCGATTACGTCGCGCCCTCGTCGGTGTCGGAAGTTCTAGAGCTATTGAAGCGGTATGGGGAGGAGGCGAAGCTTCTGGCGGGGGGACAGAGCCTGATGCCCATGCTCGGGATGCGGCTTCACCGGGCGGAGGTGTTGATCGACCTCAATCGGGTCGACGCGCTGCAAGGCATCCGGCGGGAGGACGGTTTTGTCAAGGTGGGCGCCATGACCCGGCATTCGGACGTGGAACGCTCCTCCGAGGTCGGGGAGTCGGTCCCGCTGCTGTCCCAGGCGGTTCCCCTGATCGGCCACGCGGCGATCCGGAACCGGGGGACGCTGGGGGGATCGTTGGCCCACAACCATCCGGCGTCGGAGCTTCCGGCCGTGGCGGCGGCGCTCGAAGCGCGGTTTGAGGTCCGGAGCCCCTCTTCGAGCCGCACGCTGAGCGCGCAGGAGTTTTTCACGTCCTATCTGTCCACCGACCTCGGGGAGGACGAGCTGTTGACCGAGGTGAGCTTTCCCGTTCTGGGCGAAGGCTGGCGGACGGCGTTTCTGGAGTTTTCCCGCCGGGTCGGGGATTTCGCCCTGGTCGGGGTGGCCGCGGCCGCGCGGATGGAGGACGGGAAGTGCCGGGAGGCGCGGATTGCACTGACGGGCGTCGGAGGCGTCCCCACACGGGCGACGGAGACGGAGGGGATTCTCCGGGATTCGGCCCTTTCGCCCGAGGTGTTGGAGCGGGCGTCCGAGGCGGTGAAGGGCGAGGTCGAGCCGCCTTCGGATTTTCACGGCTCATCGGATTACCGGCGGCACTTGTGCGGCGTGTTCACGCGGCGGGCGCTGGCCCGGATTGCCGGAGGGGAGTAGATGGGAGAGTTGGAGCCGAAGAGGCAGTTGAGCGTGCGGCTGGAGGTGAACGGCCGGCCGGCGGAGGGGGAGACCGAGGCGCGCAAGAGCCTGGCGGATTTTCTTCGCGAGGACCTTCGCCTGACGGGGACGCACGTAGGCTGCGAGCAGGGGGTTTGCGGGGCGTGCACGGTGCTGCTGGACGGCGAGCCGGTGCGCTCGTGCCTGCTGTTGGCGGCGCAGGCGGAGGGGCGTTCGGTGGAGACGGTGGAGGGTCTTGCGCCTCCGGAGGGACCGCTCCATCCGATTCAGGAAGCGTTTCACATCCACCACGCGCTTCAGTGCGGTTTTTGCACGCCCGGGTTTTTGATGACGCTGAAGGCGGCGCTGTCGGAGGCGCGGGATTGGACGCGCGATGAGATCCGCGAGCTGCTGTCGGGGAACATCTGCCGGTGCACGGGCTATCACCACATCGTAGACGCCGTGGAGAAGGCGGCCGGCCTCCTCCATCCGAAATGAGAGGCAATCCGTGACCACGGATTTCATGAAAAATCCCAAGTACATCGGGGCCGGCATGCCGAGGTTTGAAGACCGGCGGCTCCTGACGGGCGGGGGGCGGTTTGCCGACGACATCCACTGCCCCGAGGCCCTTCACGCCGCCTTCCTGCGGTCGCCCTACGCCCATGCCCGCATTTTGAAGATCGACCTCTCGCGGTGCGCCGCGGCGGGGGCCGTCGCCGCGTTCACGGGCGAGGACATGGGGACCGCCGGCGCGCCCTACCCCATTCAGGCCCCCCACTCCTCCATCCGGGGGCGCAATTGGGCGCCGCTCGCCCGGGACAAGGCGCGCTTTTACGGCGAGCCCGTCGCGGTGGTCGTCGCGAAGAGCCGGGCCGAAGCCGAAGACGCCGCGGAAGCCGCGCGGGTGGAATACGAAGTCCTTCCGGCTTCGCACCATCCGCTCCAAGCCCTGGCGCCCGGCGCGCCGCTGGTCCAGGACGAGGTTGGGGACAACCTGTGCGCTCACCTGGAAGCCAAGCTCGGCGAGCCCGACGGTGCGCTGTCGAAGGCCCCTCACGTGGAAAAATTCGAGCTGAAGACCCAGCGCGGCGGGGCGGGCGCGATGGAGTGCCGGGCGATCCTCGCCCAGCATGACCCCCGTCTCGACCGCCTCCGGATATACAGCGCGACCCAGTCCCCCCACGGCACGCGCCAGCGGGTGGCGGCGATCCTCGGGCGGTCCGAGGCGTCGGTGGAGGTGCTCGCCCACGACGTGGGCGGCGGCTTCGGGCCCAAAGGAAGGCTCTACCCCGAAGACCTGGTCATTCCCTGGCTCGCGGTGAAACTGGAGCGGCCGGTGAAGTGGACGGGGGATCGGCTGGAGTTCATCCAGACCGGGATTCAGGAGCGCGAAGGCATCCACAAGGTCACCGTGGGGTTCGACGGCGAAGGCAGGATTTTGGCTTTGCGGGTGCATACGATCATGGACACCGGGGCTTATCCGGTGGCCGGGCCCATCAATTCGATGAACGTGATCAGCCACACCGTCGGACTTTACAAGTTTACCCATTATTCGGCCTCGCTGGATTTGGTCTACACCCACCGCGTCCCCTGCGGACCGGTCCGGGGGGCGAGCCGGCCCCAGGGAACATTCATCATCGAACGGACGATGGACCGGATCGCGGACGTTCTGGGACTCGACCATGCGGAGGTGAGGTTCCGGAACTTCGTCCAGCCCGGCGACATGCCCTACGTCGTCGGCCTGCCCACCTGGGCGGGACCGATGACCTATGAAAGCGGCGACTACCCCAAGTTGCTGAAGCGGACCCTGGAAAAGGCCGGATACGCGTCGTTGCGAAAGCGGGAGCGCGGGAAGCGGAACGGAAAACTCTTCGGCGTCGGCGTCGCCTGCAACATCGAGATGACCGGGAGCGGTCCGTTCGAGGGGGCGAAGATGCGGATCGAGCCGAACGGCACGGTCGTCGTGGCGACAGGCTCATGCCCCCAGGGGCAGGGCCACGAATCGACCTTCGCCCAAGTCGCCGCCGACGCGATGGGGGTGACCCCGCAGGACGTGAAGGTGCTCACGGGCGACACGAACCACATCACGTACGGCGTCGGAACCTTCGGCAGCCGGAGCACGGTGAACGCGGCGAACGCCATCGTCCTGGCGTCCCGGATGCTGCGGGAAAAGGTGTTCGCCCTCGCCGCCGCGAAGCTCGAAGCCGGGGAGAAAGACCTGGACATCGCGGACGGGAAGGTGTTCGTCAAAAGCGCCCCCGAGCGCGCCATCCCGTTGGGAGAGATGGCCCGATACTCGATGACCGGCGCGGGGGGGCCCCCGCTCCCCAAGGGATCGAACCCGGGCCTGGACGCCGAGGAGTATTTCAGACCGGATGTCCCCGCCTTCGCCTGTGGGGCCCACGTGGCTCTCGTCGAGGTGGACCCGGACACCGGGTTCGTGAAAGTCCTCCATTACACCGCCGGCCACGATTGCGGCGTCGTCGTCAATCCCCTCCTCGTGGACGGTCAAGTCCACGGCGGCGTGGCCCACGGGATCGGCGACGCGCTCATCGAGGACCTCGCCTTCGACGAGAACGGAACGCCCCTGGCCTCGACGCTCCTGGATTATCTCCTTCCACTCTCGACGGACGTTCCGCCGATCGACACCGTTCATTTGGAAAGCCCCTGCCCCACGAATCCTCTCGGCGTCAAAGGAGCGGGCGAGGGCGGGACCATCGGGTCGATCTCCGCGGTTGTTTCGGCGATTGAGGACGCGCTGAAGCCATTGGGCGTCCGGGTGAACGAATCCCACCTCCCGCCCGCAAGGCTTCACGCCCTGATTCAGCAGGCCGGCGCCGATTAAAACGGCGCCGCGGGATTGAGCGGGAGGGATGACTCGCCCGCGGACCCGCCGAGCCGGAGACTCGCCTCCCCGCCGCCACCCGGCCTGGAGCCCACCTCCGGCTTATCCTTTACCGAGAGAGCGAAATCGTCTTATGATGATTCACCTGAGACGTTTGATGACGTTCGACCCGAATCGGCGGCTCACCGAGCCCGCGCGGAAAATTGATCTGAAGAAGCCGTATTGAGATGAAATCCCTGAGAACCCGGCCGGAGACGCTGCTACATGAATATTGACACCATCCTTGCGTCCATTGATCGCAAAGAGCTTGCGGAAGTCGCCCTGGGCCTCGGAAACGTCGGCAGCCCCACGGGCCTCGAGGGGGAGATGGGCGAGGCCCTGTTCCGGTGGCTGACCGATCAGGGCTTCTCGCCCCGCAAGATGGAGGCGGCGCCCGGACGCCACAACGTCGTGGCCGTCCTGAAAGGGACCGGCGGGGGAAAGAGCCTGATCTTCAACGCCCACATCGACACCAAGTACGGAGCGCCCGACGACGTCTGGAGCGCCGGCGAGCTCCTGCCCGAATACGTCCGGGCTTGGATGGAAGGCGACCTGATCTACGGCCAGGGGGTGTTCAACGACAAAGGCCCCCTGACGGCCACGCTGTTCGCCGCCCGGGCCATCAAGGACAGCGCCGTAAAGCTCAAGGGCGACCTCTACATCACGGCGGTGGTCGGGGAGATCGGAACGGCCCCGGTCGACGAGTTCCAGGGGGGCCGGTATCTGGGCAAGGGCTTTGGGGCGCGCCACCTGGTGGACCACGGAATCAACGCCGATTTCGCCCTGGTGGCCGAGTGCACCAACTTCAGCAAAACCTGGGCCCAGTGCGGGTGCGCCTATTTTCAGATCACCGCGCGCGGCGCCGGGTTCTACACCCCCTTCATCCCGCGGCCGACCGCGCGCGCCGACAGCCCGAACGCCGTCGTCAAGATGGCCCAGGTCATCAACGCCCTCGAAGACTGGGCCGACATATACATCGAGCGCGAGCAGGTGGATTTCGGAGGCGGCGTCATCAAGCCCAACGTCAGCGTGGGCGCCATCCGGGGCGGGCTTCCCTGGAAGATCGGCAACGCCGTGGGCCGGTGCAGCATCTACCTGGACGTCCGGATCCCCCCGGGACGGGACCCCCTTTACATTCAGCCCGAGATCGAGAAGGTCATCGCCGAAACGGGGGTCGAAGTCGAGATCAGCCCGTACATGACCCGGAGAGGGTATATCGCCGAGGGACACGAACCGCTCACGGATTCCATCGAAAACGCCCACCAGGCGGTCTTCGGAAAACCCTCGGAAACCATCTTCACGCCCATCACCAGCATGTGGCGGGACATGAACATCTTCAACGAGGTGGGGATCCCTTCGGCGACGTACGGACCTTCGTACACCAAGTCCTTCTCCCAAGGGCAGGAATCGGACGCCATCCACGTCGACGACTTGCTGAACGCCTCGAAGGTCTACGCCCAAGTCGCGATGGACATCTGCAACACGGATGCGGACTGAGGGAGAACGACGATGGCGGGCGCGTTCATCGAAAAGGTCGATGAGCTGAAGGAGGGAGTTTCAGAGATCGCCGGCGCCGGCGTGGAGGAATACTTCAAGGAGCGGCCGAGCCTGCGAAGCATGCCGGCGTGGCTTGAAGTGCGGAACGAACGGGAAATCGGGGCGGCCCGGATGATCTCTCCCTCGCGCGGCCTTGTCGATTCGGCGGCGACCCGCCGCTGTTTCAAAAGGGGCCTCCCCGCTCCGTTTCCATCCGAAGGGGTCCGGGCGGGGGCCCTTCGTGAACCCTTTGAATCACACGGGTAAGACTTTGCCGACGTTCGGCCTATCCATGGGCGTGAGCCACCGGGAGCCCATCCACCGGGCCGTCGAGGTGGTCAAAGAGGCGGACCGCCGCGGGATCGATTGTCTGTGGCTCCTTGATTCCCAGCTCATCATGAAAGACGTCCACGTCGTCCTCGCCCTTTGCGCGGCGGAGACGAAGCGGATACAGCTCGCCACCGGCGTCACCAACCCCTTGACCCGCCATCTGAGCGTGACGGCCGGCGCCGCCTGCGCCCTTCAAGAGGTGAGCGGCGGGCGGTTCATTCTGGGCCTAGGGGCGGGCGACAGCGCGGTCTATCCGCTGGGTCTGCGGCCCACGTCGATCCGCCGCTGCGAGGAGAGCCTTCGCACCCTGCGGGCGCTCTTTCAGGGGAAAGAGATCTCGGAGGGGAGCGGCGCCTTCCGGCTCAAAACCGCGCGATCCGTTCCCCTGTTTTTCGCCGCCAGCCAACCAAAGATGCTTCGCCTCGCGGGCCGGGCGGCCGACGGCGCCGACATCCTCGGGATCGCCGCGCCGGAGATCGTCAATCGGCAAATCGAGCACGTCCGCAGCGGCGCCGCGGAAGCCGGACGAAAACCGACGGACGTGTTCATCGACCTGTGGCTCACGCTCTCCGTGGATGAGGACGGCGACGCGGCGCTGGACGGCGCGCGGTCCTGGGCGTCCACGAAGGCGCGCTGGCTCGCGACGTGGGAATCCCTGCCCCCCGCCCTCCACCCCTACCAGGAGGACATCGAGCGGGCGGCCAAGGGGTATGACTTCGCCGAGCACCTCTCCGTGGGAGCGTCTCATAAACAGACGGTCAGCGACGACTTCACGGCGGCCGTCGCCATCGCGGGAACCCCGAAGCACGTCGCCTCGCGGCTTCGGGAGTTCGTCAAACTGGACGTAGACCGAATCACCTTGACCCTCCTTTCCGGCGGGAGAATGGAGCATCTCCGCCTCCTTTGCGAGGAGGTTCTTCCTCGCGTGAACAATTCCGGGGCGGACACGCCCGCTCCCCCGAAGTGACCGGGGGTCAGTCAACTTCATCCGGGCGGCCGCATGATTCCCTCCCCCAGGCACACGCTTGGCCCGACATGGTTCTTCGTTTCCTTGTTCCCGCCTTGGCGCTGATCCTCCTGGAATGCGCCCCGGTTCTCGCCCACGGCGCGGATGAAGCCCGCTTTGCCTCGAAAATCCCGGGATGGGTTGTCCTCGCGGCGGCGGCCGCCGCCCTGGTCTTCTCGTTCCTCCTGGTGAACCGCTTCAAGCCGGCGGCCCGACCGGATTCCGAATCGTCCGCGGCTTATCGGTCCCGCGGCGTCGAAAGCATTCCGATCCTCGCGTGGATTTTTCGGAGCCCGGCGGTCAGGCTCTCGGCGCGGCTGATTTCCGTAGCGCTGTTCCTCCTGGTCCTGGCGACGGGGTTCTTCGGGCACGTCCACTCCAAATACAACGCCGCGCCCGAGTTGGTGTGGACGCTCTTCTGGTTCGGTCTCAGCCTCTTCTCGTTCCTCATCGGAAACCCCTGGAACGCCGTCAATCCCTGGCGGGCGATATTTCACTGGGCGTCGAAAGCGGCCGGACGAAACCTCTCCCTCGGCCTCCGTTATCCCGCCGCCCTGGGCGTCTGGCCGGCCCTGATCCTTTACGTGTCATTCATCTGGTTCGAGCTGGGCTGGTTTCAATCGGATGAGCCGCGCTCGCTCGCCCTGTTGGCGGTCCTGTACTCGGGGTATCTCTGGATCGGGATGGCGTTGTTCGGAACCGTCTGGCTGGACCGGGCGGACCCTTTCACGCGCTATTTTCAAGTCCTGGGCCTATTCGCGCCCCTCGGGCCGGGGAAACGGGGTGGGGGAATCGAGTTGCGGCTCTACGCGTCGGCGTTGCGCGGCGCCCGAATGACCGCGAGCCTGGAAGTCGCGTTCGTCATCGCCATGATGTACTCGGTCACATATGACGGATTCATGGCGACGCGGGAATGGGTGGGGATGACCGGGGTCCTGATGGAACAGGCCATGCGGATTTTTCCGGACGTTCCCGTGATGGAGGGCGTTCAACTGATGACCTTGTTGATCGGCCTGTTGATCTTTGTCGCCGCGTTTTGGGTGGCCTGCGCCTGGATGAGCGCGTTGACGGATGGGAAAACGGCCTCGGAGCTGGCGAGGGCCTTTGGTTTCACACTTCTGCCAATCGCCTTCGGGTACTTTCTCGCCCACTTCTTCATGGTCATCGTCCCCCGTTTTGCGGAGTTGGGTCCGGCGCTCTCGGACCCCTTCGGCTGGTCCGCGCCCGCGCACCCCCCACCCGCCCAGCCGCCTCTCCCGAAGGGGCCGACGTTCTGGACGACCGGGGTCGTTTGGGTCTCCATGATGATCCTGATTGTACTGGGCCACGTCCTCTCGGTCATCACCGCTCACCATGCGGCCCGAAATGTCCTGGCCGGAGCGAGACGGTTCGTCGCCGTCCAGCTTCCAATGTTGGCCTTGATGGTCTTTTACACCTGGGTCAGCCTGTGGATAGCGTCCCGCCCCCTCCTCTTCAAACCCCTGGTTCCCTTGATGAAGGACTTGACGACCAGCCCGTATTAGCGGGGCGCCGCTTGTAGGGTTGCCGTCGGCATGGGATTTTCGGCTGAATCAGCGTCTCGGCATTGAAAGGATTCGCTTTTCCGGAATCCGCCAAGACGAGCCATCCCGAGGAGACGGGTGTGACGCGGGTTGACGAATGTCCGCCCGCTTGCGTACGCTCAACCGAATTTGAATCAGGATGGGATGGGCCGCGAATCTGATCATCGCCGGGTCCACCCCCTCCAAACCCCTCCTTTCAATCACCGGACGAAGCGGAGCGGGCTTCTCGCAGCGAGGGAATACTCTATGGGCAACTGGGACGTCCCCCTTCCGGAAAACTATCTGAAGATCCCCCCCGCGGTGAACATGGCCGAAGCCGTTTGCGACCGTTGGGTCGCCGAGGGCAGAGGCGGCGACACGGCCATCGTTTTTGGAAACGAACGGATCACGTTCGAAGCCCTCCACGATCGCATGCGGCGATGCGTCCGCTTTTTCCTGGACCTCGGCATCGGTCCCGGGGATACGTACGTCATTCGCTCCCCCAACCATCCGGGCTATGTCGTGGCCGTTTTGGCGGGCCTGCGGATCGGCGCCGTTCCGGTCTTGAGCAATTCCCTCCTCGGGCCCAAGGAGCTGGGCCACGTCATCGACAACTCGGACGCGCGGGCGATTCTGACGACCCGGGATCGCATCGAGGCCGTCGAAGCCGTCCGCCCGGACTGCCCCCGGTTGGAGCATGTCATTCTGTTCGACGGCGAGCTTCCGGGCGCCCTTCCCTTCGACGGCTTCCTCGCCGCCGAGCCGGCCGAGGTCGAACGGTTTCGGACCGGTCCCGAGGACCGGGCGTACATGCTCTACACCTCGGGCACGACCGGGCCGCCGAAGGGAATCGTCCATGTCCACCGGTGGATCGTCGGGACCGGCGATCCCGTCGGGAACCTGATGCTGAAGCTCCGCCCCGGCGACCTCAGCTGGAACCCGGCCGAGTTCAGCTTTATGTACGCTTGGGGCCACGGGCTGATGCACTGCTTGTATAAAGGGACAACCGTGTTCATCCACCCCGGCCGTTTCGATCCCGCGCGGGCCATCCAGGTGATCGCCGAGAACCGGATCACCGTCTTCTCCACCGTGCCCACGGCGTACCGGATGATCCTCGCCGGGGAAGATGGGGAGGCCGAGACGTCATCGGCCCGCGGCCTGGATGCCCTTCGCCTCTGTGTCAGCTCGGGCGAGACCCTGCCGCCGGAAACGTATCGGGAATGGAAGGAGCGCTTCGGCTGCGACATCATCGACGGCCTCGGCGTCTCGGAGCTTCAGAAGTTCTGCTGCAACCTGGACGGCGAGCCCATCAAGCCGGGTTCGACGGGAAAAACGATTCCCGGTTACGTCATGGAGCTGCATGACGACGACGGCAAGCCCGTTCCCGACGGCGAGGTCGGGCGCGTCGCGCTCCGGGAGGATTGCCCCGGCCTGTTCGTCGAATACCGGAAGATGCCCGACCGGTGGGCGGAGAACCACATCAACGGGTGGTACTACACGGGCGACCTGGGCCGGTTCGACGAGGACGGATATTTCTGGTACCTGAGCCGGAAGGACGACCTCATCAAGAGTCGCGGCTATCTCATCTCCCCCAAAGAGGTGGAAGAGACCTGCCTGGAACACCCCGGGGTGCTGGAAGCCGGCGTGATCGGACTTCCCGACCCGGAAATCGGATTCCGGGTGAAGGCCTGCGTCATCCTGAAACCGGCTTGGTCGCCGGGCGAAGCATTGGCCCGGGAAGTGCGGGACCTGCTTCGCGAGCGCATCGCGCTTTACAAAGTGCCGAAAATCATCGAATTCCTGCCCGACCTTCCGAAGACCTCGACCGGGAAGATCCGCCGGAACGTCCTGCGAGAGCGGTCGTTGAACGAGGAAGCCGGCGAGCATCGCTATGAATTCTGATTCTCCACCCCCTTTCGGGAATCAACCGCCGGCGAACCTGTCGGCAGGGTCGGTTTCGGTTACGAAATCGCCCCCGTGTATTTGGGCCGCTCCTTGTTCAGGAACGCCCGGATCCCCTCTCGGCAATCCGGCGTGCGCGTGATCTCGAGAACCGTGTCCAGCTCGTCCTTGAATCCGGCGTCGGTCTTGTTTGAATCCCAGTAGGACTTCATCAGCCGTTTCGCCTCCCGCACCGAAATCCGGGGGCCTTGAGCGATCCTTCCGGCGAGTTGGAAGGCTTCGTCCAGAAGCTTCTCATGGGGGACAACAAACTCGACGAGGCCGATCTCCAACGCCTCCCGGGCGGTCAGGATTCTACCGGTGAGGGTCAGCTCCATCGCCCGGCCGTATCCGACCAGCTTGGGAAGGTTCCGGCAGCCTCCGGTCTCCGGGAGGAATCCCGCGACGACGGCGACTTCGCCCATCTTAGCCTTTTCCGAGGCGATGCGCAGATCGAGCCCGGTCGTCATTTCGAGTCCGACGCCCACGGCAGCGCCGTTGACGGCCGCGATCGTCACCTGGGGCAGATCCTCCAGCTTGCGGACGGCGTTCTGCATCACGACGTGGAAGACATCGTTGACGTAGTACTCCATCATCTTGGCGTACGGACCTTTGAGACCCATGTCCGCGCCCGTGACCTGAAGCCCTCCGCTCTCTTCCTGAAGATCGCCGCCGGCGCAGAACGCGGGGTCCGTTCCCGTCACCACGACAATCTGGATGTCCTCCCGACGCCGAATCCGATCGCAAAGGTAGTCCAGCTCCAGACTCATCTGCGGTCCGATGGAGTTGAGCTTCTCGGGCGCGTTGAGCTTGATCAAACCGATGCACCGGTCTTCAGGATTCAGCGGGCTCGGATGGACGGACCATTCGATCTTTTCAAATTCCATGCGTTGTTTCTCCTTTCATGGGATGCAAGGATCGGATTGAATGGAAATGCGCCGCGATTCGGCAGCCTGGAAGCGGGACGCATGGGGTTGGACAAAACCGGAAGCATGTAAGACCCAACCCGCCGGGGCCTGACCCCATCCTGCCTCACGGCTTTGAAACCGGGAAGGGGGAAGCCTCATCCGAAGAAGGGCGCTGGGGAGAATCCGGTCGAAAGTATAGCATGCCGGGCCAATTCGATAGAATCCGCCGAGCGGGTCCGGCGCGCGTCGCCCCGGCTGAAATTCCTCATCCATCCGGACAAGCGAGACAGGCAAGCTTCTCCAGGACCCAAACGGATTCTGTATAGGTTCAGATAGATGTGAGACATCTCCTTGGGTAGGGAGTAGAGTTCCAGGGGCCAACAGAGAGAGAGGAGGTCCCTGGATGCAAGTGTTTGGGTTGCCTCGTAGCCTCCTGCGCGCAGGAGGCTACGAGGCGG
>PVBE010065792.1_pt1 | contig 62894 bp, 49 predicted proteins | sample 1631181 | NCBI WGS metagenome assembly PVBE01 (sample SAMN08397723, study PRJNA350692) | Marine metagenome, whole genome shotgun sequencing project. | isolation source: water | place: Pacific Ocean | collected 2012-04
AGAGCTACCAGCAGACTCGCCGTAGCGCGGCTTATCTCGTATTCCTCGATTATTAGAGGCAAGAGGGGGGCGACGACGAAGGCATTCATACCCACCGCCAGGTGGGCCGCCAGGAGAAGCCCCGCAATCACGAAGCGATAGCGGTTGCTGGGCAAAGCTCGACCGGTCACTCTCTGGCCGGGTAACGACTCCATCACCTCGCTACCGCCACCTGGCTTTCCCACAGCCAAACCTTGGTTTCCCGCCCCGAACCAACCCAGCGGGGGGAGGATAGAGCCATGCCCAGAAAAAGGGTATCGCTCCCGCCTGCGTTTACAATTTTTTCATCCAAGGGGCTACTATAGCAGGCCCTCACCCCGGCTAGCCAGCCAAACCGGCCCGTTATTGAGGGTCATTCCTTTTCGATTTCGTTCGGAAGCCCTCGCCTGCTCCGGCCGGAGTTGAGCCGGGGTGGCGTCAATCCCACGGGCCACGAGGTCGACACCCGGCCGTTTTGCGCGCCTCCCGGACGCATCCGGCAGCCTGGAGATTCGGCTAGCCGGCTCGCCGCAATGCGACCGCCGGGGCCCGGCCGGAGGTTATCAAGATAAACGACAATCATATTGCTTTATTACTATCTTACTTACTGGATATATAGACTTTAATTCTATCTGTATTAACGATAATCATAGCATCTTACTATCAATATATGCTCGTTTAGTTGACAGCTTGGACTTAGCCAGTCTATATTGCCTCGGACGCCGTTGCGGGCATGCGGTGCAACTCTGGATGCGGCCAACGATAAGTTGGTGGACGCGTGGGATTGATGAGCAATTGGCTATCTATCGGGCTGCAAGACCGGCGCTATCCGCACCCGTAATCCCGAGATGGTTTGTGGCGGCCAAAAGGTAGGCTCCAAATCTTTCATCTAGCTAATTCAAACGGGGAGGCCCGGCAATGCATCGCCGATTGATAAGGAACTCTAGGGCAACGATATTCGTTTCAGTGATGCTGCTCCTGATCGTTGCTATGGCCTGCGGGTCTTCGGCTACGGCGACACCCAGACCCACCAGCCCATCCGCGCCCGCCGCCACCGCGGCGCCCGCCGCTACTATCGTTCCGGCGGGTATCGCGGCGCCGGTGGCCACCACGGTACCTGCGGCAACGACGGCGCCCAGGGCCACTCAGGTACCGGCGCCGGTGGCGACAATGGCCCCCACACCCACAACCGCCGTGAGGGACCGGCCCTACGAGACCATCAACGTGGGGCAGAAGGAGCTGGGAGTCTTCGAAGGCCACCCCAAGCTGGTGAAGAACCCGGCACTCTTCGTCAGCCAGACCGCTCCCATAGGAGAGGCCCTGGCGCACGCCAACCTCGAGCGAAAGATGGTGCCCTGGCTGACTGAGTCCTGGAGCATCTCCGAGGACTTCATGACCTGGACCTTCAAAATACGGAAGGGAGTCCAGTTCCACAAGGGCTACGGGGAAATGACCGCCGAGGACGTGATTTGGTCGTACTCAGAAGGCTGGGCCGAGAACGAGCTTCACGTGAGAAACCCCACTTTTAGGTCCTTCTGGCAGGCTGAAGGCGGCTCCGCGACGGCGCCGGATCCCTACACCATAGTGGTGAACACCGGCACGCCTCTCTCCGAACTCGTGATGCTGCAGGACTGGATGGGAGTACCCCCAGCCGGCTCCGCCAACTGGGTGGTGAGCAAGAAACAGACCGAGGAGATCGGGGTGGAAGCCGCCAACCGGGACATCGCCGCCACCGGTTCCTGGGAGATAGTGGAGCACAAGCCCGCGGAGTTCTGGAGGATGCGGGCGGTGGAGGACCACTGGCGTCAGACTCCATATTTCGCGGAGCTGACCTTCTGGGAAGTCCCCGAGGAGTCTGCCCGCCTGGCCGGGTTCCAGACCGGAACCCTGGACACCTACCTCATGGCTTTCGATTCAATCCCGGCGATCGAGGCCGTGCCGGGGGCCAAATTCGTGTCGGTCCCTGGAGCCATTGATGTCGCCCTTCTCTTCTACGGCAACTACTTGGTGGAAGCGGGCACCGCTGACTCACGTGCAGCCTACGACCCCGACCTTGCTTGGATATCGTCCAATGCCGACCTAGACTCCCCGGAGTGGGAGCGGGCCCGCAAGGTGCGGGAGGCCCTGTCCATCGCTATTGACCGGGAACTAATCATAGAGACGGTGCTCCGGGGTTTTGCCCGGCCCATTGCCCTGCGATACTGGGGGAACCACGAGGAGCAATTGAAAGGACGGCACTGGGAGTTCGACCCGGAACGGGCCAAGCAACTGCTGGAGGAGGCGGGGTACCCGGATGGCTTCAAGATCACCCTCACCCCGGCGATCAGGGGAGCACCCGCTGAGACAGAAACCTGCGAGGCGATATTCACCATGTGGGGGGACATTGGGATAGATGTCGACTTCCAGCGCGTCCCCTACGGCACGCTGCGGCCCACGATAGTGGGGCGCACCTACCAGGGAGCTACGTGCCACGCCGTGGGAGCGCGGTCGGTGACACCGGGCCTCTTCCCCCAGTTGACCGTCGCTGGTTCCTTCAACCACGGCGCCACTCACCCCTTCTTCGAGGACATAATGCCCCGGATCGCCGGCGCCTTGGACCGAGAGGAGCTGGATCGCCTGACGGGGGAGTTGGGCATATTCCTCTTCGACAACGCCCTGACCCAAATTGGGTTCTACTCCGTTGACGCCATTTGGCCCGTGGGCCCCAGGCTGGAGCCGTGGGCCGAAAATGTGAAGACCGGGGACCTCAGGAACATCAACGGCTACGAGTGGATCCAGCACCGTAAGTAGGGGTTCCCGGCAGCCCCTGGTCGAACAAACCAGGAAAGGCCGATTGCGGAGAGGGCCCCCGGGTAGCACCGGGGGCCCCTTCCTGTGCTCATACCAGAGGCCCGGGCAACTCAGGACCCATCTCCAACAGGGTACGGAGCCAGGCGTAGATCCCTGGGCCGCGGTAGATAGAGAGTCAGCCCCCATGGCCGAGTGGCCGGACCCTGCCCTGTTTTCATTCATCAAATGGACCCCATATCCCGATACCAAGGCCCTGCACTATTGCATAATCCAATACTTTTCACGGTATATTATCACTACTTACGTGACGAACTGACAGGTTTAGCGGCGTAGCTTATATTGCTTCGAGTGATTCGGTGGCTGCCCGGAGTAGCTTTGAGGACTGCTACGATAAGGCCGCTGATTATGTTTGTATGATGGTTCTTCCAGCAAGCACCCCCACTTAAATAACGATATCCGGATATTTAGACGAAGGTTACTCTAGGTTATCGTTAGTCATGGCTCTCCAAGAATCTGATACTGAGGGGTCTTAGAACGCGAAGCCGCTGGTTGAATAACTCCAAGGGAATGATATTCACTTCAGTAATTTTGCTCCTGCTTTTCATCGTAGCCTGTGGGTCGGCGGCCACGGCAACAGCGCGGCTCACCACCGCCCCGGCGGCTACCACGGCGCCAGCGGCCACCACCGCCCCGGCGGGTCCCGCGGCAACGAGGGCGCCGGCGGCGGCCGCCACCGCGGTGCCCGTTTCGACGCCCCGGCCCACCTCCCCCGCCGCGATGGCAAAGCCCAGCGGCACCATCAACGTAGGCCAGAAAGAAATCGCTCCCTTCATAGGCCATCCCAATCTGGCGGGCAATCCTCAGGTTTTCATCAACTCCGCCATCGGCGTCACGGAGTCGATGGCAATGTATGACGTGGACGGGGAGCTGGCCCCGATGCTGGCGACCAGTTGGAGCGTCTCCGAGGACTTCATCACCTGGACCTTCAAGCTCCGGCAGGGAGTCCAGTTCCAGAAGGGCTATGGCGAGATGACCGCCGAAGACGTGGCCTGGTCCCACGAGATGATCGCCACCAGTGAAAGGCACCCCAGCGCCTCCGACGCCTGGAACATTTGGCTCAACGAGAACGGCTCTGTCACTACCCCAGACGATTACACGGTGGCGTTGAACACCGGCGAGCCATTCTCCGACATCGGCATAAAAGAGCTGATGGCCACCCCCAGGTCTTCGGTGGCCTATATTGTCAGCAAGAAACAGAATGATGAAATCGGCGAGGACGAGACCAACCGAAATACGGCCGCCACGGGGCCCTGGGAGATCGAAGAGTCCCGCTCCGCTGAACTCTGGCGGCTGATCCGTCGAGGACCACTGGCGCAGGACGCCCGCCTTTGCCGAGCTGGTCCTCTGGGAGGTCCCCGAGGAGTCCGCCCGGGTGGCCGGCTTCCAGACCGGAAACCTGGACACCTCGGTCATAGCCCTTGATTCCCTGGACCTGATACAGCAGGTGGAGGGTGCCCAGTTCATGCAGGTGCCCGGCGCGGGCCAGGCCGGCCTTCATCTATATGGACAGCAATACGTGGTCGCCGGAGAGGGCAAAGCGGACTCCAACTACCATCCGGACCTTCCTTGGGTGTCCCCAGACTCGGACCTCAACTCCGAAGAGTGGGCCAAGGCCCGCAAGGTTCGCCTGGCCCTATCCATAGCCATCGACCGCCAACTGCTGGTCGACACCCTGCTGAAGGGTTTCGGCCACCCATTGGTCGCCAAGGAATGGGCGGGGCCGGACGAGGCCCGGATTCCGGCTGACATGGTCTGGGAATTCAACCCGGACCGGGCCAAGCAGCTTTTGTCCGAGGCGGGTTACCCCGACGGCTTCTCCATGACCCTGACACCGTCCATCCGCAACGCGCCCGCCGAGGTGGAAGCCTGCGAGGCCATCGCCCAGATGTGGGACGATATCGGCGTCACCGTGGAGTTCCAGCGGATACCCTATAGTGCCCTCCGGCCCCAGCTGGTGGGACAGACCTATCAGGGGGCAACCTGCCACTCCTCGGCCATCCGGCTGGCGCCGACCCATGGCCTAGCCAACTATACCGATAACTCCACCTTCAACTACGGGGCGAGTCACCCCTAGCTTGAAGAGAAGACCGCGCTGGCCAAGCGGACGATCGGCCTGGCGGAACGCCACGCTATCAAGGACGAGACCCTCCAGTTCATGTTCAATGAGGTGTTCGTCCTGGCCTGCGGAGCGTCGGCCACGGCAACGCCCCAACCCACCAGTACCCCCAGACCCGCGGCTACCGCGGCGCCCGCCGCCACCATCGTCCCGGCGGGTATTGCGGCGCCGGTCGCTACCACGGCGCCGGCAGGTCCCGGAGCAGCCACGGCGCCGGCGGCCACCGCCGTGCCCACCTCAACGCCCGCGCCCACGGCCATGGCGCCACAGGCGAAGCCCAGGGGCACCCTGAACATGGGGCTCCCGGAGACGGGCGTATTTGAAGCACACCCCCGGTTGACTCCCCCCCCCCTCGAATTTCGGTTACTAACCTAGGGGTAGCGGAAGGGATATTCACGATCCGAGAAGATCTATCCGCCGGCGGCCTGCTGGCCGAATCGTGGAGCGTTTCCTCGGACTTCCTGACTTGGACTTTCAATATGCGCAAGGGAGTCCATTTCCACAAAGGTTGCGGGGAGATGACCGCAGAAGACTTCGTCTACTCCCAAAACCAGCTCTTCGAAGGCGCCAAGCACGCCAGGGCCAAAAGAATAGGGGACTTCTGGAACCACCCCGATGGCTCCGTGGAGTTCCCGGACACCTACACCGTCAAGGTGAACACGGGCGAACCCTGGGTGGATGGCCAAGTGTTCGAGTGGATGGCAAACCAGGGAGGGGCCAGTTCCTGGGTGGTCAGCAAGAAGCAGTCCGGCGATGTAGGCGTTGACGCCGCCAGCAAGAATATCGCGGCCACCGGACCCTGGGAGATAGTGCAGGAGCGTCCCGATGAGTTCTGGAGGATGGAGGCCGTCGAGGGCCACTGGCGCCATACCCCCTACTTCGCCGAGTTGGTATTCTGGACGGTGCCCGAGGAGGCAAGCCGGATGGCGGGCTTCCAGACGGGCAACCTGGACACCTTCCAGATGGACTTCGACAGCATACCCGTGATAGAGAAAGTCGAAGGGGCCAGTCTGATGTCAGTGCCCAATGCCGGTCAAGCGGGGCTGAACATATACGGCCAGACCTACACCAGAGTGGGCACGCCCGATCAGTCCCCCAGCTATGACCCGGACCTGGCGTGGGTGTCCGGCAACCTCGACCCAGCCTCCGAGGAGTGGGACAAGGCCAGGAAGGTCCGCAAGGCCATGGCCATCGCCATCGACCGCGAGGTCATCGTAGAAACCATACTGCGGGGCTTCGGGAGGCCCCTGGTCTTGCGGGACTGGGCTGGCTACGAGAGCCGGATGCCGGACCGGTGGAAGCATGACTTTGACCCGGACGGGGCCCGGCGGTTGCTGGCCGAGGCCGGCTACGCCGACGGGTTCTCCATAACCCTTACCCCGGCCATGCGGGGCGCCCCCGCCGAGGTAGAGGCGTGCCAAGCGGTGGCCCAGATGTGGCGCGACGTGGGCATCGACGTGAAGGAACAGAACGTCCCCTACTCCACCATCCGCCCCACCTTCATATCCAGGTCATACCAAGGGGCCACCTGCCACTCGGTAGCTATCCGGCTGGTGGTGTCCGTCGGCGCTGGCCTGGCAAAGCCGTAAAGAAGCATGCCCCCGGATAACACTAGGGGCCTTTCCTCTTGCCAAAGAAGTGGAGCCGGTGAAGAGAGTCGAACTCTTGGCCTGCGGTTTACGAAACCGCTGCTCCGCCACTGATCTACACCGGCCCGCGTTGACCGGCGGGAGGAATGTCACACCTTTAATGAGACCGTGGAATTATCGATAACCGCGATACATTCTATTAAACAGTATCATTAATTACGATAATCTTTCTGATTTGCCATCTCCTTTTACGATAATACTAGGAAACCATTATCAATATATACCCAATTGATTGACAGCTATAGTTGGATGCTTTATATTCCTGCGAGTATTTTATGCTACCACGCAATAGCCTCTTGCCAGCGGCCGGCGGCTCAACCGTAGATGTGTTGGGCTGGGGCAGCTGCGGCTATTCTTGCCACAGCAGGGCTGGCGTGGTCCGTGTGTCCAGACCGGCGATTACCCCTGATGGCAGCAAACCCTAGGTCTCCAACAATTTCATGCTGGGAGGTCCGAAAATGCATCATCGCTGGCCCGTAAGTCCACGAGGAATAGTACTCATCTCCGCAGTCCTGCTTTTGGTATTCGTCTTAGCCTGTGGCGCGTCGGCCACGGCAACACCCCAACCCACCAATACCCCCAGAGCCGCAGCTACCGCGGCGCCCGCCGCCACCATCGTCCCGGCGGGTATCGCGGCGCCGGTGGCAACCACGGCGCCGGCAAGTTCCGGAGGAGCCGCGCCGGCGGCCACCGCCGTGCCCACCTCAGCGCCCGCGCCCACAGCCGCGGCCTCCCAGGCGAAGCCCAAGGGCACTTTGAACATGGGTGTCCCGGAGACGGGCGTATTTGAAGCGCACCCCGTGTTTACCTCCTCGCCTCGAATATCGTGGACAAACGTGGCAGTCGGGGAAGGGGTATTCACGATCCGGCCAGACCTTTCCGCCGCCCCTTTCCTGGCCGAGTCGTGGAGCGTTTCCGAGGACTTCCTGACCTGGACCTTTAATATGCGCAAAGGGGTCCAGTTCCACAAGGGCTACGGGGAGATGACCGCCGAAGATCTCGTCTACTCCCAGCAGCAATTCGGCGAAGGCGCCAAGCACGCCAGGGCCGCCTTTATGAAGAAATTCTGGGGCCACGAGGACGGCTCCGTAGAGTACCCGAACCCCCACACTGTCAAGGTGAACACCGGTGAACCCTGGGTGGATGGCCGGGTGTTCGAATGGATGGCGAACCAGGGAGGCGCCAGTTCCTGGGTGGTCAGCAAGAAGCAGTCCGACGAAGTGGGCGCTGACGCGGCCAGCAAGAATATCGCCGCCACGGGACCCTGGGAGATAATGGATGAACGCGCCGGCGAGTTCTGGAGGATGGAGGCCGTTGAGGACCATTGGCGCCAAACCCCCTACTTCCACGAGCTGACCTTCTGGACCGTCCCCGAGGAGTCGAGCCGGGTGGCCGGCTTCCAGACCGGTAACCTGGACACCTTCCAGATGGAATTCGACAGCATACCCGTGATAGAAAAAGTCCCGGGGGCCAGGCTGATGTCGGTGAACAATGCCGGCCAGGCTGGACTGAACATCTACGGCCAGACCTACTCCGACTGGCCGGAGGAGGGAGAAAAGGCGCCTAGCTATGACCCAGGGCTAGCTTGGGTGTCCGGCAATGCTGACGTCACTTCTGAGGAGTGGCAGAATGCCGTGAAGGTCAAAAAGGCCATGGCCATCGCCATCGACCGTGAGGCTATCGTGGACACCATACTGCGGGGCTTCGGGAAACCCCTGGTCCTGCGAGACTGGGCCGGTCACGAAGGCCGGATGCCGGAACGGTGGAAGCATGATTTTGACCCGGGCCGGGCCCGGGAACTGCTGGCCGAGGCCGGCTACCCGGACGGGTTCTCCATAACCCTTACCCCGGCCATTCGATCTGCCCCCGGCGAAGTAGAGGCGTGCCAGGCTGTAGCCCAGATGTGGCGCGACGTGGGCATCGACGTGAAGGAACAGAAACTCCCCTACTCCACCCTTCGTCCTAGCTTCATTTCCCGCACCCAAAAAGGTGCCACCTGCCACTCCGTAGCGATACGGCTGGTCGTGTCCGTAGGCGCCGGTAACTACGCCAATACGTCGACGTTCAGCTACGGTACCCATCACCCCGACCTGGACGTGCTCGTCAAAACCGCCGCCCTCGAGATGGACCCGGCGAAGCGGATGCTGAGGGAGGTTGAGATTTACGACTTCATGTACGACAACGTAATGGCCTTCGGCCTTTATTCCTTCGACGCCGTATGGCCGGTGGGCCCGAAGATTCAGGAATGGGAGCCGGACGGCTATGATGACCTGAGAAAGGTTACCGGATTCCAGTTCATTAAGCCCAGAGAGTAACCCGGCAGGCACGGCAACAAATCCCACCGGCGCCGCCGCTCTGCACCGATAGACGGCATGGAATGGGCGCGGCGGCGCCGGTGGGATGTTTATCAGCGCAACCCGCCAGCGCCGGCCTGGCAAAGCCGTAAAGAAGCAGGCCCCCGGATAACACCAGGGGCCTTTTCTCTTGCCAAAGAAGTGGAGCCGGTGAAGAGAGTCGAACTCTTGGCCTGCGGTTTACGAAACCGCTGCTCTGCCACTGAGCTACACCGGCCCGAGTTGAACGGCGGGCTTGCCACGAATCTCCACTCCTCCGAGGCAACTGGGGACCCGTTTCAGGGTCTCACCCAGGCCCCCCGGCAAGCCAAGAGTGACGGTTCATTCATTCTACTACCAAACGGGGCACGGCGGCAGGGCCGTGAAGTATCGGCTGTGACGATTCTTGAGGTGTTGCAACGCCTGGGCCGTGGGGCCCAAGCTCGAGCCTTGGGACGACCTTGTAGGAAAGGGCGACCTCGGGCAGATTAACGGCATGGAATGGGTTCAGCCCCGCAAGTAGCGTTGGATTAGCGCGGCTCCCGTCCCTCCCCCCGGCGAAACGGCAGGAAAAGGCCCCTGGTGCTATCCAGGGGCCTTTTCCTGGTCTTTGAGAAGTGGAGCCGGTGAAGAGAGTCGAACTCTTGGCCTGCGGTTTACGAAACCGCTGCTCTGCCACTGAGCTACACCGGCCCGGTTCAAGGCGGGCCCAAAACCCAGGTAGACCTATTCTACTACCAAACAAGGAATGGGGGCAGAGCTTTGAAGTATCGGTGTTAGCGATATACAAAGGCTATTAATATCAATACATACGATACTTTTGGCGCATACTATCATGGGTAACGATAACTTACGGGAAACAGTATCAGCATAGAACCATCCAGTTGACAGCCCCTATCTGGATGATTTATATTTCAACGCACGTTTTATGCGAACACGCGATGATCTCTTGGCCGCGCCCTACGGTAAGGGGTCGGATGTGTTGGGTCTCCAGAAGTAATCAGTCGTTTGGTTCCGGCAAAGCTGACGCTGATCGCTCGCCATTCTAATTTAATGTCCAATGCTTGCACCCAGGGAGGTCTAGACAATGCGACACCACCGGCCAAGGTTTTCCCGGGCCATGGTATTCACCTCTGCCGTTCTGCTGCTGCTGTTCATAGTAGCCTGCGGCTCGGCAGCCACGGCAACGCCCCGGCCCACTTCGGCCCCAGCGGCCACCACGGGACCGGCAGCCACCAGCATTCCGGGGGCCACCGTGGCCCCGGCAGCCACCGTCGCTCCGGCGGCTACTTCGGCCCCAGGGGCCAAGCCACCGGCTGCGACCCTCACTCCGGTGCCCACATCGACACCGGTCCCCACCTCTTCGGCACCGCCGGCCAAGCCCAGGGGCACCATTAACCTGGGGCTCAAGGATATGGGACCTTTCATGTCTCATCCCAGGCTGACCGGCCAGCCCCAGATCTTCGTCGCCAACGCAATCGGCATCACTGAATCCCTGGGAATGTACAACGAAACGGATGGGGCCATTGAGCCGATGCTGGCGGAGAGCTGGACCATCTCCAGCGACTTCAAAACCTGGACCTTCAATCTCCAGAAGGGAGTCCAGTTCCACCAGGGCTACGGGGAGATGACCGCCGAAGACGTGCTCTGGTCCATGGGGCAGATCGGCGAAAGCGAAAAACACACCAGGGCCCAGAACGTCAGGGCGGTGTGGTTCAACGAGGCCGGGACCACCGAGACTCCCGATGACCACACCATCGTCCTAAACACCGGCGAGGCGTTCTCCGACATCGTCGTGAACGAGCTGCTCGGCACCCCCAGGTCTTCCATGGCCTACGTTACCAGCAAGAAGCAGCACGATGCAGAGGGCGAGGAGGAGACCAACCGCAACACGGCCGCCACCGGCCCCTGGGCCATCGACGAGTGGCGCACCGGGGAGTTCTGGCGGCTGAGCGCCGTCGAGGACCACTGGCGCAAGACGCCTTTCTTCGCCGAGCTATGGGTCTGGGAGATCCCCGAGGAGTCCGCCCGGGTGGCCGGCTTCCAGACGGGCCACCTGGATACCTTTGCCATGGCTCTGGACTCCCTGCCTTTGGTGGAATCCGTGCCCGGAGCCAAGCTGATGCAAGTGCCCAATGCGGGCCAGGCCGGTTTGAACTTCTTCGGCCAGCTGTACGGGACCCCTGAGCCGGCGGAAAGCTACGATCCCGAGCTTCCGTGGGTGTCCGGCAACTCCGACCCTGCATCTGAAGAGTGGGACACGGCCCGCAAGGTGCGCTTGGCCCTGTCCATCGCCATCGACCGCCAGCTCCTGGTGGACACGCTGCTGCGCGGTTTTGGCCGCCCCCTGGTGCTGAGAGACTGGGCCGGCACGGACGAGGCGCGGCTGCCGGCCGACATGACATGGGACTTTGACCCGGACCGGGCCCAGGATCTTCTGGCCGAGGCGGGCTATCCAGATGGCTTCTCCATCACCCTGACTACAGCCATCCGCAACGCTCCCTCCGAGCTGGAGGCCTGTGAGGCCATCGCCCAGATGTGGGACGATATCGGACTGGACGTCAACTTCCAACGGATCCCCTACTCCGCCTTCCGGCCAACCCTGGTCGGCCGGACCTACAAGGGAGCTAGTTGCCACTCCGTGTCCATCCGGTTGGCGCCGGTCCACGGGCTGGGCAACTACAAGTACGATTCCGTGTTCAACTACGGGACCATGCACCCCTTCCTGGAAGAGAAGGTCTCCGAGGCCCAGCGGGCCACGGCCAAGGATGACCGGGAGAAGCTCGAGATGGAGATAGCCCGGTTCATGTACGACAACGTGTTCGGCCAAACCGGCCTGTACGTGTTCGACAACATCTGGGCCATCGGTCCCAAGCTCGAGCCGTGGGACGACCACATCAAGCGCGGCGACCTGCGGCAACAGAACGGCATGGAATGGGCAATGCCTCGCCAGTAAAGGCCTTCAGCACGGGCTGAGACGCCCAATCCACTACCGCCACAACAGACAGGCCCCCGGTGTATACACCGGGGGCCTGTTTCTTTGCTTGAAATCGGATCGGATGCAGGATGCAACCCTTGACCCGGCGATAGGCCTGTTTTACCGGAGGCCGGCCGCCTCAGCCAGAGCCATCAGACATCGGTCTAAGCGATATACATCGGCATGTAATATTAATGTTGCACTGGGCAGTTGACAATCCACAGCTAGCTTATTAATATTGTATCGAAAATACTATCTTGTTGCATGATAGTATCGGCTGCTTCTATCGCTTAGTGCCTGGCCGGCGATAGAACGGTCGGCCAGGCCCAAAGGGCAACCAGCGGGCCAACCCCCGGCAAAACAGGACGCTTCTGCAGCCGCAACCAGTGACCGTCCGCTGGACCGAAAGGGTTCAATTTCCAACATTTCCTATCAGGGAGGACCAACAATGTTTCAGGGCTGGCCAAGGTTTTCCAAGGCGATGGTACTCACCTCCGCCGTTCTATTACTGCTCTTAATAGCAGCCTGCGGGGCATCAGCCACCGCAACACCCCAGCCGACCAGCGCCCCGGCCGCCACCACGGCGCCCCAGGCCACCACAGCACCGGCCGCTACCACGGCGCCCCAGGCCACCACAGCACCGGCGGCCACTTCGGGCGCAACGAGCCAGCCGGCGGCGCCAACCCTCACTCCGGTGCCCACGTCGACGCCGATCCCCGCCTCCTCCGAACCGGCGGTCAAGCCCACGGGCACCATCAACTTGGGGCTCAAAGACATGGGACCTTTCATGTCGCACCCCAGGCTGACCGGCCAGCCCCAGATCTTCATCGTCAACGCCACCGGCATCACGGAATCCCTGGGTATGGCGAATGAAACAAACGGGGCCCTCGAGCCCATGCTGGCCGAGAGCTGGAGCGTCTCCACCGACTTCAAGACCTGGACCTTCAACCTCCGCAAAGGGGTCCAGTTCCACCAGGGCTACGGGGAGATGACCGCTGAAGACGTGATCTGGTCCATGGGGCAGATCAGCGAAAGCGAAAGGCACACCAGGGCTCAGAACGCCAAATCAGTGTGGTTCAACGAGAGCGGTTCCATCGAGACTCCCGACGACCACAGCATCATCCTGAACACCGGAGAGACGTTCTCCGACATCATCGTAAACGAGTTGCTCGGCACCCCCAGGTCTTCCGTTGCCTACGTAACCAGCAAGAAGCAGCACGATGCAGTTGGCGAGGAAGAGACCAACCGCAACACGGCCGCCACCGGGCCCTGGGCAATCGAAGAATGGCGCACCGGGGAGTTCTGGCGGCTGAGCGCCACCGAGGACCACTGGCGCCGGACTCCTTTCTTCTCCGAGTTGACGCTGTGGGAGATCCCCGAGGAGTCCGCCCGAGTGGCCGGATTCCAGACGGGCAATCTGGACACCTTCGCGATGGCCCTGGACTCCCTGCCCCTGGTGGAATCCGTGGAGGGAGCCAAGCTGATGCAGGTGCCCGACGCGGGCCAGGCCGGCCTGAACTTCTACGGACAGATGCACGTTGGGGCCGGCACCTAGGAGCAGGCGGATAACTACGACCCCTCCCTTCCCTGGGTGTCCGGGAACGCGGACATCACCTCTGAAGAGTGGGACGATGCTCGCAAGGTGCGCTTGGCACTGTCCATAGCCATCGACCGCCAGCTGCTGATCGATACCCTGCTCCGCGGCTTCGGCCATTCTCTGGCCTTGCGGGACTGGGGCGGCCCGGATGAGGCTCGGCTGCCGGCGGAGATGACCTGGGACTTTGACCCGGACCTGGCCAAGCAGCTTCTCACCGAAGCAGGCTACCCCGACGGTTTCGACATCACCCTGACTACCGCCGTACGCAACGCCCCCTCCGAGGTGGAGGCCTGTGAGGCCATCGCCCAGATGTGGGACGACATCGGCATCAACGTCGATTTCCAGAGGATCCCCTACTCCGCCTTCCGGCCAACCCTGGTCGGCCGGACCTACAAGGGAGCCTCGTGCCACTCCGTGGGCATCCGGCTGGCGCCGATCCACGGGCTGGGCAACTACACCTTCAAGTCCGTCTTCAACTATGGGTCCATGCACCCCTTCCTAGAGGAGAAGATTCCCGCCGGTCAAACGAGTGTCGCCAAGGATGACCGCGAAGGGATCGAGATGGAGATCGCCGAGTTCATGTTCAACAACGTGTTCGGCGAAACGGGCCTGTACGTGTTCGACAATATTTGGGCCATCGGTCCCAAGCTGGAGCCGTGGGACGACCACATCAAGCGTGGCGACCTTCGGCAGATCAATGGCCTGGAATGGGCCCGGCCGCGCCAGTAGAGGTTCTCGGCAAACGCTGACCGGCCCAAAACCAGCGAGTTTGTAGCAAGACAGGCCCCCGGGTAACACCGGGGGCCTGTCTATTTGCCCGGCGATGGAACCGGTGATGAAGCTGGTGGGGAGATGCAACCCCACTCCCGGACCAGGCCCGCCGGTTCCCCCACCTTGGTCGACGCAACGCTAACGCGTGCCTCCGCTCGCCCGCCCTCAAGGAAACCGCCCCATTACCCATGGGGAGACGGTTCCATTGACCCGCCAAGATGTGTCATAATTCCTACTCTCACCACAATCTGTTGACAGCCGAGGTTTCGATAGTTACTATTGCTTCACGTGATTTTGAGGACAGGTCGTATCCCCTCTGGGGGGTCCCTGGCAAGACGGACGGTTCGCCAGCAGTTTCGCGGTCGTTTGGACGGGTTCGGACCCACCAGCCGGGACTGCGGCGAGCGAACGCTTGGCTTGATGAAAAACAGGGGAGCGGCATCTAAATCGGTGCTTACCTCGTAGTAGTTAGCGGTGGAGGGCGGGGGTGATGTCATGGTCTTGGCGAGTAGGCAATGTATAGGGTACAATCTTTCATGGTCTTCGCGGGGCGCACCGCCCTTGGGCTAGGCCTGGGTTCGGGATTCAGCATAGCAGGGATTGGGATCGCCTGGGGGTTCTTCGTGTTCTCCAGCTCCCGGTCCCTCGACACCATGCTATGGTCCCTCATGATTGGGGCCGGCCTGGGGGCTGGGCTGGGCGGATTCCTGGCCTGGCTGCGGCTCGATGGCGAAAACCTCCTCTTGCTGTTGGCAGCAGCGATCTTGGCGGCAGCGGCAGGCATCGGCGGGGCGTGGGGGGGCTACGCCTATGGGGCGCGCCAAACAGTCGAGTGCTGCGCGATGCCGACGGTCACGCCGATCACTTACACCGCCGCGGGGGCCACGTTGGTGGCTAGTGGGGCGGCGATGGTTTTCAGCCTGGCCCGGGATGTGATGCGCCGGTGGCGCCACACCCGTATCGATAATCACGAATCACACGGCTTGACGGTGTAACAGCATGCAAAAGTTTCTACTCCGACGCTTGATCATCGCCATAATCACAATTTTTGTTGTGTCCCTGATCATCTTCATCATGAGCCGGGTTTCCGGGGACCCCAGGCACATCTACCTGGACGACTACTCCACCCAGGAGGACTGGGACCGGATGGGGGCTCTGCTGGGGCTGGACAAGCCGTACTATGAGCAATACGGAATATTCCTGAAGAAAGCGGTTAGGGGAGACTTCGGAGAGTCGATCAGAGAAGGGGAGCCGGTAATGTCGGTCATACTGGACCGCCTGCCCAACACCCTTCAGCTCGGCGTCGCCGCCTTTGCTTTCTCGGTGCTGGTGGGAGTACCCCTGGGGATACTCTCGGCGGTGAAGCGGGGGAGCGCCTTGGACCTCACCGGTAAACTAGTGTCTTTGATCGGCCAGTCGGCCCCTCCGTTCTGGTTGGGCATAATGCTGATGTTCTTCTTCGCCGTGAAGCTGGGGTGGGTTCCCCCCTATGGCCGGCAGGAATGGAGCAGCATCTTGCTCCCTGGCATCACCCTAGGCTGGTTCTACGTGGCCGCCAATCTGCGGCTCATCCGATCGGCCATGCTGGACGTGCTGGACTCGGAGTACATCAAGCTGGCCCGGGCTAAAGGCGTATCCCCCAAGATGGTCATTTTCAAACATGCCCTGCGCAACGCCCTCATCCCGCCTTTGACCTTTGCCGGTGTGACCCTGGGGGCCCTGGTGACCGGCTCCCTGGTGGTTGAGACCGTGTTCGCTTGGCCCGGCCTGGGCAAGCTGGCCATCGAGGCACTGTTCGGAGCAGACTATCCTCTTCTGCAGGGGGTGGTTATAGTCTTCACTTTAATGTACGTAACGGCCGCCCTGACTGTGGACGTGCTGTACGCCTATATCGATCCCAGAATCCGCTACGGCTAGCGGAATAGGAGGACACCGTGGCAGCCAGTACCGGCCAGATCGTTGAAGCCCCCCCGCTAACAACGCGCAACCGGGTCGCCAGCATGTGGCGGTCCCTGCGGCGCTTGCCGATAATTCCAGTCGCACTGCTGTCAATAGTCGTCTTTGCCGGGGTCACCGCCGATTGGATCGCACCCCATGACCCCGAGAGAGGGGACCTGCGGTTGAGAATGCTGCCGCCATTTTGGTCCGGAGAAGAGACCACTATTAAGACGGTGGTGGATAAGGTTGCCCTGGGGCACAGCAACGCCCAGATTAGTCTCAGGGACGCCCAAAAAATCCGGACCGAGGCCGAATTAGGCGAGAGTGTGGCAGTGACCGTCAGGGAGGGGGGCTCCACCGACTTCCTCTTGGGAACCGACCACCTGGGCCGGGACGTATTCTCCCGCGTCATCTTTGGCGCCCGCATCTCCTTGATCGTGGCGCTGGTTACCCTGGGAATTGGCGGCACCGTCGGGGTGGCCTTGGGCCTGGCGGCGGGGTGGTACGGGGGCTGGATCGATGAAATATCCATGCGCCTCGTCGACATCAAGCTGTCCATTCCCCTAATCTTGATCGCCCTGGTCCTGGTCATATCCCTGGGCCAATCCTTCATGCTCATCGTGGGGGTATTGGCCATCTGGATCTGGCCCAGGTTTGCCCGGCAGATACGGGCGGAGGTGCTGCAACTCAAGAACATGGACTATGTGGCCCTGGCCAAAGTGTCCGGGGCTTCCACCATGCGTGTCCTTTTCATCCACATCTTCCCCGGCACCATCAACACGCTGATCGTAGTGGCCACCCTCCAGGTGGGCATAGTAATACTTCTGGAATCCACCTTGAGCTTCCTGGGGGCGGGAGTACCGCCGCCCACACCGGCTTGGGGCTCCATGGTAGCCGATGGCCGGGATAAACTGGGGGGTGGGTTCTGGTGGATTTCCACCTTCCCGGGCGTGGCCATCATGGTGACCGTGATGTCGTTGAACCTATTTGGCGACTGGCTGAGGGACACGCTGGACCCCAAGCTCCGGCAGATGGAGTAGCCGTTCCGGCGATCCACGCGGTCTTGGGGAGGCAGGTAGCCAGAATCCTGAGAATCAGGTAGTATTGGACTTGGCCGGGTCCGGGGTGGCCGGCCCGGAGATTCAAACACGAGGACTGGGGATTGAGTATGGCGGCCAGCGCCAAAGCTAGCGGCAACGTTGTTCTAGATGTTCAAGACCTGCGCACCTACTTCCGGACCCGCTGGGGTACGGTCAAAGCGGTGGACGGGGTCAGTTTTACCCTGGACCGGGGAGAGACTCTGGGTATCGTGGGCGAGTCGGGCTGTGGCAAGTCCGTCACCATGCTGTCTCTGATGCGTCTCATCCCAATCCCTCCGGGGCGCGAAGTGGGCGGGAAGATTATCCTGGACGGAGAGGACCTGCTCCAGCTCACGGAAAAAGAGATGACCGACATCCGGGGCAGGAAGATCGCCCTGATCGTCCAGGACCCGATGACCTCCTTGAACCCGGTGTTTTCCATCGGAAACCAGGTGGTGGAGGCCATCAAGCTCCATCAAAACCTGCCCAAGAAGAGCCTGATGGCCAGCGCGCTGGATGTCCTGAGAAAGGTCAACATACCCGCTGCCGAGACGCGGATGCGGGACTACCCTCACCAGATGAGCGGCGGAATGCGCCAGAGGGTGGTGGGTGCCATGGGCATCTCCTGCCAGCCTCAGGTGCTTATAGCGGACGAGCCAACCACGTCCCTGGACGTCACCATTCAGGCCCAGTACTTGGCGCTGCTCAACGAGATAAAAAGGGAGTCGGACGTGGCGCTGCTCTTCATCACCCACGACTTCGGCATCGTGGCCAAGATGTGCGACCGGGTGGCCGTCATGTACGCCGGGAGAATTGTCGAAACGGGAGGGGTCCGTGATATCTTCAACCATCCGGCCCATCCGTATACCGAAGCCCTGATGGCTTCGGTGCCCAAGATGGAAGAGGATGTGGACCGGCTGTACTCCATAGACGGACAGCCACCGACGCTGCATGATCTGCCGCCGGGCTGTTCCTTCGCGGCCCGCTGCCAATACGTCATGGAGCGCTGCCGGGAGGAGTATCCCCCTCAAATAGAGGCCCGCGAAGGCCAAATTTCCGCTTGTTGGAGGCTGGCATAACTACTTCAACTGAAAATTCCATTCAGGCCCGCGACGGCCAGGTGTTGCTGGAAGCACGGGACCTGAAGAAGCACTTTCCGGTTACCAAAGGCCTCTTGTTCTCCAAGACAACGGGCTACCTGCGGGCCGTCGACGGGGTCTCCTTCGAGTTGAAGGCCGGCGAGACACTGGGTATCGTGGGCGAGTCGGGTTGCGGCAAGACCACGACGGCGAAGATGCTGCTGATGCTGGAAACGCCCACATCCGGAAGCATTCTCTTCCAGGGTGACGACGTCGCCCTGGCCAAATCCGCGAAACGAAGAGCCTACCGTAGCTCGGTCCAGGCCGTGTTCCAAGACCCGTGGAGTTCCCTGAATCCCCGGATGCGGGTCAGAGATCTGGTCTCCGAGCCCATGGTCATCAACTGGCAGCTTTCAAAACCGGAGATCAAGGAGCGGACCCTCAAGCTGCTCCAGAACGTCGGGCTGAACAGCTACCATTCCAATCTGTACCCCCACGAGTTCAGCGGAGGACAGCGGCAGCGGCTGGCCATCGCCCGGTCGCTGGCCCTGAACCCCAAGCTCATCGTCCTCGACGAACCGGTATCGGGGCTGGACGTGTCCATTCGCGCCCAGATCATGAACCTGCTCAAGGACCTTCAGGGCGAGTTCAACGTTAGCTACTTGCTGATCGCCCACCACCTGGCCACGGTGCGATTCATGTGCCACCGGGTGGCTGTGATGTACCTGGGCGAGATAGTGGAGTTTTCGGAAGTCAGAGAACTGTACAACAATCCGTCCCACCCTTACACCAAGGCGCTGATGTCCGCGGCTCTTCCCTCGCACCCCGACACCCAGCACGAAGAGATGATCCTGACCGGAGAGGTCCCCTCTCCGTTGAACCCTCCGTCGGGCTGCCGCTTCCACCCGCGCTGTCCTTTCGTAATGGACCGGTGTTCCGTTGATATTCCCGTGCGAAAAGAGGTGGCTCCAGGGCACGAAGTCTCCTGCCACCTGTACTGACGCGCCGGCGCCACCCGGCCCCGGCAATTCGCGACGGGGCGGTTCTCGATTGAGGGGCCGCCAGTCCGCCATAGAGAATCGCCGCGACCACGAAAAGAGGAAAGAAGAGATGCCCCACCTTGCGGTGGGGCATCTCTTCTTGGTTTCAGATTGCACCGGAATGGGCCAGGCCTGCGATGAACGCCTATTTCAGGATAGCGTCCCTCGCCTAGGCCCCTAGGAGCGCCCACTCGCCCTGACCCGGCGGAAACGCACGGGACGATCGCGGTTAGCCCAGCTCTTTCTCCATGGGTTTGAAACGGCAGCCGTCGGCGAAAATATCGAAGAAGTCGGCGGTGGTTTCCAACTCCACATGCTCAATGCCGCGCACCATCTCCTCCACCGTGCGCCGCATTTCCCGCGACACCAGCATGATGGTCGCGCCCTCCAACGAGGCGTTGCCGACTTTTACGATCTTCTCCGCGGGCAGGTTGGCGATGAACCCTATCTCCACGGCGTTCCCAACATTGACGTAGTTGGCGAATGCCCCGGCCAGATAGAGGGCATCCAATTGGTCCGGGTTGACCCCGTAGCGGCGGAGCAAAATGTACTGGCCGGCATAGTTGGCCGACTTGGCCTGCGCCAGCGCGCTGACATCGGCCCTGGACAAAGACATCCTCGGCTCCGGCACGAATGGGAACTCCTGCCCCCCATCCGCGAACGCGCCCAACTCTCCCATCTGGCCCGTGTCCCGGAGTTGGGCCAGCAGGTCCACCAAACCCGAACCGCAAATTCCCTGGGGCTCCAGATTCCCGATGGTGCGGTACTTGACCTCGCCGCCGGCGATCTGGACAGACTCGATAGCGCCGTCGTAGCCCGGCATCCCGTGGGCGATCTGACCCCCTTCAAAGGCGGGCCCCGCCGGACACGACGCCGCCAGCATGTGGTGCCGGTTGCCCAGGACCACCTCGGTGTTGGTGCCCACATCCACCAGCATGACGACGCCGTCCTTTTGGTCCATGCCGACGGCCAGCAGCCCGGCCGCGATGTCCGCTCCTACGTGGCTGCCGATCAGCGGGCCGCCGTACACGCTGGCGTCAGGGAACACGCGAAGTCCCAGGTCCTTCGCTTGAGCGGCAACGGAAGTGCTCGAGCGAAGGCCCTTCTGAAATTCAAGCTCGGTGCCCGACCGGTACGGCTTCTCGCCGATGGACTGGACGTTCAGGCCGAAGAAGATGTCCCGCATCGTCGAGTTGCCCACCACCACTACCTCATAGATCAGCCTGCGATGGAATCGAAGACGGCGGGCCATGTCTCCGATCTCAAAGTTGACTGCCGACAGCATCACCTGCTGTAGCTCGCCCCGGTACGGCCCTCCATCGTAGGAAATCCGGTTCATTACATCGCTGCCGCCGAACCGCTGCGGGTTCTCGAAGGACGCGGTGTGTACGATCTCGCCGCTCTCCATGTCGACCAGGTTCAGCGCCACCGTGGTCGTGCCGGCATCGATCGCCAGGCCGTAGATCTTGCCCCGGTACCGGTCGAGCGACTGGTGCCCGAAGTACACTGCGTCGCCCTGGCGCACCGTCAAGGGGTCCAGCTTCACCCTTCGCCGCCGGGCACGGGTGAGAATCCGGGGCTGCCGGCGCAGCACGGCGAACTCCACATCCCCATCGGGGTCAACAATCTCCGCTTGGCAGGCCAGCCGGTAGCTCCCACCCAAGAAGGCTTCCAGCTCGCTCGGTGGGCTCAGAGACTCGGCGCCGCGCCGGATTTCAACGATGCACTCGTGGCATTCCCCGTTCCGGCGGCAAGAGGTGGGAACCCTGACTTTCAGGTCGTCGGCGTAGTCGAAAATAGTCTTACCGGCGGCCAGGTCAAGCTCATGGCCATCGTGGTGGAGGGGAGACATGCGGGTATTGTAACACCAGTGGGGGGCCTGGCGGCCTCAGGTCTCCCACGCGGCACGATAATCCAGCTTGTCGCTACCCGTGCAGACGGGCAACTCGCCGGGTGTCCTGGACTGGTTGCGGCAACCGAAGGGGGCCGTGCAACGATCCCGGGCATTCTTGTAGGGGCAACGCCAGTGGGACACGTTGCTGACCGTCTCGGAGATATCCCGGAAAATCTCCTGCAACCGGTCCATGCTGGCCTGGTAGCGCTCTTTGTCGGCCTCCTGGCTCACCCTTGGACCTCCTCTTGCGAGATAGCAGGCGTGTTCTCCGAGGCCCGGTCTCCGACCGAGAGCCGGCCGGCCAGCTCAACGCAGGCCATGGCGTCTTTGCCGTACCCGTCGGCGCCCATGTCGTCGGCGAACTCCTGGCTCAACGGCGCGCCGCCCACCATTATCTTGACCGTGCCCCGCAACTCGGCCTCTTCAAAGGCCTCGATGGTCTTGCCCATATTGGGCAGCGTGGTGGTCAAAAGCGCCGACATGCCCAGGACTTGAGCGCCGTGCTCGGCCACCGCGTCGATAAACTCCTCCGGCCGGATGTCCACGCCCAGATCATGAACGGTGAAGCCGGCGCCGCGGAGCATCATGACGCACAGGTTCTTGCCGATATCGTGGAGGTCCCCCTTGACCGTACCGGTGACCACGACTCCCTTGGGGCGTATCCCGGACTCGGAAAGTATGGGCTCCAAATGGGCCATGCCGGCCTTCATGGCCCGGGCGGCCACCAGCACCTCCGGCACGAAGATGATGTTGTCGCGGAACTTGATGCCCACCAGCGCCATGCCGGAGACCAGGCCGTCATCCAGGATATCGTTGGCCGAGAATCCCTGATCCAGGGCCTGCCGGGTGAGCCGGTCAACCCCCTGGTGATCACCGGTGATGACCGCGTAGGATACCTCCTGCATCAGGGGGTGTGCCTGCTCAAAGCGCGCCCCGGCGGCCTGCCGCTCCTCGGTATCGGCAACCTGCTCTAATTCCTTTTCCAGACGTTCGTCGATCTTCGGCATATCCGTCTGCCCGTCTACCCGTGGTCCTTTTGTGGTGACTTCAGGAAACTGCTTTCTTCCGAGAGGCGGCTCTCCTCAGCTCTCCTGAAGTTTTCCGCCCGAGGCGCACCAGTCCTCGATGGCCCGGGGAATCTCCATCAGGTTCTCCAGCTTGGTCGCCAGGGGCACCGCACACTCCGGAGCGATCAATTGCACGCCCGCGTTCAAGCACCGGTAGACCTCTTGTCGCACCTGTTCCGGCCCCTGGGTGTAGAGGGTTTCCGGGTTGTTGATGTTTCCCGCCAGGCGGATACCCCCGTCCACGATGTCCATGGCCTTCTGTGGGTCGTTCTTCGAGTCGAAGTGGAAGCAGGACATCCCGGTCTGGGCGATGTAATCCATCCGGTCAAGGGTATTGCCGCAGATGTGCAGGATCAGCGGGACCGGCAACCGCTGCGCCATCTCCTGATGTATCTCCAGCAAGAATCTTTTGTAGTATTCCCCGCTGACCAGGTCTCCGGTGGCGTGGTCCGGAAAGGTCAGCGCGTCCGCCCCGGCCGCGATCTGCGCCTCACCGAAGAGCACCGAGACCTCTTTCAGGCGCTCCAGGCAGCGCTTGACCGCATCGGGCTCGTCCACCGTCATGAGGAGGAAGCTCTCCACCCCGAAGACGTGGTAGGCCAGGGTCCACGGCCCCATTGTCTTGCCGATGACGGCCACCCGGTCCCCAAACTCCTGCTTCAGTATCTCGATGGCTTTTATGACGGTCTGAGTGTCCCGGTGCTCCAAGAAGCCCTTCGGGATGCGCACGTCTTCAGGGCCCTTCCAGATGGGCCGTTGCATCCGCACCGTGGGCCAGTTGTCCTTCTCTTCCCACTGCATCTCGCAGCCTAGGGCCGATGATTCCTGGATGATGGTGAAGTAGGGTGTGACGGAATCGAAGCCCAGCTCAGTGTGGCCGGTGGCCGCCAGCCGGGCCGCCAACTCCGGATCGCGGCAGGCGTCCGGGAAGGGAGCGTCCACCAGGTCCATCATCTCCACCGTCGCCACGTTGGTGGGATTGGCCGCCGGTGGGCGGTCCACGGGCTCGCCCCTCAGGGCATTCATCACTCGTTCCCTTGGCGTCATCCGCTCAGTTAGCGCCGTAGCTGGGCCTCCTGCCGGCTCAGAGCCGGCCATTGAATAGACGGCTGAACCCGATTGGCATGCGAAATCCCCCTAATCCCCCTTTACCAAAGGGGGACTTCTGTCTTGGTTGCTTCGGTATTGTATTCAATTTTCAGGGGGTGGGTGAGAAGCCGAGGGTGCCGGTGGTCATCTGGCCGCGTTGAGCCTCAGCCTCCATCATACTCTCCGCGGCGCTCACGTTGCGGGAGTAGGGCAGCAGCAGGCGCATCAACCCGTCGTGGCGGCTGCCGCAGGGGAAGGTTACCTCGGTGTCGCTGACCTTTTCCATTTCGCCGTAGCGCACAAACCCCGAGGCGACCATTCGCAGCCGCGCCGGGAGATTGGGAGCCTCTCCCTCGCCCGATACCTGGTAGACCCAACCCGCCTTCTCGGGTCTGCCCTCGACGATCAGGGTCAGCGCGCTCCTGGTATCGGCAACCGACAAACTGCCCTCGGCCGGAGCTTGGCCGGGTTTCCAACTCACCGCCCGCGACATCAGGAACTTCACCGCCCGCCGGTGGAAGTATCCGCAGAGAAACCTTGCCCGGTTGTGGGTCCCCTCCACCGGGGCCAGGCCACCCTGGGCTACGAGCTGGTCCCGTACCTGCTCCACCCGATCCTGGGCCCCCGGTTTCTGGCTGAACGTCCAGACGGTGTAGGTGCCGTCCCTCACGTACAGGCCCAGGCTGATTTGATGAAAATGGGGGTCCACCGGCACCAGCTCGACGCATGACCCGTATCGCTGGATGACGCCGGCCACCCGAGACGGCTCCGCTCCCCCGGCTGGCGCCATCGTCTTACCTAGCCTCTCAACGCAGCGGCCAGAGCGCAAATGTGCTGCGGGCCGGTCCCGCAGCACCCACCGATGATGTTGATGCCGATGTCGGCGAGGATTTTGAAGTGCTCCCCCATGTACTCGGGCGTCTCGGGATACACAACCTCTCCGTCCCTGAGAAGGGGAATGCCGGCGTTGGAGTGGATCAGCAGGTAGCCGCCGGTTGCCTGACGCAGCTCCCTGGCCAGCTCGACCATCACCTCGATGCCGTTGCCGCAGTTGGCGCCGGCGATGTGAGCCCCCGCCTCGAAGGCCGTCTTGACCGCCCGGTCCGGGGTCACACCCATCATGGTGAAAAAGCCCCGTGGACCTTTGTCGAACACCATCGTCGACGCCACCACCAGGCCGGTATTCTCCCTGGCCGCTCTGATGGCCAGGGCCGCCTCTTCCACTGCCGTCATGGTCTCGACGACCACGCCGTCGACGCCCCCCTCTTCCAGGGCGGTGACCTGCTCCACGAAGACGTCCAGCATCTCCGCCTCGCTGACCTCTCCCAGGGGCTCCAGGAATTGGCCCGTGGGTCCGACAGACCCAAAAACGTAGCTGCCCGGTGGCGCTTGGCTGCGCGCAAGCTGGGCTCCCAGCCGGTTGAACTCAGGCACCCGGTCTCCGTGGCCGTGCTTCTCCAACATAAAACGGTTGGCGCCAAAGGTGTTGGTCAGGACCAGGTCAGACCCGGCCTCGAAGTAGGCGCGGGCCATGCCTTGGACCACCTCGGGGCGGCTGACGTTGAACTCCTCGGGGCAGGCGCCGGGCGCCAGGCCGTGGCCCTGGAGGTAGGTCCCGGCGCCGCCGTCGGAAATGAGCCGGTCACCTCGGGCCAGCCGGTCCAGAATTGAAGGTCCGTTCTTGCCAGTTACACTCATAGCGCACACCAATTGCCAACTGATTTGAGGGGGCCGGGCCGGCCGGGTTACCCACTCACGATACAATAAATCCACCACAGTGAACAGAGGCCGCCCTCACCCTCGTTCCCTCTCCCACAGGAGATGGATGCCCAGGCGCAGCCTGGGCTGGGTGAGAGCCCGGCTTTCGCCAGCCGATATTTGGCGTACAATGCTAACCACTGGAACTTTACCTGCGATAAACTCCACTCCGAGACTCGAGCCCCGACTGGGCCGCGGAGCCGGCGGCCCACCCGGTCCCTTAGCCACGAACAGGAGGAAGACGATGGAACCTGACCGATTCGAGTACTCCCCAATCATCGACCGCCCCATCATTTCCTGGCCCGATAACGCCCGGGTGGCATTCTGGCTCTCCCCCAACGTGGAGTACATGGAGTATGACCCGGCGCCCAACCCACGGCTGTTCCCGGTCGGCAGCGTGACCTTGCCCTCGCCAAACATGCAGCGCTACCGGACCCGCGACTACGGAAACCGCGTCGCCTTCTGGCGGATGCTTGAGGTGATAGACAAGTATCAGATCAGATGCACCGCGTCGCTCAACGAGGCGGTCCTGGACCACTTCCCCGAAATCCGGGACGCCATGGTCGCCCGCGACTGGGACTACATGTCCCACGGCATCTACAACAACAACGTCCTCACCGGGATGTCCAACGACGAAGAGCGGGAGTTCTACCGGGACATCATCGATACGCTGAAGAAGCAGACCGGCAAGCAGTTGAAGGGCATGCTGGGCCCGGCCATCTCCCACACCATCGACACGCCCGACCTGATGGCGGAAGCCGGCCTCATCTACCACACCGACTGGTTCCACGACGACCAGCCGTTCCCCCTCAAGGTGAAAAAGGGCAAACTTATCTCTCTGCCCTATACCCTCGAGGTGAACGACAGCGCCGCGGCCATGGAAAACGGCACCGACGGCAAATACTTCGCCCAGATATGTAAGGACCAGTTCGATGTCCTGTACGAGCAGGGAGCTGAGAGCGGCCGGGTCATGTGTATCGCGCTGCACCCGTTCTACATCGGAGCGCCCCACCGGATCAAGTACCTGGACGAGATTCTGGATTACATCCTGTCCCACGATGGCGTGTGGAAAACGACCGCCGACGAAATCGCCGACTACTACATGGAGAACTACTACGACCAGGTTCTGGCCTACCTGGAGGACCGGCGGGCGGAGCTAAACCCCGTTTAGAGCATGGACCGGCCCCCAGGCCCGAAAATCTTGCTCGTATCAGCATCGAGAGAGGAAGGACTATGCCACTTCTGCGAACGCCAGGGATGGACCACGACTACTACGACTTCTCATCCATCACCAGCCGGCCCCGGCTGGAATGGCCCTACGCCGCCAACGTTGCCTTTTGCGTCATCGTCAACCTGGAGCATTACGAGCTAATTCCCCCGGAGGACGCATATACCCTCAAGCTCCGATATGGCCCGCCGCGGATCCGGCCCGCGCCGGACATCAGCTCGTTCTCCTACCGGGAGTACGGCAACCGGGTCGGGGTCTTCGGGATCATGAAGCTCCTGGACAAGTACGGGATACGGGCTACCGCGGCCCTGGACGCGACCGTCGCCGGCCACAACCCGTTCCTGGTGAAGGAGTGCCAGAAGCGCGGTTGGGAATTCATGGCCCACGGCATAACCGCCCGCCGCTTGATCACCTCGTTGATGTCGGAGGAACAGGAACGGGACCACATCCGGACCAGCGTGCAGGCCGTCGAGAAGGCGACTGGGGAGAAGCCGGCCGGTTGGTTTGGGATCGAATACAGCGAGTCGGCGCGGACTCCCAACCTTCTGGCTGAACAGGGCATCCGGTACACCTGCGACTGGCCCAACGACGAGCAGCCCTATGCGATGCGAGTGAAGGGGGGGACGATGTACTCCCTTCCCGTGACCGTCGAACTGGACGACGACAAGGCCCTTGGACTGCGCAGCATGGCCATCATGGACTACGCCGAGATCGCCAAGGACACCTTCGACGTCCTGCACCGGGATGGGGCGGAAAGCGGGCGCCTGCTGATGCTCAATCTCCATCCGTACGTGATGGGCCAACCCTACCGCCTCAAGTACCTGGACCAGATACTGGCCCACATTTGCGGACGGGACGGCGTGTGGAAGGCAACCGGCTCCGAAATAGTTGACTGGTATTCGAAGCTAGGCCGAGGGTAGGAGCACGGAATCATGACTGTGGCAAACCCGGCTGTAGAAGGCTATATTGCTCAGCTGAGCGGGGAGGACTTGCTGATCCCTCTGGAGTGGAACACTTTCCTCGCCATCGGGCCTCCCTACCCTGAGACCGAGTTTCAGCGCCAGGAGGTAACCGCCCGGTTCCAGCGCAACGGCTACGACTGGGACATCCACGGCACGGTATACACCCCCGCCAAGGAAGCGATACCGGGCTACTCATTCGTCCTGATCCACGGCGGAGGTGTCAACGAGCTTGATTTCCAGGTCACGCCTGACGGCCGGCCGGGCCTGGCCAGCGTGCTTGCGGCCCAGGGCTTCCGGGTCCTGACCCCCAGCTATCCGGGGCTCTGGCCGCCGGGCGGCCGGTGGGAGAAGCCCGTCACCCAGCGGAAACCCTTCTACCTGCTGGACCAGACCATCGGCGAGGAGGAGCTTGAGGACCGGCTCCTCAAGGCCACCTACCAGGTATACGTGCAAGGCATCACCCTCCTGGTCGACGAGCACCTGGCGGGACAGAAGCTCTTCGTCATGGGACATTCCACCGGGGGGCCCATGGCGGTGAGCCTGGCCGAGCAGGTCACCAACGCGGAGGTGGCCGGCATCGTGGGCTGGGCCAGCGGCGGCCCCGACGGATGGCTGCTGCAGTTGCGCCAGGAAACCAAGCCCCAGGGCGGCCCCTTGTCCAGAAAGACCGGCCTCTCCGAGATTACCTACCGCACCGTGGACGAGTACCGCCACTCTTCCGGGTACGAGGACATTCCGGAGTTGACCCCTTGGGGCGGCCTGGAGGAGCGGTTCGAGCTTACAGAGGACACGACTCCGACCTTCAATCCCGCCCTGCAAAACACCCAGCACCTGGGAGACCCCGAGGTGCTGGATGAATACCGGAAACTCACCGGTCTGCCGCCGGGGGAGTACTTCCGGCACTTCGACGAGCCGGACCTGGAACTCCTCGAGGGCATCAAGGTCCTGCTCATCGACGGGGAGAACGACAAGCTCCACTGGAAGATCGGGAAGCGGGTGGAGGACAAGCAGGAGTATTTCATCACCAAGCTGTACGCCGAAAAGACCAAGGGCGCCCACCTGGTGCTGCTGCCCAAGTTCACGCACATGGGCCACTGGGCGCTCCACAACGAGCGGATCGTCTACCTCTGGCTGTGGGCCGTGCGGTCGGGCTATTTCGGCGACCTGGGCTAGCCCGCGGGCCGCTGGACCGGGGAACGCTTCAGATGTGTAACACCGCGCCCTCCGAGAATGTTGCCATCTTCGATCTGAGCCCACACTGAAGACGGGTGAAGGCTGGGGGCAGCCGAGTTCAGTGCTCGGTCAGATTGGTAATTACAGAATGTCATGCTGAGCCGGGCCGAAGGGCTCTGAATGACCAATGTCAACGCTGGTTTGACTGGGTACGTGTGACCCGTAAGTGGCTCGATCGCCGCTCCGTCATCCCGGCGAAGGCCGGGATCCAGCCGGCGCTTCTCTGGATTCCGGCCTTCGCCGGAAAGACGAGCGCGGGGCTTCGCGGCGTTCCGCCGGCGCGGTCCACACGTTGACAGTCCAGCGTTTTCTTCATATACTCCGGCCACTCAAGACCTCCCCGTCACCGGCTGAGTGATCACCTCGAGAACGCGGTCCGGACTGAAGCCCAGCGGCAGCGCTTCTTCCAATTCAGAAGCCGTTCCAAAGGCGAGAAAGCCTGTGGCCTCCGGCCCGGACCCGGCAGGCGGCGGAGCTGAGAAGGGCCCGGAGGAGGGAGAAGCATGCCCCGAACAACCGGTACTGTCCCCCTGACCCTACGGGTCAATGGGGTGGAACATAAGATCCAGGTGAAGCCGCGGCACACCCTCCTGGAGGTGCTGCGTGACGACCTCGGATTGACCGGCGCCAAGCGCGGGTGTGACGACGGCACCTGCGGCACCTGCACCGTCACCGCCAACGGCCGCATGACCCGAGCCTGCCGCGTATCGTTGCGGCGGGCCGAGGGCCTGGAGGTCGTCACCATTGAAGGATTGGGTGGAGGCTTGGGCGGCTCGGATCGGCTCCACCCCCTGCAGGAAGCCTTCATCGAGGCCGACGCGGTCCAGTGCGGCTTCTGCACGCCGGGGATGATCCTGGCGGCCAAGGCCCTGCTGGACCGCAACCCGGCTCCCACCCGGCCGCAGATTGTCAAGGCCCTTGGGGGCAACCTGTGCCGCTGCACCGGCTACGTCAGCATCGTCGACGCCATCGCCCGGGTTGCCGGTGGCGGCCGGGGAGACTCTCCCGAGCCGGCGCGGCCGCCCGGTGAAACCCACCCAAGGGATGACGCCCGGGACAAGGTGTTGGGGACGGCCCTCTATGCCGCCGACCTGACCATGGAGGGCATGCTCCACGGGGCGATACTGCGGAGCCCTCATCCCCACGCCGATGTCGTCAGCATCGACGATACCGAGGCCAGAGCGGTGCCCGGCGTGGTGGCCGTGGTCACGGAGAAGGATGTACCCGGACCGAACCGTTACGGGCGAGCGGTCAAGGACCAGCCCGTGCTGGCCGACGGCCGGGTGCGCCAGATCGGAGACCCGGTGGCCGCCGTGGCCGCCACCTCGCCGGAGGCCGCGGCCCAAGCGGTCTCCCTGCTGCGGGTGACCTACAAGCCCCTGCCGGCGGTCCTGGACCCCGCCGGGGCGCTGGAGGAAAACGCCCCCCAGATCCACGAAAGCGGTAACCTCTTGTCCGAGGGGGCCCATGGCTGGGGCGACGTGGAGGCCGGCCTGGCCGAGGCCGACCTGGTGGTGGAGGAAACGTACACCACTCCCTGGATCGAACAGGGCTACCTGGAGCCGGATGCGGTGCTGGCCTATGTGGGCGACGGCGGGGTGCTCGTGGTTCGCACTTCCACCCAATACTCCTTCATGCTGCAAAAGGCCATTGCCGAGAACCTGGCCCTTCCCGAAGAGCGGGTCCAGGTCCTTCCCACCGTCGTCGGCGGCGCCTTCGGCGGCAAAAACGACGCCACTCCCCACTGCATTGTGGCCCTCCTGGCGCTGAAGACGGGCCGGCCGGTGAAGCTGGTCTATACTCGCGCCGAGACCTTCGCTTTCACCTACAAGCGTCACCCCTTCCGGATCCATTGCCGCACCGGCGTAAAAAAGAATGGCAGGCTCACCGCCCTGGATGTCGAGTTTCTGGCCGATACCGGAGCCTACGCCCATTCGGGACCGGCGGTGTTCGTCCGGTCCGGGCTCTCCTTGGGGAGCCCCTACCGTTTCGCCAACGCGTCGATCCGCGGAAAGACCGTGTACACCAACAACATCCCGGCGGGGTCCATGCGAGGATTCGGAGCACCCCAGGCGGTATTCGCCATCGAGTCCCAAATGGACATCATGGCTGCCAAACTGGGCCTCGACCCGCTGAAGTTTCGCGAAATGAACCGCCGCCGGTCCGACCCCACCGAGGCGACACCCCAGCAGGTGGAACAGGAGGCAGCATACCAGGCCACCATCGACGCCGTCCGGCCCTACTACCTGGAAGCTTTGCAGGCCCGTCAGGCCAAACCCCGGAGCGAAGGCCGGTGGCGTCGCGGGGTGGGGATGGCCTCCATGCGCTATGGCGTCGGGTCTGCCGGCCGGACTCACGATCCCGGGCGAGTGGACCTGGAGCTTGGGGCCGATGGCAACGTCCGGGTCCGCACCGGGCTCATGGAACTGGGCCAGGGCTCCGACACCGTGTGGCAGCTCATTGTCGCCCAGGCGCTGGGGCTGCCCCAGGGGTCCGTCTCGGTGGTCAGCGGCGACACCGCCGTTACGCCTGACTCGGGCACCACCGGAGGCAGCAGGGCTACCTATTACGTGGGAAACGCGGCTTGGGACGGGGCGGTCAAGCTCAAGGAGGCCATCCTCTCCACGGCGTCCGAGATGCTGGAGGGGCCCGCCGAAGACCTGGAATTGAAGGATGGCCGGGTCACCCTTGCGAGGGGAAACGGCTCCCCCGAGGTGTCGGTCTCCCTGGCTCAGGTGGCCGAGGCCAGGCTCTCGGCAAGGCTCCCCCTCGACTTTAACGGGGTCTTTGATGCCGCGCCCCTTATCCATGAGTTGGGGACCGGGGAGATGAACCCCTTTCCGGTGTACGTCTCAGCCACCCACCTGGCGGAGGTGGAGGTGAGCCCCCAGGGCGAGGTGCGGGTGCTCCGGATAGTGGCCGCCCACGACGTGGGACGAGCCGTTTTTCCCGAGGGCCTGAAGGGCCAGATAGAAGGGGCGGTCGCCATGGGACTGGGCTTTGCGCTCAAAGAGGAGTACCGTCCGGGAGAGACGGCCGGCTTCAAGCAGTACCGCATCCCCACCGCGCGGGAACTCCCCGAGGTGGTCATCAAGCTGGTTGAGTTGGTGGACCCTTCGGCGGGCCTCGGAGCCAAGGGCGCGGCGGAGTGCGCCCTGGTGCCCGTGGCGCCGGCCATCGCCAACGCCATCGCCGACGCAACGGGGGCCCGCATCCACGACCTTCCCGCCACGCCCCAACGCCTGCGGGCGCTGTTGGACTGACCCGCCATCCGGCGATCCCGGCTTGCCGGGTGTTTCGGCAGGTGTTCCGGATGAAGGCCGGGCTCGGCTTTCGGCCGGCGCGCCGAGGGCCGGAATTCGACTTTCGGGTGCGCCCGTCGCCAATCCGCACCGCACCGGGAACGGAGAACATGCAGGGGAACACTGAATGGAAGTAACAAAACCTGCCGGGAACGGGACCCCACATCTCGAGGGCGTCCGTATCCTCGACCTGACCCGCATCCTCGCCGGGCCCTACTGTTCCCTGCTCCTCGGAGAGATGGGGGCGGATGTGATCAAGGTGGAACCGCCGGGGACGGGCGACCATTCGAGACGTGCCGGGGCCTCCGGAGCCAGGGACGGCCTGCACTACCTCGCCTGGAACTTCCACCGGCGGAGCATCACCCTCAACATGTACGAGGAGGAGGGGCGAACCATTTTCCGGAAGATGGTCGAAGGGGCCGACGTGGTGCTGGAGAATTTCCGCCCCGGAGTCATGGCCCGGATGGGCTTCGGCTACGACGATCTGAAAAAGATCAAGCCGGACATCATCCTCACCTCGATCAGCGGCTACGGCCAAGACACCAGCTTCTCCAACTACCCGGCCCACAATACCGTCGTACTCAGCTTTACCGGCTGGATGGACCTGAACGGCTTTGCCGATGGCCCGCCGCTCCGGCCCCCCGGTTCCATGGGCGACGCCGTCGCCGGGACCTATGCCGCCCTGGGGACATTGGCGGCGCTGTACCGCAAGCAGGCCAATGGCACGGGGGAGCACGTGGACATCGCCATGATGGACTGCCTGGTGGGGCAGATTGCCTACGATCTAGCCAACTACATCGTGACCGGCGAGGAAGCCACCAGAAAGGGCAACGGGTCGGCCGACCGGGCGTTCCACAATGTGTACCGGACTAAGGACGGCTGGATCTACATCCAGGCGGACCTGGAAAACCAGTGGAAACGTTTGGCCGAGACCATGGGCATGCCGGAACTGCTGGACGACCCAAGGTTCCGCACCGAGGCGGACCGGGTAAGCCACAAGAAGGAACTGGATGCGATAGCCCAGGAGTGGGTCAAAGACCGCGCCCGCGACGATGTGTTCCACCTGCTCGCGGGGGCCGGCGTGCCCGCCAGTCCGGTGAACACCGTGGCCGATATCGCCACCCACCCCCACCTGAAGGAGCGGGGGATGCTCCACGAGGTGGACCATCCCGTTCACGGCAAGCTCCCGGCCCTGACCCCCCGCATCAAGTTCGAGGAGACCCCGGCACGGAAGCCGGCCTATCCCCCGATGCTGGGGGAGAACAACGAAGAGGTGTACCGGGAGATGCTGGGCTACGACGAAAGCACCCTCGCCGGCTTGAAAGCGCGAGGCATAATATAACCGGGACAAGTCCCAAGGCACTACTCAATCGGAGGTGAAAATGGCCGCTCGAGAGGACGACCCCCAGCTGCCCCTCAGCGGGATTCGCGTGGTGGACCTGGGCCGGCGGCTGGCGGCGCCCGTGTGCGGCACCCACCTGGCTGACTTCGGGGCCGACGTGATCAAGGTGGAGATACCCGACGGAGGGGACCTGCGCCGACGCACCAGGCCCAGCGAGCACATCAACGGGCTCAATCCCGACTTCGCCGTGGATAACCGCAACAAGCGAAGCGTTACCCTGGACCTGCACAGCCCGGCGGGCCAGGGACTGCTGAAACGCCTGGTGGGCCTTTCAGACGTGCTCCTCGAGAACTTCCGCCCCGGCACCCTGGAGAAATGGGACCTGGGTTACGAGAGCCTTTCCAAGGTGAACCCATGCCTCATCATCGCCAGGATCAGCGCCTACGGGCAGACCGGGCCCCACGGCAACCGGGTGGGAGAGGCTACCACCACCGCCGCGTACGCCGGGCACGTGTACATCAACGGGTTTCCCGAGGGCCCTCCCCTGCGCCTGGCCGCGGCCTACGGGGACCACCTGGGCGCCCTCTTCACCCTCTACGGCATCATGATGGCGCTGCGGGTGCGGGAACGCACCGGCAAGGGCCAGGTCGTCGATACCGCCCTGTACGAATCCCTATTCCGCATCACCGGCTCCCTGGTGCCGGCCTACGCGGCCCACGGCCTGATCCGGAATCGCCGGGGAAACACCGACTCGGGCCAGCCGGCGGTCGGCATCTTCCTTGCGGGCGACGGGAAGTACGTGGCCGTGGACTCGGGAGACGACCGCCATTTCGCCCGCTGGGCCGAGAGAATCGGCCGCCTGGACATGGTGGACAATCCCAGTTACAAGAACGTGAAAGACCGGATTGAACACGGCCCGGAAATTGACGAGATGATTACCCAATGGATCGGAGACCGCACGGGACACGAGGTGGTGGCCGTCCTCCAGGAGTTGGGAATTCCCTCGGACGTGGTCAATAGCGCCAAGGAAATCTACGAGGAGCCCCACTTCCACGAGCGAGGTTCCATATTGCCCGTGGAGGTCGCCGGCGGCCCCACCATGTACATGCCGGGCCTCCAGCCCCACCTTTCCGAAACACCGGGACGCGTCAAGAAGTTCAGACTGGGGCTGGGCGAGCACAACGAAGAGGTGTATCAGGGCCTCTTGGGAATGTCCCCGGCCGAGCTTGCCGCGCTCAAGAACGATGGTGTCATCTGAGGCCCGGAGTGTCGTTATTCAGCGATTCGGTCAGTAGCTAACTGGTCAGGGAAAATGTCAGTTTATGAGAGGTGCGTTCACGTCTTCCGTCAGCCCGGAATCGTAGGTGAAGACTTAAGATTGGATTTGTGAACAACACAAGAGAACGCGCCTTGTATTTGATAGGTCTTCCGGCGGGTCACGGAGCAGTGGACGCGGGGACCGCCGCGCTCTGGATCATTGCACCGTTCATCGCTGCTAGCTGGGGCCTTACTTCAACCCAGGTGGGGCTCATCTTCACCGTCATGGCCGTCTCCGCAGGGATGACTCACATCCCCGCCAGTTTGGTGGGGGAGACTCGGTTCCGCGGAATCTTTCTACTCAGCACATTCTGGTGGGTGGCTGGGGCATATTTAGCGGCGTCCCTCGCACCTAGCTATTTAGCGCTCTTGGTTTTCGTTGCTCTGGCGTCATCCGGAGCTGCGGCGTGGCATCCGGTAGCGATGGGCACTCTAACGGAACGTATGCCGGGACGGCGCGCCATGGCTTTAGCAGTGCACTACGTCGGCGGGTCCTTTACGGAGGTTCTGGCGCCGATTGTGGCTGGTGTCCTTCTTGTCTTCATGGACTGGCGCAGCGTGATTCAAGTTACGGTGGTGCCGGCTCTGATCATGGGGGTGCTTTTCCTGCGGCTGCACAGGAGCATCCGCCCGCCAACAATGGGATCCGTGACTCTGCAAGACCTAAAAGGCCAAGCCAGGTTAGTCTGGAAGCCAACCAGCTTGGCCGGCCTGGGGATCCTGGGACTTCACAGTATGGCGATGGTGGGCTTGTGGAGTATGATGCCGCTCTACCTGGTGGAAGAACGTGAACTCTCGTCCAGCGTGGCGGGCACGTTATTCTCCGTCATGGTCTTGGCTGGGAGCCTGGGCGCGGTACTCCTTGGCCGTCTGTTGGACAAACGCGGCCGTAAGATACTGACCGTGTCAGCCCTGTTGGTTGGCGCAACCTCGCCTCTTCTAATACTGTGGGCTCCCACCGTGCCTATCATGATCAGTGCGCTGATGCTGGCTGGGTTTGTTATCATGGGCTTGCTACCTGCCCTAATCGCGACGGTCCTAAGCATCGTAGGTGGACGACAAATGGTAATGATCGGCCTGATCATGGGGACTGGCGAGGTGGTCGGTGCTTTGGGAGCGTTGCTCGCAGGAGTGGCCGGGGAGACTGACCTAAGACTGTCGTTAGTGGTAGTATCGATTATTGCTCTTGGCAGTGCACTTCTCGCATCCATGCACCCCTTCACGCCAGCCGTCTCGGAGCACGATACAGACGGTTCCATATGACTTTCAGGGATGTTTTTGAGCAACCTATATGTACATGGTTATTGGTGAATAATGGGGGCCAAGAAACTGCCGATATTCAGTTGTGGAGTTAGGAAGGTTCAGGTGGGCAAACAAAGGAGGCCGCTCAGCGCCCGACCCCGGACCCCTTTAAGATAACTTCGCCCGCGGGCTTCTCCGAAGAGGACCCGCGGAACGACACGGACCCCACGGCGAAGATGATTGAGGAGGATGTAATCATGGCCAAGCTTAACGTGCTAAACCCCGTGGCCAACACGGTTGTAACGAAAAGGCAGCTGGCAGACCGCCTGCCGGACCTGAACGCCAAAAGGGTCGGGCTCTATTGGAACGGCAAGGGCGGAGGCGACATCGCCCTGAGGGCCATCGGCGAGCAACTGCAGCGGCGGTTCACCGATGTGCAGGTGGAGATGATCCACTCCGCTATCCCCGGCCCCAAGGAGATGGTCGAAGCCGGCAAGGGCTTCAACCTGGTGGTGGGTTCAACGGGAGATTGAGGCTCCTGTGCGTCATGGCTTGCCCATGACCTGGGGGAGATGGAGCAGAGCGGCGTCGCGACGGTTGGCTTCATTTCCAAGACCTTCGAGCACGATTTTCAGACCAGCGCCAAGGTTTTCGGCGTGCCGGGTCTGCCCTACGTCATCGTGGCCGAACGGGCATTGCCCACCATGGGGCCTGACGAGATCGGCCGCAGGGTGGAGGGCGTGGTGGACCAGGTAATCGATAGGCTCACCGCCTTCTCTCCATCGGCTGCCGAGGGAGCTTCCCACGAAGAGTTGGTCAATCTGGGGACGACCCTCTTCGGCCTGGAGGTCCCGGATACGGAGATCTTCGAAGGCTCCGATCAGCTCGATGCCTGGTCCAAGATGAACGCCACCTACCTGGAGCGCGGGTGGGGCGATGGTTTTCCCCTGGTGCCTGCCACCCCGGAGTTGGTCGGAGCCATGCTCACGGGCACCAAGAGGTCACCCCAGGAGACCATCGCGGTCCTGGAGCCTTGCTTCGGCATCGCCACCGTGGAGAAGCTGGCGGTCAACGCGGTCATGGCGGGATGTAAGCCCGAGCATCTGCCGGTACTCATCGCCGCGGTGGAAGCGATCAGCGATCCTCTATACGAGCTTCGGCACGTCGCAATGTCCACCAGCCCCTACACGCCCATGCTGGTGATCAACGGCCCCATCGTCCAGCGCATTGGCCTGAACTCGGGCATGGCCTGCCTTGGACCGGGTGCTCCCTCGGCGGTGAACACCGTCATCGGGCGCGCGCTGCGCCTGATCCTGATGAACGTCAGCGGCAACTACGTGGGCATCACCGACCTGGACACCCTCGGGGACCCCAACAAGTACAGCATGTGCCTGGCGGAGCGGGAGGAGGAGAACCCCTGGGAACCCCTTCACGTCGAGCGGGGCTACCGCAAAGATCAGAGCACGGTTACGGCCTTCGTGGCCAACGTCAACATCACCCACGCCGACCACTACACCACCGAGCCCGTGCCCTTCCTGCGCCGGCTGGCCAGCGTCGTCTGCAACCCGGGGGTTACCGCGACCGGCTGGTGGATGGGCCGGCCCCAGAAAGACATCAACCCCATGGACCTCAAGCCGGACGACTACGACCACGACTGCCTCATCATCCTCTGTCCCAACCACGCCCGCATGCTGGCGCTCCAGGGCTGGGCGAAACCGGGGGTGAAGGAGGCCCTTCATCTTTTCGCGAAGATGCCGGTCCGCGAGGGGCCGGGCCTCGTCGGGACCGCGCTGCTCCGGTATGGCAATGACAATAGCAAGGTCAGGAACGAGTGGGGGTGGCTGGCTGACTACCCGGACCTGGAAGTGCCGGCGTACCGGAGCCCGGATTCCTACCAGATCATTGTGGCCGGCGCCGACTCCCAGAAGAGCATGGTGGTGCTGGGCGGCAAGAAGGCGATAACCCGGCTCATCGAGGAATAGCCGGGCGCCCGGTGAATCCGGATTGAAGAATGGCGTGTGCTGCTCCATCGAAGGCGGAGCAGCACACGCCATTGTCTCTTTCCCCCGCCGGAGGACGGGGTCAAACCGTCATTTTCTTACCGATGACCGGTCCTCGAAACTAGACCGTCATTTCAACAGTCGGCGTTACAAATACCGTTCGTGGTGAGCCCTTCGGCCGGCTCAAGACAGGCTTGTCGAACCACCTACCCCGCGTTCTTCGACGTGCCCAGGGTAAACGGATGTTCATAGCGGCAATTCTCGATATTTGGCACTAGGCTGACCGAGTTTTAGACCCGGAAGGGATGGGGGACCGGCTTCCCGCCCTTGAGGGGCAACACCACGGTGGCGTTGCCGGGAATGGGCACGGTGCCGTCGTCCTTCCTCAACCCGATGTCCAGTTCCACATAGCCCAGGCCGTCTTTTTCGAACCTGTTGGTCACCCGGCCGAAGAAGGTGACGGCCTGCCCGGGGTGGACCATGGCTGCGTTTTTCTGGTAGGTCTTATAGACCCAGCCATCCGGACCGGTCCAGTTGAACAATAGACCCCAAAGGTACGCCTGGGAGAAGGAACCCGAGACCACCGCTTCAGGGTTGCCGTCATGCTCGATGGAATACTTGCTGTCGTAGTGGTCCCGGCGCAGGGTCTCGGTTGCGGAGCACCACCGCGTCATTATGGGGACGGTGATCATCAGCCTGGTCTCGGGCAGCTCCGTTCCTATCTCAGTATCCTCGTAGTAATTGGTTTTAGTCGCGACCATTGTTGCCCTCCTCTGACTGCAAGACGATGCCTATTAGTTGAAGGCCTCGCCCTTCATTTGCCGGGCGATGCCGACGTGATGGTTGATGGCCAGAATATCCCCATTCTGGTTGGTGTAGGTCCGGTCTATATAGACGATGCCCAGCTTACCGCTTCTCCCCGTCTTCTCGATGATGTTCACTATCTTGCTCTTAATGCTGATGATGTCGCCGGCCCGCGGCAACTGAAAGCACTCCACTTCATCACCGCCATGGAACTGGGCCATGTTTCCGGGCCAAGGTATGCGAATCTCGTTCTCTTCCTCCCTGTCACCCCGCACGTCATCATCCGGACCCTTCGTCCGCACCAGGTCGGGAGAGCCCATCGGCTTCTTATAGAAGCCCGTGGCGCGAAGGGCGTACGGTACGGAGACGCAGCCAGGGCCGAACTTAGTTTTGTCGGCGTACTCTTTGTCATACCACAGAGGATTGTCGTCCATCGTGGCCTGTACCCAGCGCCGCGTTTCGCTCTTGCACACCTCATCCGGGGCCGCCTCTGTCGAAGATTCCTTTCCAATCATGGCCAGCACTTCCGGTGTCAGCACTTTTTCGATAGCCATGCCTCCTCCTCTTTCTGTTGTTTCCCTTTCCCGAGATAACCTTGCTGCCCAGCCATGTCGGGGTCTGTCAGCCCGGCGCCGCGCAACAAAGTGGACCTACGTGGGACAGACGTGCCAGACTCTTGAGGGCGGGTTGTTGTGTCAACAATCATGCCTGAATGAACCCGGCCCACTCCTTCCGAGTGAGTGTAGCACCGGCACGGCTCAAGTCAAGACCGCTGGCTCCCATCAGCGGGTCCCAGCCGCCTCCGGCGCATCCTGCCAAGCACCATCGAGGGCCGCGGCCGGCCCGAGGGCTTGCCGTGGACTTGACCCGTGCTTACAATGAGCCTGACTTGGGGGCCTGACTTGGGGCTTTTGTCCCGGCCACTGCTGAGACGGGGGCCGGCCCAGGCCCCAAACATTGATCGGACCGGAGGGGGTTGCCATGAGAGGCGTAGTTTTCCTCGGAGACCGCGAGTTGGAGATCAGAGAGCTGCCGTACCCGGCGCCCGGCCCCGGTGAGGCGGTCATCGCCATGAAGGCTTCTGGGTTGTGTGGCAGCGACCTGCGACCCTACCGCCTCAGCAAAGAGGAGAAGGGAGACCCGGCGCAACTCAAAGTGAACGGCCATGAGCCCTGTGGGGTGATCGCCGAGGTTGGCGAGGGCGTGACCACCCTCAAGGTGGGCGACCGGGTGATGATGCATCATTACACCGGATGCCGGACTTGCCGCATGTGCCGCATTGGCTATACTCAAATGTGCCTCAACGGCTCACAGACCTACGGAAGGGCCCAGAACGGCGGACATGAAGACTTCCTGGGGGCTCCCGCCTACACCTTTGTCCCCATGCCCGATGCCCTGAGCTTTGCGGAGGGCGCGGCCTGCGCCTGCGGCACCGGCACGGCGTTCTTTGCAATCAAGCGGTTGGGAATCTCGGGTACGGATACCATCGCCATATTCGGCCAGGGGCCCGTCGGCGCCAGCGCCACCATGATCGCCGTCGCCATGGGCGCCAGGGTCATTGCCGTAGACATGATCCCGGAGCGGTTAGAAATGGCGAAGAAGCTCGGCGCCGACGTGGTCATCGACGCCTCCAGGCAAGATTCCGTGGCAGCCATCAGAGAGCTGACCCACGGTGAAGGCGCGGATGCCACCCTCGACGCCACCGGCCTCCCGGCGGCGCGTATCAACGCCGTGGACAGCGCCATGCTGTGGGGAAGGGTTTGCTTCGTGGGAGAGGGCAACACCACCACTTTCGACGTCAGCCCCCAGATCATTCACAAGCAGCTCACCATACTCGGCTCCTGGACCTTCAGCCTCAGCGGGTTGGCGGAGGTCGCCAACTTCGTGGTGGAGCGGCGGCTCCCGCTGCTGGACCTGATAACCCACCGGTACACCCTCGACCAGGCGGCCGAGGCCTACCAGCTTTTCGACACCGGAAAGACCGGCAAGGCGGTCTTCTTGTGGGACTAGGCCTACCGGCGGGGGACCCGCCGGCGGCCCCGGCCCCCGGAGGTGGGAAGGGCCCCTTTCCACCTCCGTAGCAGCGAGCACTTGGGTCAAGCATGCTCGGGCCGGGTATCAGGAACCTAGAATCGCGGGAGTGATGCCCATGAGCCGGTAGAACCAGCCGCTGACGGCCATGAAGTTGCCGCTGATGAGCAGGACCGCGTAACCGGCGATCACCGTCGCGCTGGCCAGCCCCATCCACGGCATGATCTTCTCCATTTTGAACAGCAACGGGAGGGTTCTGGCCATCGCGGGGATGAAGCAGGCCGTCAACTGGAACAGGCAGGGCCGCCTTCGCCGGTAAACTAACGATTCAATCCGACGCTAGCTCTGGCTGGTGGACTCAGAAGCATACCCGTGGGAGACGGCCCAGGCAACAACCTGGGAGCGGTTCCTCAAATGCAGCTTGCTTATGATGTTCTTCATGTGGTAGCTGACCGTGTTCTCGGAGATGAAGAGGACGGCCGATATCTCTTTGTTGGTGGCCCCCAGCGTCAGCTGCTCTAGGACCTCCCGCTCCCGGGGAGTCAAGCCCGACTGCCCCGGGTCCAGGCTGGGCGGCTCATCCTTGAGCCGGGCGAACTCTTGAAGAAGCCTTCTTGCCAGGCCCGGAGACATAATCGGCTCGCCCCTCTTGACCCGTTCCAGCAGGTCGGCGAACTCGTCCTCCCGAAGGTTCTTCAGCAGGTAGCCGTCGGCTCCGCTTTTGATGGCTTCAAACAGGTCCTGATCGTCATCCGAGACCGTAAGCATGATCACTTTCACGCCTGGGGACTCGGATTTGATGGCTCGCGTGGCTTCAAGGCCGCCCAGAGTGGGCATGTTAATGTCCATGAAGATGAGGTCCGGCCGGAGTTCGCGGGTCCGGGCAATGGCCTCCTGCCCGTCTCCCGCTTGACCAACGACGTCAACGCCCCAGGCGGCGAGGAGACTGGTCAGGCCGGCTCGAAACAGCGCGTGGTCATCCACCAATAGGACCTTCATCATTTTGAAAGCCTAGTTGTTAGGCTGGGGCAGCGGAACGCGGATCTCCACCCTCGTCCCTTTGCCGATGGCTGTATCGATCTTTAGGGCGCCACCCACGGCTTCCGCACGTTCCCGCATCGTCTGGAGGCCGAACCGCGGCCACCCCGTCAATCGAGGCCGGGCCAGCTCGAACCCCTGCCCGTCGTCGGCTATGGTCACGCGGAGTTCGTTGTTGCCGTTGGGTTCAAACTTCACCCGTACCGTGGTGGCCTTCGAATGCTTTCTGACGTTGGTCAACGCCTCTTGCACCACCCTCATAAGCTGAATCTCGACCGAAGGGGGCAGCTTTGATTTCTCGGCTCCGGGGGGAACATTTATCTCAACGGGAATACCGGACATCTCCATATAGCGCTCGGTGTACTCACGCAGCGCCGGAAGCAGCCCCTCGTGCCGCATAGAGGCCAATCTCAACCCCAGAATCCCCTCTCGAACGTCCGCATACAGGTCCCGGGCCGTGTCCTCCATCTTGGTGAGTTCCTCGCGCGCTTCCTCGACCCGGCCGTCGGAAAGGAATTTTCTGACCGCGATGGTCTGGGTATTGATGTAGCCCAACAGTTGGGCCATCCCGTCATGCATCTCCCGGGCGATGCGCTCCCGCTCTTGCAAGACGGCCAGGTCCTGGACCTGCCGGTAGAGCCGGGCATTTTCGACGGCAACGGCCAGACGTTCTCCGATGCCTTCAAGCAGGTGTATCTCCCTGGGCCTTTTCAAGGCATCTGCCGAGAAGGCGGCTACCGTGAGAACACCCACCAGCTTTGCCTGATGGAGTAACGGAAGCGCACAGAACGTGTTGAATCCTTCGTTGACCACCCGTTGTCTCAAGAACCTGGGATCAGAGGCGAGGTCGTGTACCACAACGGGCTCCAGGTCTTTCGCCACGATCCCGGGTATCCCTTCGCCCAGTTCAAGCTCGGTCCGTTCAAGGAAGGCCTCCTGGCGCGGCCCCCGGTGGCAACCCATGGTCAACTTGTCTTCAGGGCCCATAAGCCAGATCTCGGCCTCCTCCGCCGATGTCACCTCGATGATCGTATCCAGAGACCTGTTGAGAAGCTCGTCCAGGTCGAGTGAAGAAGCTACCGCCTTACCGACTTCGAGAAGCGCCCCAAGCTCCCGATTCCGAAGCTGGGCTTCCTCATCCAAAGTGGCATTGCGGATGGCCATCCCCAACTGACCCCCGATGCCATGAAGGAACTCCTGGTCGTCAGGCGTGAATCTGCGCTCCTCCCGAGTGGCAACCACCAGAATTCCAGTGACCTCGCCCTCGAAGTTCAACGGAGCGCTGAGACCCGACCTGACCCCTTCCCGCTTGGCCAACTCCGCGACCCTGGGGTCGTCGAAGAGTCGTTCCATGACCACAATCTGGCCGGTCCTGACAACCTCAGCGGCGATGGGATCGTCCTGAAGCTTGGTATTCTGGATGCCAGCCACCAATTCGGGTGAAAACCCCCGGTGACAGACCGCGGAATGCACCTCTTCGTCAAGGTCCACGATGCAGACCAGCCCGGCGTCTGCCTTCATGGTTGAGAGGATGTCGTCCAAGCTGGCACCGAGCAATTCCACCAGGCCTGGTTTAGCTGCCGCGGCTTTGGCGATGCTGTTCAGCCCCTGGAGTTGGCGGTTCTGCTCCAATACCTTCCGCTGCAGCCTGCCAACCAGACCGAACATACTGTAGGAGAAGACGATCACGCCAACGACCATGGCCGAGTTGATGGCGATGAATCCAGGAACGGTGTGGAGAGGTCCGGATAAGGCGGTGTGCCTCAATACATCCAGGGATGAAAGAAACACCACCGGCAGCACGATGGCCAGCCACCTCAGCCGGTGCATGTTGAGGGGCCATCTTCCCTTGGCTTCGCTGTTCTCGACGGCCACAGGTCTTGGCGCTCCCGACGGTGGATAGGATCAATCTTTCAAACTAATGATACCAGACTATAGCGGCCGAGAGCTTGCAGGCCGGAGTCGTTTGGGCCTGCCAGAACAGGTAGGCGCAAATGCCAGGATTGGTAGCAATTGGCCCCCTTGAGCTTGCCCGCCCCCCGGCGTATCCTCTACAGGGGCCTCACGCCGGGCCGCTGACGGGCGAAGGGCTCGATAGCCGGCCGGTCCCGCCTACAACTTCCCGTGGATTTCTGGGGCTGTCATCTCGGGAGGATCGGTGGGGTTCCGGCCAACAGCCCTCAGTCACCCTCGGAGCAGCCCGGAGGCGCGAGGAGCTTGGCTCCCGCCCATCCGGCATGACAGGTGGATGGCGATACAGAGATGGCGGGCGGGCGGCCGGCGGCCAGGCACTTGGGGGCTCGACTGCCGCCGCCCGCCCGAACCGGGCTACTAACCGGACCTAACCGTCCAAACCTGATCAACCAGGAATAACTTACCAGATAAGGGGGAAATCATGAAGATCACGAATGTCCGGGCCATACCGCTATCCAGCCCGATCCCCAACGAGAACCAGCACCGGACGGACCTCGGCACCAGGGTCAAGAGCGACTCGGTATTGATACAGGTGGAGACAGACGAGGGGCTGACCGGGCTCGGCGCATCGCTGGGCAGCCCGCCGGTGGTCAAGGCGATAGTGGAGCACGAACTAGCGCCGGCGCTGGCGGGTGAAGACCCGATGTACTCGGAGCGCCTCTACGAGAAGATGTACAACGGCTCTCGCTGGAAGCCTGCCCTGGACCGGGGCCACGCGCAGCCCGGTGACGGCCGGCGCGGCATAACCATGGAGGCGATTTCCGGGGTGGACATCGCGATCTGGGACGTGAAGTCTCAAGTACTCGGGGTGCCTATCTACAAAGCCCTCGGCGCGGTGCGCGACAACGTCCGAGGCTACGCCTCCGGCGGGTGGGCCCCCGGCGACGAGGCGGAACAGGAGATGGGAGGGTACGCCGCCAAAGGGTTCGACGCCGTGAAGATGCGGGTGGTGGGGCGAGACGGGTTCTCGATTGAAAACACCATCAGGAGGGTTAAGGCCGCCCGCCGCGGCATCGGCCCCAACGTCGAACTGATGCTGGACGCCCATGGCTCTCTGGACGTTTCCACCGCCATCCGGCTGGCTAGGCAGCTCGAGGAGTTCGACATCTCCTGGTTTGAAGAGCCCGTCTCTCCCGATGACCATCGCGGGCTGGCCGAGGTGCGCCGGTCCACCACCATACCCATCGCCACGGGGGAGCGAGAGTTCACCAGGTTTGATTTCGAAGACCTTTTCCTGCACCGGTCCCTGGACATCGCTCAACCGGACATCGCCCGGGCGGGCGGTTTCACCGAGATACGGCGGATCGCGGCGATGGCATCGGCCAAAGGAATCAGGCTGGCGCCTCACGCCTGGGGCTCCGGCGTCCTCTTCGCGGCCAGCATCCACGTGGCCATGTCCTCGGTGAACTGCCACATACTGGAGGTCAGCCAGGGTCACATGCCGATGATGCACGACCTGTTCGAGGAGCCGTATGACATTCGGGACGGCGCGGTGTACGCGCCACAACGGCCGGGCCTCGGCTTCACTCTGCGTAAGGATGCCCTGGAGGAGTTCCGATACCTGGAGGGACCGGAGTACGTATTCTAGGCGCCTGGTCAACCTATTGCGATAATCGTCGTTCCGAGTGGAGTGAGGATCTTATTGTTACGCTGGGTCGCTTCGTCGTTCCGCTCCTAAAAATAACAACCCGCCAAGACCAGGTCTTCTGAGTAGCGTGTGCCGGGGCGCTAGGGTTAGTCCAAAACCCACGTCATGGAGAAGCCCGGAGAGGCCTCGCGTCCGCGGCGGGCGGACGTGAGGCCTCTCTAAATAGCATACCAGCGAGGGGGGCAGTGCCGTTTCGCGGACGTTTTGACGCCGGCTTGGGACTCCCATCGTGGCCTTCCGTCTCCGCCGGGGGACAGGAATTGGTCCCCTCAAACAGGGCGGACTGCTTTGCTCCTGGCTGCCCCTGCCTCAGGGAGTGCCCGCTCTCCACTCTTCGATGACCTGTTTGAATCCCTTTTCGGCCATCAAGCGGCCCCACTCTTTCCGGGTGTCGGTCCCGTGCCCCGCAATGCTCAATTCACCGCTCATCAGTACAGTTTGTCTGAATCCCATAGTATCCATCGCCATATTGACGTTGCGTTTCTTGATCATCAGCATCTCCAGAGGGATTCTGGCGATGTGCGCCGCCATCTTTTCCACGGCCGCATCCAGCTCATCAGCAGGCACCGCCCTGGTTGCCCAGCCGATCCGAACTGCCTCGGTGCCGTCCATCAGCCCACCCAGGAACATGAACTCCTTTGCCTTCCTTACCCCGACCAGGGAGAGCCACACCGGTGAGTAGATGCCTTGCCCAATGGGCGATGGCACCTGAGAAGGGCCAATTTGGGCATCTTCAGCCACCACCACCAGGTCGCACAGGCCGGCGAGCATGCTGCCGGCGGCGAAACAAGCTCCATGAACCTGGGCGATTACCGGCTTCGGCATATCCCACACGCTGAGATAAAGCCGGACGCGCATCGTCATGTCCACCCGGTGTTCCTCGGTGTGGTCGCCCAACTCGCGGCCTCCGGACTCCCATTCGGGCCGGCCGTAGTCGTGGCCGGCGCAGAAGCCGCGGCCGGCCCCTTTGAGGATCACCACCCTCACCTCGTCGTCGTCCTCCGCCTCCCTCAGTGCCTTTCTCAAGTTGTAGAGCAGGTCCTTGTTCAGCGCGTTCAATTTCTGCGGGCGGTTCAAGGTTATCTTGGCGACATGCCCTTCTTTTTCGTAGATCAGGTTATCGAATCGCATTCTTCCCTCCTTGCTTGCCGAACCCGGTCACAGGACAATACCCCCACCCCGGCGGCAAGACCTCTCGCGGCCCGGGAGGGGCCACCGCCGGGCCGTTTCCTTTCCACGGTTGGAGGATGGTAGAGGCGCAGGTTCGTGAGGGCCGTTCCCGGTTGTGCCTGCCGGGATTTCCGCCGGCAAGCCGGTTTCAGGCAATGTAAACCGGCAACCCGCAAAGGGCAGGCCGGCCCAAGCTGGAGCGGAAACTGGGAACAATCAGGTCGCCGAACGCAGGCCCGTTCGAGACTCCTTCGGGAGACCTCCTCCGGACTCGCTCTCAGACCGGCAACGCGTTGAAGCGAGGCTCAGACTATCCCGTCAGCCCGGAGCTTCTCCACTGCGGCTCCGTCGTATCCCATAATCTCCGCCAGCAACTCCTCGTTGTGCTCCCCCAGGAGAGGTGGAGCGGTTATCTCCTGCGGCGAGTCGGAGAGTTTTATCGGCGAGCCCACGGTCAGGAAGCGGCGAGAGGGGTGGTCAACCTCGACGAGCATCCCCCGCTCTCTCAGGTGGGTGTCCTCGATCAAGTCTCCGGTATCGAGGACGGCGCCACAGGGGACCCCGGCCGCGCCCAGGATTTCCATCACATCATGTTTGCTGAGCTGAGAGGTCCACTCCTCAATAGCCGAGTCCACGGCCCCGGCGTTCTCCACCCGGGCCTCGGGGGTGGCGAAGCGGGGGTCTTCAATCATGTCTTCCCGGCCCATGGCCCGAAGCAGGGCAAGCCACATCTGTCGCTGGGCGGTGATGTAGACGTAGTCATTGAGCCCGCCCGGGTAGCACTTGTAGCAGTTGCTGGGCACGTTGGAACCCAGGTGGTTTCCGGCCCGTTCCACCGTCACGCCAAAGCGCTGGTGGTCCCGAATCCGAACCCGCATAAGGTTGAACACGGCATCTTGCATCGAGACCTCTACTTGCTGGCCTTTGCCGGTCTGGTGGCGCTGCTCCAGCGCCGCCAAGACCCCCACGACGGCGTGCATGCCAGTACCGGAATCGCCGATGGCCGCGCCGTTGACGAAGGGTGGCGTCTCCGGAGTGCCGGTGGTGCTCATGGCGCCCCCGGTGGCCTGGGCGACGGGCTCATAGCTCTTGAAGGAACTGTAGGGTCCGAAGGTGCCGAATCCCTTGATAGAGGTGTAGATAAGCCTCGGGTTTAGCTGCTGCAGGGCTTCAAAACCGAAGCCCAGACGGTCCAGGGCGCCGGGGCCGAAATTCTCCACCAGCACGTCGGAAGTCTTCAGCAGGGCGGTGAAGATCTCCTTGCCCTGGGCCGTCTTGAGGTTGACGGTCAGGCTCCGCTTGTTGGCATTCAGCATCAGAAAGAAGAGACTGTCACTATCGGGCATGTCCCGCATATTGGACCGGGCCACGTCTCCCTGGCCGGGCTCTTCAAGCTTGATCACGTCGGCGCCGAACCACGCCAGTATTTGAGCACACGATGGCCCTGCCTGATTATGGGTCATGTCAATAACTCGGATACCATCCAGCGCCTTAACCATAGCCAAGCCCCCTGTTCAAATTTGCTCCGGTGCAGGTCTACATGCTGGTTCGCTCAGGCGCCCGGCCTGAGCGAACATCTTGGAAAAGGGTCTTCCTGTGCTGCCTACCCATGTGGGCTACCGGTTCTTGAACACGGGCAGGCGCTTCTCGGAGAAGGCCTTCGGACCCTCGACACTGTCCTCCATGCCCACCAGATTCCTCTCCAAGGCCTGGCCAAAAGCCCGGGCCTCCATCGGACCCATGTAGTACGACCGGTGGAGGATCTGCTTGAGGTTGGCCATCGAACGAGGGGCCAGGTTGATTGCCCGCTTGGCCCAGTCCATCGCCTCCTCCATCAGCTTCTCCTTGGGGACCACCTTGTTCACGAAGCCAATCTCATAGGCACGCTGTGCCGAGATTCGCTTGTCGCCCCACATCGCCAACTCCAGAGCATGGCCCATCCCAATGAGCCGGGGAAGGATATGAACCCAGGAGGCCCCCAAGTTCCAGCGCACCTCCGGGATGCCGAACTCGGCGTGCTCCGCGGCGATACGAATGTCGCACTGGAGGGCGAGGTTGAAGCCGCCGGCCAGGGAGAATCCATTGATCGCGGCGATAACGGGCTTCCACACTTCGAGGGTCTCGTTGACGGGGGTGACCGTTCGGAAGGTAGGAGGCCTCTCGCCCCTGGCGTCGTACTCGGCCCGTTCCCTCAAGTCCATTCCCGCACAGAAGGACCGGTCGCCCGAACCGGTGAGGATGGCTACCCGGGCACTGTGATCTCTGCCGAACTCCTCCCAGTACTCGTACAACGCGTGCCGCAAGGCCCCGCTGATGGCGTTCATCCGCTCGGGCCGGTTCAAAGTGATGACCCAGATGCGGCCGTCTTCATGCTTCTCCAACAATACCGGTTGATCAGCCATACCAACCTCCTAAAACGCTCCACTCGACGCTACCTGAGATCGACTCGCCGGCGCGTGATGCGCTCAGGACGCGCTCAGATCGAAGGCCCCTCGGCGATGGGTCCAACGGTAGCTCCCAATCCCGCCACTGTCAACTTCTATCCGTCACCCTCGGGCAGGCTCAGGCCGGGGGTGGGGCCTGCGAATAACCGGCGGACCCGATCACTCGCTGATCGTCGAGCGATAGGCGTCACCTTCCGTGGCATCTTTTATACTTTTTGCCACTCCCGCAGGGACATTTCTCGTTCCGGCCGATCTTCGGGCCGTAGTCTCGAAGTATTGCCCGCTTCTCTTCGCAATCAGCGCAGGTGCATGCGGGCGGATGTTCCGAGTACCAGTTGGGTCTTCCCATTCCTCACCATCGGCGGGCTCCTCTTGGCAAGCATTTGCCTTTGACCTGCCCTCCGCCTTTGTACCACTTGCAACGTTGGTCCCGCAAGGGCTTGGTCCCGGCCCCACTGGCGACGCCCGCGCCGGTATTTGGCCGCAGCCTTCCCCAAGCGTGGTATTATTACCCGGAAAGTTGGGAGCCTCCTTCGGCCAGGGCCTGATGGGGCCGGAGTTCCCACTTGGGAGGAATAATGGCGACTGGAAGCACCAACGGCAGCAAAGGCCCCTTGGACGGCATCAAGGTGGTGGACCTGACGCGCTTCCAGGCGGGGCCGATCTGTACCATGTTACTGGGGGACATGGGGGCGGAAGTGATCAAGGTGGAAGAGCCCGGCGGCGGCGACCACGGCCGGGACTACGAGCCCGCCATAGACGGCCTCTCTTGTTTTTTCGCCGCCTACAACCGCAATAAGAAAAGCGTCACCCTGAACCTCAAGTCCGAGAAAGGTAAGGAGCTTATGGCCGGGCTGGTCCGGTGGGGAGACGTGGTGGTGGAGAACTTCCGCCCCGGCGTCATGGCCCGCCTGGGCTTCTCCTACGATGAGATGCGCCAGATCAACCCCAGCATCATCGTGGTGGCCACTTCGGGCTTCGGGCAGAAGGGCCCTTACTCGGCGCGCGCGTCCTTTGACATGGTAGCCCAGGCCATGAGCGGGGTGATGAGCATTACCGGACAGGAGGGCGGCCTTCCGACCCGGGCGGGCCCCGCCATCGCCGACTCCACGGGCGGCTTCTTCGGCGCCCTGGGCACGGTACTCGCCCTGTTCCACAAGGAGAGGACCGGCGAGGGGCAGTACGTGGACGTCTCGCTCCTGGACGGCCAACTCCTGATGATGGCCTACCCTCTCATGCGGGCGTTCATGGGCGAGGAAATGAAGCCGGGAGTCGCCCAAGTAGCACCGGCGGACTCTTACCCAACGGCCGACGGTAGATTCGTCTTCATCTTTGGCCACGATAACTCCCACTTCCCCATATTGTGCCGGCTCGCCGGCAGGCCGGAGATGGCCGATGACCCCCGCTACAGCAGCCGGGTGAAGCGGTTTGAGCATCGGCATGAGCTGAACGATATGGTGATCCAGTGGACCAGCAGCCTGACCGCCGACGCCCTAGAGGCGCTCCTCCTCGAGGCCGGACTTCCCTTTGGCAAGGTCAACGAATTGACGGAGGTGCTGGCAGACCCCCACATCCTAACTCAGGAGTCACTGGTGAGTGTGGACCACTACGGAAAGGGGACCCTCCCCTTGGTGAATGTGACACCCCGGCTTTCCAAGTCTCCGGGGTCCATCCGCACCCCGTGCCCCTTGCTGGGCCAGCACAACGAAGAGGTCTACTGCGGCCTGCTGGACCTTCCGAAAGAGGATTTGAAAACCCTCGAGGAGGAAGGCGTCATTTAGCCGGCTGGAACAATGGCCCAAATCGGCCGAGGAGGGAAGATGGAGAACGGAATAACCAACGAGAATAAAGGCCCCCTGGTGGGCGTCAAGGTGGTCGACCTGACCCACTACCAAGCGGGGCCTATCTGCACCATGATGCTGGGCGACATGGGCGCGGAGATAATCAAGGTGGAGGAACCCCGCGCCGGCGACCACGGCCGGGACAACGACCCCAGCATCGACGGCCTCTCCGCCTTTTTCGCCTCCTACAACCGCAACAAGAAGAGCGCCACCCTGAACCTCAAATCGGAGAAGGGCAAGGAGCTGATGAGAAAGCTGGTCCAGTGGGCGGACGTGCTGGTGGAGAACTTTCGCCCCGGCGTCATGGCCCGCCTGGGCTTCGCTTACGAAGACGTGTCCAAGTTGAACTCCGGTATCATCATGGTTTCCAGCTCGGCCTTCGGACAGACGGGCCCCTACGCCCAGCGCGCGGGCTTCGACACGGTGGCCCAGGCCATGAGCGGCCTCATGAGCGTCACGGGCTTCGATGACCGCCCGCCGGCCAGGGTCGGGCCCGCCGTCGCCGACTCCACGGCCGGCTTCTTCGGCATGATAGGCACCATCCTAGCCCTCTACCACAAGCAGAGGACCGGTGAGGGACAGTTCGTGGACATTTCCCTTCTGGAGGGCCAGGTGGCGCTGATGGGCTATACCATCATGCGCGACTTCATGGGCGTCAAAGTGGGGCGAACCGGCAATCAGAGCACCGGCGCCTCGCCAGCGGCCGCCTACCCAACCTCGGACGGCAAATACGTCTACATCTTCGCCCAGGACTCTAGCCACTTCCCCCGCCTATGCGGGCTCATGGGCAAGCCGGAGCTGGCGGATGACCCACGCTTCCGCGACCGGCCCGGGCGCACGAAAAACCGGGAGGAGATCAACGATCTCGTGGGCCAGTGGGCCTGCACCTTGACCGCCGATGCTCTGGAGGCCATCTTGAACGAGGCGGGACTTGCCTACGGCAGGGTCAACGAAGTGGAGGACGTGATGAAAGACCCGCAAGTTCAGGCCCGGGAGATGCTGGTGGAGGTGGAACACCACGGCAAGGGCACGCTCCCCTTGGTGGCGGTGCTTCCCAAGCTGTCCAAGACGCCTGGGTCGATCCGGATGCCCAGTCCTCTGTTGGGCGAGCACAACGAGGAAATCTATTGCGGCATCTGCGACGTTTCAAAAGAAGAACTCGCGACGCTGAAGGCGGAAGGGGTCATTTAACCGCGTTGAAGAGCAAGCCGGGCCTTCGGGGCGTATCTACCGTCTCCCCAAGGACCCGTCTTCAGACTTACCCTGCTGAACCACGGTAGGCTGCTAGACTCGACCGAAAGCGGGTTTGGCGGGCAAGATCCCCCTGAATCCCCCTTGGTAAAGGGGGGCTGAGGGGGATTTTCTCCTGGTCGAGCTGAGCGGCCTGTTCAACAAATGGTCACCGGCGCCGCCGCCCATGCCGTCCGGCGTCAGTCGCTCCGGAGGCGTGGTATTATACCCAACAGATGGAATCCCCCAGCGGAGGGGCCGGCCCGTCCGGGGGGTTACGCCAAGGAGGAAGAATGGTGAACGGCAACGGCATGAGCGCCGAGAACGAAGGACCTCTGGTTGGGATCAAAGTAGTGGACTTGACCCGGTTCCAGGCGGGGCCCACCTGCACCATGATACTGGGCGACATGGGAGCCGAGGTGATCAAGGTCGAGGAGCCCGGCAGCGGCGACCACGGCCGCCAAAACTCACCCAACATCGACGGTCTTTCGGTCTATTTCGCCGCCTTCAACCGCAACAAGAGGAGCGTCACCCTCAACCTCAAGACGGAAAAGGGGAAGGAGCTGCTGCGCGGCTTGGTCGAGCGAGCGGACGTGCTGGTGGAGAACTATCGCCCCGGCGTCATGGCCCGGTTCGGCTTCTCCTACGGAGAAGTGTCCAAGATGAGCCCCGGCATTGTCATGGTATCCAGCTCGGGCTTCGGGCAGACCGGACCCTACGCCAAGCGCGCGGCCTTCGATACGGTGGCCCAGGCCATGAGCGGCATGATGAGCGTGACGGGATTCGATGACCGCCCCGGAGTCAGGGTCGGGCCCGCCATCGCCGACTCCACGGCCGGCTTCTTCGGAGCCATGGGTGCGATTCTGGCCCTCTACCATAAGAAGTGCACCGGCGAGGGACAGCTGGTGGACGTATCCCTCCTCGAAGGCCAGTTGGTGCTGATGGCCTACACCCTCATGCGACAGTCCGTGGGCTCGACAATGAAGCGGGGGGGCTCCAACGGCGCCGGCGCCGGACCGTCGGCCGCCTTTCCGACATCCGATGGCAAGTTTGTTTACGTCTTCGCCCAGGACGCCAACCACTTCCCGCGCATATGCGCGCTCATGGGCACGCCGGAACTGGCCGAGAACCCGCGCTACGCCTCACGAGCCGGGCGCACGGAACACCGGGACGAGCTGAACGAGATCGTGTCCAAGTGGACCAAAACCCTGACCGCCGACGCCCTGGAGGCCATCTTGGGAGAGGCGGAGCTGGCCTACGGCCGGGTCAACGAGTTGGCCGACGTCTTGGAAGACCCGCAAATCCAAGCCCGGGAAATGCTGGTGGAGGTGGACCACCACGGCAAGGGCGATCTCCCGCTCGTGGGAGTGTTCCCCAAACTGTCCAAGTCGCCGGGTTCTATTCGGATGCCATGCCCTCTGTTGGGCCAGCACAACGAGGAAATCTACTGCGGCATCCTGGACGTTTCCAAGGAAGAGTTCGCCAAGCTGCAGGAAGAAGGGGTCATCTAGCCGTTCAGTAATCGTCTCTGCCTCCCGATTGTCGAGATAATTTCTTGGAGGGCCCTAGGCCGTTCAGGGGGCAGGTGCCCCAATTCCAACATCCGGGACCAGTTGGAATGCCACTGGCTCAGGCTGCCACCGTGGCGGTCCCGGTCAACCAGCGTGCGCCCCGGCACGGAAGCGCTTCCGGCCCTTGGGGGTTCCGTAGTTCTTGATCCCGCAACAATGCCTGGCTAGGCGAGCGGGAGGTTACGGGGCGACGGGTTGCGCTCCCGGTTTTCCCAAGGTACACTGTCGAACCGTGGGGCTTGTTTCCACTGCGTCCGGGCCACTGGTCCGGGCCGTGTCCAAGACGCGCCCCGACGCGAAAGCCAAGGGTTGTTTGACACCGGTACCATCTGGCACTTACCGCCGGGAACAGCGGGGATAAACTGAGCCGGGGATGAGCCTGTAAACTGCTGATTGCCGCCACTTTCACCGGGACTTCTCTTCCCAGATTAAAGGGAGTCCACGGGGGCGAAGCGGGCCCCGCGCTGTGACGCCGGTTCCGCGGCGGCCAACCGGATGGCGACAACCCGGCGATGATCTCGGAGCTTCATCTGTTTTAAGGAGGAAGTATGGCTGAAACCAATGGATCCATTATTACCGCCAGGGCGCTGAAGAATGAGGGAGTGGATACCATCTTCTTCCTCACCGGTGGCCCCATCACGCCCATCATCGTGGCTGCCGACAAGCTGGGCATCAGATGTGTCGACTGCCGGCATGAACAGGCCGCGGGTTTTGAGGCCCACGCCTACGCCCGGGTGACCGGCAAGCCGGGCATCTTCGTTACCGCCTCGGGACCGGGGACGACCAACGCGGTGACCAGCATGGCCAACGCCCTGACAGACTGCGCACCAGTAATATTGCTGGGAGGGGCCAGCGCCGCGGTCCTCTTCGGCAAGGGCGGCTTCCAGGAGATCGATCAGGTGGCGATCTTCAAGCCGGTCACCAAATGGGCGGAGCGGGCCATTGACGCCAAGCGTATTCCCGAAATCGTGAGCACTGCCTTCCGGGCGGTGACCACCGGGAGACCGGGACCCGCGTACATCGACTTGCCTTCGGACATCCTTTCCGACCCGGTGGATGAGGACTTAGTCTCCTACCCCACGGGGACCAGGACCGCTGCCCGGCCCGGCGGGGACCCCGCCCAGATCAAGGAAGCGGCCGAGCTTCTGGCCAAGGCTAAAAAGCCGATAATCATTGCGGGCACGGGTACCTTCTGGTCCCAATCGGGGCCGGAGTTCCAGGAGTTCGTGGAGAAGACCAACATCCCGTTCTTCACCATGCCTCAGACCCGAGGGATCGTCCCCGACGACCATGATATGAGTTTCCTCGCCGCCCGCTCCAAGGCCTTCAGGGAGGCCGACGTCATCCTGGTCATGGGCACCCGGTTCAACTACATGCTGGCCTTCGCCCAGGCCCCCAGGCTCAACGGCGACGCCAAGATAATCCAGGTGGACATCGACGCATCGGAGATAGGTCACAACCGGGCGGTGGACGTCGGCATCGTCGGCGATTGCAAGGTAGTTTTCCAGCAGCTCACCGATGCGCTGGGAGACCGGCGCAAGGGCGCCAGCGGCGAGTGGATCGATACGCTTCGCGCCCAAGACGCCGCCACCAAGGAGAAGCAAGAGGTCCAGATGGAGAGCGACGCGGTCCCCATCCATCCCCTCAGGCTCTGCAAAGAGGTCAGGGACTTCCTGGACCGGGACGCCATCCTGGTGGTGGACGGGCAGGAGATCCTGAACTTCGGCCGTCAGTCGATCCCCAGCTTCAACCCCGGCAGCCGGTTGAACTCCGGTCCCTTCGGCAACATCGGCACCGGCTTGCCCTTCGGGATCGGGGCCAAGGTTGCCAAGCCCGAGAAGCAGGTGCTGGTGCTCACGGGCGACGGGTCCTTTGGCTTCAACTCCATGGAGCTGGACTCGATGTCCCGCAATAAGATCAACGTCATCACCGTCATCAGCAACAACGCTGGGTGGGCCGCCGGGGCGCCCGCAAAGAAGGATGAGCCCGGCCGATACCTGGGCTTCAGCAACTATGAGGGGATGGCGGAGGCCTACGGCTGCTACGCCGAACGAGTGGAAAAGCCGGAAGACATCCGGCCCGCCCTGGAGCGCGCCGCCGCCGCCGGTAGGCCCGCCCTCATCAACGTGGTGGTGGAGTCCGAGGTGAAGGTGATCACCCAGGAGTTCTCCTCCCACAAGACTGACTCCATCGGCCAAAAGCGCACCTACGAGGGCTAAGACACCTCGAGGCAAGGCGCGAGAGAATCCGGCCTAACAGAAGAGGCATCGGGGAATACCCCGATGCCTCTTCTATTTTCCAGTGCGGCCAAGGCCTGCTGATGGCCATTTCCTTGACCGGCCTCCGGCCCAACGCCCCCCGGAGGCCCGGCTCCAAAGTAATATAGTGTAGGTCACCCCGTGTCAAGCGAGGTGGAGACGGGGCCGGGTCCAAGTTTTCTTTCCAAGTTCCCCTGGAAAAATCCCACACCAGATCCCTTGTCCCTTCGCTCCTCGGAAAGACAGTGCGGCCGCTCTTCGAAACGACGGTTTTGAAGCCAAGCCCCGCTGGAGGTGTGGGGCCGAGCCGGAAATGGGCTATACGGCGATGGAGGCGAAACCGACGGTCACCTTCGCGGCCCGCTGGTTCTCTCCCCAAACTTCCATTTCCAACAGGGTCTTGCCATCCTCTTGTGGGGTCTTCTCGATGACCTTTCCCTTGGCGGTAATGACATCCCCGGGGATGGTGATCCCGACATAGTACACCATGATCTTGCCGCCGGAGAACCAGTCCATGCCAAAGGTGTTGATGAGCATCTCCTCCACGCAAGCGGACATCTGGAGGCCCTGAACGATGGGTGCCGGCCGCCCCACTTTCTCCGCCATTTCGGGGCTGGTGTGCTGGTTCACCGGGTTTCGGCCCATCTTGGCCCAGTCCGGCCAGCCGGAAAAGAGGCGCATGTGCCCGAGGCTCATGGTAAAGGACAGGCTCGGGAGATCATCGCCTACATTAAGGTCTGCCACGTTCACTACTCCGGTAGTCATTGCACTCCTCCTTAGATTGTAAGATTATCCCTCATTCCCGAAGGTTATTTAGCGGTACTGAACCTTTTGCCCCGCGGGCAGAGCACAATTGGTGTAGGTACCAATCAATATCTCCTCGTCGCCCTCGTCGGTAATCCTGACTTCCCACACCAGATACCACTTGCCCCGCTTTTCGTATTTCTCGACAACCTTCCCCTCGGCGCGAATCTTCGTGCCCACCGTTACGGGCTTCTTGTGTTCCACTTCACACCGGGAGTGAACGCTGCCGCCGGGGGCAATGATGCGAACACCCCTGAGGCCCAGACCCAGGTTCTCCAACACCGCCGGTGGCACGATGGGCTCTCCCAAAGGTGAACTGTACCGATACCAGTTGTCGTTGGGGCTGTCCAGGGCATGTGCGTACCACTGGACCAGCGCGGGAGTGAGTTCAATCTCGACGGACTGGGTCGCGACACCTACCTGAACATCTTCGAACGCAAGCTCTTGAACCGTGACCATAACCTACCTCCTCCTGTTGATATTCTCTTGTTGGCCTGATGAGTCACCGCAGCGGCCATTACCGAATAGCCCTCTTTCTAGAATGGGGCACCGCTCCGCCGACCCCATTTCACGCCCCCGCTACCGCGTCGCCCGCTCGGGCACAGGCGGCCGCCCCCTGGCCGGCGCGCCGCCCCGAGGCGAGAGCTGTCGCGAGCCCGCCGAGGTAGCCCGCGTTGCTGACGTTGCCCACGTCGCAGCCCGCGGCGTACAGGTGGGGGATGGGACTGATCCTCACCTCCGAGTTCTCCGCGATCGCTAGGGGAAGGGTGGAGATGCTAGACGACCGCCGGAGGACCCGCAGTTCCGTGTCGACTTCCAGCCCGCCGGTGGTAAACGTGACGCCGGGCCGGACCATTACCGCGCTGAAAGGTGGCTTCGCTATCGGGAAGCGGTTACCCCGCCGTGGAGGATCGAGCCGGTCCTGCAGACCTCCGACCTGCGATTGCCCGGCCCATGATCGCCCGGCGAGTGACTTATTGTACTCCCGCAGGGTGAGAAGCGCATTGCCGCCGGCAACCCCCCACCCTTCCAGGCCCTCGCACAGTTCCTCCAGTGATTTGTGTTCCATCACCGGGCCGCCGGCGCGACGCACCCGTTCGAGGGAGACGCGGGCTCGCTGGCCGTATTGCAGGGGGGCGTCGGCGATTTCCGCATCCACGACGTAGACGGCCGTCGCGTCCCGTTGCAGAGCTATCGCATGGTTGAGGCGCTCCTCGCCCGTCCCCGCCGATTCGTCGGTGAACCGGCGTCCGTCGAGGTTGATGGCCACGGCCGCGGGACCGTAGCGCTGGGTCATTTCCATGAACTCTTTGGGCCCGAAACTGGCCGGAGGGGCCGGGAGTGAGTGGCCGTAGAAGGTCGACATTGACGAGGTGGCGGCGGCGCCAATTCCGGTGGCGGCGAGAAAGCCGTCCCCCGTGCTCCACGGGTTGGAGCGCAGGTAGACTTTATCGACGTGGGGCGTCACGTACCGCGCCAGCAATTCAGGATTGCCTTGAAAGCCGCCGGTCGCCAGGACGACGGCCCCGGCCTCGATGTCAACGATGCCGCTCCTCGAGAATACCCGCACGCCACGGACCTCGCCGTCTTCGTGCAGCAGGCTATCCATGGGCGATTCCAGCTCAACTTCTCCGCCCAGCGCCTGCACGCGAGACTCGAGCACCGCGTTGAGGTCGTGGGCATTGGCGGCGCGGCCCCGGCCGTGGCCCATGAAATCCCGCTCCGCCTCCAATTTGACGCCGTGGCCTTCCAGCCAGGATATTCCCTCCCACAGATCATCCAACACCATGTCCTGAAGGTCGATGTTGCCGTCGGGCATCATCTCTCGCAGCAGGGCTTTGCTGGTGAAAGTCCAGATGAGCCCGCCGGAAAGCTTCATGGAGCCCCCCGACCGGGAGCCTTTCTCCAGGGTGATAACGTTGGCGTGGTTCTCCAGCGCCGCTAACGAGGCGCACAAACCGGCCATTCCGCCACCTACGACGACCACATCAGTCTGCCGGCGGATCACCATGCGCTCCGAGCCTCCTCGCCCATCCTCTGGGGCAGGGTCCGGCCCTTGGATACAGATACGGCCTCGGCCTGCCCTCCGGCCTTCCGCGCTCGCGCACAGGCAGCCGCTCCCAGTCCGGCCCGCCGCCCGGTGGTGAGGGCGGTCCCGAGCCCGCCCATGTAGCCGGCGTTGCTGATGTTGCCCACGTCGCAACCCGCTGCATAAAGGTTGGGGATGGGATTGAACCTCACTTCCGAGTGCTCCGCGATCGCCAGGGGAAGGGTGGAGCTGCTCGACGACCGCCGGAGGACCCGCAACTCCGTGTCAACTTCCAGCCCGCCGTGGGTGAACGTGACGCCCGGCCGGACCAGTACCGCGGTAAAGGGCGGCTTCATGATCGGGTAGTGGTTCCCTCGCCGTGGGGGATCGAGTTGGTCCGGATGCCCGTCGGCAAGCGCTTGATTGAACTCCCGCAGGGTGAGGAGCGCGCCGGCGCCGGCGACTCCCCAAACCTCCAGGGCCTCGCACAGTTCCTCCAGCGTCTGCCGTTCGATCACCGGGCCGCCGCGTTTACGCAGCCGTTCGGTGAAGGTCCGGGGCAGGCCTTGCCGCAGGGGAATCTCCGCGATCTCCGCGTCCGTGATGTAGACGGCCGTGGCGTCCCGCTGCAAAGCCATTGCTTGGGCGAGGTGCTCCTCGCCCGTACCTCCCGATTCGTCGGCGAACCGGAGGCCATCGAGGTTGATGGCCACGGACACATGCCCCTGGCGCTGGGTCATGTCTCTCAATTCCTTTGGGCCGAATCCGGTCGGAGGGGCGGGAAGGGCGTGGCCGTAGAAAGCCGACATTGCCGGGGTGACGGCGGCGCCGATGCCCGTGGCGGCTAGAAAGCCGTCGCCCGTGCTCCACGGGTTAGCGCGCAGGTAGACCTTGCCCGCGTGGGGCGTTACGTACCGCGCCAGCAGTTCGGGGTTTCCCTGGAAGCCGCCGCTGGCCAGGACGACAGCCCCGGCCTCGATGTCGACGGCGCCCCCTGGCGACGACACTCGCACCCCACGGACCACGCCATCCTCGTACAGCAAGGTCTCCATAGATGTTTCCAGCTCAAGTTCTCCGCCAAGGGCTTGCAGCCGGGACTCGAACAGCCAGGCAAGATCGGGGGGGCTGGCGGCGCGGCCCCGGCCGTAGCTCTTGAAACCCCGCTCCGCGTCCAGGATGGCGCCGTGGCCCTCTAGCCAGGAGATCCCCTCCCACAGGTCATCCAGTACCATGTCCTGAAGGGCGATGTTGCCGCCGGGTATCTTCTCACGCACGAGAGCCCGGCTGAGGAAAGTCCAGATGAGCCCGCCGGAAAGCCTCATGGACCCCCCGGACCGGGTGCCTTTCTCCACGGTGATGACCTGAGCGTGGTCCTCCAATGCCGCCAGCGAGGCGCACATCCCGGACATTCCGCCACCTACGACGACCACATCGGTCTGTCTGCGCATCACCAAATGCTTCGGACCTCCGCGCCCATCCCCGGGGGGCATGACCCGGCAAGTGATGCCTATCCGGCCTCGGCCCGCCCACCAGTCTTATTGCGCTCCATGGTTCAACAGCGGCCGTCCTCTTTCCCGGCCATTGGTCGCAGTTTGAGGTACTTATCACCGCCTTTCGCAGCCTACGCTCCCCGGTAGTTCGTGTCAAGGACGCCTGGCCGCGTTGCACCGGTGAGCGTGACGCCCCTCGACGGATCGGAGAATATATCAACCGCGACGAGGCGATATTGCTTCATTACTTGAACGCGGATCGAACGCCACACGGCAGCGATGGGCAATAGCGTTGAACTTGACCGAGCGATGGTGACGGCGAGCCGGGCCGCCGCCATCGGCCGAAGTGGTGACAGAGTGCCGCAAGGGTGCGGCGTTGGGGGAGCGACCCCGACCGGGTGGGCTACGCTCACCCGGTAATCGCGGGCATGTCCTCCAGCAGCCGGCCTCGCCCCGAGATCGGCTGGTCGACGCCCACCGTTTGCAGGCACCGCCAGATAGTAGCCTGGCTCGACGTGACCACCGGTTTGCCAAGGCGCTGTTCCAGCTCCTGGGCCACCTCCAGGGTCCGCCACGCGGTGCACGGCAGGAACATAGCATCGGCCTCGGGCCGGGCGGCGGTCGCCGCAAACTTGGCAATCTCCCTGGGGTCGTGCTCGTTGATTTCTTGGGTACCAGCCATGCAAATGCTTGGGTCGCTGTCCACGTTGAGGACCTGGAAGCCCAGACCTTCGAAATAGACCCGAAGTTTTTCGTTGGCGAAGTCGGGATAGGGAGTCGCGATCGAGATACGATGGGCGCCCAGGGTGCGCAGCGCGAAGACCACCGAGGGGCTGGTGAGCACGACGGGAGTACCCACTGCCGCGCCCAAGTTTCGCTCCATCTCCAGTGGCCACTCCGGTCCCCGGTAGAAGGTGTTGAACGTGGCCGCCACGGCGATCACGTCGACATTCGCCTGCGCCAGGTACCTTGCACCCGCCTCAATATCCGAGTTCATCCGGTCGATTGCCTCGTCGGTGAGGGCCTGGTTTTGAAGCCAAAGCCGGTGCGAGTGGACGGTCACGTCATCCGGGACGGCCCGGTTGAAATCGGGTTCCGCCACACTGTTGGTGGCGGGTACCAGTATCCCCAAGCGTTTTCGAGCGCCCATAGGCTCTCCTCCCAATGGAAGACTTGCCAGGTGCGGAGACCGGCGGGGCGCCAAAACCAACGCCTCCTGTTCCAGCCGACGGGATGGCTGTTAATTCTAACCCCGGACCCACCGAGATTCAACCGGCCGCCGGTTCACCCAGGCCGGACGAATACCGGCTCCTGGGCCGCCGTGAGGCGAAAAATGGCGTTGCTCTCGTGAATTTCCTCTACGCGTCTGGTACAATCAGATTAGGCTGGCAGGTGGGGCCGGTACATGAGGCCGGCAAGGCTTTGTGGGCAGATCGACGGTACCAGTCAGCCCTCAGAAACACATTGCGTCCCAGTAGCTCAGGGGATAGAGCGGCTGCCTTCTAAACGTATTACACCGTATCTGAACCCCCATCTCTAGCCTCAAAATTATCCCCTGTGCATCCATAGTTGTACATGGGTGTACAGGCAAAACTTGAAAAAATAATTGAAAAAAACTAGGCACGACTCAGGCACAGGATACGCCTTAGATAATCAAACAAGCGGGGCATAGAAAAAGATAATACCTTCATATCCAGCATAGAATTCTTCTTCCCTACGATACATCCCGAATTAATAAACCCTTCTCCCATATTGCTGAGAGAAGGGTTTTGTTGTTGCCTACTGGTTATACGTTTTTATTTATAGGTGGTATCTAGTTGGTATAGAGTCTCGCTATCTAATTCAACTCACTTGGGTTACTCTACTTCCTCTGCAAAGGTTATCTTCCACTCCCCTTCGACTGTTGCAAACTTCATAAGGATGCGACGGGTGCCTAGCGGCTCTTTCAAAGCCACATACATCTCTGCCTCGTTTACCCCTTTTATGCGAGGCGGGCTTTCCTCGCTTACCCCTAGCTTCACCCCAAACATCTTCATCTGGTTGATACCCTTTTCCACCTCACCCCTATGTGCCTGACGGTAGTTCTCCTCCAGATACGACACCGCCTTTTCCGCATCGTAAGAGTTCAACGCATCCCAATAAGCGAAGGTCAGCTGCCGCAGGGCGTCTGTGTCACGCACCCGAATTGCTTGCTGGGCGGGCACCAGCGTGAGAGTATCGGTCGGAGACGTCGGCGTGTTGGCCGGAATCGGCGCAACAACAGATTTTTGGGTGGTTGTGGTGACCACCACTACAGATGCATCTATGTTCGTCGTGGAAATTGATTCTGGAGGGGCACTGGAACAACCAACGGTAGCAATGTACAGGGCGATTCCAATCAGTACCACCATAATTCTAGGTAACTTCATTGCCCACCCCCCGGATTGTGCAAATCCCCAACTTGTTATGGGACCTCTACCTAGAGGTTAGGTACAAAGAAAATATTCTGAAACCGGAGCTATGTAGCTGTAGTATACCCCTATTTAGCCCTGTAAGGCCCACACAGCGGTTGTTTTGTTAATACTGACCTTCCCCCGAAGTTAGTATCGCTGGTTAGTAGAGTCCGACTGCTGCCTCAGCATACTCCCTCGGCGATCTGCCGTTCAACGAGCTGTGGGGCCTGACCTCGTTGTAGTCCACCC
>PVBE012796546.1_pt1 | contig 62814 bp, 51 predicted proteins | sample 1631181 | NCBI WGS metagenome assembly PVBE01 (sample SAMN08397723, study PRJNA350692) | Marine metagenome, whole genome shotgun sequencing project. | isolation source: water | place: Pacific Ocean | collected 2012-04
GACCAGTATGGTGAAGACGACGATGCCGACGCCGTCGTTGAACAGGCTCTCGCCGGCGATCTTGGCTTCCAGCTGTTCGGGTGCCTGGGCGGTTTTGAGGATGCCGAGCACCGCAATCGGATCGGTCGGCGAGATCAACGCCCCGAAAACCAGACAATAGGCGAGCGGCAGATCCAGGCCGATGTACTCGGTGGCGAAAAAAATAGTGCCGCCGACAAGAAAGGTGGAGATCAACAGCCCCGCCGTCGCCAACGAGCCGATTGCCCATTTGCGGCTGATCAGGCCGCCGATATCGACGTGTAAGGCGCCGGCAAAGAGGAGAAAGCTCAACATTCCCTTCATCAGCGTCTCGTGAAAGTCGATGCGCTCGAGGGTGTGGCGGACAACCTCGCGGAAGCCCAGGGAGGGGACGAGGGCGTCGAGAGCGATGACCCCAAACGAAGCGAACAGAGCGATAACCACCAAGCCGATGGATTGCTGCAGCTTCATCCAGCGGTGATTGACATAGCCAAACAACGCCGCCAGCGTGATGACGATGGTGGCGATATTGAGCAGGGAAGTTTCGGTCATATTTTTTCTCGGGCGGCGGGCCTTTTTTATCCCGGCGGCGCCGCCGCGGAAAGGCTTTTTGCCGTTTAGCCCGTCTTGCCAACTTGCCTTTTGAATACTGATGGCTTGACAAAGGTGCCATCAGCGTGTGCCTTTGCCCCCCGCCGGTGGCCGCGCCGCCACCGGTGAATGCAAGCAAGCGGCCGGCGGAGTTCCTATGCATCCCTATCGCACCCACACCTGCGGCGAACTGAGCCTGGACAAGGCCGGCCAACCGGCGCGCCTGTCGGGATGGGTTCACCGCAAACGCGACCACGGCAATTTATTGTTCATTGATCTACGCGACCATTACGGTCTTACCCAGTGCGTCATCGATGTCTCCAGTCCGCTCTTCGAGAAGGCCGAAACGGCGCGTCCGGAAAGCGTGCTAACGGTAACCGGAACCGTCGTCAAGCGGTCCGACGAGACCATCAATCCAGGCCTGCCTACCGGCGAGGTGGAACTTGCCATCGAGGCGCTGCATGTGGAAAGCCCGGCCGACGTCCTGCCGATGCAAGTGGCGGGCGATGCCGAATATTCGGACGAGATGCGCCTGACGCACCGTTTTCTTGATCTCAGGCGCGAACAGGTGCATGCCAATATTTTGCTGCGAAGCGAGATTATCTCTTCCATCCGGCGGCGCATGATCGAACAGGGTTTCATGGAGCTCCAGACCCCGATCCTCACCGCCAGCTCGCCGGAAGGGGCGCGCGATTACTTGGTCCCCAGCCGCCATCATCCGGGCCAGTTCTATGCCCTGCCGCAGGCGCCGCAGGTTTTCAAGCAACTACTCATGGTCTCCGGGTTCGACAAGTATTTCCAGATTGCCCCTTGCTTTCGCGACGAGGATGCCCGCGCCGACCGTTCGCCCGGCGAGTTCTATCAGCTTGATTTCGAGATGGCATTCGTCACCCAGGACGACGTCTTCGATGCTATCGAGCCGGTGCTGCACGGTCTGTTCAAGGAATTCAGCAGCGGCCTCCAGGTTACCGAGCCGCCGTTTCAACGCATTGCCTATGCCCTAGGCATGCTCGAATACGGCACCGATAAACCGGACTTGAGGAACCCGCTGATCATGGCCGACGTCAGCGAGTCCTTCCGTGGTTCGGATTTTGGCCTGTTCGCCAAGAATATCGACAAAGGCGCCGTCGTCCGCGCTATACCGGCGCCCGGCGCCAGCGCCAAGCCGCGCAGCTTCTTCGACAAGCTCAATGACTGGGCGCGGGACGAAGGCGCCGGCGGCCTGGGCTATATCATCTTCGCGGACGGCCGCGCCAAGGGGCCCATAGCCAAGAACCTGGCGGCCGAGCGCATCCAGGCTATCCGCGAGACCGTCGGAGTCGGCGACGGCGACGCCGTCTTTTTCGTCTGCGGCAAGAAAAGGGATGCTGAGAGGTTCTCGGCCTTGGCCCGGACGCGCATCTGCGGCGAGCTGGACCTTCTTGAGAAGGACGTCTTCCGGTTTTGCTGGATTGTCGACTATCCCATGTATGAGCTTGACGACGAGAGCGGAGCCATCCAGTTCAGCCACAACCCCTTTTCCATGCCCCAGGGTGGTCTCAAGGCGTTGCAAAATGATGATCCGCTTGAGATCCTCGCCTACCAATACGACATCGTTTGCAACGGCGTCGAGCTTTCCAGCGGCGCCATCCGCAACCACAGCCCCGAGATCATGGTCAAGGCTTTCGAGATTGCCGGTTATGGCGCCGGTGTGGTTGAGGAACAGTTCGCCGGCCTTCTGAATGCTTTCAGGTACGGAGCGCCGCCGCATGGCGGTTCGGCGCCGGGTATCGACCGTATCGTCATGCTGCTGGCCGACGAGCCGAACATTCGCGAGGTTATCGCTTTTCCCATGAACCAACAGGCCCAGGACCTCCTAATGGGGGCGCCCGCCAATGTGGATGCCGCCCGCCTCAAGGAACTGCATCTCAGATTAGCCTTGCCGAAAGTAAAAAAGACGTAAGCGCCACCAATCCGTCGGGGGAATCCCGGCGTCAGACCATTATGTCGGTGGGGGTGTCCATGTGGTTGAGCACATTGAGGATGCGCTGGGTGCGGCCGACCAAAGCACGGTCCTGGGCGTTATTTTTTTGCTCGAAAGCCAAGCGTTCCTCCCACAGGGCGACATAGTCGCGCGGCCGGTCCGGCTCCGCCTTTTCACCGGTCAGGGCGCCGATGGTTTGGTTGAAGGCTGGGGGGAGTTCGGCCTGAAAGGCAAGCATTGAATATTCCTCCCAACCGAGGTTGCCCGAGATGTAGAGGTCCATGCTCAACTCCCCGATGCGGCACGGCGCCAGGTGGCGGGTGTCGACCCCATGGGCTCCGCCGGCCACGGCTTTCCCCTCGGCCGGCGGTTGTGCCGGCGGGGCGGTGGGGAGCGGCGCCGGCTGATATGGAACCAAGGCGCGGCCTTGGGGGATCGGCAAGGTCAGGGGATCAAAGGGGTTGCCGCTTGGGTCAATGAGCATGGCGGTTCTTCCGTTTAAATGTCAAAGTCGGATTGCCGGCAAAAAATTTTCCTCCGCCGTTTCAAGCGATGGCCTGGCGGGCGGTCAAGTCGGCGCGCAGGCGCTTGGTTTGATACATGGCGGCGTCCGCGCGGCCGAGCAATTCCTGGCTGTTGTCCATGGCGCCGTACGCCTGCAGGCCCAGGCTGGCGCCGATCTTGATCGTTCGCCCCCGCCAACTTAAAGACGAGGCATTGAGTAAACAGTCCATCTGTTTTGTCCGGAGCCATCCGACCCAATGTCCGGGTTGTTCAACAGCCTCGGCTAGGAAGAGGCCTCCCATCAGGTGTTGATTTACGTCTGTTTTACAAACTAAAGCTTGATGAAACTTTATTGGTGCATAACTGCATACGAATTCTTAATGAAACAAATCCGTATTATAAATTTTATAAATGAACCACGGATTAGATATAATCCCAGTTATAACAGTTCTTATCTATCATTTAATAAAATTAATAGATTTTACAAATGATGTATTTTGCCCCAGAGTCGTCTACAGAAAAAATTACCTTGAAAAAAAACTGCTCTGCAACAAGAGGCCAATGATGAAGAAGGAACAAACCGCCCGCCAGTTCGACAAGATTGCGTTGGCCACTTTGCTGGCAGTTGCCGTGGTCGTCAACATAGCGATGGTGCTCACATTCTCGGTTATTATGTGATCTCGCCGGCCCAAAGCGTGATGACAGGACGGTGGAAAATATTACCATCACAGGAGGCAGCAAATGGCTACTCTCGCGAATGACATGGGCTGGGGCGAAGGCGTTACCATGACCAAGGATGGCCCGGTGCCGAAGCCGTTCATGGCGGAGTTGCGCAGGGTCCGCACCGAACTGCAAGATACCACGCAAACCCTTGCGCAAGCGGAAGCCGTCATCGCCGAACTGGAGCATGTGATTGTTCAGTTTTACCAGGACATGCTTTTAAAGATGCTGCTGGGTGACAGTGACTTAACCGATGCCTTTGACGTCTTGGAGAAAAAGCGTGCCACGGCCATGCAGGAATATCTCCAGTAATCTCCAGTAGTGCCGTCGTCGGAGGGACCGATCGCGCCGGTGATATTCACTCGCCGGGCGGCAGGGCGTCAAGAGCGGTACGGAGGCTTGCCACCACTTCCGCCATGAACGCAAAGTCCAGTGTTTCCATCCTGTCTTGCGCCGTGTGGTAAAAGGGGTTCCTGAAAAAAGCGGTGTCGGTGACCATCAGCGCCGGCAGGCCGGCGTCCCAAAACGGGGCGTGGTCGCTCAAACGCGTCGCCGGCAGAATCCAGCCGTTGAAAGGCACGAATAACGTTTCCACGGGCAGCCGTGGGTTGTCACCGAAACTTTTCGCCAGCGTCCGGCCCAACTGGCGCGAACGGCGGTTGCCGACAATTCCGATGAAGTTGCCCTCCTTGGGATAGCCGAGCCAGTGGAGGACCAGTGGATAGTCCTGCTCGGCGGCGGTAAAGCCCACCATCTCCAGGATGATGGCGCCTTTGACGCCGCCGCCACCGCGCTTGAGTTCACGGACGAAGACCCGGCTGCCCTGGAAACGGGTGTTGAAGGCCGGCGGTTCCTCCAAGGTGAAGGCGACAATGCGCAAGGGGACCGGCGGTGGCTTTCCAGCGACGTGGCGGCCAAGCTCGATAAGCACGGCGACGGCGCTGGCGTTGTCGTCGGCTCCGGGCGTCCCCGGAACCGTGTCGTAATGGGCGCCGACAAGATAATACTTTGCGCCTATGTTGGTTCCGGGCACCGTCGCGATCAGGTTGGCGACGCGCTGACCGCGATAGTCATATCCTTGTTCCGTGACTTCGAGCCCCGCGTTCGTCAATTCGTCGCGGACATATTCCCGGGCCCGCGCCAGTTTGCCGGGGAGAAAAGAAGTGCGCTCGCCAATATCGACGGTCAATGCCTCGACATGCCGTTCGAGGGCCTTTTCGAGTTGTTCGTTGCCTGTCATCGCCGAGGGTTCGCCGCCGCTGGCCCGCTGACAAGGCCCGGCGGCGAGGATAAAGGCAAGGAGCAAATTAGCGAAGCGCAATTTCGCGGCAATCTTGTCATCCCCCTGTGACGTTCATATGGCGGGTAATGGAGGGATGGCCGTTGCCGGGGTCGATGGCAAAATCGTGACCTTTCGGTTTGCGGGCGATGGCCCCGTCGATGGCCGCCAATAGCGGCCCGTCGCTTTCGCTCATCCGCAACGCCGGGCGCAGGTCGACGCGGTCATCCTTGCCCAGGCACATATAAAGAATGCCGGTACAAGTCAGGCGTACGCGATTGCAGGTGTCGCAGAAATGGCGGCTCAAAGGGGTGATGAAGCCAATCCTCTGTCCGGTCTCGGCGACGCGCACGTAACGCGAAGGACCGCCAGTATTGTCGCTGATGGCGGAAAGGGTCCAATTTTGCTCCAACCGCCGGCGGATTTCGGTTACCGGCATATAGCGTTCAGTGCGGTCGCCGCCGATGTCACCCAAAGGCATGGTCTCGATGAAGGTAAGGTCGAAACCCTGGCCGCCGCACCAAGCCACCAAGTCGTCGGCTTCGTCTTCATTGATGCCCTTGAGCGCCACCGTGTTGATCTTGACCTTGAGACCGGCGGCCTTGGCCGCCGCCAAGCCGGCGAGAACCCTGTCAAGCCTTCCGTGGCGGGTGATAGCCTGGAATTTGGCTGGATCCAGGGTGTCGAGCGAGACGTTGATGCGTCCAAGGCCGGAGGCGAAAAGCCCGTCCGCCAATCGTTCCAACCGGCTACCGTTGGTGGTCATAACGATCTCGTCCAAGGCGCCGGTGGCCAGGTGGCGGCCAAGCGAGCGGAACAGGCTGATAATATTGCGCCGGACCAGGGGCTCGCCGCCGGTGATGCGCAGCTTGCGAACGCCCCGGATGATGAAGGCGCCGCAAACTCGGTCGATCTCCTCGAGAGTCAAGACCTCGGCCTTGGGCAGGAAGGTTACTTTCTCGCCCATGCAGTAGGTGCAGCGAAAGTCGCAATGATCGGTGACAGAGACCCTGAGATAGGTGATCTCGCGCCCGAACGGATCAATCATGACTAGTGCTCGTTCTTCTCTCTGCAACCGCGCCCGGAATTCTTGGTGTTGCGTTCGTCCGTATATAACGCTCAATGAGGATAGCGGCGAATAGCGGAAATGTCGTCCCTAACTTTTGTGGTGGTAATCCAAGACATGTACTATACTGCGAGAGCTCAAGAGGGGGATGGGCGGTCTCTCGTAATGATCTCGGAAAGAGCGAGGATTCTGACGGCATTATGGCGCAAAAAGATATTAAAACCCGCATCGTTGACGCCGCTCTCCATATAGCCGAGGAGAATGGTTGGGAAGGTGTGCGCCTGTGTCAGGTGGCGGAAAAACTGAATATCCCGCTTGCCGGCCTACATGGTCATTTCCGCGATCTGGACGCCGTCGCCGATGCCTGGCTCGGCCGTGGCCTAGACGCCATGCTGGCGTCCAGGGATAAAAATTTTGCCGCTTGCGAGACCCGTGAACGGTTGCGTATTTTGTTGTTGGGCTGGTTCGACGGCCTCGCCGGCCACCGCCGGGTGACCGGGCAAATGCTGGCCGTCAAGATGTATCCGCCGCATCCCCACCATTGGGCGCCGATGATCTTCAACCTGTCGCGTCTGATCCAATGGCTGCGCGACGCCGCCGGTCTCGACGCCGGCGGGCGCCGCCGCCAGGTCGAGGAAATCAGCTTGACCGCCATTTTCCTGGCGACCCTGGTGGTCTGGGCCTGTGACGGGACCCCGGATCAGGAAAGGACGCGGCGGTTCCTGGACCGCCGCCTCGGCAGAGCCGACAAAACCATGGCTTGCCTCTTCGGGCGTGTCTAGGGCAAATCTCAGTTTGAGATGCGCTCAAGGCTGTGCACTCAAAAACCGAGGGTCTGCTCTTGCCGCAAAGCGGATCTTTGGAGGCCCCGACTCGGAGTGCCGCTTGTGGACCCGAAGGGGGCATTCCGGCGGACCGGCGGATGGCGGGGCCGTCTATTCAGTACTCACGCTGCCGGCCTGCTCAAGGAGGGGGGAAATCTTATCGGATTCGATGCTGCCTACTTGCTGCTGGTAATATTCCCGGTAGAAGGCCCCCATAGAGGCGTTGTCAATCGGTGTTTTTCCTTCGCCGTCCTTGGCATTCACGTCCGCGCCATGGTTCAGCAGCAACCGCGCGGCTTTCAGGCTGCCTTCCTAATCCGCGTTGTTGCCTTCCAGAGTCACTTCCTATTAAAAAGCCCCCAACGCTCAGCTACCCACCACCATCATGAACTTCCGGAAATGGCTAAACCCGGATGTGACGGAGCCCCCGCTGCGGACCAGGGCCGCCGCCCAAGGCGTTTCAAGGAGTAGGGCGGATAGCACCCGCCGGGGCGGCGTTCGGCCGGAACGCAGGCTGGCCGCCGATCCGGAAGGCGGCGATGGCGGCCTGGCCTTGCGTCGAGATCAGCCAATCGATAAAGGTCTTGCTAAGCTTGGCTTTGACCTGCGGATGGCGGGCCGGATCGACCAGGATGACGCCATAGGGATTGAGAAGGCGCCGGCCGCCTTCGAAGAGCACCCGCATCCCCGCCTTGTTCTTGAAGCCGAGCCAGGTGCCCCGGTCGGTCAGCGTATAGGCGCCCATGGCGGCGGCGGTGTTCAACGTCGCCCCCATACCCGATCCGCTTTCCCGGTACCACGTCCCGGAAGCCAGCCGGACGTTGATCCCCGCCGCCCGCCAAAGCTCCTGTTCTTTCTTGTGGGTGCCGCTGTCGTCGCCCCTGGAAATGAAAGGCGCAGGTTGGGTGGCGATTTTCTCCAGGGCCTTCGCCGCGTCCGTTAAGCCGCCGATGCCGGCCGGGTCGCCGGCGGGGCCGACGATGACAAAGTCGTTGACCATGACGTCGTGGCGCCTCACCCCGAAACCGGCGGCGACGAACTTTTCCTCCGACGGCCTGTGGTGGACGAAGAGCACATCGGCGTCGCCCCGGCGGGCCAGGCGCAGGGCTTGGCCGGTGCCAACGGCGACGACGCGGACCTGGATGCCGGTATTTTTCCGGAACAGGGGCAAAATATGGGCAAAGAACCCCGAGTTCTGGGTCGAGGTGGTCGAGGCGACGGTGATGAAGGCCTTTCCGTCGCCGGCCCCGGCCTGGACGAGCCAGATGCAGGCCACGACCGCCGCCAGCCAAAAGCGGATCATCAGTCGGATCATGGTTCCTGGCGTCTGTCGATACCGCGCCGCCACCATAGAAGCTTACCTTTGATAAAAGCTTCGGCCAGATCGTTTTCGGGCTTTTCAAAGAAGCGGGCCGCCGGTGCCTTTTCCAGCAACCGCCCACGGTGCAGAAACAGGACCTCGTCGGCCAGGCGCCGCGTTTGGCCCAGGTCATGGGTGGTTAGCACGATCCGCGTGCCGGCGGCGCGAAAGGCGGCGATGATTTCCTCGACCGTGTGGGTCGCCGTCGGATCGAGGCTGGCCGTCGGCTCGTCGAGGAACAGGACCTGGGGCTTGAGCGCCCACACCCGCGCCAGCGCCAGTTTTTGCTGTTCGCCGAAGGAAAGGAGGCGCGCCGGCTGGCGGGCGAAGCGCTTCAATCCGGTATGGGCAAGCGCTTCCTCGACGAGGGCCGGCCTTTGCCGGCGCCGGATACCTCGCAAGGCGAGGGCATAATCGACGTTAGCGGCGACCGATCGCCTGAGCATGATTGGCCGTTGAAAAACCATGCCCTGATAGGGGGCCGGATCCCGGCCGCCGGCGCCGTGCCAGACGATCCGCCCGGCGCTGGCCCCGATGAGGCCGTGGCAGAGGCGCAAAAGCAGGCTTTTGCCGGCCCCGTTGGGGCCAATTATAACGGTACTGAGCGTCGTCTCGAAAGTGTGGGAAAGGTCCTTGATCAGGCGTTTTCCGCCAGCCTCGAAGGAAACATTGTCGAGTTCCAAGGGCAAAATGGAGGGGCCCTCACCCATAGCGCGTTTCCACCATGTCCTTGATCAGGAACGCCGCCCCGTTGACGATCAGCGACAGCACCATGAGGATGACGCCGAGACCGAGAGCCAACGCCAAGTCGCCCTTGCTGACCTCGAGTGCGATGGCGGTGGTCATCACCCGGGTGACGTGGTCGATATTGCCTCCGACAATCATCACTGCGCCGACTTCCGACGAGGCCCGGCCAAACCCGGCCAGAACCGCCGTCAACAAGGCGAAGCGCCCATCCCACAAAAGCGCCGTCAAGGCCCGCCCCGGCCCGGCGCCGAACGAGCGCAGCTGGTCGGAATATTCCGCCCATAGATCCTCGACCACCTGGCGGGTCAGCGCCGCGATGATGGGGACGACTAGCGGGACCTGGGCGACGATCAAGGCGGCGGGGGTGAACAGCAGCCCGAAAACGCCGAACGGCCCGGCCCTTGACAGAGCCAAATAGACGATCAGGCCGACAACCACCGGCGGCAGGCCCATCAGGGCGTTGAGCCCGACGATCACCACCTTGCGCCCTGGGAAACGGAACAGGGCGACGGCCGCGCCCAGGGGCATGCCGATAATCGTCGCCAGGAACACCGCCGCCAAGCTTACTTCCAGGGAGAGCCAGACAATTTCGGCAAGATCGCCATCGAGGCTGATAACCAGCGACAAAGCTTCGGCAAAAGCGGCGCCGAATTCGGGCATGGCCGTTTCCTTCGCAATTCTCCGCGGCCGTGAGTGGCCTGACCGGTTTGGGCGGGAATATTTGTCAATAATAACAGTTTTTATGCAATCCATAAACCCAAGGCCGACACGGAGGCCGAGGCAATTGTTCTTTCGCCGGCTTGTAGTCGCGTCCCGGAACCCCCATAGTTTCAGTTGTTCCTGGGGGGTGTGGCTGATCGGTATAAGAAAAGGATTGGGGTGAGCAAGGTTTCCAAACCTCTTGCCGGCGTTCTTCTCGCCGGCGGGTTGGCCAGGCGCATGGGCGGCGGCGATAAATGCCTTTTGCCACTGGCCGGGCGGCCGCTGTTGCAACATGCCATTGACCGGGCGCGGCCTCAGGTTTCCACCCTGATCATCAATGCCGGCGGCGATCCGTCACGGTTTTCTTCTTATCGCCTGCCGGTGGTGGCCGATGTCACTTACGGGGGAGCGCTCGACAATTTTGCCGGGCCTTTGGCGGGGATTCTCACCGGCCTTGAATGGGTCGCGGAAAACCTTGCCGACAGCATCTGGATGGCTTCTTTCGCAACCGACGCGCCTTTGATTCCCAATGATTTAGTGTCGCGCCTGGCGGCGGCGGCCGAGGCCGAAGGCGCCGACATGGCCTGCGCCAAATCGGCTGGCCGGGCGCATCCGGTTTTTGCCTTATGGCCGCTACGGCTTCGCGGCGCACTGAGGCGAGCGGTGGTTGAGGAAGGGCTGCGCAAAATCGATGTCTGGACGGCGCGTTATCGGCTCGTTCAGGTCAATTTTGCCTGCCACCCCCGCGATCCTTTTTTCAACATCAACAGCCCTGGGGATCTGGCCGAGGCGGAGCGGCTTCCCGGCCAAAAATAGGCAAAAAAAACCGCCACCGCTGGTTTCTCGGCACAAACACCAAGGGGGGGAGGGGTGCGTGTCAGGGAGAACCGCGGCGGCGGCCTATTTTTTTAAAAAAGCGGGTGTCGATGGCCTTTCATCAAATGTTCAGCAGAAATTCAGCATGGCATATATGGCGGGATGTGTAATTGATTTATATCAAGTGCCCGGACACTCGCTACCTGGGGCCAGTCCGGATATTGACATCCCCATCCATCAACCCTTTGATGAGTAAAAGGGGATGCAATTTAGATGATACAGGCCACTCGGTTTCGCAAAATACGGCCTCGGGTTCGAATCCTTATCGGATCGGCCACCGCTCTTGGTTCCGGCAAGGTGGATTTGCTGCAAGCCATTATCTCCCATGGTTTGATTTCGGCGGCGTCCAGGCAGATGGGCATGTCCTACCGCCGGGCATGGATGTTGGTGGCGACCATGAACCGCTGTTTTGACGGCAATCTTGTGGCCACCTCCACCGGTGGCGCCGGCGGCGCCAAGGTGACGCCCTTGGGCCGGGAAGTCCTGTCGCGCTACCGGGAGATGGAGGCCAAGGCCGAGGCCTGCGTCAGCGATGAAGTTGCCGCTTTCGCCAAATTGATGGCCGACCCAACGGTCGAGAGCTAGGCAAATTAATTTATCTTTTCTATCCGTGCAGCGGAGGTCTTGTAGATCGGTGTCTTGGATACCGGATCCATAACGCTGCTGGTCAGCCTGTTGGCTGGCGATTCCGTGAAATGGAAAGGTAGGAACATGACGCCCTCCGGCGGCAAATCGCTCTCGGAGATCTTCACATCGACCGAACCTCGCTTCGTGGTTAGGCGCACGGTCTCGCCGTCGTTAAAATTGAAGCGTTTGATATCGATGGCGTTCATCTCAAGCCCGGCTTCGGGAATCAGGCGGTCGAGTCCTTTGGCCCGCCGGCTCATGGTTCCAGTATGGTAGTGCTCGAGCATGCGTCCCGTCGACAACAGCATGGGGAACTTGTCCTCGGGCAATTCGCCGCGCGCGTCTTGCTCGATGACCGTAAAGCGGCCCAAGCCCCTGGGGAATGTTTCGCTATAAAGCACCCTGGTTCCAGGGTGATCGGTATCCAGGACCGGCCACAACAGGTCATTGTTGCCGAGGCGGTTGTGCCTGATGCCGGCGTATTGGGGTACCAAACCGGCCAGTTCCTCCATGATTGTGGCGGAATTTTCAAACGTCATCGCATAGCCCATCTTAGTGGAGACTTCACAGACGACATCCCAGTCGGCGCGTGTTTCGCCAATCGGCGGGATAGCCGGCCGGATCAACTGCACGCGTCGTTCGGTATTGGTAAACGTTCCGTCTTTTTCGGCAAACGACCGGACCGGCAGGACGACATCGGCAAGCTCCGCCGTTTCCGACATAAAAATGTCTTGCACGACAAGAAGCTCCAATTTCTCCAGCCCCTTCTTTACGTGGTCGATGTCGGGACTGCTCAGCATGGGGTTCTCGCCCTGGACATAAAGCGCCTTGATGCCGCCGTCATAGGCGGCATTCTCCATTTCAACCACCGTCAGTCCGGGCTTGTCCGGAACCTCGACACTCCATCCAGAGGAGAATTTCTTTCTAACCTCCGGATTGGCGACCTTCTGATATCCTGGGAATGCGTTGGGAAGGCCCATGTCGCTGGCGCCTTGAACGTTATTCTGTCCGCGAAGCGGTATCAGGCCCGTGCCGGGCCGTCCAATGTGGCCGGTCATGAGGGAAAGGTTGACAAGCCCATAGGCGCCGTCGACGCCGGCCATATGCTGGGTGATTCCCATGCCCCACAGAATCATCCCCCGCTTTGCGCGGCCGTAAGTTAGCGCCGTATCCCTGATCTTCGCGGGGTCGATGCCGGTCACGGCCTCGACCATTTCCGGCGAATAACCTTCGAGGGAGGTCTTGAAATCCTCAAAACCTTCGGTTCTGGAGGCGATGAACGCCTCGTCGGCCAGTCCTTCGTCGAGGATCACTTTCGCGATGGCGTTGAGAACCGCGACATTGGTGCCGGCGTTGGGTCTCAGCCAAATGTTGCTGTGATCGACCATCTCGATCCGGCGCGGATCGATGACGATGATCGACGCGTCGCGTTCGTATCTGGCGGCAAGGGCGGCACCGGAAATGACCGGATGGGTTTCCGTCGTGTTGGAGCCAATGATGATGATGGCATCCGCTTCGCTGATATCACGGGTCGTCGCCGTCGGCGCGCTGCTGCCAATGGACTGGTCCAAGGCTACCGCCGAGGCGACGTGGCATAGTCTGGCGCAGTGGTCCACGTTGTTGGTCCCGATGGCGGCCCGCATGAACCGCTGAAACACATAGTTCTCTTCGTTTGTGGCTTTCGACGAATTCAGCCCGGCGATGGCGTTGGGTCCGTGCTCCTCTTTAATTTGGTTCAGCTTATCGGCAACATAAGTGGTGGCTTCGTCCCACGACACGGGTTCAAGCGGAGAGCCCTTTCCGCCCTTACGCAACAAGGGCGTCGTCAGCCGGTCGATATGGTTGATGAAATCGAAACCGAAGCGCCCCTTCACGCAGAGGTTTCCATTGTTCGCCTCGGACTCGAACGAGTTCGAAACGGCAACCACCTTGCCGTCTTCGACCTCCAGATTCAGCGAACAGCCGACGCCGCAGTAGGCGCATATCGTGGGTACCTTTTTGCGGACCGCGCTTCGTTTTATGCCGACATCCGTAATATCCTTCAGCGCCCCGGTCGGGCAGGCCGAGATGCACTGACCGCAGTTGTTGCACTCCGTGTCGCGGTAATCGTTGGTGCCGCTGACAAGAACGGGGTATTCGTCGCCGCCGACGGCGTAGACGTCCCTGTGCTGCACCTCTTTGCAGACATTGATGCAGTTATGGCACTTGATGCACTTTTCCATGTCCAACACGAAGAAGGGGAAGGACGTTAGCTGAAGCATATCGTCCGTTCCCTTGAATTTCTTGGTCCCCGCGTTATAGAGGATCGAGTTTTCCTGGAGCTTGCAACTGCCGGCAGCCTGGCAGACGCATTGCAGGCAGCGCAGGGCTTCGGCGACCGCCTGTTCCTCGGTGAAGCCTTCATCGACTTCGCGGAAGGCGCCCGTCGCATCGTCGGCGCCAAGACTCGCCGTGCGCACTTCGACGCCAAAGGTATCGTTGCGCACATCCCCTGGGACAACCGGCATTTCAGCGCGCTGATAGTTGAATTTGCTTTTTGCGCCGATGTCGAAGAATTTCGGCTTTTCCACCGCGACGATATCGGCGATTTCACGTTGCCCTTTGCCTTCAAGGAACGCGGAGATCGCCTTTGCTGCGCGCCGTCCACCGCCGACGGCTTCAACCACGGTCGCGGCTCCGGTTTCGCAGTCACCGGCGGCGAACACCTTGGGTATGCTCGTCATCATGGTCGGGCCATCAACCTCGATCGAACCCCAGCCGGTTAGTGACATATCCTCTCTGGTGCCAGGCATGTCCACATCCTGGCCGATGGCAAGCAGAATGTTGTCGACCTCCAGGTTGAAATCCGAGTCTTCGACCGGTTGGGGGCGGCGCCGGCCGCTATCGTCAGGCTCGCCGAGTTCCATGCGCTGACAGGTCATGATGAGTGACCCGTCGCCGGCGGGCTTGATGGCAACCGGCGCCGTGAGAAGTTCCAGGACAACGCCCTCAACCTCGCATTCATGAATTTCCAGGGGGCTGGCGGGCATCTCCTTGCGACCCCGGCGGTAGACCAAGGAAACATGCCTGGAGCCCAGGCGTCTGGCTGTCCTTGCGGCGTCGGCCGCCGTAAAGCCGCCGCCGATGACTGCGACGCGGTTGCCGATTTTCGTCCTCTTGCTCCTGTTGACCTCATTGAGAAATTCTATGGCCGAGTAGACACCCTCTGATCTCTCGCCTTTGACGCGGGCCTCCTTGCTGATACTGGCGCCGATGCCAAGGAATACAGCGTCTTCGCCGCCGTCCAATAGCGAGGATATGCTGAAGTTTCCGCCAAGCGAGGTGCCTGTCTTGAGCGTCACACCGAGACTGAGGATATCATTGATTTCCTTGTCAAGAACCTCCTTCGGCAGTCTGTAAGGCGGGATGCCGTACCTGAGCATGCCGCCAGCATGTTCATGGGTTTCATAGATCGTTACCTTATGGCCGTCGAGGGCTAGATAATAGGAAGCCGAGAGGCCAGCGGGACCGCTGCCGATGACAGCCACGGATTTACCGCTATCGGGGGCCGGATCGGGTTGCGTCTTCTCGCCTGCCTCGGCGGCCTTGTCCGCCGCGTAGCGCTTGAGCCAGCAAATGGCCACCGGCTCGCCGTCGATTTGGGCGCGGCGGCACACCGTTTCGCACGGCGCCGGGCAAACCCTGCCGAGAATACCGGGAAGTGGCAGGCGCTCCTTGATCAGCATGGTGGCGCCGACGTTCTCGCCATTGGCGATCAGTTCTAAGTACCCGGCCACGTCGATGTCGGCCGGGCAAGCGTACTGGCATGGCGGCAGGCAATAGGCATTGTGATCGGACAGATAATTGTCGAGGATGGCCTGCCTTTTCTTGGTCAGGGCTTTGGACTCGGTATTGACAATCATGCCGCTGGCGGCAGCCGTGTTGCATGACAGGATGGTTTCGGCAATTCCGTCGATCTCGACAGCGCACATCTCACATCTATCTGACGGCTTGGTGCGTGGATCGGAGCAGAGTTCAGGGATGGATATATCCGCGGCTGCTGCCGCGTCGAATATCGTCTGGTCTTTAATGGTGGTGGCGTTTTGACCGTTAATGGTCAACTGGATTATCTCGGTTTCATCATTCATTCTGCAACTCTACTAACCTTATTGTATGCCAACGGGGTCACTCTTTATCGGTATATTAAACGGGAACGTTCCGGCGACTAAATCCACTTAATATTTTTCGTTTGTCGGGGCGTTTACCGGGTTCGGGCTGGGCCTGTTTTCGAATGGTGACTATTATGATGGGTATTCATGGGGGAAAATCCAGTCTTCTTTTTAGTGATAAAGCATGGCTAACATCTGAAAGGTGGAACATGCCCGTCGATCCAAAAGTGGCGCAACTTTTATGTTCCCGTCTTTGTCACAATCTTGCCGGTTCTGTCGGCGCCGTCAGCGCCGGATTGGAACTGTTGGAAGAAGCTGGAGCCAAAGATGGCGGTGGTAATGACGATGATGCATTGGCCCTGGCGGTCCAGAGCGCCAAGCAGACGGCCTGCCGTCTTGGCTTTTACCGCATGGCCTTTGGTTTCGGCGTCGGCGATGAATCCTTAGCCAAGGCGCGGGACCTAGCTGTTGGCTTACTCGACGATGGCAGGGTCAACCTGAACTGGCCCAAAGACCCGGGATTGGCGGCGGACAACGTGCTCGGCGGGAACGGTGTCGAACTTCTTCTCAACCTGATTTTGTTAGGCATAGATTGCCTTCCCCGGGGGGGAGAACTGGGCGTCCACTTCGCGGACCTTTCCGATGGTGTAGGGATGGCGATTGTCGCCTCGGGTCCCGGTGCCCGATTGAAAGACGAGTATTTGACGGTCATGACCCGGGATGTGCCAATGGACGCGCTAACGGCGCATAACGTTCAAGCTCATTTCGCCTGGCTGTTGGCCGAGGATCTCGGTGCTGCCATTGAGATTCCGGAAAGCGCTGGGGACGAAGTGAGGTTGGCGATTCTCGTGCCTACCAGCCGAACTCAATAACAGCAGCTGACGATTGCCCGGAAAGCAAACCGGATTTGCTCCAAGACCAGGGCATGCATTCCACAGTCATGTGCTTTGTGCAATGCTGCAGTGAATAAATTGCCATTGTATGCTGGGAAAATTTGTCTACTTAACTACCTAAGATTGAAGTGTAGGAACATATTTACCGGTTCAGCAACAATGACCAAAACCACGCAAGAGCTTTTGGCGGGCATTCAAACCCTTGTCAATATCCAAGAGCGTAACCACCAAACATCCCAAGACAACAATCAGCAACTTCGCCGCCTCACCGGCGGCCGGGCTTGGCCGAAAATCCGCGAGACATTGATCTTGATCGTGGTGACCACCAATTGCGCCGCCTCTCTTTTTATGGTTTTTTTGACCTTGAATTGATCACGTCCCATGGCCGGCGGCAGGTCCTTGTCGAGGGGGCGGCCGATAAGACAGGTGGAGTTGGCGTTCTTGACCAGTCCGCTGGCCGGTGAAATGGCGCCCGGGATGCCGACGCCGATGCTGGCGGCGGGGCAAGCCTTTTGTTCCAGGCCGGCGACGAGACCGGCGACGGCGGTAACGGTGGCGTCGTAATCGCCTTGCGGCGTCGGTACGCGGCGCCGCGCCAGCACACCCCCGCCATCGTCCAAAACGATGCCCTCGATCTTGCTGCCGCCGAGATCAATGCCGATGCGCATGCCCGCTCCTTAAAAAAATCAAAGCCGGGGCCAGTCTAACCCGATGCTGGCGGTGGAGTGCAAAGGGGAAAAGGCGGCAACGATCAGCGCCGAGGGAAGGGCCGGCGCCGAAATGCCCTATTCGTCAATGTCTTGCAAGGCGGCGCCAGCGGCGGCGGCGGAGGTGGCGTGAAATTTCCCATTTATGAAACGCGCGCTGGGATAGCCGGCCGCGTCATGGGGGTGCTGCGTTTTCGCCGCCGGCGGCGTTGACGAAGCCGGGCCGTCTTCAGGCGCCAAATCGTTCTTGCGGACATGGAGGATGGCGATGTTCCCGAACAGCCGTTCGGCCCTCCGCCTGGCGGTGGCCTCGTCGGCGGCGGAAACCACGTCGACAAAAATTTCCTCCTGGGCGTTGCGTTTGACGTGGAAAACCGAATAGGCCCCGAGCGGCCGGTCCCGGCCATCCATCTCAATTGCCGAATCGGTTGACCGCCCCGGCATGCCTTCGAAGCCCTTGGTTGCGCCCACGGTCTGAGTTTCCCCCAAATCCAACCTAACTAATGAATCGGTTATATTATGTGATGTGACATGTCAATCAATCATTACCATATGTTGTTTATATAACAATATATAGGTGATTCTCATACCTTCTGGTATATGGCTCCAGCGGTGCAAAATCTTCTTTTGATCTTGGTTTGCGGTGATCGTGAAAGGGCTACGAACAGGCGGGAGTGAAAATATTTTTTTGATCCATCGGGAAAAAATATCAATTTATCAATCTTTTATGGAGAAAAATGAAGGCATCGAATGGGTTTCCATGGGCGAAATTCAGGAGAATCGCATCAATTATGTGATACACTATATTTTGTGGTTTTATAAATATTGATACTCAAAAAGTAGTTTATTTGCGCTTTCCATCGCGCTAATAACAGCAATGGGCAGAACGTGAAGCCGGAAAAAAAAGGGTCAACAATGGCGATAAGCGATCCGGGCGACGAGCCGTTATCGGCAAGGAGCCTTTAGATGGGCAACGCTCTTGGCATCACCCATGAGGGCCTTAATGCCGCCCTCGGCATCAAGGAAGATTACAAAAAGGGCTTTCCCATCTGCCTGCCGGGTGAGGATTCGCGCATGCTCATGCCCGAAAACCTGATGGATCACGGCTTGGATCTGCGCGGTTTCGAGGATCCCCTGGCCCTGGCGATGATGGCGGCCCGGGACCCGGAGACGCCCATGGCGCTGGCGGCGGCGGCCCGGCTGTCGCCGCTCGCCGGCAAGACCAAGCTGGTGTCCGGCATCTATGACATGGTCGCCGAGATGACCAAACACCCGCTGGTCAGCAAGAGCATTTCGTTGGTCACCGAAAGCGCCTTCAACTCCGGCACCATCGCCCAGGTTCGCCACCACGCCAGCAAGGTCATCGTCCACACCCGCACCCAGTACACGATGGCCCTGCGTCAGAATCTGCATGCCCTGTTGGAAGGGGTGATCGCGCCGCGCCGGTTCGTGCGCGAATTTTTCGAACTCGTCGAGGCCGGAAACATGCGCAACGATATCCGCAAGAAACTGGTTCTCAGCCTGCTGCTGTCCGCCAACATCCGCCCCAGCATCAAGTTTCTGTTGCTGGAAAACTTGCGGCGCATACCGAAACCGGTTCGCCTTGCCATCATCTCGGAGATTTTCAAGGCCAAGCCGTCCCGTGACATCGACATCATGAAAGAAGAACTGAAATGGATCTTGGGCCAGGAAAACCAGGCCGCCAGCGTCCATTAAGATAGCCCCCCAACGCCCTTAAGACAGCCCTAGGCCGTGCCCATCCGAGGCCGCCTTTCCGTCACGCCGACGCTAGAGCATTTCCGGTCCAGATGCGTTTACCTGAAACGCTCTATCTATCTGTTTCAAATGCAAATGCGTTGTCGCCGATGCGTCCATCGGCTCGGGATTTGCACTAGACGGCGACGGTTTTGGGAGCTTGGCTGTCGGCGTTGTAAGTGAGCACCGCCTCGCGGCCGCAATAAAGGCTGTCGAGGGTTTCAATGATGGCGATCGCCTCCTCGCCGACCAGGGAATAGTTAATGGTCTGCGCCGCGCGGCGGGTTTTGACCAGGCCGTCGCGGCGCAGCCTGGCAAGATGCTGCGACAAAGCCGACTGGCTGAGCCCGATGACCTGCACCAGATCGCCGACGCATTTCTCTCCCGGCACCAGTTGGCATAAAATGAGCAAACGGTGTTGGTTGCTCATGGCTTTCAACAGCGCGCTGGCGCGCCCTGCGTTTTCGTGTATTGCTTCGAGGTCCATAACCGGTTCCTGGAACTCCATTTTTGATTGTTTTCGGCCACGCCTCCGGTGCGGCCACGTCCCTTGTGGGCCGATGTGAAGAAATCTTTTGTATTCAATAATGGTAATCTACCAATTCCAGGTTGTTTCGGCCAGTAAAAATTCAGTTGTTGTTATGCTCCGCAATATTAGGTGCCACTTATCTATCCATCCGCCGGGGAGTGGGGATGGCCGTGAAGGCAGTCTGCCGAAAAGTAATAAGTTGCTGTTATTATGATTGATTATTTGAGTGTGGCTCTTTTGAAGAGAGGCTGGTCCCTGGCCGGACAAAACCTTTGCCGGCGATCCTGGGCCAATCTACTATTATTTTAATGAATGTTGCTCCGCAATAAATATTTTGCAGTGCAATATAAAGCCGCTTCTGTTGGCCTTTGCCGCGAGCGGCGCCCGTAAAGCCAAGCAATGACAAAGATGACCTTGAATTTGAAGGGGCTGAACTGTCCGCTGCCCGTCATCCGTTCGATAAGGGCGGTGAAGCTGTTGCTGGCGGGCGACATCCTCCAGGTCCTGGTCACCGACCGGGGGGGCTATGGATTTCGAGGCATTCTGCGAGGCCACCGGCAACGAATTGGTCGAATGCCGGGAAAAAGACGGCGTATTCACCATCGTCATCCGCAAGAGCGGCTGATGGACAAGCTGTTTCACGCCATGGCGAATGGACAAGAGGTGGGGATTGACATCGGCGCGCCGATTACAGAAAAAGCCTAGGCATGAAGGAATTTCAAAAAGCTCTTGGCGCCTTGGCGGTGGTAAAACAGCTTTTTTGGCGGCTGTGGGAAAGAAATGCCGGAGCCTCGACAAGACGAGCGCTGAAAAATGGCTGACGTTCCCATGATACGCCCGTTTCGGGCCTTGCGTCCGGCGCCGGGGCGCGCCGCCGAGGTCGCCGCCCCGCCTTATGATGTTGTCTCCACCGAAGAGGCGCGCCGGCTCGCCGATGGCATGCCGTGGAGTTTCCTACGCATTTCCAAGCCCGAAATCAACTTGCCTCCGGGTACGGACGCGAAAGCGCCGGAAGTCTATGCCAAGGGGGCGGAATATCTGGCGCGCATGATCGCTGGCGGAGTGCTGAAACGCGACCTTGAGCCAAGCTATTATGTCTACCGGATGAAAACGGGTGCCCATGTCCAGACCGGCATCGCCGCCGCCGGCTCGATCGCCGCTTATCGAAGCAACCGCATCCGCCGCCATGAACTGACCCATCCCGACAAGGAAGATGATCGGGTCCGGCAGATCGAGGCTTTGGGCGCGCAGACCGGGCCGGTCTTTGCCGCCCATCGGGCCGATGGCCAAGTGGCGGAGGTTGTCGCCGGCGCCACCGGTCAGGCGCCGGCCATCGATATCAATGCCGGAGATGGTGTCGATCATAGCCTCTGGGTGGTCGCGGACAGAGCCGGGATCGACCATCTGAGCCGGGCTTTCGAGGCCATGGACACCATTTACATCGCCGACGGCCATCACCGTTCGGCGGCGGCGGCGCGGGTGGCGGCGGCAAGGCGGAGAGCCAACCCCGCGCATCGGGGGGACGAATCCTACAACAGTTTCCTTATGGTCAGCTTTCCCGACAGCGAAGTGCGGATTCTTGATTATAACCGGGTCGTCCGCGATCTCGGCGGGCTCGGCGTGGAAGGTTTCCTGGCCAAAGTTTCCCAAGCCTTTACCATCGAGGTCAGCGCCGGTCCGGCGCGCCCGGCCAAGGCCGGTGAATTTGGCCTTTATACGGGCGGCCAGTGGTATCGGCTGGCCGTGCGTGGTGCTCCGCCGGTGGCCGATGACCCGGCGGCGCGTCTCGATGTCAGTCTTCTCGGCCGCCATCTCTTGCACCCGGTACTGGGCATCGGCGATCCCCGAACCGATCCCCGCGTCGAGTGTATCGGCGGCGGCCGCGGCCTCGGGGAGCTTGAGCGGCTTGTCGACGGCGGCGATTGGAGCGCCGCCTTCGCCCTTTACCCGACCAGCCTTGGGGAGTTGATAGCGGTTGCCGACGCCGGCCTGGTGATGCCGCCCAAGTCGACCTGGTTCGAGCCGAAACTGGCCGACGGGCTGCTGTCCTTGGTGCTCGACTAAAACTCTTTCCCTTCGGCGGCGGCCATCATTTTGCGGCCCGGTTCGACGAAGCTGGCGACAAGGGTCAGTAGTGGCGGGACGATAGCCAGCGTCAGCAAGGCCGACAGGGCAAGCCCGCCGACCACCACCGATCCCAGCCCCCGATAGAGCTCCGATCCGGCGCCGGGGAAGACGACCAGTGGCAGCATCCCGAAGACGCTGGTCAGGGTCGACATGAAGATGGGACGGATGCGGTTGCGGGTGGCGGCAAGGATGGAATCCTCGAAACTCATGCCCTCCTTGTGCAAGTGATGAAGGGTCTGATGGACGAGCAGGATGGCGTTATTGACGACGATGCCGACGAGGATGATGAACCCCAGCATGGTCAACATATCGAGCGGCTGGAAGGTGAAGAAATTAAGCAAAATTAACCCGCCGATGCCGCCGGCCGTCGCCAACGGCACCGACAGCATGATAATCAGCGGATAGATGAAACTCTCGAACAGCACCACCATCACTAAATAGACGATGGCCAAGGCCATCAGCAATTGTCCGACCATGGCGTCCCATGTGGCGCTCAGTTGATCGGCGGTGCCGGCGAGGCGCAGCCTTATGCCATCGGGGAGGCCGCGGGCGCGCAACTTGCCGATAACCTCCGACATCAAGGTCTCCAGCGCCACCTCGAGGGGTATTTCGTCGGGGGGACGGATTTGCAGGGTCACCGTGCGCGTCCGTTCGATATGGCGGATTTCCGTCGGCCCCGTCGTCACCAGGATGTCGGCGAGCGAGCTTGCCGGCAGGATCGTTCCCGATTGGCTGACCACCGGCAGATTGTTGATGCCCTGGGTTTCCGTGATCTTGTTCAAGGGGCCCTTGAGCATGAGGTCGATGCGTTTGCCATCGGTGGTGATTTCGGCGACTCGCATGCCGTCGTTGAAGACATCGAGGGTTTCTCCCAGTTCGCGGACCGTCACCCCGTTATCGGCCAGTTTCGTCCGGTTGGGGATGATGCGTACTTCTGGCGCCCCTAGCTCCAATCCTGGCCGCGGCCGGATCTGGGTGCCCTTGGCTCTTGGCATGGCGATCTCGGTGAGAATCACCGCCTGCTGCGCCACGTCTAGGATCACTTCCAGGTTGGAGCCGGAGATGTTGAGATCTATTCGGCGCGAGCCGCTGACGCCGCGGCCGAACAGCGAGCGCTGATTGATGAAACCAAAGGTTCCGGGTTCGCGGAAGGATGCTGTTTGGAGGACAGGCAGCAGCTCCTTGACCCGGTCCGGTTCCTCGCTGGCGGCGCCGAGAAAGGTGAAGCCGCTATGGGCGACGAAAAAGAAGCGCTGAATTTTTGGAGGCTGGCCGGGCTCCGAGTGCGGCCCGGTTTCGCTCGACCAGAGATGGCGGATCTCGGATTCGATGCCAACGGCGATCTCTGCCATGGTCGCCAAATTATAGCCCGGCGGCGGCACGATCACGCCGGACAGCAGGTTGCGGTTGCCGTTGGGCAAGTAATCGAGTTTGGGAAGGAAAAAATACGTCACCAGCAGGCCGGTGCCGCAGATCAAGGCGACGACGCCGACGGCAAGGACGCGGCTCAGCGCCACGCGGCGGGTGAAAGCCAGCACCGCATTGACGAAAAAGTCCGCGAAATGATCAATGCCGGGTAATCTTTTCCGCACCTTGCTTGCCGCCATTGGATCGCCGAGGAGTTTCTTCGATAGCGCCGGAATGACGGTGATCGAGACGATAAGAGAGAGCAAAACGGAGACCGAGAGGGCGACCGCGATATCGCGGAAAAGCTGGCCTACTTCCAGTTTCATCACCAGGATGGGAATGAACACCATCACCGTTGTCAGCGCCGAAACCAGAACTGCGCTCCATACTTGCGAGGCGCCCTGAAAAGCCGCCTCGCTGCGTGAAAGACCTTTTTCGCGCAGGCGGTAGATGTTTTCGATGACGACGATGGCGGCATCGACGACCATGCCGATGGCGAAGGCGAGGCCAGCCAAGGAAATCACGTTGAGCGAACGCCCGAGCAGGGCCATGGCCACGAAGGCGCCGATGACCGACACCGGGATGGCTATGGAAACCACCAAGGTGGCGCGCATGGAGCGTAAAAAAAGCAGCAGAATCAAGGCCGCCAGCGTGCCGCCGACAAGGATGTTCTGCTGTACCAGATTGATGGCCGAATCGATATAGACGGTCTCGTCGTAAACCTGGGTCAAATAAAGGCCCGCCTCCGGCAGCGTCGCTTGGTTAAGCTCGGCGATCGCCAGGCGGATTCCCTCCATGGTTTCGATGACATTGGCGCCGGTCTCGCGGACGGCGTTGATGGCTATGGCTTCCTTGCCAAGGAAGCGGATGAACGTCACCGGCTCCGCGTGGGTAATCATGACATCGGCGATGTCACCGACCGTGACCCGCGCCACCCGGCCGGTCCCGGGCTCGTGATCGGTGCGTAAAACCACATTGCTCACGTTGCCGGTGGTTGAAATCTCGCCTTGGCTACGGACCACGTAACGGCGTTTACCTTCGTCCACGTCGCCGGCCGAGATGGAGGCGTTGGCGGCGCGGAGCTTGCCCAGGACATGGCTTACGGTCAGACCGTAGCGGGCCATGCGGGCGGCATCGACAATCACCTGCATCTGCCGTTCGCTGCCGCCGTAGACGTTGACCCGGGATACCCCGGGCACTCGTTCCAGGCGGTCCTTGATGACGTCCTCGACGAAGTCGCCGTAAGTGTTCAAGTCCCTGTCGTTGCCGGGCTTCCGCCTGATCACGATCCAGGCGATGGGGTTATCCTCGGTGCTGGAGGTCTTCAGAGTCGGCTCATTGGCCTCGTCTGGATAATCGCCGACCCGGTCAAGCCGATTGGCGACCAGGAGCAGCGCCTTGTCCATGTCCTGATTGACGTTGAATTCCAGGGCGATCCGGGCGCGGCCGTTTTGGGCCCGGCTGGTAATGGTTTCCAGCCCCTCCAGGCCCCGCAATTCATCCTCCTGGGGGTTGACGATCTCGCGCTCGACCTCGGCCGGCGCCGCTCCCGGCCACAGGGTCTGGATGCTGATGATGGGTTTGCGCACGTCCGGGGTCAGTTGAATGGGGATTACAAAGAGCGCCGCGACCCCGAACATAATCACCATTAGAACGGCGGCCATGACAGCCACCGGCCGTTTGATGGAGATTTGAATCAGATTCATTCAAGACCCTCCCTTGATCCTGATTTTTTGACCGGGGAGCAGACGCTCATTGCCGCGCACGACCACTAAATCGCCGGCCTTGAGGCCATCGAGTACCTCGAAGCGCCCGCCCACGGCCTCGCCCAGCTTGACCGGGCGAATCTCGGCCGTGTCGTCGTTGACGAAAAAGACAATGGTTAGGCCCATGCGGTTGAGGACGGCGTCCTTGTGCACCGTGATGGCGTCGCGGGCTTGCCCCAAGGGCAGGTGCAAGGTGACGCTTTGATTGGTGGCGAGATTGTCGCCGGCGCCGTCGAACCGGGGTATGAAGCGTACCGTTCGGGTGCGGGTCAGCGGGTTCTCATCGGGCACCTGGGCGCGCACCGTCGCCGACAGCGGCGCCTTGCCGGCCAACTGGAAAGTGACAGAGGTTCCGGGCCCGAGGGCGGCAAGGCGTTGGGCCGGAACATTGGCTTCGATTTCCAGGTGTTTGTCATCGATCAGCGTGACCACGGCATCACCGACGTTGACAAAGGCCCCCACCTCGGTATGGCGTTTGGAAATGACACCACCGTATGGGGCACGGATTTGGGCATTGTAAAGGTTGATCTCCGCCAGTTTCAGATTGGCCCGGGCACTTTGCAGGGCGGACCGGGCCTCGGCGACGGTGCTTTCGGCCATGGTCACTTCAACGCCTTTGTCGTCGTGGCGGGCTTCGCTGAAGGCGGCGGATTTGCGCAGCCTCGTCAAACGCTTGAGTTCCTGTTTTCTAAGGGCAAGTTTGGCCTTGGCGGTCTTCAGGGCGGCTTCCTTTTTCGCCGTGTCGGCTTTTTGCAATTGTTGTTTCCATCGCAGGCTGTTGGGTACCAAGACGGCGATGACCTGTTCTTTTTCAACCCGCTCACCCACTTTCACCCGCATTTCCGCCACCGGTCCGCTGATACGCACGGCGACGACGCCGGTCTGGTGGGCGATCAACCGCCCGATCACCGGTATTGTCTGCTTGATCGGGGCGCGGCGTACTTTATCGACGCCGACCGGCGGCTGGTCCCATTCTTGGGCGAGAGCCGGCGGCCCACGGAAAAGCAACCCGGCGGCGGCAAGCAGCAAAAGCTGACTGATCTTGTGATGCTCCATGGACATAGTCATTGATGTCACCGTCATGGGCCGTAACCACAACGCATTTATGCTATCCAAGGCTGAATACCAGCCCGCGTATTAAAGAAAAAATGCAACTAGACTAGACCGTTCAGTCCAGAGTATTATAAATTTGTTGGCTGATCAACAACAACAGCGGCGACGATAATGGCAAGAAAGGCAAAGACGTCGCGCAAGGCATCGAAGCGCCCGAAGGCCGGGACGGCGGCGACCGGCGATCCGGCCAAACGTGACCAAATCCTGGCGGCGGCGACGCGGGTCTTTCTGGCCTCCGGCTACGGCGGCTCCAGCATGGACGCCATCGCCGGAGAGGCTGCTGTTTCCAAACAGACCGTTTATAACCACTTCGGCGGCAAGGACGCTCTTTTCGGCGCCATCGTGCGGAAAAAGTGCGGACAGCTCCTGGAACCCCTCAAGGTACCTCCGCAAACGCTCGGGTCTGCCGGCGGCGATCCGCGAACGGTGCTGAGCGGCATTGCCCAGGGATTCCTTGAGCTGGTGCTGGCATCGGAAAACATGGCCCATTTCCGCGCCGTGGTGGCGGAAAGCCGGCGCTTTCCGGAACTGGCCAAGGCTTTTTATCGCTCCGGGCCGGAGATTGCCGTCGACAGCTTGGCGCGATATCTGAAGACGATGGACCGCCAAGGCCTGCTCGCCATTGCAGAGCCCAAGCCCGCCGCCCGGATGTTCTTCGCCATGCTGCGCGGGGATCTCTACATGCGCCGGTTGCTCGGCCTGGTGGCGGTGCCGGGGAAGGCGGAGATGCGCCACGCGGTTGACCAGGCGGTGCGGGCTTTTCTCGCCGCCCACGCCGCCGATAAGCCGTGGCGGGGATGACCGGGGGCAACGGGAGGGTGGTGATAGCGATTGTGCCGATTGATCATCACGGGAGGCAATATGGGACAAATATTACACGGCGGAGGCAAAACAAAGTACGCTATCAGAGCGGCAATACAGCGATCGCGCATGGGTTTTGAAATCCGCCGTAAACCGGCGTCGTGTCGTCATTTTCATTTTCTTCCGCTAAATGGCGGAATAGATCTCAAAGCAACTGTCCGATTTTCCGGGACCATCTCAAAGAGCCAGACATCCGTGAAATTTTATCCCGCTAATCCTTCCCCAGGGCTTCGATCAGCGGTTCCAAGTGGCTCTCGTAGTGCTTCCAGCGCTTGACGGAACTCTTGTAGATGGGCATCCGCACCTGAGAGGCGCTGGCGGTTTTTACGGTGCGTTTGGTCTCATAGAAGTTTAGGCAGCCGTTTTCCCAGTCCAATCCACAGAATTCGAGCAGGCGGCGCGATTGCTCTTCCTGGTCGTTCACCAGGTCCTCGTAGGCGATATCCATGATGCGCCCCGGGAGGACTTTGCGCCAATGCGCCATGAGACCCTTATAGGCCCTGTAATAACGGCCCAGTTCCGCCAGGTCGTAAGCGAAGGGTTGGGCACCGCGGAATAGCTGCTGGTAACAGGAAAAGCAGGTATCCATCGGATCGCGGCGGCAATGGATGATTTTCGCCCCGGGCAAGGCCAGATGGATGAGGCCGATGTAAAGGAAGTTTCTCGGCATCTTGTCGGTGAACCGGGGTGCCGTCATGGCGCCCACGGTCTCGATGTAGTCTTCACCAAATTTCCTTAGGGAGTCTCCATCGAGACCGAGGACGAACTCGGGGAAATCGCCCGCCATCCCGGCGGCCAGATGGTTCAGGGTATTCAGTTCCCCGGCGCCGTGGATTTGGGAGTGGCTGGCCAGAATCTGCTCTACCAGAGTCGTTCCCGAACGCGGCATCCCGAGGATGAAGATCGGCGCCTCGGCCCGGCTGCCGGCACTCTCCCTTTCGGCGAGCAGGGAGGGGGAAAAGACTTCGGCAATCCTTTTCAATTTTGCCTCGTCTTCAGCTACGTCGTAATCATAGGTCGAACGCACCATCCGGTTGCCCCGTTCGAGCTGGTCGAAGGATCGGTCGTATTCCTTTCCCATCTCCAGTGCGTTGGCGAGGGAGAAATGGACGGGTATTTTATCCTGGTCGGAAAGGGCCGGGTCGGTGGCTAGGCTCTGAATGGCGTCGATCTCGCCGTTGCCGATGGCTTTGGGCGTGTATCTGCACATGGCCAGGTAGGCCTTGCTGCAGAGAGGATTGATTTCCAGGGACTTTCTGAAGGCGGCCTCGGCTTCGTCGAACAGGCCGTCATGCACCAGCAAGCTGCCTATATTCAACTGCGCTTCGCTCATCAAGGGATTGAGGGAAAGGGCCTTGCGATAGCTGGTCATGGCTTCCGCCGGCTTTCCCCCGTCCTGCAGGGCCTGGCCGAGGTTGTGATGGGCCTCCGGCGATCTAGGCGCCAGTTGGATGCCGCGCCGGCAGACAGGTAGCGCCTCATGGGGCCTGTCCTTGGCCAGAAGTGCCGAGCCCAGATTGATATTGGCCTTGAGGTTATCGGGAGCGAGCTCGGTCGCAAGGCGGGACGCCTCCAGGCTTTCGTCGAAACGGCCAAGGCTTATTAGTGCCGTGCTTAGGTTCGAATGGGCATCCGCGTTGTCCGGAGCGACTTCGATCAATCGGTTGATGGCATCCACCGCTTCTTCCGGACGTTCCAGTATGAGAAGGATAACGCCCAGGTTATTGAGCGCGCCGCCATGGGTCGGATTGACGGCCAAGGCGCCGCGGTAGGCTTCTTCGGCCTGCTCGGGCTTTTCCGCCGCCTGCAAGACGACGCCTAGGTTGTAACGGGCTTCCGGGTCGGAGGGGTTCAAGCGGCTCAATTCCGTGAACCAGTCCGTGGCCTGCGCCACTTCGCCCATCTGGAAGGCGGCCATTGCGCCGATGTTGAGGGCCATGGAATGACCGGGATGATTTGACAGGGCCTGTCGGCAGAGGTCCATGGCCTCGCCCAGCCGACCGGTGCGGTGAAGCTGGATAGCCTGTCTGACGGCTTGCTCGGCGGCGCCGTCTCCGGCAGCCTTCCGGCTTTGTTTTTTCTTTTGGTGCCGTAGATTGCAGTTCATTGCCGGCTCTTCATTCCATAAAACCCATTTCGAGGACATGCATTTAGCATATCCCAAACAATTTTCCATCCACCGCGGAATCAGGATCGTTGCTCGTCTACCAGATCCATCGGATGGTTGCCCGGCAGACCGGGGGGGGAGGCGCACCGGAACAAAGACGCAAGGTATTGAGAAACATCAATACCCATCCGGATGGGCTCTTAGAGCAACCCATATTGAATTGCTTTTGGCCGTTCAATCTGGGGAATAGGCCGTAGAGAATAGTGCGTCCTGGGTGGAAATAGTGGTTTTCCAGCAAGGCAAAAAAAACCGGCCGCGAAAACCGCGGCCGGTTAATTTTACTGGTTTCTGGGAAACCTATCTGCGTCGTGATCGAGTTCGCGAGCGGTAGATAGTCAGTTCCCCAGACTTACCGGAGAACAACCCCGGTCCATCCATGCCGTCATGCTCTGTATTCGGAGGAGCATCGAAAGGCTTGGCTTTGATGCAGGCGCCTAAAAGAAAGCTGACGACCATCATCATGATTACAGTTTGTTTGGACATGGGGTCATTTGCCTTTTTGCTTAGAACTTGACGCGCATGCCAACCCAGCCTTGAGTAATGTCTTCATAGCTAGTGGCGTTGTTGGTATTCAACTCGTAGTTGGCATAACCAGCGTACACTTCGGTTCCGTAGGCACTTAGTTTCTGGACTATGTTGCCGCCCCAAACCGTAACTTGACGGCCATCGGCGCCCTGATCATCCGTTTGTTGCCAATTGCCGGACAAGTAGGTTTTGCCAGCGCCCAGGGCCTTAAACTGGTAACCCACTCTGAGCCAAAGGTTATCAGGATCATTCCTGGCGCCGGAATCCATTTCCTGCTGGCCGTAGGAGCCGGTGAGGCTGATGCCGCTTGAATGCAGGGCCGAGATGGAACCAGCAAAACCACCATCGGTCCCTGTGCTGATGCTCTCCATATTCCAGGCGGCGACCCTACCTAAGACCTTGAAGCCCGAGACCTTGGAGGAGTAGTTAATGGCGGCATCTGTCTCGCCACCTTCAGCGGTGCCGATCCCTACCTGAAAACCCATGTACCTAGGCGAATGGTAACGGATGCCGTCCTTACGGCTGCGGCCGTCAAAAGCATTCATGGATTCCATGAGGGTGACGGAATTGGCAGGATAAGCGGTGTCATTGACGATGCCGTCGCTCCCGTCCGGGATGAAACGGTAGCCGCTATCGGCTTCGGAATTAACGCTTCCGGAACCTGCATATTGGCCGTTAAATGAGGATAATGCCGTGCCCGACAGGTCGGCCTCGGCGGCGCCGTCGGAAACGGTCTGGTACTTGCCAAGGTTGATGGTGCCAAACTGCTTGGACTTGACATAAACGGCAAGCCGGCGGTGTTGTAAGGTACCACCGTCACTTGAGCCATTGATATTGTTGGTCTGAGATTGCCGGCTGCCGTTATTGCTCCAATGACCAAGCTCGACGATGCCGCCAATCGTGTAATCCGGACCCTTGGCCTCGGCGATCCAGCGGATCCGTGATTTTGAGTTTTCAGGGTCCGCAAAATCGCGATAAGTGCTATCGCCATCGTTGGTAAAAGTGATGGCTTTGTTCATCTGGCCGGAAAACTTGAAGGACTTCTTGACTTCGGCCGCTGAGGCCGGATTGGTCGCCAGGGCGACTAAACCCATGGCCGCGCTTCCCATCAAAATTGTATGTAACTGTTTCATTTGATTTCCCTCTCTCTATGTTAGGGCACTTAAGTTTAATGAGAGGGGCTAACAAGGACGTTTCCAACTAATCCGCTTCCCCCCTCACGGTTTGAAGCTGCCCCCTCAATAGGCCCGTCGGCGCCTACCGTCAACATGATCCTGACCCGAAACGATGCATTTTCACACCACAGTGATATTTGAGCAACAACTGATATGGCTGGAATTTCCTTTGTTTCCGTTGCCGGAGTTGCTTTCCGGACACAGTTTCCGTTACTAGCGGAGAAACGGGTCCGTGGTCCCGGCGGGCACTCCCCCCTAGAGCGTACCCAGATTGATCGAACCCACTTCCAAGGAATCGATCAATCACTCGGAATCCGCTCTACAACAATTTAGTTAGGGCAAACTCTCCAGATTGATGAGAAGCTTTTGGCGATTCTTATCAAACTGGATTTGCTCTACGGGCCCCGCTGATCGCAGCGCATCATGTCATCGCGCTCGGCCATCCATAAATCGGCATATCCGCAATCCTTGTATTCATTAAAATAGGGACCGCCGATGGTGTAATGCAGATTACGGATTTCGTCGGCCTCGTCGGGCGGGTCGTAATCGACCAGGTGGTTCCAGGCATGGGGAATCCCGCCGATCAGGTCTTCTGAATCCAGCCACTGAAAGCGGTGCAGTTGCAGGCCCGTCGCGGTGTTGACGTATTGCGGCGTCAGCGCCTCGCATTTCGTGCAATTCAACAACATGACGCTGGACCAGTTCTTTTTTTCATATTTCGTCTGCGGCTGACCGAGGAATTTCCGCTCCTCGACCGGCACATGGTGGTGCTGCACGCACATCAAGGCGTAGCGGTCGTCACGCAAGGCCCAGAGTTCGGCTATATCTCCCAGCATCAGCATGTCGCAATCCATAAAGATCGCCCAGCCTTCGTATCCGCGAAGGTAGGGAACCAGGAAACGCGAGAAAGAAAAGTCCGTGGATTGAAGATCGTGCCGTTGGCGCCACATGGAATCCCCCAGTTGCGACAGCATCAGCGGCGTGATCGAGACCGGATGGCTGGCCCGGCTGTTGATCGAATGGGCGAGCACGCTATAGGTGATGGCCTCGCGGGGATCGTAACCTATGAAAACAGGGATGGGGTCCTTCGTCACGGCATAATCCTCCTTAAATCCGGTTATTTCGGTTTTTCGGTTTTCAAGACCAATTCTTGGCTCACTTGTTCGATGGCGGTTAGCCATTCACCTGCCCGTTCCTGCCGGAACAAGCGCATGTTTGGATACCATGGGCTGTCCGTGCGGTGAAGCTGATATCGGTAGTCCGTGGCGAAAGGCAGCATCGTCCAAACGTTTTGACCGAGCGCCCCCGACATATGGGCCGTTGTGCACGAAATCGTAATCACCAAGTCAAGGGCGCTGATCTGCGCCGCGAAATCCTCCAGACTTTGTAGTTGATCCACATCTTTATCCACGTAAATTTCGATTCCGAACTTTTCCTGCGTCTCGGCAATTTCTGTCGCGTGATCACCGTATTGGAGACTTATGAATCGGCAGCCCGGCTGCGTCAGGATCGGCCGCCATAGGGCGAGCGGTAGATTGCGTTCCGGCCGTGCCCGATTGCCACTGGCCCAGGAAATGCCGATTTTGAGCGCATCACCGAAATCGGTGTAACGGGTTTTTAGCTTCCCGCCGATTGCGGGATCGACGAACAGATAAGGTGCGTCCGGACGCCGCCCGGCCTTGAGTTTGGGCAAGGTCCACCGCACAAGACTGGTGAAAGGCGAATGAAAGTCGATGCCGTGGCCCATGAGTCGGGGGTCGGGATCGTCGGTTCGCGGAACCACTTCCGCCGCCGGAAACGCCCGCTTGAACATGGGAACGAGGCGCGGCGCGCATTCGACGATACAGTGGGCGGCGCGTTTGATGATCCCGGGAATCTGGCTTGAAAACAGGACTTCATCGCCAACTCCCTCGTCGCCCCAGCAGAGAATCGTCTTTGCCGACAGATCGGAGCCGTCCCAAAGCGGTTGGGGAAAAGGCCTCGGCTTGAATTTCGGTTGCCGCCAACGCCATTCATACTCCTTCCACCCGGATTCCTCTTTGCCGGTCAGCAAATACAAAAGCGCCAGATTGGTGTGATTATCGGGCTTGTCCGGCGCAAGTTCGATGGCCCGTAGCAGGGAAATTTCCGCTTCTTCATATCGTCCCAAAACCCTCAGGGTGACTCCCAAATCCCCATGCGCGATGGCCAGGTCCGGCTCAAGGTCCAGGGCGCGGCGGAAATGACGCTCGGCCTCAATGAGCTCGCCTCTTGCTTTTTGGAGAATCCCCAGGTTGCAATGGATCCCGGGCATGTCCGGGGCGAGGGCCTGGGCTTTTCCGAGCTTCTCTTCCGCCTCGTCCCAACGCTCAAGCGCGAGAAGGGCGGCGGCCAAACTGTTCCAGGTCTCCGGATTGTCGGGTTCGAGCCCGAGCGCCGCCTCGTAGCAGGGGATGGCCGCCTCGGGAGCGCCAAGCTGTTTGCGTGTCAAGCCGAGGTTATATTGGGCGTCGGCGAAATCCGGCTTCAGGGCGACAACGGCTTCGAGTTGAGTGGCGGCGTCTTCAAGCCGCTCCAAGTCCCTGAGGACGTTGGCCAAGTTGAACCGGGCAAGGGTGTGCTGTTGTTGCAGGGAGACGGCCTTTTCAAGCGATTTCAGCGCTTCCCCGTTGCGCCCGAGATCATGTTGGGCGATGCCCAACAGATTAAGCATCTCAGCGGAGCTCGGCACCGCTTCGACGGCGCCCTCCAGATATTCGGCCGCCGGACCGGGCCGGCCGTTCTCGAGGCAAATAAAGCCTAACAGATGCAAGACGTCCGGAATGCCGGGGTGGCGCTCCTCAAGGTGAAGCAACGCCTTTTCGGCTTGCTTTAGCCGCCCCTGCTGGAAGAGGGCCAAAGCGGCCGTAAGCTCGCTCCGCAGTGCCTCGGGGCTTACCGATTTCCGACCGCTTCTGCGCCTGGACTTTTTTGCTAAGCCGCGACGATTGCTATTCATGGAACTTTGTCAACGAGAGGCAGGGTAATCATTGGCGGCCAGAGTCCCAGAAACTGGCACGTTACGTCAAGCAGTTTGGCCCATCGCTGGCGCCCCGTTTGGGGATTATTCAGAGCGCCGCCGGGGAAATTTCGCATTCTCCGATTTTGGAATTAAGTATACTGTCACCGAATTTCACCGAATTAAATAGGTCTCGCTGGTTGTGGAACGGGTTTGTCGTGCCGCTTGGAAGGTGATAAATAGATGGCCTTCGAATCGTGCTCTTTAACCAAGAAGTCGGGCCGGTGCGGACAGAATGAGGATGCATGATTCGCAAGCTACGGCGCCAGCGTGATAAGTCACGGCTGAAGAACCAAGCGGTCCGCCGCCGGGCCGGGCCGGGGGCGGCGGGCGATAATGACTGTTCCGATGCTCTTAAGCGGGCGTTCGCCTTGCATCAATCCGGCCGTCTGCAAGATGCCTTGCGGGCCTACCGGCAAATTCTCGACGTTGAGCCCCGACACCCCGAGGCGTTGGAATTCGCTGCCGCCGCCGCTTATCAGGCGGAAGATTTCCAGCAGGCGGCCGATTGGCTGCGAAGGCTGGTGGAAATCGCCCCCGGCAATGCGCGGGCGCTGGATAACCTCGGAGGCGTGCTGCAAAAGCTGGAAAGATTCGACGAAGCCGTGGCCGTCCACCGGCGCGTCCTGGAAATCCGAGGTGATGACGCGGACGCCTACTTTAACCTGGGCAATGCATTATGGAAATTGAAGAACTTCGACCAGGCCGTAGCTGTTTACCGGCAAGGTCTTGAATTCCGTCCCGATGACGCCGATGCGTTCTACTGGCTTGGCCGGGCGCTCAATGAAATAGAACAATTTGACGAAGCCGTGGATTCTTACCGGCGCTCCTTGGAAATCCGTCCCAATGACGCCGAAACCTGTTTCCACTTGGCCGGCCTGCTGTGGAGGCAGAAAAAATTCAGTGAGGCCGAGGCCGCTTATCGGCGCCTTCTCGCCATCCAACCAAACAACATGGATGCCCTTTTTTGTCTCGGCTCTTGCCTGCAAAAACAGGGAAAACATGACACCGCCCTACAAGCATACCGGAAGGCGGTGAAGATCGAACCCGGCTACGCAAAGGGCCACGGCAACATCGGCTATCTGTTGACACTGATGGGCAAACTTGACGAGGCTGAGGCTGCCTTTCGGCGGGCCCTTGAAATCCAACCTGACTTCGCCAGGGTATATTTCGGGTTATCGTACATTCGAACCTTGAAGGCCAAGGACGCCGACATCACGGCCATGGAAAAACTGCTCGCCGTTCCGTCGGCCGCCGACGAGGAGGTGTTGCATCTTTGTTTTTCCTTGGCCAGGGCGTACGAGGATAAGGGAGATTACGAGCGTGCTTTCCAGCACCTCGAAAGGGGCAACCGGCTCCAACGGTCCTCCTTTCAATACAATGTTGGCGACGACGAGAACATGGCTGAGCGGATCATCAAGGTCTTCAACAAGGTGTTTGTGGACTTGCGGGCCGGGCAAGGCTGTCCGTCCGACGAGCCCATTTTTATCCTTGGCATGCCGCGGTCGGGAACGTCGCTCATAGAGCAGATTCTGGCCAGCCATTCCGATGTCTTCGGCGCGGGTGAACTGCGGGAGTTCAGGTTGTTTGCCAGCGGAATGAAACAGGCATCGAATGTCGGCCGGGAGTTTCCCGAGGCGGCTCGAGATCTTAGCCCGAAGGCTTTGCGGAGTTTCGGGGAATTCTACTTGATCACCTTGCGCCAGCGGGCGCCGGAAGCACCCCGGTTCACCGACAAGATGCCGAGAAACTTCTTTTACATCGGCCTCATTCGCATGGTATTTCCCAACGCCAAGATTATCCATTGTGTCCGCGATCCGATGGATACCTGCTTATCCTGTTACCAGCAGCTATTCAGCGGTGCCCAACCCTTCGCCTACGACCTGGCGGAACTGGGCCGTTATTACAGGGCCTATAAGGGTCTCATGGCGCATTGGCGCGAAGTCCTCCCGGGGCGCATCATGGATATCGCCTACGAGGACATTGTAGCCGACCAGGAACGCCAGACCCGGCGGCTGCTGGAGTTCTGCGGCCTTCCCTGGGAAGATAGTTGCCTTTCGTTTCACAAGACCGAGCGCCCGGTGCTTACCTCAAGCGCAACGCAGGTCCGCCAGCCGATCTATAAAAGCGCCGTCAGGCGCTGGAAGCGCTATGAAAGCCACCTCGCGCCGCTCCTCAAAGCCCTCGGGCCGCCGGCCGATGAAAAATCGACTTAACCAAAATTGCACAATAGGGCATTTCAAGATCGATTGAGGTCTCCCCCCTGTTATTGCCGGGCTCGTATGGGCTTTCACGCGGCTTAAATTAGAGGGGGAATTAAGGAACAACCTTGAATTCTCATCAGCCTGCATTCAATATCCGGGTGCCAACTCCCCGCAAGCCGTTCGTAATCAGATCACAAAGCATTGCGTCAAAGAGACAAGTTTGAAAAAAAAAGGCGTCGCTCCGGTTCCATGGGGCGCAAGGGGGGGGGCGTCATTGGAGGAGAGCTTTCAACGGGCGGCTCAGGCTCTCGACACGGGCAATTTTGCCAAGGCGCTTCGCCTTTGCAAGAAAATCATCGTTTCCATGCCCAACCAGCCCGTGGTTCTCGAGCTGGCGGCAATGGCCGCCTATCATTCCGGGAATCCCGGCCTGGCGGCTGAATATATAGTCAGGGCGGTAAAAATCGATCCGGGGAATGCTTCCCTCCGAACCAACCTCGGCGTCATATTGCAGGCAGCGAACCGGTTTGAAGAGGCGGAGGAGGCCTACCGTAGTGTTCTCGTCTCTAGTCCGGATGATTTCATTACCCTAAATAATCTCGGCGTTGTCCTGCTTGCCCTTGAAAGGGCTGACGAGGCAATCGGGGTCTGCCGCAAGGCCATAGAAATCAATCCTAATTTCGCCGGCGCCCATAACTGCCTCGGCAACGCGCTGGAAGATGCGGGAAGACTTGAAGATGCGGTCGAAGCATATCAACGGGCTCTTGAGCTGGATCCGTCGGACCTGGATGTCGGCAACAATCTTGGTGGCATCATAAGAATGATGGGTGAGTTTGAAAAAGCCCTGGAGATTTTTCAAAAGATTCTTGAGCAAGCCCCGGAAAACGTCCTCGCCCACAACAATATCGGCAAAACTCTGATGGAACAGGGCAAGTGGAAAGAGGCCGAGGGTGCCTTCAGAAAAGCCCTGGAGATAGACCCCGGGAATTCAGCAGCCTATACGCATATCGGCAATCTTTTTAAGAAAATGGGCGATTTAGAGGCGGCCGAGAAATCCTGCAGACGCGCCTTGAAATTGGATCCGGCTTCGGCGGCCGCTTTCTATGAATTGTCGAGTCTGAAGAGTTTTTCGGATGACGATCCGGATTTGCGGTCCATGGAAACGGCTTATTCCGGTAAGCCCAAAACCAAACAAGAGAAAGTGTTTTTAGGCTTTTCCCTAGCCAAGGCTTATGAAGATTCCGGTGCTTACGGGCGTGCATTCGAGCATCTGGAAGAAGCCAATCGGACCGTAAGGTCTTCCATGGATTACGATGTCGCTTCCGATGAAGGGCTGGCGGGCCGGATAGTGAAAGCTTTCAAGGGGCCTTTTCCGGAACGGAAGCAGGACTCCTCCGGCGGTTGCACGGCAATTTTCGTCCTTGGAATGCCACGCTCGGGGACCACTCTCGTGGAACAAATTCTAGCCAGCCATTCCGACGTCAATGCCGGCGGCGAACTCGAATACATGGGCCGCCTCGTGGAGAATTTAAAGAGCGGCAAGGGAGAGGCCGGCGACTATCCTGAAATCGTCCTCCATATGGACGCGGATGGGCTTGACGGAATGGGAAGGGATTATCTTGATTGTCTCCGTCATCTGGCTTCGGGCCATTCGTTCGTTATCGATAAGATGCCACTCAACTTTCTGCTCATTGGCTTGATCCACCTGGCGCTTCCCAATTCAAGGATCGTCCATTGCCGCCGCGATCCCGTGGATACGTGTTTTTCTTGTTACAAGCATTTCTTCTTAGGCCAGTATTCCTTTGCCTATGATCTGGCCGAACTTGGCCGTTATTACCGCAATGTCTATGCCCAATTGATGAACCACTGGCATAAGGTTTTGCCGGGTCGAATCCTCGATGTGAGATATGAGGATATGGTTGACGATCAGGAAAGGGAAACGAGGCGGCTTCTCGAACACTGTGGCCTTCCCTGGGAAGACTCCTGTCTGGATTTTCACAAGATAAAGCGGGTCGTGAAAACATCGAGTGCCGCTCAAGTGCGTCGATCCATTTATAAAAACGCCATACATAGATGGAAAAATTATAAAGACCGTCTTGGGCCGCTACTGGACGCGCTTGGGCCTTTGATTAATTCCGGGGAGAGTTAAAGGCAGGGAAAACGGTTCACGGTGATATCCTTGAAACCGATTTTCTATGGCTTCCCCGTTATTGGCCTATCGCTTACCTGGATTGGCTTTGGCCTTTTATCCGCGAGATGGGTTTCCCACATCCCTTGGTAGGCGTGCTCGAGGTTCTTGGCGAACCGAGGGGTGTCGAAAAGGGGTTGAGCACGGCGGTTTTTGGCGAGCTTTTCTTTTAAAGCGCGGAGATCTCCGGGATTTTGCGCCAGGCGCAAAGCCAAGTCCCGGTAGTCTTCGATGCTATGGGTAACCAATTCCGGCAGGCCGAGCGCGTAAAGAAGGCTCGCCGATACCCGCGAGGCAAAATGAGCGCCCAAAAGAGTAATAACCGGGACGCCGGCCCACAAGGCGTCGCTGGTGGTGGTGTGGCCGTTGCAAATGCGGGTGTCCAATACCAGGTCGGCCAACCGGGTCCGTTCCAGGTGCTCGTCCTTCGGCAGCTTGCCGGCGAAGATCAGACGCTCCGGAGCGACGCCGCGTGCCTTCGCTTCGTCTCTCAAGTTCCCTTCCGCGAAGGCGGTGCTGGCGAGCAGCCACAGGACACTGCCGGGAATGGCATTCAAAATATCCGCCCAGACGGAGAACATCACCGGCTCGATTTTGTAAGCTTGGTTGAAGGAACAGAAAACGACCGCGTATTCCGGCAAGGCGAAATCGGCCCGCCTGAAGCCCCGTTCGGAAATCGCCTGCCGGTGATCGTTGACCTGATAGGTATGGGGCAGATAGGCGGGTTGCTCGCTGTAAAAGGGCAAATGTTCCTCGGGTGTGACGATGCGGTCGGTGATGACGTAATCGATGAAATCGGCCCCCGTCGTTCCCGGGAATCCCAAGTAGGCCGCCTGCACGGGCGCCGGCCGCAAGGCGCATATGCCAAGCCGGTTTCCTTGCGTGTGTCCTTTCAGGTCGACCAGGATGTCGACCTTGTCGGCGCCGATTCGTTTCGCCGCCTCGACATCGTTCAGGTCGCGGATATCGGCGAATCCGTCGCAGTCCCGCTCGATCCGTTGCCGGTAGAAACTGCCGTCTCTGGGCCCGTAGGAGTATGCGCGGACGCGGAATTTCTCCCTGTCGTGCAAGGTGAACAGGCTGAGCATCAAGTGGGCGGTGGCATGGTTGTAGAAGTCACGGGACAGGTACCCGATGGTGATCGGGGCTTTTTTCCCGTCTCTGTCTCGCCTGGGGACATCCGCCGCCGGTTTGGAGACGCGAAGGCTGATTTCCCGGCTCCATGATCGGGCGACGCCCAGGTTCCAGTGCGGATCTAGGCAGCGGGAGACGTTGATGAAGGGAGTTTCGCCGACAGACTCGCCGCCGGCGATCTCGGCCGCCGTCAATTGGTCCAGACGTGGCGACAGTTCTTCCAGGTCACGCCACATGAAAGCCATCTGCGATTGGTGAAGCAGTTGCGCCACCGCTTCGCTGAAATCGGCTTTGATCTTCAAGGCGCGGCGATAGCTGTCAATGGCTTCTCGCGGCTTTTTACGGTCGGCCAGCAGGTTGCCCAAATGGACGTGCACTTGCGCCAGATCAGGCGCCATCTCCAGGCTCCGCCTGTAGCAATCCTCCGCTTCGTCCCACTTGCCCATGCTGCTGAGGAGATTGCCCAGGTTGTTGAGAGCCGGGACATAACCGGGGTCGATATCAAGGGCGCGGTGGTAACTGGCGGCGGCTTCTTGCGTTTGCCCCAGGGCGGTGAGCGCCGTCGCCAGGCTGTCGTGCACTTGCGCCAGGTGGGGATTGATCTCGATCGCCCGGCGATAGCAGACTGCCGCCTCGTCCATTTTTTCCTGCCCGGCCAGGGCGTCGCCCAGATTGCTGTGGGCTTCGGCGTAGCCGGGGTCGATGTCAAGCGCGCGAAGGTAACTGGCGGCGGCCTCGTCCATCTTTCCCTGCTCGGCCAGGGCATTGCCCAGGTTGTTCAGGGCCATGGCGTCGCTGGCGTCTAGCTTAAGCGCTTGCTGGTAGCATCGGATGGCTTCGTCACGGCGCCCGGCGCTTCGATAGGCTTCGCCGAGATTGTTGAAAAAATGGCCGTTTTCGGGGCTGATCCGGGTCGCCTTGCCGATCAGCTCGATAGCCCGTTCGTGGCGGCCGGCCTGGTGGGCGGTGAGCCCCAAAAGATGCAGGGCGTCGGCATTGTCCGGCTGTTGGCGCAGAACCCTCTCGTAAAGCCGCTTGGCTTTGTCGAGCCGCCCGCCCCGGTGATGTTCGAGGGCCGCCGCCAAGGCGGCTTGGGGATCGGCGCCTTTTCCCTTGCCCGCTGATTGCCGGGCGGATTTCAGCCGCCGCCGGTCTTTTCTGCTCATCGGTGCCGCCCTGGGGTCGGTTTTGCCGCCATCATTTGCGTTTCTGTTATAGGCCCCGGCGTCGCCGGGACAAGCTTCTTTCGTGCAAATCCCCCGAACCGATTTCGTGCTAGCGGCAAATGCTCTAATGTGTCGGCCATGGTTCAGCTAAAGGACGATTGCTTCACCGCCGGCGACGGGCTGATGCCCTTGGCCCAGGGCCTTGCCCTACTCACCGGCAGGCTTTCCCCGGTGGTCGGCGTCGAGGATGTGGCGATCAGGGAGGCCCGGGGCCGTGTCCTCGCCGCCGACCTGGTCGCCGGCCGCCACGTGCCGCCCCATGACAATTCCGCCGTCGACGGTTTCGCCGTTTCTTTCGACGACCTGGATGGCAATGGTGAGACGGCGCTTAAGGTAAGCGGCCGGGCCGCCGCCGGGCATCCTTTGCGCGTTCCGGCTGCGGCCCAAGAGGCGGTGCGTATTTTCACCGGCGCGCCGATGCCCGATGGGCTCGACACGGTGTTCATGCAGGAAGACTGCCGCATCGACGCCGGCCGGGTGATCCTGCCGCCAGGGATTAAGCGCGGCGCCAACCGGCGGTTCAAGGGCGAGGACGTGAAAAAGGGCGCGACCATCCTTGAAACGGGCAAACTCCTACGGCCGCAGGAAATCGGCCTGGCGGCGTCAGTTGGATGCGCGCGGCTGAGCGTTTACCGGCGCCTCAGGGTGGCAGTGTTCTCGACCGGTGACGAGGTCTTCGACCCGGCAGACGAAGCGGCCGAGGGCGGCATTTTCGACGCCAATCGCTATACCGTCATGGGGCTGCTGGAGGGCTTGGGCTCGGCGGTCTCCGACATTGGCATCCTGGCCGACGACGAGGACGCCATTGGCCAGGCCCTGGCGCCGGCGGCGGCGGCGCACGATCTTCTGATCACCTCGGGCGGCGTCAGCGTCGGTGAGGAAGACCACGTCAAGGCCGCCGTCGAGGCCCTGGGCCAGCTCCATTTCTGGCGCCTGGCCATCAAGCCGGGCCGGCCCATCGCCTTGGGCCGGGTCGGGGAGACGGCTTTCGTCGGCCTGCCCGGCAACCCGGTGGCGGCGATGGTCACTTTCATGCGCATTGCCCGGCCGGTGGTGCTCCTGCTTTCGGGGCGCCGGGATATCGAGCCGCCGCTCTATCGCGTCCAGGCCGATTTCGCCCATGACAAAAAGACCGGGCGGCGTGAATGGCTGCGCGCCCGCTTGGTCCGGGACGGTGGCGGCGGGCTTGCCGCCGTCAAATATCCCGGCGGCGGCTCAGGCATCCTGAGTTCCATGGTCGAGGCCGACGGGCTTGTCGAGCTCGGCGAGGAGCAAGGGCCGGTGAGCAGGGGCGAGATGGTGGACTTCCTTCCTTTCGGCGAGGTCGGCTCATGAAAGTGCTTTATTTCGCCTGGCTGCGCGAGAAGACCGGGATTGGCGAGGAGGAGGTCCAGCCGCCCGCCACTGTGACCGACGTTGACGCCCTGATCGCCTGGCTCGGCGGCCGCGGCGGCGGCTTCGCCGAGGCCTTCGCGGACTTATCCGTCGTTCGCGCCGCCGTCAATCAGGAGCATGTGGGTCTCGGTCACGCCGTTCAGCCCGAAGACGAGGTCGCTTTCTTCCCGCCGGTGACCGGCGGCTGAAATCATGATCAGGGTTCAGCGTGAGGATTTCGACGTCGGCGCCGAGTTGGCGCGTATGTCGGAAGGCAAGCATGCCATCGGCGGGGTCTGTTCCTTCGTCGGCCTGGTCCGCGACTTAGGCCGCGGCAACAGGCCGGTCGCTGGAATGAGCCTTGAGCACTACCCAAGGATGACCGAAAAGGCCTTGGCCGAAATCGAGGCGGAAGCATGCTCCCGCTGGCCCCTGGAGGAAACCTTGATCATTCACCGCTATGGCGACCTGCGGCCGGGCGAGCGCATCGTCCTGGTCGCTGCCGCCTCCGCCCACCGCCAGGCCGCCTTCGAGGCCTGCCGGTTTCTCATCGACTGGCTGAAAACCAAGGCGCCGTTCTGGAAACAGGAACGGACGCCGCAAGGAAGCCATTGGATCGAGGCCCGGACTTCGGACGGCGAGGCGGCGGCGGGCTGGGGAAAAGACGGGGAGGGGGAATAGAGCGTATTTTTACCAGCGAGCATTAAATGATGCTCATTCAGGGGATTCCCAAACGGTTAAAAATCCAGGCAATGAAGAAATAAAGGGGTAAGAATAAAGTAAACTGTCACTATAATTCACCGTAATTTATTTCTGTCTCCTATCCCTGTTTCCAGGTCGTCCCTTCGGGGCCGTCCTCAAGGACGATCCCTTTGTTCGCCAGTTCATCCCTAATGCGGTCGGCTTCGGCGAAGTCCTTGGCCTCGCGGGCGGCGGCGCGGGCGGCGATCAGCGCCTCAATCTCGGCTTCGCCGAGGCTTTCCACGCCCGCTGGAACCCACTTGAACCATTCCTCGGGGTCTTGTTGGAGCAGGCCGAGGCTTTTGCCCATCTCAAGCAAGAACCACTTTCTATCCGGCTGCGCAATTTTTCCACCACGACCCTCGTCTTGCAGCGCTATGTTCAGTTGGCTTAGGCGTGCATGTAAGTGTGAGAGCGCTAGAGGTATATTGAGATCATCACACAATGCCGCTTTGAATTCTTTTAATCGATTATCCTCAATGGTTGGTTTAGAGGCAGGTATATCTTTTGCACGCAAGAGCGCTCCGTAAAATCCATCCAGCTCCCGCTTGGCTTCCTCGATACCCGATTTGGTGAAATCAAGAGGCTGGCGGTAGTGGGTTTTCAACAAGGCCAGGCGGATGGCCTCGCCGGGGAACTGGTCCAACATTTCGTGGACGGTGTAGAAGTTGCCCAGTGACTTCGACATCTTCTCCCCTTCGACCATCAGGTAGCCGTTGTGCACCCAATATCTGGCGTGGGTGCCGGGGCCATGGGCGGAGGTGCTTTGCGCGATCTCGTTCTCGTGATGGGGGAAGATCAGGTCCTGGCCGCCGCCGTGGATGTCGAAAGTGTCGCCCAACAGCTTTGAGCTCATCGCCGAGCATTCGATATGCCAGCCCGGTCGGCCCCGCCCCCAGGGGCTGCCCCAACCGGGCAGGCCGTCGGCCGATGGCTTCCACAGGACGAAGTCCCCCGGGTCTTTCTTGTAAGGCGCCACATCGACCCTGGCGCCGGCGATGAGTTCCTCGCGGTTGTGGCCCGACAGCCTGCCGTATTCGGGCATCGCCGGGACGTGGAACAGCACATGGCCGTCGGCCTCGTAGGCAAAACCCTTGTCGAGCAGGGTCTGGATCAATTCCTGCATCTCGGAAATGTACTCGGTGGCCTTGGGCTCGGCGTCCGGTCCAATGTTGCCCAGGGCCGCCATGTCGGCGTGATAGGCCTTGGTCGTGCGCTCGGTGATCGATTGGATGGCCTCGCCCTTTTCCTCGGCGGCAGCGATGATCTTGTCGTCGACATCAGTGATGTTGCGGACGTAAGTGACCTTCGGATAGAGGTGTTTGAGCAATCGGCAGAGAACGTCGAAGACGACGACCGGCCGGGCGTTACCGATATGTGCGTAATCGTAAACCGTCGGCCCGCAGACGTACATGCGCACATGGCGCCCGTCGAGCGGCTCGAATTCCACTTTCTTGCGGGCCGCCGTGTTGTAAAGATGCAAAATCATTTCAAGCTGGAAAATTCGTTGGTCAGCGGATAGCGGCGGTCGCGGCCGAAAGCCCGGCTGGTGATCTTGACTCCCGGCGGTGCCTGGCGGCGTTTGTATTCGGCCCTGTCCAACAGTTGCCAGACCTTGCGCGCCACCTCGGCGTCAAAGCCCCGGGCGGTGACGTCTTTGAGCGATAGCTCTTCCTCGATCAGGCATTTCAGGATGGCGTCGAGTTCGTCATAGGGCGGCAGGCTGTCTTGGTCGGTCTGGCCGGGCCTCAGTTCCGCCGATGGCGGCTTGGTGATGACTCTTTCAGGCATGACCGGGCCGGCCGGCCCCAAGGCGCCCTTCGGGCTCTCGATGTTACGCCAGCGGGACAAGGCAAAGACGGTGCTTTTGTAAACATCCTTCAAGACCGAAAAACCGCCGCACATGTCACCGTAAATGGTCGCGTAGCCCACCGACATTTCCGATTTGTTGCCCGTCGAAAGGACCATATAACCAAGTTTGTTGGAAAGCGCCATCAGGGTCAGCCCGCGCGACCGGGACTGGATATTTTCTTCCGTTACGTCGGGCAAATGGCCGGCCAGGGACTCACTCAGCATCTCATCAAAGGCGTTCATCGCTTTCGTGATGGAAATGCTGTCCAGCCAAACGCCGAGCAGACGCGCCGTCTCGGCGGCGTCTTCCAGGCTTTCCGGCGAGGTATATGGCGACGGCATCATCACGCAATGGACCTTTGCCGCGCCCAGCGCATCCACCGCCACCGCCGCCGTAAGGGCGCTGTCGATACCGCCGGAAAGGCCGATCAGAACGCCGGCAAAGGCGTTCTTCCCCACATAGTCGCCAAGCCCGGTGATCAAGGCCCGGTAGATGGCCTCCGGCCCGGCCGCCGGCTCATCCACCGTTCCCGGCTCGCAGTCCCATCCGCCGCCGGCCTGGGCCCGCCAATTGCTGGCCACCGTTACTGATTCCCAGGCCGCCGCCTGGACCAAGGTGTCGCCGTTGCGATCAATGATGAAAGTTCCGCCATCGAAGACCAGTTCGTCCTGCCCGCCCACCAAGTTGACGTAAACGAGCGGCAAGCCCGATTCCGCCGTTCGCGCCCGCGCCCGGTCACGGCGGATGGTGGGCTTGTCCGACTCGAATGGGGAGCCGTTGAGGACAACTAAGATGTCGGCGCCGGCTTTCTTCAGATGCGCCGTCACTTCCGGTTTCCACATATCCTCGCAAATCATCACCCCAAGACGGGCGCCGTCGAAGGTTATGGGCTCGGGATACGGGCCGGCGGTGAAAATGCGTTTTTCGTCGAAGACGCCGTAATTGGGAAGTTCATGCTTCAAGCCGAGGGCGGCGATCCGCCCGCCGTCCAGCAAAAGCGATGCGTTATGGAGCGCGCCTTCGTTGCGCCAAGGCGTGCCCAGCAAGACGGCCGGACCGCCGTCGGCGGTGGCGGCGGCCAATTCCCGGACCCTTTCTTCGATCAGGTTCTGGAAATCCGACCTGAGCACCAAATCCTCTGGCGGGTAGCCCGACACCGCAAGTTCACCGCAGACCACTAGACGGGCGCCGGTGGCGGCGGCGCGGGCGGCGCCAATCAGGCTGATATTGCCGTCAACATCACCAACGGTTGGATTCAGTTGCGACAGGGCGATTGTCAGGGTCCTGCTCATGGAAACGCGGGGTGCGGTCGTATGGGTACCTTTATAGATGAGGCGGAACACTAGGGAGCACCCCGGAGACTGTCAATAATCCCTGAACGGGCAACGGCTTGCGAACTTTTCACCCTTTTCCTTGCAACAAAAGGTCGGCAAGCAGAACAAAGACGAAGCCATCTGGACGTTCACCGGGGCGGCTTGCCTTCGCTTCCTCAACGCCCTGTTCGCCGACTTGCGTGACGTGCTGGCCACCGAAGGCGGCCGCATGACGGTAATCAAGCGTTACGGTGTCGACGACTGCGTCAACCTGGCGGATTTTTTGCAAATGCGGGAAAAGCACAAGCCAACTGGCGGCAAATAACCGCTTCTCGGCCCATCACCACCGCTTCAGCGGCTTTCCGAAATTGAAAAGAACGCAAGCCACAGATGAACACCGATGAACGCGAATTTTCAAGAAGAGGCGGCGATGTGGCCGGCAATCCGCATCCGCCCGTCTTTGAGCATTTCCGCCAAAAGAAAGGCCAGTTCCAAAGCCTGCTTGGCGTTTAGACGGGGGTCGCAATTGGTATGGTAGCGGTCGCTAAGGTTGGCTTCGGTAATGGCATGGGCGCCGCCGACGCATTCGGTGACGTCCTGGCCCGTCATCTCGAAATGGACGCCTCCGGCATGTGTTCCTTCCGCCGCGTGGACGGCGAAAAAGCCCCGTACCTCATCGAGAATGCGGTCGAAGTGCCTGGTTTTATAACCGTTGGAGCTTTTTACCGTATTGGCATGCATGGGGTCGCATATCCAGGCCACCTTGCGGCCATCGCTTTTAACGGCGCGGATCAAGGGCGGTAATATCCTCTCCATCTTGTCCGCCCCAAAGCGCGTGATCAGGGTCAGCCGCCCCGGTTCTCCCGCCGGATTGAGCAGGTCGATGAGGGAGATTAACTCGCCGGCCTCCATGGTTGGGCCGATCTTGACCGCCACCGGATTGTTGATTCCTCGCAGGAACTCAATATGCGCCCCATCGAGCGCGCGGGTGCGTTCGCCAGCCCATAACAGGTGCGCCGAGGTGTCGTAATAATCGCCGCGAATGCTATCGATCCGGGTCATTGCCTGCTCGTAATTCAACAGCAGGGCCTCGTGGGATGTGAAATAGTCGGTCTCATGGATCTGCGGTGTTGTCTCCGAGGTCAGACCGCAGGCCGCCATGAAATCCAGCGTCTCGCCCAGCCGGTGGGTCAGATCCCGGTAGCGATCGCCCAAGGGGCTGGCGGCGACGAAACCCAAGGTCCACTGGTGAACCTTGTGCAAATCGGCATATCCGCCTTGCGAGAAGGCGCGCAACAGGTTCAGCGTCGAGGCGGATTGATTATAGGCCTGGATCAGCCGTTCCGGATCCGGGGTCCGGGATTGCGGCGTAAATTCCATGCCGTTGACCATGTCACCGCGATAGCAGGGCAAGGTGACGCCGTCGATGGTTTCGGTTTCCTCGCTGCGGGGTTTGGCGAATTGGCCCGCCAGACGGCCCAGCTTGATCACCGGGCAGGCGGCGCCATAGGTCATCACCACCGCCATCTGCAAATGCACCCGGAAGGTGTCGCGGATATTGTCGGTGTTGAACTCGGCAAAGCTCTCGGCGCAATCGCCACCCTGAAGCAGAAATGCCTTGCCTTCAGCCACTTGCCCCATCAGCGCCTTCAGGCGCCTGGCTTCGCCGGCGAAGACCAGGGGCGGAAAGGCCGAGAGCCGTTCCTCGACCCGAACCAGGGCAGCAGAATCCGGATAGGCGGGCACCTGTTCGATGGACTTAGAGCGCCAGGATGCGGGCATCCATTTCTTGGCCATTTGGGACCTCAAGCACGTTTCACAGCGAGTTTAAGCCTATAGACCGGAATCCGGGCTTTTTCCAGGAAAACCATCAACCGCCTAGTCGGTAATCGGCCGCTTTTCACGCATGGTAACGAATTCTTCCGCCGCCGTCGGGTGGATGCCGACGGTGGCGTCGAATTGCGCCTTCTTGGCCCCGCATTTCAAGGCTACGCCCAAGCCCTGGATGATCTCCGGTGCGTCCATGCCGATCATGTGACAGCCCAGCACCAGGTCGCTTTTGCCATTGACCACCAATTTCATAAAGGTCGTCTCATCGCGCCCGGAGAGCGTGTGTTTCATTGACTTGAAGCGCGATGAGTAGATGTCAATTTTCTTGTACTTGGCCCGTGCTTGCGCTTCCGTCAGGCCGACCGTGGCCAGCGGCGGTTGGCTGAAAACGGCGGTCGGAACGCCTTGGCGATCGGCTTTCATCGGCTTTGCGTTGAACAGGGTCGCGGCGATGGCCGCCCCCTCGGCAACGGCGACGGGGGTCAGGTTCAACCGGTCGGTGACGTCGCCAACGGCGTGGATGGAAGCGACGGAAGAGCATGAGAATTCATCGACCACCACGGCGCCCTTTTCGTTGAGCTCGACGCCGACTTCCTCGAGGCCCAAGCCGGCGCTGTTCGGCCGACGCCCGGTGGCGTACATGACGAGATCGGTATCAACGGCACCGCCATCGGCGAGGTTGAGGGAATAGCCGCTGTCTTTTTTGTCGATACCGGCGACGACGGTTTCATTCCTGATTTCAACGCCGCGTTTGGTCATTTCACTGGCCAGGATTGTCCGCAGGTCCTGATCGAATCCACGCAAAACGGTATCGGCGCGAAGGATCTCGGTAACCTTGACGCCAAGACGGGAAAAAATACCGGCGAACTCGACGGCGATGTAGCCACCGCCGACGATGACCATGCGCTCGGGAAGGCGCATCAGGTCAAGAGCTTCGTTGGAGCTGATCACATGCTCCATGCCGGCGATATCCGGCGTCACAGGGTGGCCGCCGGTGGCAACGAGAATATGCCTGGAGGTCACGCTCTTGCCGCCGATCTCCACCTTATGGGGATCGGCGAGGACGGCCCGTCCCTCAAGGATTTCGACGCCGTTTTCGCGCAGCGTCCGCATGTAAACACCGTTCAAGCGCTTAATCTCGCGATTCTTGACGGCAATCAGCGACGCCCAATCGAAGCCGGCGTCCCTGACCGTCCAGCCATATCCCGCCGCGTCCTCGAAATCGTCGGCGAAATGGGCGCCGATGACGAGAAGCTTCTTCGGTACGCAGCCGCGCAGCACGCAGGTGCCGCCGACGCGGTCCTGCTCGCAAATGGCCACCCTGGCCCCGAATGCCGCCGCCATCCGCGCCGCCCGGACGCCACCCGAGCCGGCGCCGATGACAGCCAAGTCATAATCGTATTTAGGGGTCCTTATCAATTCAAAGGTCCTTCAACCATTTCAGGATTTCCCCCTTGCCTTTCTTCGGTGTTGCCCCGTGGCCGCCGCCAATCACTTCGTATTTGCTGTTGGAATGGGTCGGCACCTTGGCATAGGCGTATCCCTCGCCCCGTTCCGCCATGCCGTCAAGCTCGCCTATGATCCACATCAACGGCGTGCCCGGTTTCAAAATCGCTGCGTTCTTCGGCATGACAGCTTGGCCATCGGGGTCGTACCAGCTCAGGTAAAACTTTGCCTTCATATTGAAAGTGGTTTTCTTGCCCTGATTGACGTCGTTGAAATCCGCCCTATTATCACCGTTTCCGGCTTCGACCATGGTGCGCGCCTTGGCGACGTCTTTGGCGAAACGGTTGCTCCAGATTTCCGAGATATGGCCGAGCGCCATGGCGATGACGCCGGCCAGGCCTTCACGGCGCGCGCCATAAGCGATGGCTACATTGGCGCCGAAGCTGTGACCGGCAACGACGATGCGCTCGGCGCCCTCGGATTTCAGTTCCGCGACGATCCCATCGATTTCAGCCATGGTTTCCTCGACCGTTTTGTCGAAAATACGGTCCGCCTGCCACGGCATATCGGGCGCCGAAACGATGAAACCCTTTTCTTGCAGAAACAGGGCAAGAATCCTGGTCGGGGACTTGCCCAAATTCTCGCCGCCCTTGCCGTGCATGATAACGATACCGATTTCGGCCTGGGCCGGTGACGGCGTGACTGCAAACACGAGTCCCAATGCGAGGACAATGGTCACGGCGAATATCAGCTTTTTTATGATTGAGCCTCCCTGTCCGTCGACGGCACCAATCTTCCCCATGCCAACGCATTATTGTCATAACCCGCCGATGCACAGATACTTGATCTCGATGAACTCGTCGATGCCGTGTTTCGAGCCTTCCCGGCCGATGCCGGATTCCTTGATGCCGCCGAACGGGGCGGCCTCGGTCGAGATTAGGCCTTCATTGATGCCAACAATGCCGTATTCCAGGGCCTCGGAGACGCGCCATACGCGACCGGCGTCGCGGCTGTAAAAGTAAGCCGCCAGGCCATATTCGGTATCATTGGCCATGGCCACCGCCGCCGCCTCGCCGGCAAAACGAAAGAGCGGCGCCACGGGTCCGAAAATCTCTTCGCGGGCGACAGCCATGTCAGGGGTGACGTCGGCTAAAACTGTCGGCTCGAAGAAGGTGCCTCCGAGCTCGTGGCGCTTGCCGCCGGCGATGAGGCGGGCGCCTTTGCCAAGCGCGTCGGCAATATGCCTTTCCACCTTCTCCATCGCCGCCATATTGATCAGCGGTCCCTGCTCGGTCTCGCCCTTAAGACCATTACCCACCTTCAGCCCGGACACCGCCTGGGCCAGCCGGCCGGAGAATTCGTCATAGACCCCGTCATCGACGAGAATACGGTTGGCGCAGACACAGGTCTGACCGGTGTTGCGGTATTTTGACGCCATCGCGCCAGCTACCGCCGCCTCCAGGTCGGCATCATCGAAAACGATAAAGGGAGCATTGCCACCCAGTTCCAGCGACACTTTTTTCACCGTCGAGGAACACTGCTTCATCAGCAGCTTGCCGGTCTCGGTCGAGCCGGTGAATGAAAGCTTGCGCACCGTCGGGTTGGTGGTCAGCTCGCTGCCGATGGTGCCTCCCGGACCGGTGACGACGTTGATGACACCCCTGGGGAATCCGGCGCGCTCGGCCAATTCGGCCAGGGCCAGGGCCGAAAACGGTGTCGCGCTGGCCGGTTTGATCACAACCGGACATCCGGCGGCCAGGGCCGCCGCGCATTTTCGGGTGACCATCGCGGAGGGAAAGTTCCACGGCGTTATCGCGGCGACGACGCCGATCGGCTCCTTCAAAACGACGATGCGCTTGTCGGGTCCGTGCGAGGGGATGGTCTCGCCATAGATCCGCTTGCTCTCCTCGGCGAACCATTCGACAAAAGCAGCGCCATAAATGATTTCACCTTTCGATTCGGCCAGCGGCTTGCCCTGCTCGGCGGTCATCAGGACCGCCAGGTCGTCCCTGTTGGCAATTATCAAGCCATGCCATTGGCGCAATGCCTGGGCACGTTCCTTGGCCGTTTTGGCGCGCCATGGCCCCCAAGCCGCCGCCGCCGCCTCGACGGCGCGCCGGGTTTCCGCCGTCCCCATCTTGGGCACCCGCCCCAGCACCGAGGCGTCGGCAGGATTGGTGACCTCAATGGTGTCGCCAACGTCGGCGTCGACCCAAGCGCCGTCGATATAGCATTGCTGGCGGAACAGTCGCTGGTCTTTGATCTGCATGGCGTCCTCGCGGGCTTAAACGATGGGGCTAAAGCGGAAGTATAATCCCAGCGGCGGCGGCTGTTAACCGCTTCCGTGCCCCCCTTCTGCCATTGACTTTCCAGAGGAAGGAACCCTTAAAAGCTAAACCGATATCCGAATGGCCCTAAGCAAGGAAATGGCGCCAATGTCGAAAACAAGCATAATTGTCCTGGTCCTGGGCGGTGTTACCGCCGCCGCCGTTGTCATCGGCGCCTACGTCAATACCATCACCAGCGGGCCCACCGGCGCCGACGCCGGCGATGGTGAAATGGTCGCCATGGGAAGCCAAGTCTATGCCGCACAATGCGCCAACTGTCACGGTGTCAACCTGGAAGGCCAGCCCGACTGGCGCCAGCGCCTGCCCGACGGCACCCTTCCGGCGCCACCGCACGACACCAGCGGTCATACCTGGCACCATCCCGACCAAATGCTCTTTGACTACACCAAGATGGGTGGCGGGGCGCTGGCGGCGCCCGGCTTCAAAAGCGCCATGCCGGGGTTTGGGGAGGTTCTTTCGGATAGGGAAATCTGGGCCGTCCTCGCCTTCATCAAAAGCTGCTGGCCGGCCACCATCCAGGCCCGACAGGAGCGCCTGAACAAGCGCCCGTAGACGCAAGGCCATAAGCCCACCCGAAACGAGCCACGGATAAACACCGATGAACACGGATCGGGGCCGGCTTTTTAATTCTTCGACTTATCGACCAACTTGTTCTTACCGATCCACGGCATCATGGCGCGCAGCTTCTCGCCCACCTGTTCGATTTCGTGGCCGGCGGCGCGGCGGCGCATGGCCTTGAAGCTGGGCTGGCCGGCGCCGCATTCCGACATCCACTGGCTGGTAAAACGGCCCGATTGAATGTCGTCGAGGACTTCCTTCATGCGGCTTTTAACGGAAGCGTCAATAAGACGCGGACCCGATTGGTAATCGCCATATTCGGCGGTGTTGGAAATCGAATAGCGCATGTTGGCGATACCGCCCTCGTAGATTAGATCAACGATCAGCTTGACCTCGTGAACGCATTCGAAATAGGCCATTTCTGGCGCGTAACCGGCCTCGATCAGGGTTTCGTAGCCGGCCTCGATCAACGATGTCAGGCCGCCGCACAGCACCGCCTGTTCGCCGAAGAGGTCGGTCTCACATTCCTCGCGGAAAGTAGTCTCGATGATACCGGCCCGGCCGGCGCCAAGCGCCGAGGCATAAGCAAGGGCAATCTCGAGCACGTTACCGGTGGCGTCTTGCTCGATCGCCACCAAGGACGGCACGCCGGCGCCGCGCAGGTACTCGGAACGCACCGTATGGCCAGGCCCCTTCGGCGCGATCATGAAGACATCAAGGTCGGGGCGCGGCTCGATCAGCCGAAAATGGATATTGAGCCCGTGGGCGAAAGCCAAGGCCGCGCCTTTTTTCATATTGCCCTGGAGATGGTTGTCATAGAGTTGCGATTGCAGCTCGTCGGGAACCAAAACCATTACTACGTCGGCCCACTTGGCGGCCTTGGCCGGAGTCAATACCTTCAGTTTCTCGGCCTTTGCCTTGTTGGCGCTGGCCGAGCCCTGGCGCAATGCCACGGCAATGTCCTTGACGCCGCTATCGCGCAGATTGAGCGCATGCGCGTGACCCTGGCTGCCATAGCCGATAACGGCCACTTTTTTCGACTGGATCAGTTTAACGTCGGTGTCTCGGTCATAATAAACTCGCATGTCCGGATGAACTCCTGAGATGTAGACAAAAGGATTACAAAGCGGTGGCACCGCGGGCAATAGCCGCAACGCCCGTGCGCGCTACATCGACCAGGCCCAAAGGCGCCATAAGGTTGACAAAGGCATCCAGCTTGCCGGTGTCGCCGACGATTTCAAAAACAAAGGACGTATTGGTGCTGTCGACCACGCGGGCCCGGAAGATATCGGCGATGCGCAAGGATTCGACCCTGTTTTTGCCGCTGCCCCGGACCTTGACCAAAGCCAGTTCCCGCTTCACGAAAGGACCTTCCACCGTCAGGTCGCTTACCCTGTGGACCGGGACCAAGCGCTCAAGCTGAGCCTTGATTTGTTCTATAATCATCGGCGTCCCCGAGGTGACGATGGTGATCCGCGACAGATTCTCGCTATGCTTCACCTCGGCGACGGTCAGACTATCGATGTTGTAGCCGCGCCCAGAGAACAGCCCGATGACGCGAGCAAGAACACCGGGCTCGTTGTTGACGAGGATGGCGATAGTGTGAAACTGAATATTTTCGTCGCTGGCTGTCACGAACGTCACTCCCCCAGTACCGGTGGCACTATCACTAGCTTGCGGCGGGCCACAGCGTCAAGCCAGGACCACGTCTTTCCCGGGTTCCTCCAGATCTGGTTCCTGGGAACCCAGGATCATCTCATGGTGGGGCGAGCCGGCGGCGATCATCGGAAAAACGTTCTCCGTCGGGTCAACCTGAAAATTGGTCAGAACAGCGCCGTCATGAGCAAGCATTTTCTTGATCAGGCCGTCAACCTGGTCCGGCCGCTCGGCCTGCAAACCCAAGGCGCCATAGGCTTCCGCCAGCTTGACGAAGTCCGGCTGGCCCTGGTAGCGGGTTTCCGAATAGCGTTTGCCGTAGAACAACTCCTGCCACTGGCGGACCATTCCCATATAGCCATTGTTGAGGACGAGGATCTTGATCGGCAACCGGTACTGGCCGACGGTGGCGAGTTCCTGCAGGTTCATCTGCAATGAACCCTCGCTGGTAACAACGACGACCAGCGCCTCGGGATGGGCGATCTGGACACCGATGGCGGCCGGCAGGCCGTAACCCATGGTGCCGAGGCCGCCCGATGTCATCAGCCGGTTCGGTTTTTCGAACTGGATGTATTGCGCCGTCCACATTTGATGCTGACCGACGTCGGTGGTGACATAAACGTCGCGATCCTTGATTTCCGCCTGCAACCGCTGAAGGACGTATTGGGGCTTGGTTAGCTTGCCATTGTTACCGTAACTCAGGCATTTCTTAGCTTGCCAGCCATTGATTTTCTTCCACCACCTTTTCAGGGACTTGCCATTGGAGCGTGTTGATTTCCATGCCTTGATCATGTCTCCGAGGACCAGTCCGGCGTCGCCGACGATGGCGATATCGACAAGCACGTTCTTATTGATCGACGATGGATCGATATCGATATGGATCTTCTTGGCCTTGGGCGCGAAACCATCAAGATTACTGGTCACCCGGTCGTCGAAACGGGCACCGACATTGAGCATGACATCGCAATGGTGCATGGCCAAGTTGGCTTCGTATGTGCCGTGCATGCCGGGCATGCCCAGAAAATGCTTGTCGGAAGCCGGCAAAGCCCCCAACCCCATCAGTGTCAGGGTGCAGGGAAAGCCGGTGGTGTGGACCAATTGTTTGAGGAAGGCGGACGCCGCTGGCCCGGCATTGATGACCCCGCCACCGGCGTAGATGATCGGCTGCCTGGCCTCGGCCATCAGCTTCACCGCTCTCTTGATCAGCCCGATATCGCCTTCAACCTTTGGCTGGTAGCTCTTGATGCGAATCTTTTCCGGCCCGACATAAGGCCCGCGGGCAATGACCACGTCCTTGGGCAGGTCGATCATTACCGGCCCGGGGCGGCCATGGGTGGCGATATAAAACGCCTCGTGCAGGACGCGGGCAAGGTGATCGACATCCCTGACCAGATTATTGTGCTTGGTGCAGGATCGGGTGATACCCGTGGTATCAGCCTCTTGGAAGGCGTCGTTACCAATCAACGGCGTCGGCACCTGGCCGGCAATACAGACGATCGGGATGCTGTCCATCAAGGCGTCGGTGAGACCGGTGACCGTATTGGTGGCGCCGGGGCCCGATGTTACCAGGACGACGCCCGGCTTGCCTGTCGAACGGGCGTAACCTTCCGCCGCGTGCACGGCCGCTTGTTCGTGCCGGGTCAACACATGCCGCAAACGATTCTGTTTGTAGATTTCATCGTATAGGGAAAGGGTGACGCCGCCGGGATAGCCGAAAATCACTTTCACGCCCTGGTCCTTGAGGACCCGCAAGAAAATTTCCGCTCCCGTTAATTTTTTCATTGCCATCATTATTCTCTATTTAGGCGAGGGATTTCGGTTGATAACGCGGCCAGCCCACAAAACACGGCAAACTCTTGGCCGGACTGAAAAACGGGCCAAACTAGACTTTCACTATTGCACGGTCAACAGAAACCGGCGAATAAATGAAAAGATTTTTGGACGAATGCTTTCCGAATATTGCGCGGATAGAGTCCAGGCCCCGGCTCCTTGGGTGCGCAACCAAGTCAGCTGGCGCTTAACGTAGTTGCGGGTCGCCCGTTTGGCGGCGCCGGCGGCTTCTTCCAGGCTAGCTTCCCCGCGCAGGTGGCGGCTCAGTTCCGGAACGCCGACGGCCTTCAATGCCGGCAGGCCCGGAGCAAGGCCCAAGGCGGCCAAGGCCTTGACCTCGGCAACGGCTCCGGCGGCGATCATCTGGTCGAAACGGGCGTCGCAGGCAGCATAGAGCCACTGCCGAGGCGGGATGAGGGCGATGGTGGCAAAGCGGGCGCCAAGGCTCGTTGCCGGCGCCGTTTCGTCCTGCCAATCGGCGAGCGGCCGCCCCGTCGCCCGTGCCACTTCAAAAGCACGGATCAAGCGCTGGCTGTCTCCAGCCGGTAGTTTTTCCGCTGCCTGGGGATCCAATTTCGCCAATTCGGCGCGGAACGCCTCACCGCCCAGGCGGGCGTGCAGAACCCGGGCCCCGGCGCGGATGTCCTCGCCAATATCCGGGATTTCGGCCAAGCCCCCGGTCAACGCCTTGAGATAGAGCCCGGTGCCGCCGATAACGATGGGTAGGCTGCTTCGCGAATGCGCCGCCTTGATTTCGGTAACTGCCATCTTGAGCCAACGTCCGGCCGAACAGGGTTCCGACGCCGGCAAGTGGCCGAACAGCCTGTGGGGAACCCGCGCCTCGGCCTCCACCGACGGCCGCGCCGTCAGAATTCTGAGCTCGCGGTAGACCTGCATGGAATCGGCGTTGATCACCGTGCCGGCAAAAGCGCCAGCGGCGTCCAAGGCGAGAGCCGACTTACCGCTGGCCGTCGGGCCGGCGACGACAAGGACCGGAGGAAGATTCCCGGAAGTCATAACGGCCAAGGGTCGGAGCCTATCAAGTGGAATGCCTCAATCCGGCCACAAAACATAGCCTTTGCCGCGGACGGTCTGCAGGTAGCGGGGCAGTTTTGGATCCGGCTCAATCTTGCGCCGAAGCCGGGTGACTTGAACATCGACGGCGCGCCCGCCGGTGCCGGTGTTCAAGCTCAATTCGTCGCGGCTGAGGATGGAACCGGGTTCCTCGGCCAGCCGCCGCAACAACGCTGCCTCGACATCGGTCAGGCGAACCGGCACGCCGTCGCGGCGGAGCTCGCCCTGGACGGGGTCGAAGGTGACGCGGCCCAAGCGCACCTCGAGCAGCATCTCGGGGCGCCGTGGCAGGCGGCGCAAAATGCTGTGAATGCGCAGCAAAAGCTCCCTCGGCTCGAAGGGCTTGGCGAGATAGTCGTCGGCGCCTTTCTCCAGTCCCTTGATGCGATCCCCGGGTTCGCCCATGGCGGTCAGCATGAGGATCGGCATGGTGCTTGTCTGGCGCAAGGATTTGGCGAAATCGAGGCCGGTCTCGCCGGGCATCATCAAGTCCAGCACGATCAGGTCGAAAGCAAGGTGTTTGAGCTTGCCGCGCGCATCGGCGGCATTGGACGCGGTGACGACGAGAAAGCCGTTCTCGGTCAGATATTTGCGCAGAAGCTCGCGCAGTCGGCCATCGTCGTCGACAACCAGGATATGAGGTAAATCACTATCCATGACGGCACAGCCCTAGTCGCGCTCCGGGCGCACCGCCAGGCGGCCGCGGTCGTCTTCGTTGATGATGCCGCGAAGCACGGTGCGAAACCCCTCGACCGCCTCGGCGCCGGCCTGGCGGTAGGCCCGGGCGATGCGCTTCGCCTGCCGGTCGGTCAACAGCCTTTCCAGTTCCTCGCCCTTGGCGGTCAAGGACAGAAGCCGCCGCCGCCGGTCGGCCCTGTCCGTCCGCTGGGCGATGAAACCCTCGCGCAACAACTGGCCCAGCACTCTTGACAGGCTTTGCTTGGTGATCTTGAGGATGGCGAGAAGGCGGCTGACGGTGATGCCGGGATTGCGGCCGACGAAATAGATGACCCGGTGATGGGCCCGTCCGAAGCCGTATTTGGCCAGCATGGCATCGGGTTCGGCGGTGAAATCACGATAGGCGTAAAACAAAAGCTCCATCGTCTGGCGCAATTCTTCGTCACGGAGAAAGAGAGGATTGGCGCGAGTTTTGGCGGGGCTCATGGGCGATAAAAGTCTATGGCCAATGGAAATTAAGTCAGCCTTATTGACATAATTGACAAATATGCCCAGCAATGATAAAAAAAGCAAGATCATTTTGAACTTACTTACTTTCAAGAAAGAAAATTACATGGTCAGCCCCCCGTTCGACAACCGCGACGGTCTGATCTGGTTCGATGGCAAGATGGTCGACTGGCGCGACGCCCGCCTGCATGTCCTCAGCCATGCCTTGCACTACGCTTCCGCCGTATTCGAGGGCGAACGGGTCTACGGCGGCAAAATTTTCAAACTCAGCGAACATAGCGAGCGGCTCGCCGCTTCGGCGGCGTTGCTCGGCCTCGATATCCCTTATGGCGCGAAAGCCATCGACGACGCCTGCCGCGAGGTCACCGCCGCCAACAACATCATCGACGGCTACGTGCGCCCCATCGCTTGGCGCGGCTCGGAAATGATGGGGGTATCGGCGCAAGCGGCGACCATTCACCTGGCCATCGCCACTTGGCCCTGGCCGTCGTATTTCTCGCCGGAGGCGCGGATGAACGGCATCCGCCTGAAAACCTCTTCCTGGTGCCGCCCGTCCCCCGAGACGGCGCCGGTCAAGGCCAAGGCGGCGGGGCTTTACATGATTTGCACCCTGTCCAAGCACGCCGTCGAGGCGCAAGGGTTCGACGACGCCCTGATGCTGGACTGGCGCGGCCAGGTCGCCGAATCGACGGGCGCCAACATTTTCCTGGTCATGGACGACGGCAAGCTGCATACGCCGGCGCCCGACTGCTTCCTAGACGGCATCACCCGGCAAACAGTGATCGAGCTGGCGAAAGGGCGCGGCCTCGGCATCGTGGAGCGGGCCATCATGCCGGACGAACTAAAGCAGGCGAAAGAGGTCTTTCTCACCGGAACGGCCGCCGAAGTGACGGCGGTCGGCGAGATCGACGGGCACAGTTACAGCCCCGGCGAGATCACCCGGACCCTCATGGAGGATTACGAAAGGACGGTCGGCAAATCACCGGCCGACACCGCCTCGGCGGCTTGACGGCAAACTCCGAGAGAATCAGATCAGTTCGCCACCGTTTCTGTTCTCCGATAGAACCAGTTTGGCTTTCATTGGGACCGAATTTGGGTACCATCTGGGGTAAGTCGGATCAGGACAGGCTATACCGGTAGCGCCGGCTCAGCACCTCCGGAGTGGTTATTTCACCACGTATTTTTAAAGGATAGAGGGTTAAATGAGTAAGAAGAAATCGTACGCCCCGCACTTCGCGGAGTGGAAAGAGATGCTAGGCTCGGCAGAACAGATGATCCCGTTGGTAGGCCAGTTGTACCGTGATAACAGCGTGACAATCAGGATCTTCGGGAGCCGGATCCTGAACAGTTCCCCCATTGAAATCATTAAGGTCCATCGCTTTGCCCGCCAGATGGTGGGGGAAGAGCTAGATATCCGCAAGACCCTGAAGCTGGCACGGACTATGATCGTCATGAACTTGGCGCCGGCCCGGGTCGATTTGGGCAAGCTCTGCTACCGCTACATGCAGGAGGGGGGTGATCCCGAGGCCTTTCTGAACGAGCAGTTGGCGAGTATCAATACGGGTAAGGACAATATCCTGAAGGAGCCTCGAGATGTCGTTCTTTACGGCTTTGGCCGCATCGGCCGTCTGCTGGCTCGGATACTGATAGAACGGGCCGGCGCCGGCAATAAGTTGCGGTTGCGGGCCATTGTGGTGCGTGGCGGCAAGGACGGCGACCTGAGAAAACGCGCCAGCCTGCTACGCCGCGATTCCGTCCACGGCGCCTTCAAAGGCAGCATCAAGGTGGATGAAGAAGAAAATGCAATTATCGCTAACGGGATCTATATCCAGGTCATCTACGCCAATTCTCCATCGGATGTGGATTACAATGATTACGGGATCAATAATGCCTTGGTGGTGGACAACACCGGCATGTGGCGTGATGAGGAGGGTCTGGCACAGCACATCCATCGTCCCGGTGCCTCCAAGGTAATCCTTACTGCCCCGGGCAAGGGCGGTATCAAGAATATCGTCTATGGTGTGAACCATAACGATATCGAATCTTCCGATACCATCCTCAGTGCCGCCTCTTGCACCACCAATGCCATCACCCCGGTGCTAAAGGCGATCAATGATGAGTTCTGTATCAACAACGGCCACGTGGAGTCGGTTCACTCCTACACCAACGACCAAAATCTGATCGACAATTTTCACAAGGGTGATCGCCGCGGCCGTAGCGCCCCCCTGAATATGGTGCTTACCACCACCGGCGCCGCCAAGGCAGTAGCCAAGTGCCTGCCCGAGTTGAAGGGTAAACTCACCGGTAACGCCCTCCGTGTCCCGACACACAACGTCTCCATGGCGATCATGAATCTCAGACTGGGACGTGAGACCAGCAAGAACGAGGTGAATGAATATCTGCGTAATATCTCCCTCAACTCCCCGATGCAGGATCAGATCGATTACACCGCTTCCTCCGAACTGGTTTCCACTGACTTGGTGGGTTCGGCCCACGCCGGTGTAGTGGACTCACTGGCTACAATCGTAGACGGTGACCGGCTGGTGCTCTATGTCTGGTACGACAACGAGTACGGCTATAGCGCCCAGGTGTTTCGCATGATGCAGGACGTGGCAGGTGTAAGGTTGCCGAGTGTTCCAGCGGCTTGATCAAGCAGGCCTTGATGATAGCCAGAGGCGTCTGGGCAGAGAATATTGGAAGATTTCTTTGGCGACGTGTGGTCGGGTTGCTCAAATATTTTGGAATGACTGGTTATGGCCGGGGCTGTTAAAAAACTTCCCAAATGGCACTCTTGGAGCATATTTTAGCTAAAACTGCCGAAAGGAAAATTATTATACCTTTGATTTTGTTGGATCTTATTTTTGCATATTCTCTGAAATGTCGAAATTTCAGGTCTCTAAATAGTTTTTCAACAGCCTTGGCTACAAACGGCGGTTACACGGAACGCAGTTTTATGATCGCTTTCGGCCAATAAGCCTACATTCCAAGTGCAAGAGCTTGCCTCGCCGTGCTTCTGCAAGTCACTTAAAAATCGCTGGATCGCTCTTCCGCTGCGATCCATTCCAATTCCCCTTCCAGTGGGGGGAACCCTACGTTAGCAGTCGTTTCAGCTGGCTTCCGATGGCGCCTTGGTTTCTTCCGGCTCATCGGTGCCATCCATGAAACCCCTGATCAGGGCCAGAAACGGCGCCGCGAGATCGCGCAGCCTGGCCTTGCCGACCCCGTGGACAACGGCGAATTCCGTTTTGTTTCGGGGTTTGCGCCGCGCCATGTCCATGAGGGCGCGGTCTTGGAATATGACGTAGGCGGGCACTCCGCGCTCCTGGGCGATGGTCAACCGCAACTCCTTCAAGGCCTCGAACAGGCCGCAATCGAAATCGGAGAGGTCGGCGGCGGCTAATTTCTTCTTTACCGCCGCGGTCTTGGTCTTGGCGCGCATGGTATCTCGCCGGTAGTGGAATTCCGCTTCGCCGCGTATCAGGGCAGAGCCGGTTTTGGTGACACTCAGCCCGCCATGGCCGGCGATGTCCAGGCGAAGGTAGCCGGCGGCGATCAGCTGGCGGACGATCGAGTGCCAGGTTTCCTTGTCGAGGTCATGGCCGATGCCATGGGTGGGGAGTCGATCATGGCCCAAGGTTCTTATCTTGTCGGTATCGGCGCCACGCAGCAGGTTGATGATGTGCGCCGCCCCGAAACGCTGGCCGGTCCGGTAGATGGCGCTGAGGGCCTTTTGAGCCTCGACCGTGCCGTCCTCCAGGGTCGGAGGGTCCTGGCAAACGTCGCAATTGCCGCACGGCCCGCTGTCCTCGCCAAAATAGGCGAGCAAGGCCCGGCGGCGGCACTCCGGCGATTTGCAATAGGCGATCAGGTGGTCGAGCCTTTTATGTTCGCGCCGCTTGTGCGCCTCGTCGCCGCCGTCCTGTTCAACGAACATGCGCCGCTGACGAATGTCGTCGAGACCGTAAAGCATAAGCGCGTCGGCGGGCTTGGTGTCGCGGCCGGCCCTGCCGAACTCCTGGTAATAAGCCTCCATATTGGCGGGCAGATTGGCGTGGAAGACGTACCTCACGTCGGGTTTGTCGATGCCCATGCCAAAAGCGATGGTGGCGACCATGACCACAGCCGGCTCGGTCATGAAGATATCTTGGTTGGCCTTGCGCTCGGCTTTGTCCATTCCGGCATGATAGGGGAGGGCATGAATGCCGTTGGCGGTGAGAAAGTTCGCCGTGTCCTCTGTCTTCTTGCGCGACAGGCAATAGACGATGCCGCTTTCGCCCGCCCTGGAACGCACGAACTCCAAGAGTTGGCGTTTCCAGTCACGCCGGGCTTCCACCGCCAGGCGTATGTTCGGGCGGTCGAAGCCGGTTATGAAAATATGCCCGTCACCATCGAAAAGCTTGGCCGCGATGTCTTTTCTGGTCGTCTTGTCGGCTGTCGCCGTTAGCGCCGCTATGGGTACGGCGGGGAAAAGTTGGCCAAGACGGGCCAAGTCGCCGTATTCGGGCCGAAATGACGGCCCCCAGCGGGAAATGCAATGGGCCTCGTCGATGACGATGAGTTTCAGGGGCAACTGCTGTAGGGCTTCCAGCATGCGAACAGTCATCAGGCGTTCCGGGGATATATAGAGAAGACGCGTTCGACCCGCCGCCGCGCGCCTCCAACTGGCGGCGTTGACTTGATAATCGTGCGACGAGTTAATCGTTTCGGCGGCGACGCCCGACAGCTTGAGCCCGGCCACTTGGTCTTCCATCAACGCCACCAACGGGGAAACGACAACCGTCAATCCACCTTGAATCAAGGCGGGGATCTGAAAACACAAGGACTTGCCCGACCCCGTCGGCATCACCACCAGCACGTTATCACCCGCCAGAACCGCCGCCAGCACCTCTTCCTGCCCTGGCCGGAACGAGGAAAAGCCGAAAACCTCGCGCAGAATTAGAGGCGCTTCGGAGTTAGGGGGAAAAGTTGGCATATGGCGCACCTTACGACGACTTTGCCTTGTTAACCGATCTTGAAAGCCAAAACGTTATCTAAAAAGCAAATTAGCAGGCCTATCAAGAAAGCCACAAACCGTGGAATTTTCAAGATTATGGTCATAACTTGTTGGTTGACAAGGCGAGCGGTTTATGTAGATTAATGTTATCGTAAGATGTATATGAGATACATATTTAAGAGAAGTTCGTTGAGAGGGCTCGGATAGAGTCTGGTCTCGGAATGACGCGCAGCACCCTTGCGTCGCAGATTTATCGCTGAAAATGGTGTTAAAGGAGTCGAATATGAGTGTTTCAGCAGAAAATAATCACGGCGAAGACTTTGCCCTGATACTTATTAATAAGAAATATTGGATGGGGCTTTTCCTGATTGTCGC
>PVBE012902287.1_pt1 | contig 62803 bp, 61 predicted proteins | sample 1631181 | NCBI WGS metagenome assembly PVBE01 (sample SAMN08397723, study PRJNA350692) | Marine metagenome, whole genome shotgun sequencing project. | isolation source: water | place: Pacific Ocean | collected 2012-04
AGTTCAAGGTATCCTCCACTCCAAGAATCCGTGAGGAACCTTGATCTGGACGTCAATGAGCGTAACCAGCCACGTGGAGCCTGGTATAAGCGGTGGAAGGTTGAAGTGGGTTGGTAAATGGCCCCTTTCTAGTGGGTACTCAGTGGGTACTCATTAGATTTTAAATGAATCAAGGTGTTAGCTTTTTAGGGCTAACACCTTGATATATTTGGCTCCGGCGGCTGGACTCGAACCAGCGACATATGGATTAACAGTCCACCGTTCTACCAACTGAACTACGCCGGATTAATTCTGGAGGCGCGGACCGGAATCGAACCGGTGTACACGGTTTTGCAAACCGCTGCGTAACCACTCCGCCACCGCGCCAAGGTAAATTTCGTGACCCAAAAGGCAAACAAAAAAACAATCATAGCCTTGCCGCGTCAGGGCGGACGGAAACTAGCCCTTGGCGCGGGGTGGGTCAAGCGGCTGTAAAGGGGAGCGGCCATTGTTTTTCAGCCGTCCCCACCCTATAAACGGGGGCGACGGCCAACCCCTTCCGGAGGTACCTAAAATGGATTTCGCCACCGCCCGATACAATATGGTTGAAGGTCAGGTTCGCCCCAATCATGTCAACGACGAGACCTTAATCAGTGCGCTGTCGGCGTTGCCCCGGGAGGCATTCGTGCCGACGGAAATCCAGGGTATTGCTTATGTTGATAAAGAAGTGCCCCTCGGCGAAGGGCGTTATTTGATGGCGCCTTTGGTCACCTCCAGGTTGGCTGAAACGGCGGCCCCCGGACCAGACGATCTGGCCTTGGTCATCGGTTGCGCCACCGGCTATGGGGCGGCCGTGCTTTCGCATCTGGCCGGCGCCGTGGTTGCCCTTGAAAGCGACGCGGGCCTAGCCCAACAGGCCGCCCAGACCCTGACCGGTTTGGGCATCGATACCGTTGCCGTGGTCGAAGGCGATTTGCAAAAAGGATATCCGGACCAGGCCCCCTATGATGTCATTTTCTTCGACGGCGCCGTTGCCGAAATTCCCGATGAGATTACCGGGCAATTGGCCGAAGGTGGCCGCCTTGTTTCCGTCGTCACCGGCGGTGGTGTCGGCAAGGCGGTCTTGGTTAGCCGCCAACGTGGCGGGCTTTCGTCACAAGACGTTTTCGATGCCACGACGCCCCCGCTTCCGGGATTTGAGCCCCAAGAGGCGTTCGTTTTTTAATGGCTTGATCCGGGGTTGTTGCGGGTTAGGGGGCGGGCTCGCGAATCGGGGTGTCATTCCAATGACCCTCTATCTATCCAAAAATGGCTTTTGATGGTCCGTGGGGCACCCGCGCCGGACCGTCATTTACATCATAATCAATTGAAATTGTTAGTTCTTCTTGAAACTCCCTGATCCCCTCCCGTGACCCGTCTTTACCTTGAAGTTTGGAGGCAGGTAAAATATCGGCGAATGGCTTTTAATGTGATGACCGGACAGGGGGGCAAGCGAAATGAATAACCGTTTGCCGGGTGTTCTGGGGCATCTGGGGTTTATTCTCTGTCTGGTCTTGTTTATGTCCGGAGAGGCAACCGCCCAGACCCTAGAGGACGCATTGACGTCGGCCTATATCAATAACCCGACGCTGTTGGGCCAAAGGGCCAAGGTTCGCGCCACCGACGAGCAGGTGCCACAGGCGCTTTCCAATTGGCGCCCCAGCATCGAAATCACCGGAAGCGCCGGCGTTGTTGACAATAAAAGCACCCTCAGATCCGACCGTACCCAGCAACGCGAACCGAAAAGCTTCGACCTGACCGTGTCCCAGGACCTCTACCGCGGTGGCCGGACCTTTGCCGCCCTCCGGGAGGCCGATAACACCATCCGGGCGGAACGCTCCCGGCTTTTGGAAACCGAACAGGATGTTCTGCTCAGTGCGTCGCAGGCGTTTTTTGACGTTTTCAGGGATGAGGCGGTTCTCAAGCTCACCATCAACAATGAACAGGTCTTGACGCGGCATCTGGAGGCGACCCGGGACCGCTTCGAGGTCGGGGAAATAACCCGCACCGATGTCCATCAGGCCGAGGCCCGCCTAGCCGGGACCGTGGCTGACCGCATCGCAGCGGAAGGCGCCCTGGAAGCATCCCGAGCGGCGTACCGCAATATCGTCGGCATCCCGGCGCCCAAAGTCTTGGTGGCGGCGACGCTTCCTTCGGACCTTCCGAAAAGCTCGGATGAGGTTATTAAGGCCGCCGCGGTCAACAACCCAAGTGTGATCAGCGCCGAATTCGACCGCAAGGCCTTGGGCGACAATGTTGAAGAAGTCAGGGGAGAACTGCTGCCGCGCTTGAGCGTGTCCACCGGGGTGTCCAGAAAAATTCAATCGGGGGGGGAAGAGGGGCGAATCGATTCCGCCGATTTGACCTTGAATTTGACCGTTCCGCTCTATCAACAGGGCGAAGTCTTCTCCCGTTTGCGCGAAGCCAAGCAGGATGTCGCCGAACAGCTTCAGGTCATCGACCAGGCCCGGCGCGACGCCGTCGAGGAGGCGACCAAGGCATGGGAATCACTGTTGACGGCACGCGCCAGGGTGGCTTCCTTCAAGACTCAGATCGGTGCCAATGTCGTGGCGTTGGAAGGGGTCCGGCGAGAGGCCCAGGTCGGCTCCAGGACGGTGCTTGATGTCCTCGATGCGGAGCAGGAATCGTTGGATTCCCGCGTTTCTCACGTCAGTGCGCAACGAGACGAACTGCTCGCCGTGTTCGAGCTGAAGGCGGCCATGGGGCAATTAACAAGCAGCGATCTGAAATTGCCGGTGGCGGCCTACGATCCGATGGATAACTATCAAAAAGTCCGCGACAAATGGTTCGGTGCCGACATCCCTGCCGGGAAGAATTAACATGAGGACAGAGGGGGAATGGGGGGTGGTTTTTTCGTTCGCGGAATCAGCCGAACGGAATCCTGCTGGCGTTTCTCTTCGCGGTATCATACCTTTTATTAACGTTTGGGGGATATCCTCGCCGCCCAAGCGAGTACCTGAAGTCAGCTTAGTGGACGGTTTATGAGCGAAGAAACACCGGAACCAGCAGCAAGCGCGGAAGCCGCCGACGGCGAAGAGCCTTCGATGGAAGATATCTTGGCGTCTATTCGCCGGATATTGTCCGAGGAAGAAGAAGAAGCCCAGGCCGCCGAAGAGGCCGCCGGGCTTGAAATTGATTTGTCGGCCGAGCCGGAACCCGAGCCAGAGCCCGAACCAGCTCCTGAGCCGGAACCCGAACCGGAACCCGAGCCGGAACCGGAGCCTGAACCCGAGCCGGAGCCGGAGCCGGAACCGGAACCCGAACCGGAACCCGAGCCGGAACCTATGCCTGAGCCTGAGCCCATGCCTGAGCCTGAGCCGGAACCTGAACCCGTAGCGGCCCCCGAGCCCGAACCGGCGCCTCCGCCACCCCCGGCCCCTATGCCGGCGCCGATGGCGGACGTCTTGCAGTTGACGCCGGAAATGGTCACCTCGGAAGTCGTATCGGCGCCGACGGCGCTTGCCGCCACCGATATCCTGGCCGACCTTGCCAAGGCGATCCTTAACCGGCGCGATGTCGCCGTTGATGATGCCGGCCAGAACATGACCCTGGAGGGCATGGTCCGTGAAATGCTCAAACCCTTGCTTCGGGAATGGCTGGACCGCAACTTGCCTTATCTGATTGAGCGCCTGGTTAAGAAAGAAATCGATACCATGATCAACCGGGCCGAAGGCCTGTCAGATTAGGGTCGGTGGCAATTTATCTTTAAGCAGGCTCTGGATATACCGCCCCATTCCCGGTTACATTGCGCCCGAACGGAAAGGGCGCAGAACACCCCCCGACAGATTAACGATTAAAAAAGGCCGCCAGCCATGCTGGACAAAACCTATCGACCGGCCGAGGTCGAGGAAAAACATTATGCGGCCTGGGAAGCCTCGGGCGCCTTCGCCTGTGGTCAGAACCCCGGCGCCGATCCCTATACCATTGTCATTCCGCCGCCCAATGTCACCGGCAACCTGCACATGGGCCACGCGCTCAATAACACCTTGCAGGACATTCTTATCCGCTACCAGCGGATGAGAGGACTGGATACCCTTTGGCAGCCGGGAACCGACCACGCCGGTATCGCCACCCAGATGGTTGTCGAACGCCAAATGGCCGAAGAGGGCATGACCCGCCACGACCTGGGGCGCGAGAAATTCATCGAACGGGTGTGGGATTGGAAGGCGGAATCCGGCGGCGCCATCACCGGCCAACTTCGCCGCCTGGGCGCGTCGTGCGATTGGGGGCGCGAACGTTTCACCATGGATGAAGGCCTCAGTCGCGCCGTGCACAAGGTATTCGTTCAACTTCACAAGCAAAGTCTGATCTACCGGGATAAAAGACTAGTCAACTGGGACCCCAAGCTGCACACCGCCATTTCCGACCTGGAGGTGGAGCAACGCGAAGTCACCGGCACAATGTGGTATTTCAAGTATCCCATTGAGGATCAGCCGGACGCCTTCGTCACCATCGCCACCACACGGCCCGAAACCATGCTGGGCGACGTCGCCATCGCCGTTCATCCCGAAGATGGCCGCTATCGGGATCTGGTCGGTAAGAATTGCGTGCTTCCCATTGTCGGGCGCAAGCTGATCATTGTCGCTGACGACTATGCCGATCCGGAAAAGGGCACCGGTGCCGTCAAGATGACGCCGGCCCACGACTTCCACGATTTCGAGGTCGGCAAGCGCCATAATTTAAAACTGGTCAACGTATTCGACGGCAACGCCAAGCTTAATGACAATGTCCCGGAAGCCTATCGTGGTCTGGATCGCTTCGATGCCCGCGAAAAGGTTGTCGCCGAGATGGAGTCCCTGGGGCTTTTGGAAAAGGTCGAAGAAAACCTGATGACCATCCCCTATGGCGACCGTTCCGGCGTCGTGATCGAACCCTGGCTGATGGACCAGTGGTTCGTCGATGCGGAACGCCTGGCCGGGCCTGCGATCACCGCGGTTGAACAAGGCCGGACCAAGTTCGTGCCCAAGCAATGGGAAAACACCTATTACGAATGGATGCGCAACATCCAGCCGTGGTGCATCTCGCGTCAAATCTGGTGGGGGCACCAGATCCCAGCCTGGTTCGGACCCGAAGGCGATATATTCGTCGCCGAAACCGAGGAAGAGGCTCAGGCCGAAGCCAATGAGGCCTATGGCGAGGCGGTCGAGTTGATCCGCGATCCGGACGTTTTGGATACCTGGTTTTCGTCCGCGCTTTGGCCGTTCTCGACCCTCGGCTGGCCTGACGAGGTGCCTGAACTTAAGCGCTATTACCCAACCGATGTGCTGATCACCGGCTTCGACATCATCTTTTTCTGGGTCGCCCGGATGATGATGATGGGGTTGCAGTTCTTGGACGAGGTCCCGTTCCACACCGTTTATATCCATGCCCTGGTGCGCGACGAAGCCGGCCAGAAGATGTCGAAGTCTAAGGGCAATGTCATCGACCCCATTGAATTAATTGATAAATTCGGCGCCGATGCGCTGCGCTTTACGTTGACGGCGTTGGCCGCCCAGGGCCGCGACGTTAGGCTGTCAGAGTCCCGGGTCGAGGGCTACCGAAACTTCTCCACCAAGCTTTGGAACGCGGCGCGGTTTTGTCAGATGAACGAATGTCATCCTCGCGATGATTTTGACCCCGAGCAAGTCAAGTTGACCGTCAACCGATGGATCATCGGCAAGCTCCGTGATGCCGAAGTCGCGGCCTCGGCGGCAGTCGCCGCCTATCGGTTCAACGACATGGCCGGCGCGCTTTATCAATTCACCTGGGGCACATTCTGTGACTGGTATGTGGAATTGGTGAAGCCGGTGCTTCTCGGCGATGATGAAGCCGCTAAAACCGAAACCCGGGCGACGGCGGCCTGGGCGTTGGATCAAATCCTTCACCTGTTGCATCCGATCATGCCTTACGTGACCGAAGAGTTATGGCAACAACTGGGTGACAACCGCCAGGGGCCGTTGATCACGTCGGCCTGGCCGGTACTTGATGAACGTTTAAGCGATACCGCCGTCAACGCCGAAATGGATTGGGTGGTGCGGCTGATCAGCCAGATCCGCGCCGTGCGCTCTGAAATGAACGTTCCCCCCAAGGCCTTGGTTCCGTTATTGTTGAAGGACGCCGGAAGCGAGGCCGGCGCGGCCATGGAAACCCACGGTGAATTGATAAAACGGCTGGCGCGGCTGGACTCTCTCGGTGTTTTGGATGGAGAAGTGCCGAAGGGCGCCGTCCAGGATATTATCGACGAGGCGACCATCGTGCTGCCCATCGCCGATGTCATCGACATCGCCGCCGAACAGGCCCGTCTTGAGAAAGAAATCGCCAAACTGGACGGCGAGGTCAAACGCTTTGAAGGCAAGCTGGCGAATAAGAAATTTACGGCCAAGGCGCCCCCGGCCGTGGTTGAGACCGAACGCGAACGGCTTGAAGACGCCTGCCAAGCCCGCGACAAGATGAACGAGGCCCTAGGCCGCCTGACGGCGGCGGGGTAGGAGCCGTTTTAGAAATGGAAAACCTGGATAAATCCACCCGGGACATGATCGAGAGCATCATCGCCATCGTCGTCGAATACGGCGTCGATATCGTCGGCGCTATCGTATTGCTGATCATCGGCTGGATGGTTGCCGGATGGGTGCGGCGTGGCGTCCGCCATGCGCTCGACCGAATCCCGGGTATGGACGAAACCCTGAAACCGTTCCTGGCCAAGCTGGTTTGGTACGTGACCATGATTTTCGTCCTGGTGGCCGTGCTCAACCAGTTCGGAGTCCAGACCACCTCGGTCATCGCTGTCATGGGCGCCGCCGGCCTGGCCATCGGCCTGGCGTTACAGGGGACCCTGGCCAACGTCGCCAGCGGCGTCATGCTGTTGTTCCTGAGGCCGTTCAACATTGGTGATTACGTGGATGCCGGTGGCATCGCCGGAACGGTGGTCGAAATCGGCCTGTTCAATACCGAAATCACGACCAACAACGGGCTTTGCCTGATCGTTCCTAATTCAAAAATCTGGGCCAGCCCGATCACCAATTTTTCCCGCAATCCGACTCGGCGTTTCGATATCCCGGTCGGCATCGGCTATGACGATGATGTGGACGGGGCCATGGCCCTGTTGGCGGGGCTGATGGATGGCGACGCAAGGGTCCTGGCCGACCCGGAGCCAGTGGTCGCGGTCGATTCACTGGGCGACAACGCCGTCATCATCAAAATGCGGGGCTGGACCAAGTCTGATGATTACTGGGATACGTTGTGGGACCTTAACAAGGCCATCAAGGTTGACCTTCAGGCGGCGGGCTATTCGATCCCGTTCCCGCAGCGTGATATCCATATCGTTTCCGGCGGCAGTCCTTCATAGAAATACCGGTGATTTGCCTAACCGGCGAAGGAACAAGCCGCTAACGATTTGGTAAGGGCTCTGGTGTTTACTAATGGTGGCGCAATACGCCCGAAGAGGTATGCCCGTGAGCGATGATTTCGAAGTTCCCGAACTAAGCGACGACCCGACGCCGGATGAACGGGCCGAGTTCGTGATTCTGCGCCTCGAGCAGTTCATCCGCGATGGCCGCAAAGTGGCCGAAGGCATGTCATTCAAGATCTGGCAGTCGATGGCCAAAACCGAAATTGCCATCGCCATTTCCGAGACTGAACTGGCTGGGCAGAAAGAAGAGGCTGTCACCAAGCGGTTGCTGTTTACCTTTGCCGCCGCCCTGGTCACGGTCGGGTTCTGGGGAACGGCGGTCAGCGTGCACAAAGTCGGGTATATGATCGGCGGCATTATTTGCTTCGTCGCCGGCTTGGTATTGATGGGGGTGGCCGGGGAATGGCGCTTCCGCAAGTGGAACAAGACCCGGCAAGCCGACAAGCGCCGCAAAACCCTGGCCCGGGTGGAAGACCTCAACCGCCGCATCAAGCGCCTGGAAAACGAGCTCGAAAAAGAAGAAAAGCACGTGTTGGACAAGCTCAAGAAGGCAACCAAATTCGCCCAGGGCTGAGATTTGGGCTCAAAGTTGTAGCCCTGGTAGTGCCTGGCGACGTAGTCTCTTCCCATGAATATGCCTTTTATCCGCGACCTCAACATGGCGGCGGTGTGGGCGGGTCTCACCACCTTCGTCTGGTATACCTTCGGGGCGCTGCCGCTGCATCTTGAGGTGGCGGGGCAATTGGGGCTTTCCAGCGTCGAGGCATCGAGCTGGATTTTTATTATCTGGTTTTCCAGCGCCATTACCTCGGTTTTGCTGTCCTTTTATTACCGGCTGCCGATCCCGATCACCTGGACGATCCCAGGGTTGATATACCTGGGCACCCTTTCCGGCCAATTCACGTTTTAGGAATTGATCGGTGCGAACCTGATGGCCGCGGGCGCCATCGTCCTGTTGGGCGCGTTCGGCATCGGCGAGAGAATCATGGCCTGGCTGCCGTTGCCGATCGTCATGGGCATGTTCGGCGGCAGCATTTTGGTCTACGTCACCCGCATGATCGCCGCCAGTGTCGAAGACGTTCTGGTCGCCGGGGTGACGCTGGCCAGCTACCTGATCGGCCGTTTTATCGCCAGCCCCAAAGTGCCGCCGATGGGGTTGGCGGTCATCATTGGCGGCTTTGCCGTTACTATCTTCGGTGAAACGTCGATGAATCTGGTTTCCTGGTCGCTTCCCGACCTTGCCGTGCCGGGGGTAAGCTTTTCAGCCTCTGCGTTTATCGCCGTCAGCGTGCCGATGATCATCCTGGCCATGGGCCTGGGCAACGTTCAGGGGCTGGGGTTCCTGATCTCGCAGGGCTACAAGGTGCCGATTACCTCGATCACCGTCGTCACCGGGCTCAATTCCATGCTCAACACGGTGTTGGGCGGGCATCCGGCGACTGTGGCGCGCACCGGCGCCGCCATCCTGGCCGGGCCCGACGCGGGCCCAAAGGAGGGCCGGTATTGGGCTTGTGTGATCGCCGCGACATTAACCATATTGATCGCCCTTGGCGCCGGAACGTTGACGTCACTGTTGGCGGTGCTGCCGAGGACATTCGTCGTCACCCTGGCCGGGCTGGCGATCCTGTCGTCCCTGCAAAGCGCGTTCGAGACGGCCTTCGGGGGCAAGCTCCGGTTCGGCTCACTGGCGGCGCTGGCCGTCGCCGCGACGCCGTTTTCGGTATTCGGGATTACCTCCGCCTTCTGGGCTATCCTGGCCGGCATCGCCGCCTCCCTGATGGCCGAACGCCACCAGCTTTTCGACTATTGGCGGGGGGCCAAAGACGCCTAAAGCGCCCCGTCCAGCGCCCCGATCAGCCGGTCGACCTCTTCCATCGTATTGTAGTGCGCCATGGAGACGCGCAGCACGCCCCCGTCTCCTCCTTCGCCATCCTCATCACCGACGCCGAGGGCTGCCAGCAGCCTGGGGGCGTAGAAATTTCCACAGCCGATAGCGACCTTACCGGGCTCCAGAAGAGGGGGAATTTCCGCCGACGCGCGGCCTTCGACGGTAAAGGAAAACGTCGGCGTCCGGGGTTCTTTATCGCCGACGCTCGATCCCAACAGCCGGACATTGGGCTTGGAGGACAAGAATTCGGCGAACCGCGCCGCCAAAGTGTTTTCGTGGACGGCCAAAAAATCGAATACTGCATCGGCGCGGGCCTTGAAGGTGTTCGGCGGCTGGTCCAGGTGGTGGCCGGCCAGGGCTTCGAAATAATCGGCGATGCCGACCAGGGCCGCGGTAAATTCGTGGTTGGGGCCGCCGGGGTTCAGCTTCAGCGGGATCCGGTCGTTCAGGAAAAAGTGGTTTTGGCCGGGCGCGTTTTCCAGGTGCCCGCGCTTGGCGTACAGCAACGACACATGCGGGCCGAACAGCTTGTAAAGGCTGAGCATGTAGAAATCGGCGTCCAGGGCCTTCACGTCCAGCGCCCGGTGCGGGGCATAGGCGACGCCATCAATGGCGACCAGGGCGCCGGCGTCATGGACGCGCCTGGTGATGGCCTTGGCGTCATTGATACGGCCGACAATATTGGAGCAGTGAGAGAAACAGACCAGCCGGGTCCTGTTACCAAGCAGTCCGTCCAGGGTTTCGATCTCCAGGTTTCCGGTCTCGGCGTTGACCGGCCATTCCCGGACCACCATGCCGTCATCGGCGAGGCTGCGCCAGGCACCGATGTTGGCCTCGTGGTCTAGATTGGTGACGATGACCTCGTCGCCGGACTGAAACATTCGGCCTAAGGCCTTGGCCAATACATAGACGTTCATCGTCGTCGATGGGCCGATGATGACTTCCTCGGCCGCAGCGCCGATCATTTCGGCCATCAGGCGCTGGCCGTCGGCGATGCGTTCCGCCGCCTTGGCCGACGCCGGGTAGTTTGCGCCCGGCTGCACCTGGGTTTCGCGCATATAGTCGGTGACGCGGTTGATGACGCTTTCGGGGACGTACGATCCGCCGGCGTTCTCGAAGAACGCCCAGTCCCAGCAAGGGTCAGGATAAAGCCCGCGGACGAAGCCCAGGTCCAGGGACGGGACGGAGGGCACTTACTTAGGCATAGGTGGCGATGGCCATGACCAGTTCCGCCACTTTTGTTGAATCTTCGTTGAACTTGAGTCCGATATCCGGTTTCTTACACCATCGGACTTCCGTGGCGAAGACACCTAAGGGGTCGATATCAAGAGTAATCTTCGCCCCGGCTTTCATAGTCCGAGAAGCGCGAACCTGGGCGCCGCCAAACGAGATATTGACGATTTCGCAGTCGATTGTCTCATCACCCACCGCCAGCTTGGCGCCGAAAAGAACATCCTTGCGTTCAAATTCCCGGGCACCTTCGGGGTTGTTAGGTTCGCTCATCTCGATCTTCTCCTGTGCCCAGACTGGCTAAATATCAGTGTAAACGTGACTTTCGCCATGGGCGCCGGGGTGAGTAATAGCACCCCGGCGGGCTTCGCCAACGGTCTGAGCGTACCGCCAAAGAGCGCCGGACTGATAATTATTCTTGTGCGGTTTATAGGCGTTGCGCCGTTTTTCCCATTCGTCGTCGCTAAGATCGGCGTCGATGGTGCCGGCAACGGCGTCGATGGTGATAATATCGCCGTCCTTCAACAGCCCGATGGGACCGCCGGTGGCGGCTTCCGGATTGACGTGGCCGACGCAAAATCCCCGGGTGCCGCCGGAAAACCGCCCATCGGTGATCAAGGCGACCTTTTCACCCACGCCCTGGCCGTACAGCGCCGCCGTCGTCGACAGCATCTCGCGCATGCCGGGACCGCCGCGGGGGCCTTCGTTGCGGATGACCAGGACATCGCCTTCGGCGTAGTCTTCTTTCAGGACGGCCTGGAAGCAGTCTTCCTCGCATTCGAAGACGCGTGCCGGGCCGGAGTGGGTAAGTTTTTTCATGCCGGCGATTTTGACGATGGCGCCGTCCGGGGCCAGGTTGCCGGTCAGTCCCACGACGCCGCCAGTCGGGGTGATCGGTTTGGTCGCCGGATAGATGACGTCCTGATCCTCGGGGAAGGCCACATCGGCCAGGTTTTCGGCGATGGTTTTGCCAGATACGGTCAGGCAATCGCCATGCAGGTAGCCGGCGTCCAGCAACGTTTTCATCAGCACCGGCACGCCGCCGACTTCGTGCATGTCCTTGGCAACGTACTTTCCGCCCGGCTTGAGGTCGGCGATATAGGGCGTTTTCTTAAAAATCTCACAGACATCCAGTAGGTCGAATTCAATGCCGGCTTCGTTGGCGATGGCCGGTAGATGCAGTCCGGCGTTGGTCGACCCCCCGGTGGCGGCAACGATCACGGCGGCGTTTTCCAATGCCTTTCGGGTGACGATGTCACGGGGCCGGATGCCTTTGGCCAGGCACGCCATTACCGCCTCGCCAGACGCGCGGGCGTATTCATCGCGCGATTCATAAACCGCCGGGGTGCCTGCCGAACCGGGCAGTGCCAGGCCGATGGCTTCGGACACGCAGGCCATGGTGTTGGCGGTGAACTGGCCGCCGCAGGATCCGCCGGACGGACACGCCACGCATTCCAACTCATGCAGGTCTTCGTCGCTCATTTTACCGGCGGTATGTTCGCCAACGGCCTCGTAGACATCGACCACGGTGACGTCCCGGTCCTTGAAACGGCCGGGAAGGATAGAACCCCCATACATGAACACGCTGGGCACATTGAGGCGCACCATGGACATCATCAATCCAGGCAGCGACTTGTCACAGCCGGCGATGCCGACCATGGCGTCATAACAGTGTCCGCGCATGGTCAATTCTACCGAATCGGAGATCAGATCGCGGCTGACCAGCGACGATTTCATGCCCTCGTGGCCCATGGCGATGCCGTCGGTGACGGTGATGGTGGTGAATTCCCTAGGCGTACCGCCTGCGGTGTTGACGCCTTCCTTGGCGACGGCGGATTGTCGTTTCAATGTGATGTTGCATGGCGCGGTTTCATTCCAACAGGTGACGACGCCGACAAGGGGGCGGTGAATCTCTTCTTCCGTCAGTCCCATGGCATACAGGAACGAGCGGTGCGGCGCCCGTTCCGGCCCTTCGGTCACATGCCGGCTGGGCAGGCGGGTTTTGTCGAATACCTTGGCGTCCATGTTATTTCCTCCGATGCGGCCTTTGTTACGGTCGGCCCTGGGACCGCCGTTTCATTATGGTTTAAGACGAAGGGAAGGGCGGCGCAAGGGTGAACGCGGTTGGTTTTAAGGGGCTCAGGGAGGTGAATAGGCAGGTAATGGCGCCGACTATGATAGCGGCAACGGTCAGGATCAAGCAGGCGGGCGGCAGCTTTAAATTTTTTGCCGTTATGGCAAGGATTTGAGGCCGGTATAACAGGCGCTGAAGCGGTGGGGGGGCGAATACGGGTAAGCGGCCGGAAATTCCTTAAAATGCTCCGATCACAGATGCCATTTTGCCTTTAAGGGTTTCGGCGTTAAACGGTTTAACAATGTAGTTTGAAACACCTGCCTTTTGGGCGGCGATGACGTTTTCGGTCTTGCTTTCAGCGGTGATCATGATGAAGGGAAGGTGTTTTAGTTTTTCGCTTGCGCGGACTTCCCTGAGCAGTTCGATTCCCGTCATCGGTTCCATATTCCAATCGGAAATGACGAAATCAAACTTGCTCGCGTTGAGCTTGTTCAATGCCTCGGCGCCGTCCATTGCCGAATCGACATTGTGGAAACCGAGTTGTTTGAGGAGATTTTTCAAAATCCTGAGCATCGTGTTGTAGTCATCGACGACCAGGATTTGCATATTCATATCAACAGCCATGTTTTCTTCCGTTCTCTGCTCTCAATTCTTCGACAAGATAATTGTTTTCGGGACTATAGCATGCCTGTGCCCCAAAAAGTCTCGCCATAACCTATAGGACATATTTAACTGTAATATGTCAGAAGCATGTTTTTGTATGTCAGTATTTACATTCCAGGGAAACAATTTTTTCGGGTTTAACACCCTATGTGGTCCCTGAACCGCCTTCATGCTATCAATTTTAGCCAGAATCGGAGATAGCAATAGCTATGAGCGAATTTCAGCGTGCAAATCGTCGCTATAGCCTTGCCTCCGTTGACGCCGTTGTCGCCGGGGTCGTCTGCCCGGTCATCAATGTCTCCTCCACCGGCATCCTAATCGATGGCTGGGAAAACCCGCCACCTCAGGGCACCACTGGAGCATTTACCGTCCGCGCACCGTTGGCGGACCGGGTTGAATCCGTTGACATCACCGGCACCGTGGTCCGTGTCCAGGATGACGGCCCCGTCGCCCTGACATTCCAAACGCCGGGCAAGGACTGGCCGAAACTGCTGATTTTTCTGGATAAACAGGAAAACCAGGGTGAGGCGGAAGAGGGCCCAGAAGACTAAAAAGCACGGTGGACGGGGTTATCCGTCCCGTTTGCCTTTATGTTCCGGCAACCCGTCGGAAAGCTTGATCCATTCGGGCCGTGTCTTCGTCCAGATGTGGTCCAGCGGTTCGATGATGTCAGGATCGTCGAAACAAACCGCGGCGATGTCGATTTCGTTGTTCTCGTTCAAAAAGCGGAACGTAAGGGCTGTTCCGCACGCTGCGCAGAAGCCGCGCTCGGCTAAGTCCGAGGAAGGGAATAGTCTGGGCTCGCCGAGGGTCCAGGAAAAATCGGCCTGACGCACCACGGCCCAGGTGACGAAAGGCGCCCCCGCCGCCAACTGACACATGCGGCAGTGGCAGTGCGTGGCACGAAGGGGCGGTTCCTGCAGGGTAAAACGTACCCTGCCGCAAAGGCATCCCCCTTGCAGCGATTTGCTCATACGGCTTCTCCTCTGATCTAGCCTTCCAGTTCGCACCACACCGGCGTGTGGTCGGACGCCTTTTCCATTCCCCTTGGCGTTTTATCGATGCCGGACGCCTTGAGCCGGTCGGCGGCCCCGGGGCTTAGTAGCAAGTGATCGATCAACAGCCCGTTGTCTTTGGCCCAGGCGCCGCGCTGATAATCCCAATAACTGTAAAGATGGGGGCTGGTGTTGAAGGCCCGAAAGGCGTCGGTCAGGCCTAAATACATGAGTCGCCGGAACCGCGCCCGGCTTTCCGGCCGGCATAAAGCGTCATCGGCGAACCCGACCGGGTCGTACAAGTCCGTATCGGTGGGGCAGATGTTGTAATCACCGCCGAGGACAAAATCATCCTCCGTCTTCATCAACGCCTTGGTGTGGTTGATCAGGCGTTCCATCCACTTGAGCTTGTAAAGATATTTTTCAGAATCCTTGCCGTCTTCGTTGCGGGTCGGGTTGCCGTTGGGCAGGTAAATGGAGCCGACCCGAACCACATCCCCCCCTTTGGGCGTCACCAGGGCTTCGATATAGCGTGCATGATCGTCATTGTCGTCGCCGGGAAGGGCGGTCAGTCCGACCTCGATGGGCAATTTGGACAGGATGGCGACGCCGTTATAGGTCTTCTGGCCGGAAACGGCGACGTTATAGCCGAGGTCGCCGATTTCGAGCCCCGGAAAGGCCTCGTCGACGCATTTTATTTCCTGCAACAACACGACATCGGGCTGGAATTGGTTGAGCCATTGCATCGCCACCGGCAGCCGCGCCTTGATGGAATTGACGTTCCAGGTTGCTATCTTGACCACGGATTAACCCTTCGGTTGGAGTGTCGAAATTCAAAATTTGATGGTATAGACTCTCGCGGGGTGGCGCTTCGAATTCAAGCAGGGAAAAGGATTAAGTGATGTCTTTTTTCAGACCATTGATGCTTTCCTTTTGCCTCGCCGGGCTTGCCGCATCGCCGGTCTTCGCCGAGGACGTTCATAAGATCAAGCCGCGGCCCGGAATTTTTCTGAAGATGCTTGCCGACGATCCCGGCGACGCCAAGGCGGTGGTGGTGCTGTTTCCCGGCGGCAGCGGCTTGGTGAAGATCAAGAACGACGGCACCTTCAAGGGCACCAAGGGGAATTTCCTCACCCGTTCTCGCAAAGCCTTTGCCGCCAAAGGCTTGGTCACGATGTTGTTCGATGCACCGTCAGACCACCGAAAGGGCGAGGGCCTGACCTTCGATTACCGAATGACCATCGAGCACGCCGGGGACATCAAAAAGACGATTAGACGCCTGCGGAAAAAATATCCCGGGCTTCCGTTGTGGCTGGTGGGTACCAGCCGGGGCTCCACCTCGGTCGCCAACGTGGCGGCGAACATCAAGGAAGGCGGTCCCGACGGCGTGGTTCTGACCTCTTCGGTGGGCGTGACGACCCGGCACGGCGGCAATGTCCTCGATTTCAACCTTGGCGGTATCGCGAAGCCGGTGCTGGTCGTTCACCATAACGATGACGGCTGTGCGCTGACGACAATTTCCGGAGCCAAGGACATCAAGGCCGCATTAACCGGATCGAAAAGCGCCGAACTGTTGATTTTTGAGGGCGGCTCATCCGGCAACGGCAAGGAATGCGGCGCCAAAAGCCATCACGGTTTTCTGGGAATTGAGGAAAAGGTGGTGGAGGCGATAGCAGGCTGGATCAAGAGCCACTGACGGGGCGTTAGATCGCGAACGAAGACCCGCAACCGCAACTGGATGTCGCGTTGGGGTTGGTGACCTGGAAATAGGCGCCGCCCAGGTCTTCCGTGTAGTCGACTTCCGAACCTTCCAAGAGCTCTAAGGACGTCTCATCGACCACGATTTTAACGCCGTCACGCTCGAAGGTCAGGTCATCATCAGCGATGGTGTCGTCGAGACTGAAGCCATACTGAAACCCCGAACAACCGCCACCGGAAACGGCAACGCGCAGCATCAAATCCGCGTTGCCTTCCATTTCGCGCAGCGCCTTGACGCGCTGGGCGCAGGCGACGGTGAGGGTCAGCTTATCGGCGGTTTCGGTGGTCGTACCTTCGGGCATGCCTAAAACCTTTATTGGAACTGTCCCTTATGTAGTGCGGTCACGGCGTTTGTCAATCCGGCGACGGCGGCCGCTCCCGAAGTTTTAAAGTCCGGATTGATATACCAGTTTTTCCGCAAAAATGGTATGCGGGGCCCGGGGCGGGGTATATCCCCGTTGCTCGTGCATCGGCCCTGGCGTAGGGTTTGGCCATGACCGACGCGTCAATATCTACACCCCCATCATCCCTTGGGCTGGCGCCTTACGCCTGTCATGAAGCGGCCAGCCGCGGGCGGCTTTACGACGAGGCGGAAAGTGCGACCCGGCGTTGTTACCAGCGCGACCGCGACCGCATTATCCATTGCGGCGCCTTCCGTCGGCTCGAATACAAGACCCAGGTGTTCGTGAATCACGAAGGCGACAATTACCGCACCCGGCTGACCCATACCCTGGAGGTATCGCAGATCGCCCGCGCCATATGCCGGTCCCTGAACCTGAATGAGGATTTAGGCGAGGCCCTGGCGCTGGCTCATGATCTGGGCCATCCGCCGTTCGGCCATACCGGCGAGGATGCGCTTAAGGAGGTCATGGCTCCCTTCGGTGGCTTCGATCACAACGCACAATCGTTGAGCGTGGTGGTGAACCTGGAGGAACGCTACGCCGGGTTCGACGGGCTGAACCTGACCTGGGAAACCCTGGAAGGATTGGTCAAGCACAACGGGCCACTTCTTGGCGATGATGAAAGTCCTCCCTTGCCCCGCGTCATCGCCGAATATGGCGAGATTCAAGACCTGGAACTGGATACCCATGCCAGTGCCGAGGCCCAGGCGGCGGCGTTAGCGGACGATATTGCCTACAACAACCATGATATCGACGATGGCCTTCGCGCCGGGTTGTTCAGCGTCGGCGACCTTGATGATGTTCCCCTGGTTGGGCCGATTTTCGCCGCGGTCAGGAAGGATTTTCCAAACCTTGATGAATCGCGACAAATCCACGAAGCCGTGCGCCGCTTGATCGGCGCCATGGTCAACGATCTTTTGACCGAATCCCGGCGTCTGATCCTTGAGGCCAAGGTGGCGACCGCCGATGATATTCGCGGTCTCGGGCGCCCGGTGGTGGGCTTTTCGCCTGACATGGCGGCCCTTGAGGCCAGCGTAAAGGCATTCCTGTTCGAAAACATGTACCGCCATACCCGGCTCAAAGAAACGATGTCGGAGGCGAAGCGGGTGGTCCGGGACCTGTTTTTGGCATTTCAAGCGGACCCTGGGCGTTTGCCAGGCGAGTGGCGCAATAAGCTGGACGGCGTCTCTCGGGAAATTGCCGCTCAGATGGTGGCCGATTACGTTGCCGGCATGACGGACCGTTACGCGCTGGAAGAACACCACCGGCTTTTGGAGAAGGCCACGAACTCATAAATGGCGACGACTGTGACGTGTGTTATTTTGTTTACTGGCAAGGAGTTAGGAGGGATTGATGCCAAAGCATCATGACCGACGACAGGACGATGTCCAGTGGGCTAAAGAGCCGCGCCCCGAAGGGGTCGGCAGATGGCCCGTCTCGGTACGTCAGGCACCCTCACCGGGGCTGGGCTCCGCTTTCGCGCCCCCTCCTTCCGAAACGAGCCATCTGCCGATCACAGCTCGCCGCCATTTATAAGTTCGTGACCTAGGCGCAATAACCCGATAACGCTTTTTGCCGAGATCAAATATAATAGGGCCGATTCGCGTTTGTTATTATAATCCAGGTCTCCAGGACACCGCCAATGATCGATTCAGACAATAGGGAGATCAAAGTCACGGCTTCGGATGCCCTGGAATTCGAACCGGTGGCGCCGGTGGCGAAGAAAAGCCGCTTTGGGCTCAAGCTGGTCGTGGTTCTGGCTGTGGTCGGCGGTGGTGCCGTCGCCTGGGGGCGTTACGGTGACGCGCTGATGCAGGTTTTTAGTGGCGGTGGAAGCAATGTTCCACTGATCAAGGCGGCGCCGGGGCCGGTCAAGGTCAGGCCCGAAAACCCAGGCGGTCTGAAGGTTCCCAACCGGGATAAGCTGGTGTACGACCGCATGCACAAATCTTCAGAAGGGAGTGAGGGCAGGGGGCCAGAAAGCTTGTTGCCGCCGCCCGAGCAACCGCTGCCGAAACCGGCTGCTCCCAAGACCCTGGAAAAACCCATGGCTGAGAAGTTGAAGCCAGCCGCCCCGAAACCGACATCAAAAACTAATCCCGTGGCCAAGGTGCCGACGGTGAAGGACGTTAAAGCCGCCAAGCGTCCGGCGCCACCACCGCCGCCGGCCGCCCCGTCTTCGACCACCCCGTCTTCGACCACCCCGTCTTCGACCACCCCGTCTTCCGCTGCGCCGAAAACCACGGTAGCGAAACCGGCGCCCGCGCCCGCGCCTGCCGCCGCGCCGGTGACGGCGATCAAAAAGACGGAACTGGCGGCGACGGCACAGAAGACGACAAAGGTGCCCCGAAGCAATTCCTATCTGGTGCAGCTTGCCGCCGCCCGCTCGTCGAAAGGCGCGCGCAATGAGTGGGATCGCCTTAAGACCAAGAATAAGGATCTGTTGGGCAGTCTGGGGCTGACCGTGACCAAGGCCGATTTAGGGCCCGGCAAAGGCATCTTTTACCGGCTTCGGGCCGGCCCGCTCGCCAACGAAGCGGCGGCGCGTACCCTCTGTCAGCAATTGACCAAGCGCCAGATCGGTTGCCTCATCATCAAGCCCCAGCGTTAAGTTGCCCCAGCCTATAGATATCAACCCGCCCAATGCCGTGATCTACGGGTGTTCGGGGGCGGCTTTGACTGATGCTGAAAAGGCTTTTTTCGCCGACGTCCGCCCGGCCGGTTTCATCTTGTTCAGGCGAAACTGCCAAGACCCCGATCAGGTTGCCGCGCTGGTCGCCGGGCTTCAGGACATTTCGGGCCAGACCCCCATCTTGATCGATCAGGAAGGCGGCCGGGTCCAGCGTTTGGGCCCGCCGCATTGGCGGGATCGCCCGGCGGCGGCGGCATTTAAGGCGTTGGCGGGGCGGGACATGGCCCTGGCTACGGAAGCGGCACGTTTGAACGCGGAACTGATCGCCGCCGAACTGATCAGTTTGGGCATCAACGTCGATTGTGCTCCGGTTCTCGACATTCCGGCGCCAGGCGCCCATGAAATTATCGGTGACCGCGCTTATGGCGATGATCCGGATACCGTGTCGGCGTTGGGGTTGGCTGTTTGCGAAGGGTTTCTATCCAGGGGGGTGGTCCCGGTCATCAAGCATATTCCCGGCCATGGCCGCGCCGGTGCCGACAGTCATCTTGAACTGCCGGTGGTGGATGCCGCCGCCGGCGATCTCATGACTACCGATTTCAGCCCCTTTCAGGCGCTCCGGCGCATGCCCTGGGCGATGACGGCGCATGTGGTGTATACGGCGCTCGATCCGGACCGCCCGGCGACGACTTCAGCCCCGGTGATCAAGGATACCATTCGCGGGGCCATCGGTTTCGAGGGCGTGTTGGTGTCCGACGACATCGGCATGAAAGCCTTGGGCGGCCCTTATGCTGAACGTACGGCGCAGTCCCTGGCTGCCGGGTGTGACCTGGTTCTGCACTGTTCCGGCGAGATGACGGAGATGGAGGACGTCGCCAAGGGGCTGCGGCCCTTAACCGGCGAGACATCGGCGCGGCTGGTGCGTGGTGAATCCATGCTCGGCGGAGCGGGAGATTGGGATCAGGATGCGGCCCAGGCCCGGCTGGATGAGATTTTGGCCGGCGTACCCGGTTACGGGGGTGCGGGTTGATGGATTGGCAAGGCATGGCGCTGACGGCGTCGGTATGGGTATTGCCGGTGCTGATCGCCGTTACCTTCCACGAGGCCGCCCACGGCTGGGTCGCTTGGCGGTTGGGCGACGACACCGCCTATCGCATGGGCAGGGTGACGTTTAATCCGTTCCGCCATATCGATCCGTTCGGCACCGTATTGTTGCCGGCGCTTTTGCTGTTTGCGTCAGGCGGGCGGATAATGTTCGGGTTCGCCAAGCCGGTGCCGGTTAATTTCGGTGCCCTTGGACAGCCGCGCCGCGACATGGTGCTTGTCGCCGCCGCCGGTCCTGGATCGAACCTGATCCTGGCGGTTGTCTCGGCGGTCTTGATGCATGGTTTGGTATTTTTATCCGGCGATGTTTATCAGTGGGTCGGCTTCAACCTGGTTAACTCGGTGCGAATCAACCTGCTGCTTTGTGTCTTTAATCTGCTTCCATTGCCCCCCTTGGACGGCGGCCGGGTAGCGGTGGGAATTTTACCGACATCCCTGGCGCGGCCCCTGGCACGGCTGGAAAGGGCGGGATTCCTGATCATTTTAGCCGCCATCTTCATCCTTCCCTGGATTGGGGATAAATTGGGGGTGGACTTAAACGTGTTCTGGTGGCTTGTCGGGGTGCCGACGGAGTATCTTATGAAGATCGTGTTTACCTTGACCGGGCACCTTTGATAGGCCCGGAGAAGGCTTTGGAGATTTGATGGAAGACAACGATACAAACGATCAGACGGACGACTTCACCGATGCCGCCGACGGTGGTCCCCCCCGGGGGTCCTTCGTCGTTGATCTGGACGGTTACGAAGGCCCCATCGACGTCCTGTTGACGCTGGCCCGCGAACACAAGCTGGACTTGACCAAAATTTCGATCTTGGCGCTAGCCGATCAGTACCTTGAGTTTGTCGCCGAGGTGCGTCGTTCAAACCTGGAACTGGCGGCCGATTACCTGGTCATGGCGGCGTGGCTGGCGTATCTGAAATCGCGTCTACTGCTTCCCGACCTCGGCGAAGAGGACGAACCCACCGGCGAGGAGATGGCTGCCGCATTGGCCTTCCAGTTGCGCCGGTTGGAAGCCATGCAGGACGCCGGTCAAAAGCTGATGGCGCGGTCTCATCTGGGCCGGGAATTCTTCCGCCGCGGCGCGCCGGAAACCTTCCGGGCCTTGATCAATCCGGTCCTGGAAGTAACCCTGTTCGATTTGCTGAAGGCCTATGGCGATAATAAGCGGCGGATCGAGGGTGGGACCCTTCATATCGAAGCCTTCGAAATCTTCACCGTCGAGGACGCGCTGCATCGGTTGCAGTCGTTGCTGGGCTCGACCCCCGATTGGGAGAGTCTCTGGCAGTTTCTGCCCGACGGCGTGTTGGAAGGACTGATCCAGCGTTCGGCCATTGCATCGACTTTTACCGCCAGCCTGGAACTGGCCCGTGAGGGCAAGATCAAGCTGCGCCAATCGGGTCCGTTCGGGCCGATATACCTGAAAGCGGCCGATCGGAACGCCGGCGGCGCGGATGCGGACAAGGCGGAGACACTCGACTAATGAACACCTCCGAATCTCCACAGGATATTCCCCCTGAAGAAACCTCTGAAGACATTGCCGAGGAATTTCCCGAAGTCACCATCGACCCCCAGCACTTGAGGCTGCTGGAAGCAATCCTGTTTGCCTCCGCCGAGCCGCTTTCGGAACGCGCCTTGGCCTACCGGTTACCCGAAGACACCGATCTTAAGGCGATGTTGTCGGTGTTGGAGGCGCAATACGCGGACCGGGGCATCAACCTGGTACGCGCCGGCAAGTCCTGGGCCTTTCGCACCGCGCCGGACCTGTCCCAGCAGTTGAACAAGGAAATCGACGTGCCCCGGAAGCTGAGCCGGGCGGCGGTCGAGACGCTGGCCATTATCGCTTATCACCAGCCGATCACCCGCGCCGAGATCGAAGAGGTCCGTGGCGTCGGCCTCAGCAAGGGGACGTTGGATGTGTTGTTGGAGGCCGACTGGATTAAGCCTAAGGGCCGGCGGCGGACGCCGGGACGGCCGATGACCTGGGGCACGACCGACGGCTTCCTGGACCATTTCGGGATCGAAGATGTCCGCGACTTGCCCGGCCTGGACGATTTGAAGGCGGCGGGTCTGTTGGATTCAGGACCGGCCATTAGCGTCTATTCAACCGCCGCCGATGCTAACGGGACCGCCGAAGACACCACGGACTCCGAAGAGCAGGGCACGCAGTTGGAACTGATCGAGGGCGGTGATGGCATCGAGGACGAGGACCCGGACTTAGACGAAGACGAGGATTCAGAGGCTTTTGACCCCCTCGACCCCGATGACGGCGGCACGCCACCCGCCTGATTCAATCACAGGGCAGGATAACCATCACCAGCAGGCCGCCTTCCGCGCGGTTGGTCAGAGTAACCTCGCCGCCGTGGGCGCGCACGATGGAGCGAACCACTGAAAGCCCCAGCCCGACGCCGCCGGTTTCGCGGCTGCGGGAATGGTCGACCCGGTGGAACGGCGCGAACACCTGTTCCTGTTGGTCTTCCGGGATGCCGGGGCCGTCGTCGGCAACCGTTACGGTGATCTGCCCTCTTTCTCCATTTTCGGCATCGGCAGCCAAATTAATCCGGACATTGGCGCCGTAACCCACGGCATTGTCGATCAGGTTCGAAAAAACCCGGTTCAGCCCAATGGGACGGCCGGTAAAGGTCAACCGGTCGGGACCATCATACGCCGTGGCGTGTCCGGAGTCGGTGGCGTCATCGCAAAGCCCTTGTAAAAGTACCGCCAGATCGAACGGTTTTCTCGGTTCGTCTGCGGCATCGTCCCTGGCAAAAGCCAGGGTTGACGCAATCATCGTTTCCATTTGTTCCAGATCGCCAAGCATTTTCTTTTGCAGTTCGGCATCCTCGATAAATTCGGCGCGCAGCCGGAGCCGCGTAATCGGCGTCCTTAGGTCATGGGAGATCGCCGCCAGCATCTGCGTTCGATCACGCACAAAGGTTTTGACCCGCCGTTGCATGGTGTTGAAGGCGCGTGCCACATGGCGGACTTCACGCGGGCCGTCCTCATCAAGGGCGGGGGCTTCCATATCCCTGCCCAATCGGTCGGCGGCGGCGGCAAATCGTGCCATCGGCCGGGTTGCGCGGCATGTGGCCCAAACCGACAACACCACCACGGCTACGGTCATCAATACGATTGACAGAAACACCCGCGACCACAGGAATGGCCGTAGACGCCCTGCTGGCGCGGCGAAATTGAGCCAACTGCCGTCGGTGAGCGCGAGGGATACCTGAACCACTTCATCGCCGTAGAAGGCCTCCCACGGCGGCGCTTGCCAGGGCGGCCTCCCCATGTGGTGGCGCATGCCGCCTCGGCTAAGTCGTCCCATCATTTCGCGAAGGTGCTCCTGGGCTTCCCCCAAGGGGGTCTCGTCGTCCTCTCTTTCGTCATCGTCGTCGCTGCGCCGGGAGCGCCCGCCGGCGGGGGGGGCAACCTGACCATAACGGATACGCACACCGGCAGGCGGCAGGTCTTCGAAAAACGATTCCAGTGCCGAGCGCAGCAGGCCGGCCCGCCAGCCGCCGCCGTTGGCGGGAAGGGGGCTTGATGGTGTCCAGGTGACGCGGAATGCAGGACCCCAGAATGAACGCGCCGCACGGGAGCGTTTGTTCTGGGGAATGTCTTCCAGGAACCGTGTGGTGGCGGCGATCCGTTCGGCAAATTGCTGGCTACCGACGGCGTTCAACGCCGAGCGCCGGTCGCCGGAATAGATGCTGAGGCTAATCAGGTGAGAGGCCGTAATCCCGAGCAAAAGGACGAGAACCGTACGCCCAACAAGAGACTGTGGAAGGAGCTTCATTGATTGTCTCCTTCGGATTCCACCTTCGGCGTGAACATATAGCCGCCGTTACGGACCGTCTTGATGAGTACCGGTTCTTTCGGGTCATCCTCGACTTTGTGGCGCAGGCGGCTGACCTGGATGTCGATGCTGCGGTCGAAAGGCTGGGCTTCGCGTCCGCGCGCCAGATCCAACAGTTGGTCACGGCTGAGCACCCGTCCGGGATGAGAGACAAAGACCGCCAGCAAGTCGAATTCCCCATCGCTCAACGGTACCAGGACACCATCCGGTGATTGCAGTTCCCGGGTGTTCATGTCGAGGCCCCAACCGGAGAAACGGACAACGGCGCTAGTGTCGGTGTTCCGTCGATCAGGAAGAGCCTTGGCGCGGCGCAGCACGGATTTGATACGGGCCAGCAACTCGCGGGGATTGAACGGTTTGGCGATATAGTCATCCGCTCCCATCTCCAGGCCGACGATGCGGTCTACGTCTTCGCCCATGGCCGTCAGCATAATGACGGGAATGTTGGATTCCGCGCGAAGGTTGCGGCACAGCGACAACCCATCCTCGCCCGGAAGCATCAGGTCAAGAACAATCAGGTCGATGCTCCAGTCCGCCAGGGCCTTGTGCATTTCCGCGCCATCGGCCGCCGTGGTGACCCGGTGCCCGTGCTGGTCAAGAAACTTTCCCAGCAGGTCACGGATTTCCCGGTCGTTGTCGACCACCAAAATGTGCGGTGTGGTGTCCATGCGGAAACTATAACTTTGTCTGCGCCTTTGGCGGCGGAAATTTGGTAACGGATTGTAACAAACCGGGGTTTTGAAATGATCTGTTACAAATTCTGCGGTGCGCTGAAATCCTTCTGTTACAGAACGGCGTTCTAATGTCTCCATTGATAAACCGAAAAAAGACAAAGGAGACCGTTATGAAATACAAAACTCTCACCGCAACCGCCGTCGCCGCAACGCTAATACTTGGCGCTGCTATTGCCGGCCAATCCTATGCCCATGGCCTAGGCGACGACGATGACGACCGCAGGGGCGGCCGCTACGGCATGATGGGCCATATGGGCGGTGCCATGATGGGCGGCAAGCATGGATATGGCATGAAAGGACTGGGTTTTGCTGGCCGGGGGGATTGCGCCTATGGCCAGAAAGCCGCTTTCGCTCCGGACGTGACCGTCGATAGCGTGACCAAGTTCCTGGAACAGCGCCTGAGCCATATGAACAATGACCGCCTGAAGGTCGGTGAGGTCACGGCGACGGACGACAAGACCATCACTGCCGAAATCGTCACCCAGGACGATTCACTGGTGCAAAAGCTGCAATTCGACACTACCACCGGTCGCCACTCCCCGATCAAGTAATCTCTCCCGGTGATCCCTTCTCAAAGCGGCCGGTCTCCTTCTCCCGGGGCCGGCCGCTCCTTATTCAAGGTTTCAAAATTCTGCTCCTTTGGGCTTTTGCATTCCACGCATTGCTCCGTCCCAGGCTTTCTGCCATTATCCGCCACCAAATTCTTATCAAAACTGGGTGAGTGAGCATTTATGGGTACGTTTAGCATTTGGCACTGGCTGGTTGTTCTGGCCGTCGTATTGGTACTGTTCGGCGGTGGCGGCAAGATTTCCCGGCTGATGGGCGATTTCGGCAAAGGCTTGAAGTCCTTCAAAAAAGGTATGAAGGAGGAAGAGGGGGAAGGGACGGCGACGGAAGCCGATGTCAAAACCCTGAAGTCGGAGCAGACCGAAACCGTTCAACCGGAAGAAAAGAAAGACGAAGCGGCGAAAAACTGACCGTTTTTTTTGGGGGCTCTCCAACTATTGTCTCACCCTTTTCTCCGCGCTAACCATGCCATCCGCCGGGAGCTTTGATCCGCCATGTTCGACATCGGCTGGCAAGAACTATTCATTCTTGCCGTAATCGCCATCATCGTCATCGGTCCCAAGGACCTGCCGAGCGCCATTCGGGCCATCAGTAAAGGTATCCGCAAGGCGCGTTCCATGGCGCGCGACCTTCAGGACGGCATGGATGATGTCATCAGGGAAGCCGAGCTGGACGATCTTAAGGAAAAAATCGACGGCGATGGATTGGATATCGCCAAGCACATCCAGGATGCTGCCGATCTGGATATGGATGATTTGGACCTGGATTCCGATTTAAGGAGCGAGATGATCGCCGCGGAAGAGGATTTCAAATCCATTACCAATCCCGATAAAAAAGCGCCTAAAAAGGCTAAAGCCAAGACGTCCAAGGGCAAGGCAAATAAGACACCAACAAAAAAAGCCCCGGCGAAAAAGGCGAAGGCAAAACCCAATAAAACCGGAAAAACCAAAGCCGCCGCCAAGCCCGCCGCCAAGGCCCCGGCCCGCGCAGCCAAAAGTAAGGGGTAAGGGGCCGTGAGCGAAACAGATACCGATGAAAGAGCGATGCCGCTGCTCGATCACCTGATCGAATTGCGCAGCCGCTTGTTGAAATCCGCGATCGCTATCTTGGTGTTGTTTTTCATCTGCTATTACTTCGCGCCTGACCTTTACAACTTCCTGGTCGCGCCTCTTGCCGACGTTCTCGAAAAGATGGGCGGTCAGCGCCGCTTGATCTTCACCGCCCTGCATGAAGCGTTCTTCACCTATATCAAGGTCGCCTTTTTCGCCGCCCTGTTCCTGTCGTTCCCGTTTATCGCCATTCAAATATGGATGTTCATCGCGCCTGGTCTTTACAAGAATGAGAAACGGGCCTTCGCGCCGTTTCTTATCGCAACGCCGATCTTGTTCTTTGCCGGCGGCGCGCTGGTTTATTACTTCATCTTTCCGTTGGCTTGGTCGTTCTTCCTCAGCTTCGAATCCGTGGGCGGCGCCGGCGCCTTGCCGATTCAACTGGAAGCCAAGGTCGATCAATACCTGTCGTTGGTGATGCGGTTGATTTTCGCCTTCGGGCTGTGTTTCGAGTTGCCGGTGATCATGACCCTGCTGGGCCGGGTCGGTATGGTTACATCGAAGGGAATGAAGGAAAAACGCAAGTACGCCATCGTGCTGGCCTTCGTCGCCGCCGCCGTCCTGACGCCGCCCGATGTCATTAGCCAGATCGGTCTGGCGTTGCCGACCATGTTGCTCTATGAGATTTCGATCTACTCGGTGAAGATGGTTGAGAAAAAACGCGGCGATGTCGACGAAGACGACGAGGATGATGACGACGACGAAGATGAAGAAGAGGACGTCGTTGATATGGATGAGTCCGACGAAGCCGACGGTCTCGCCTCTCCGTAAGGCCCGGCTTCCGCCTAAGGATTAAAGACGCCATGTTCGATATCAAATGGATACGCGAAAACCCGGAAGACTTCGATAAGGGGATGACCCGCCGGGGGCTGGAGCCGCAGTCGGCGGCGCTGATCGCGCTCGACGCCACGCGCCGCGATGCGCAGACCAAGTCCCAGGACATCCAGGCCGAACGCAACCGTCTGTCCAAGGAAATCGGCGCGGCCAAGGCCAAGGGCGAAGATGCCCAAGATATTATGGACGCGGTCTCCAAGACCAAGGCCGCCGAAGCCGACGCCGAAAAGGCCGCCGAGGCGGCATCGGCGGCGCTGAACACGGCGTTGTCCGAACTTCCCAACCTGCCCGCCGACGATGTTCCCGACGGCCCCGATGATGCGTCGAACGAGGAAGTCCGCACCTGGGGCGACAAACCGACGTTTGACTTCGAGCCCAAGGAACACTTCGATATCGGCGAGGCCCTGGGCCTGATGGATTTCGAGACCGCGGCCAAGATGTCAGGCGCCCGGTTCGTGTTGCTGTCCGGTGCGCTGGCGCACATGGAACGCGCGCTTGCTAATTTTATGCTCGACCTGCACACCACCGAACATGATCTGACCGAGGTCAATCCGCCGGCGCTGGTCAACGATGGGGCCATGTTCGGCACCGGCCAATTGCCCAAGTTCGGCGAGGACCTTTTCAGGACCGAAGACGGTCTGTGGATGATCCCGACCGCCGAGGTGCCGCTGACCAACATCGTCGCCGGCCAAATCGTCGAGGCCGACTATCTGCCGCGGCGCTATACGGCGATGACCTGGTGTTTCCGGTCCGAAGCGGGGGCGGCGGGCAAGGATACCCGCGGTATGATCCGCCAGCATCAGTTCACCAAGGTCGAAATGGTCACCGTCAGCGCGCCTGAGACCTCTACCGAGGAGCTTGAGCGTATGACAAACTGCGCCGAGGAAGTATTGAAGCGCCTAGGCCTGCCGTTCCGCACCGTTGTGCTCAGCACCGGCGACATGGGCTTCGGCGCGCAAAAGACCTACGACATCGAAGTCTGGTTGCCGGGCCAGGACAAATACCGCGAGATTTCAAGTTGTTCCAATTGCGGCGATTTCCAGGCCCGGCGCATGAAGGCCCGCTTTCGGACCAAGGACGACAAGAAACCCCAATTCGTCCATACCCTCAACGGCTCTGGGCTGGCGGTGGGCCGGACCCTGGTTGCGGTGCTGGAAAATTATCAGCAGGCCGATGGCTCCGTCGTCGTGCCCGATGCGCTGCGCCCCTACATGGGTGGGCTCGAGGTGATCCCGGCGAATGGGGAATAAGCGGTTCAAGCTTTCCAAGGCACGGGTTCTCGTCTCCAACGACGACGGCATCAACGCGCCGGGGCTGAAGCTGTTGGAAAAAGTGCTGGCGCCGCTGGTCGGCGAAATCTGGGTGGTAGCGCCGGAAACCGAGCAGTCGGCGACCAGTCATTCGTTGACCCTGCGCCGCCCGCTACGCATCCGCAATGTGTCGGAACATCGCTTCGCCATCGACGGGACCCCCACCGATTGTGTGCTCATGGGTGTCAACGAAATCATGAAGGATACGCCGCCTGATCTGATCCTTTCCGGGATCAACCGGGGCGGCAACCTGGGCGAAGATGTGACCTATTCCGGCACCGTGGCGGCGGCCATGGAAGGCACCCTTTTGGGTGTGCCCTCGATCGCCTTCAGCCAGGTTTATACCGACGGACACCCGGTCAAATGGGCAACGGCGGAAAAATGGACGGGGAAAGTGTTGAAAAAACTCACCGCCGAGTTGTGGCCGACCGGGGTGCTGATCAACGTCAACTTTCCGGACGTGTCGGCGGCCAAAGTGACCGGTATCGAGATCACCCGCCAGGGCCGGCGCAAGATCGGCAGCGACCTGGTCAGTGGCACCGATCCAAGAGGCGAGCCCTATTACTGGATTGGGGCGCAGCGGCGCGAGGAACACTACCGCAAGGGCAATGACCTGGAGGCCATCAACCGGGCCTCGGTTTCGGTGACGCCATTGACCATGGACCTGACCCACGGCCCGACCCTGAAGAAAATGAAGGCCCGGTTCACGTGACGTCGGCGGCGGCCAGGGCAAAAATGATGCAGGACCTGCGCCAGGCGGGGGTTTCAGATGGGGGCGTGCTGGCGGCGATGGAGGCGACCCCGCGCGAGCTGTTCCTGACCGATCACTTCAAGGCCCGGGCCTATGAGGACGCGACCCTTCCCATCGGTCATCACCAAACACTCAGCGCGCCTGGCGTCGTCGCTAAGATGACCGAGGCCTTGGAAATTACGGACCGCATGAAGGTTTTGGAGATTGGCACCGGGTCGGGTTATCAGGCGGCGGTATTGGCGCGATTGTGCCGGCGTCTATACACCATCGAACGCCATCCGGCGCTGTTACAGGACGCCGAAGACCGGTTCGGGCAATTGGGGCAGGTCAACATCACCACCCAGGCCGGCGACGGCAGCTTCGGCTGGCCCGAACAGGCGCCGTTTGAGAGAATCATGGTCACGGCGGCGGCCGCCGACGTGCCGGAGGCCTTGTTAGGCCAATTGGGCGAAGACGGCATCATGATCGTTCCCGTCGGGCTGGATGAAAACGATCAGCACTTGCTTAAGCTCAGGCGGCGGCAAGCCGACATCGAAACCGAAGATTTAGGCACGACCCGATTCGTGCCCCTTATTGCCGGTCTCGCAGGTCCCTGAGGGCCAGGGGCCGCTTGGGCGTGGGCTTTGCGGCCCGGTGTTGATGGCAAAGGCGGCCTTGGGCGATAATCCGGGGATGAGGCTATTCCTTCTTTTTGCCGGGCTGCTGTTTGTCAGCGGTTGCGGGTCTGTAGAATGGCCGCCGTCTGGTGGTCCCTTCAGCAGCCGTAGCCCCCAGGACGCTAACGCCCCCAGGCAGCAACCGCCGTCATCGGCGTCGCCCTCAAGCGCCGCCTTTACCGCCGCCACGACTGTGGTCGCCGGGCGCGGCGATACGGTCTATGCGTTGTCGCGCCGCCACCGGGTGCCGGTTCGTGCCATTATCGAGGCCAATCGCTTGGCGCCGCCGTATCATCTGAAAACCGGGCAACGGGTGGCGCTGCCCCGGGGCCGTCAACATACCGTTAAACGCGGCGAGACCTTTTACGGCATCGCCCTCAAGTATCGGGTCAGCCCCCATGCCATGGCGCGGGCCAACGGGCTGAAACCGCCTTATGATATTCAAATTGGCCGGGTCCTGGTATTGCCGGGGGCTAAGGCGTTGGCCCCGAAACCCCGTAACAACACCAAGGTGGCGGTGATCAAACGCTTGCCGCGGCGGCCGCCCCCGAAAGCAGTGCCGCAACCGCCGGCGGTCAGTAATAGTGGTTTTATCTGGCCGGTACAGGGAAGGGTGGTGTCCGGTTTCGGCTTCAAGGCAAAGGGACTGCGCAACGACGGTATTAACATTTCCGCCGCCCGGGGGACTCCGGTCAAGGCGACGGAAAACGGCGTCGTCGTCTATGCCGGCAATGAACTTCGCGGCTTCGGAAACCTGTTGTTGATCAAACACGCCAACGGCTGGGTCAGCGCCTATGCCCACAACGACACCGTGTTGGCGAAGCGCGGCGACAGGGTGGCCAAGGGCCAGCAGGTCGCCACCGTCGGTTCCACCGGCAGCGTCAAAAACCCGCAGCTGCATTTCGAGATGCGCCGCGGTCGCACCGCCAAGGATCCGAGGAAGTATCTGCGCGGGGTTTGAGCAGGAAAGGGTGACTTTGTTGATATAAAGTCACCCATACCCAGGAAAATAACATGCTGAAGCTTCAGAAAATCCTCATCAGCGAAATCTATGTGCCGGTCAAACGGCGGAAATCCTTGGATTCGGCAAAGGTAGAGTTGCTAGCCGAAGACATTTTAGAGAACGGCCATAAAGTGCCAATCCAAGTCCGTCAGGGCAAAGGCCGTTTCGTGTTGGTCGAGGGCCTGCATCGCCTGGAAGCTTGTAATTCGCTCGGCGAAGAAAAAATATCATCCTATGTGGTGCAGGCACAGAAGTTTTGAGGGGCACCAACCCCGGTAAAAATAGCGCGGGGTTTGAGCAGGGGAGACGAGATGAAGAACCGGTTTTGGATCGTTTTTTTGCTGGCCGTGACCTTTTCCTGGTCAGCGGCGGCTCAGGAAAAAATCAAGGTCGATCTGGAACTGATCCTGATGGCCGATGGGTCGGGCAGTATCGAGTACGCGGAATTTCTGTTGCAGCGGCGGGGGTATGCCAAGGCGCTTCGTGACCGACGGGTGATCGATTCCATTCGTTTCGGGCCGAAGGGCCGGATCGCGCTCGCTTACGTGGAATGGAGTGGCCCCGAATTCAAGGAGCCGATCGTGCAGTGGACCATGATGCGCACCAAGCAAGACATTGAGGCCTTTGCCAAAACGCTGGAGGATCATCCGCGGGAGGTTTTCTCGGGCGGAACGGCGCTCGGCGACGCAATCCTTTACGGGGTCAGCTCACTTGAGACGAATAAGTTTGCCGGCGACCGCCGCGTTATCGACCTTTCGGCGGACGGCAGCGACAAGGATGGGCTTGATGCCGTCGTCGGCCGTGCCCAGGCGGTGGCCCGGGGGATCACCGTCAACGGTTTGCCGATCATCGGCGATTGGCCGGAACTGGAACCCTTTTTCAGGGACAACGTGATCGGCGGGCCGGGCGCCTTTTATGTTCCGGCCTACAACTTCAGGGATTTCGAGATCGCGGTGCGCAAGAAACTAATCCGCGAGATCGTCGGTAACGACAACGTCGCCACCGCGGGGCGCTGACGGCGGCCTAGCCCAGCGGCTTGCCCAGGCGTCCGGCCAGGTCCTGGATGAACTGCCAGGCGACGCGGCCCGACCGCGATCCGCGCGTCACTGACCATTCGATGGCTTCCGCTTCCAGGTCGATTTTGGGATTCTTCAATTTGAAGTGTTTGGCGTAGCCCTCGACAATGGCCAGATAGGTATCCTGGTCGTGGTTATGGAAGCCGAGCCACAGGCCGAACCGGTCCGACAGCGACACCTTTTCCTCGACCGCCTCGGCCGGGTTGATGGCGGTGGAGCGTTCGTTCTCGATCATGTCGCGGGCCATCAGGTGGCGGCGGTTGGATGTCGCGTAAAAGATCACGTTTGCCGGGCGCCCTTCGATACCGCCTTCCAGCACCGCTTTTAATGATTTGTAAGACGCGTCGGAGCTTTCGAAACTGAGGTCATCGCAGAACAATACGCAGTAACGGTCCGACCGGCGCAACATTGACAGCAGTCTCGGCAGGGTCGGAAGATCCTCGCGGTGAATTTCCACCAACGCCAATCCGGGGTGTTTATTCAAGACTTTGGCGTGGACCGCCTTGACCAGCGAGCTTTTGCCGGTACCGCGCGCCCCCCACAACAGGGCGTTGTTGGCGGGCAGGCCCTGGGCGAAGCGCTCGGTGTTGGCGAGAAGACGGTCGGCTTGCTCGTCGATCCCCTTCAACAGGAAGATATCGATCCGGCTGACGTCGTTGACGGCTTCCAGGCGCAGGCCATCGGCATGCCAGACGAAGGCGTCGGCATCGCCCAGATCGTCACTGGCTTCCGCTTCCGGCGCCAGTCGCTCCAGGGCGCCGGCAATACGCTCTAAAACCGCAGGCGAAGCGGGAAGGGTATCCGGTGCGCTGCCGGGGCTGGCGTTAGTCCGGATGTAGGTCCTGATCTTTTCGACGGTGCGCGTCGTGATGCCCTTGCCGCCGCGCAGCCTGGCAATCAGCTTGCCGTCATTGGTGACCTGCCGCCCGAAGGTGGTTTCCGCCATGCCGTTGGCAAGGATGAAGGCGTCGATTTCCTGCAACAATTCAGAAGGTATGCTCATGGGGCGCACCCTAGTGGGAAATTTCCTCCTTTGTCAACGATCCATTTAATTCATTTATTTCATATGTATATGCGAAATAATATTTCCAAAATCGGAAAAAAATGGTATTTTTCCCATAAATGTCTCCGGGTCTGGGATTTGCCGCCCTGGTGCCGGCTGGGATTTGCGAGCCCATCACACGCCTTTCAGTTTGCAACTCGGGCAGGGGCGGTTATAGTCCGGCTTCGTTTTTTCGATCTTGCGCCCAGCCCGACTTTTAGGAGTGATTTATGTTCGTGACGCCAGCTTACGCACAAGCCGCCGCAGGCGGAGGGGGTGGTGGTATTGAAGCTTTTTTGCCGCTGATCTTGATTTTTGTCGTGTTCTATTTCCTGCTTATTCGTCCCCAGCAGAAAAAAATGAAGGAACATAAGGCCATGCTTGGTGCTGTTCGCCGCGGCGATAAGATCGTCACTGGTGGTGGCATTATCGGCACCATCACTAAGGTCATTGATGAAAATGAAGTCACCGTAGAAATCGCCGACGGCATTAAGGTCCGGGTGCAGCGCGCGATGATCTCCTCGGTGCTTACCAAGACCCAACCGGTCAACGACGATAAGGATACTAAGGGCGACGACGAGCAGTCCGAGGACAAAAAATCGGGCAAAAAAAACAAGAATAATAAGGAATAGCGGCTAAACGGCCCGGATTCTTCAAATGGTTTACTTCGCCAAATGGAAAATGGTGCTGGTCGGGATCATCTGTTTATTGGGTGTTTCCTTCGCGGCCCCCAACTTCATCCCCCTCAACCAGGCCGAGGCACTGCCGGGATTTCTCCCGCGCCAACAGGTCAGCTTGGGCCTGGACCTGCAAGGCGGCTCACACCTTTTGCTGGAGGTCGATTCCAAGGCGGTGATCCGGGAGTATCTGGAGTCCATGGTCGATACCGCGCGGGTCGAGCTTCGCCGGGACAAGATCCTCTATAAAGAACTGGGCATTTCCGGAGAAGGTATTCAAGTCACCATCAAGGATAAGTCCAAAGTCACCGAAGCGCGAAAGTTGCTGCGGGAGATTGAGCGTGACGCCTTCCTGGAAGAAGATGACGGGCGGATACTGCTGACGCTGAACGAGCGCATGATCAACGATCGAAAGAACGCGGCGGTGCAACAATCAATCGAAATCGTGCGCCGACGGGTCGATGAAACGGGTACCCGCGAGCCGACCATTCAGCGGCAGGGGAATGATCGCATCCTGGTGCAGCTTCCCGGCGTTGATGATCCGGAACGGATCAAGCGGCTGTTGGGCAAGACCGCGAAAATGAGTTTCCATTTGGTCGATCAGCGCAACTCGGTCGAATCGGCCATGGCCGGACGCATTCCGCCGGGATCGTGGCTGCTGCCGTCCGAGGACGAGAGTGGGCGCATGTACCTGATTCGCAAACGGGTCATGGTTTCCGGCGATACATTGATCGATGCCCAGCCGACAACCGATTCCCGTACCAACGAGCCGGTCGTCAGCTTCCGCTTCGATTCCGCCGGGGCCAAGCGTTTTGGGTCGGCGACGTCGAAAAACGTCGGCAAGCTATTCGCCATTGTGCTTGACCGCAAGGTCATCAGCGCACCGGTCATCCGCGAACCCATTCTCGGCGGCAGCGGACAGATTTCGGGGTCCTTCACCTTTCAAAGTGCGCAGGATTTAGCGCTGCTGCTTCGGGCCGGTGCGCTGCCGGCGCCGTTGACAATCTTAGAAGAACGCAGTGTCGGGCCGGGGCTGGGCGCCGATTCAATTGCCGCCGGCAAGGTCGCGTCGGTGATCGGCATCATCGCGGTGGTGGTGTTCATGGTCGCTGCGTATGGCTTGTTCGGGTTCATGGCCGACGTTGCACTGGTCTTCAACATGATACTGATCCTGGGCGCGCTCAGTTTTCTGCAGGCGACGCTGACGCTTCCCGGCATCGCCGGCATCGTGCTCACCATCGGCATGGCGGTGGATGCCAATGTTTTGGTGTTTGAACGTATTCGCGAAGAGGTTCGATCCGGGCGAACGCCGATATCATCTGTCGATGCGGGGTATTCCAGGGCGTTTACCACCATCATTGACGCCAACCTGACGACCCTAATCGCGGCGTTGTTGCTGTATGCATTCGGCTCCGGGCCGGTTCGCGGGTTCGCGGTGACGTTGTCCATCGGTATCGTCACCTCAATGTTCACGGCGATTATGCTGACCAGGCTGATGGTCGTCGTCTGGCTGCGGCGGACCAAACCCGATGCGCTGCCGTTATAGGAAATGATGGATCATGATCGGCTTTAACCTAATCCCTGCGGACATCAATATCCGGTTCATTCCGAAACGGGTGATCTTTTTCGCCTTTTCGGCCCTTATCGTGGCCACATCAGTTGGCTTGTTCACCATCAAGGGGTTGAGTTACGGCATCGATTTCCAGGGCGGCATCATGATTGATGTGCGCACTTCCGGCCCGGCCGACCTCGGCCAAATGCGGAGCAAGCTCGGCAGCCTGGGCCTGGGCGAAGTCGCCTTGCAGGAGTTCGGCCAGCCCGACGACGTGCTGATCCGTGTTCAGCGCCAGGATGGCGGCGAGGCGGCCCAACAGGCGGCGGTGACCAAGGTCAAGACGGCGCTCGGGCCCGGCATCGAATACCGTCGCACCGAATTCGTCGGTCCCAAGGTATCGGAGGAATTGTTCTGGGACGGGGTGAAGGCGGTGGGCTATGCCATTCTCGCCATCCTGATTTACATCTGGTTCCGGTTCGAATGGCAATTCGGCCTCGGCGCGGTAATAGCGTTGCTGCACGACGTGTTGACCACCATCGGCCTGTTCGCGCTGCTGGGGTTGGAATTTAACCTGTCCACGGTGGCCGCAATCCTGACCATCGCCGGGTATTCCATCAACGATACCGTGGTCGTCTATGATCGGGTCCGGGAAAACATGCGCAAATTCAAGAAATTACCGTTTGAGGAACTTCTCAACAATTCGATCAATCAAACCCTGTCCAGGACCGTCATCACCAGCCTGACGACGTTGTTGGCGTTGTTTTCATTGTATTTCCTTGGCGGCGAGGTGATCAGGGATTTCAGCTTCGCAATGATCTGGGGGGTCTTTATCGGCACCTATTCTTCAATCTGTCTGGCGGTTCCACTGTTGCTTTACATGAACATTCGGCGTGGCGGCAAGGCCCCATCGGCGGAGGAGGCGGCCCCGGCGTCGCCGTAGAGAGCCCATTCCCGGACTGGACATCACGCCCGTTCTTCCTGCCGGCCGCCAACTGATCGAAAGTTACGGCGCTGGTAAGTTTCGTATCGCCGGGAGCGACCATGAGGGTTCGGTCCTGATCTTTCCCGATCACACACTGCCCTGGCCGGTTACGGATGCCGACGACATTATCCTTGAACAGCTGAAAGATATTAGCGCCGGACCACCCGTGGAAATTCTGGTCGTCGGCTGCGGTCCGGCGTTCAGGCCGCCGCCGGCGGTGCTGAGAGAAGGCCTCCGGGAGTGGGGGGTAGTGTTGGAATGGATGGACACCGGCGCCGCATGCCGCACCTTCAATGTTCTGCTGAGCGAAGACCGCGCCTGCGCGGCGGCGTTGATCGCGGTGGACTAGAGTCTTTTCAGGAAGTTCCCCAAAAGAAAACGGGGCCCGAAGGCCCCGCTTTCCCCAGGGTCCGCTTCCCCATTAGTAAATGTTCTGCGCCGAAACCATGGCGTAGAGCATGGGGAACGAAAGCAAAGTGTTTGTGCGTGAGAACAACATCGCCTTACGCGCCGATGCCGCCTTGGCGTCGGCTTCGGCATCGACGATGCCCAAGGCAATCTTCTGGTTCGGCCAGATGACGAACCAGACGTTGAACCACATGATCAGGCCCAGCCACATGCCGATGCCGATTGCGGTGTGTTTGGCGACGCCATCCATGAGGCCAAGCGTCAGCGCCTGCATCAGATAACCGCTGTCGAGCGCCAACAGAAGCCCGGTGATAATGGTCGCCATCGCCGCCCAGCGGAACCAAAACAACGCCGCTGGGGCGATGACCTTGCCGATGGCCGGTTTCTGTTCGTCCGGAATTTTCGGCATGCTCGGAATTTGGACGAAGTTGAAATACCAAAGAATCCCGATCCACATGACGGCGCTGAGGACGTGAAGCCAGCGCCACATAAAGGCGATCCAGGCCTTGTCACCGGGCATGCCTTCACCGGTAGCGAAGACAACGATGACGATCATAACCAAAGTCAGGATGAAACCCCCGATGACTGTAGATTTAAGATTACTAAGGATGCTTGCCATTGCTTATTGCCTCTATTTTAAGTCCGTAGTCTGAATTTAGAGAGTTTCTAATACAGTTGAGTTTGGTATATACGGATGAACGCCATGGGCTTCAATGCAATTCCTAAAACCGTTTATGGATAAGGCCTACAGCCCTTTAAGGCGGGATGTGCGGGGACATGATATAGAGATTTACCGGAGTGGATTCGCGTCTTTCGCTAACGGTTTAAGGGGTCGGACGGCAATTCAAACGAGTCGTCAGGCGGTACTGCCGGAGCCCCGGCGTTTCCTCCGGCTTCCTTGGCTTTGCGTTTTCTCCGTAAGGCTTGGATTTCTTCCGCGGTCATGTCCTTGAACGACTTCGTCGGCGCTGGTTCGGCAAGAGTGGCGTCAATGTCCGCCGGTTTGTTGGGAGGCTGGTTGTCGGGACCAAACGAGGCGTTCGGGTTCTGATCCGGCGGCGGTGGCGGAATCTGGTTCAAGCGGGTGCGGCTGATCCGCATCAGTTCATGCGACGACACCTGCGGGAAAATCGGCGGTGAATTGGCCAGATACAGCATCACCGCGCCGCGGTTGGTGTCCGGGAAACCGCCGCGGCTGTCGTCGTATTTGCGGATTTCCAGGACGGTGATCACCTGGCTCTTAGGCTCAATGCTGCGCCACGTCAGGATCGGATTGTCCTGGCGGGGTTTGGGCGAAGGGGGCGATGGAACGGTTCCAGGCGTCCGTCGGATCGCCGTAGCGTTCGGTGAGGTATTGGGCGATCCGCTTGAAGGCTTCCGACGGAAACAGCGCGTGAAACCGGCTGGCGATTCCCTGATCATACCGGGCAATAACCTTTTGCCTGGTATACAGGATCGTCGGGACCAGGAAGTCCGGCTGCATTTTCTCCGGCCAATCGACGGTTTCCAGGCAGAACAAGGTGGTCCCCCGGTTCTTCTTGACGCACTGGTTGTTCGGGTCGATGCCGCCGCCGGTGGAAATGGAACCCACGGGCGGGTAACTGTTTTCCAGGGACACGGACTGGCCAAGGGTCAACGTTACCCCGCTTAACGAGGTCTTGAGCCGACGCGGGGCCTTTCTTGGCGTCACCGGTAGTTTTTCCGCGGTTTCCACTTCGGTGATCGGCCAGTATTTGGGCGGCGGTTCGCCGTCCACGGTTTTGCCATCCTCTCCCTCCTTTTTGTCGGCCCGGGCCAATTTTTCTTCTGGTTCCAGGACGAGCCGTTCAGGCCGTTTCCGGTCGCCAAAATCTGGGGTCAGGACATCGACAAGCTTATTGAAGACGCCCTTGATCATGCCGGGTTCTTCGGGCGGCGCTTCGGCCACGGCCTGCTTATCCGGCTGGGCGGAATCCTTGGAAGTTTCTTCGGCGGTGGGGTCGGGGGCGCTGGGGGGCTTGTCCGCCGTCGACCACGGTTCTTGAGAATCCGCCAGCGGGCTTTCTTGCACCGGTGGCTTCAGGGCTTTATCGGGTGCCGGCGCCGCGGCAAGCTCCGGGGAACCGGCCTTTGCCGGGGGTGGCTCTCCCTGATTGGCGTACCGGACATCCGGGTTCAATATCTGGGTTTCCGGCAACCAAGCCTGGAAGGCCTCTTCGTCTCCCGTTTTCAAGAAATCAGCCAGATTATCCAGGAACCGGGGCGACATCTTCTTCGCCGGCAACGTTTTTGGCGGCGGCATGGGCAGGTCGTATTCCCTGACCTCGTCAGCTTTGGCTGCGGTTTTTGGTTCCTCCCCGGCTACCCCCTTTTGATCGGGTTCTTTCGGGGCCCCTGTCTTTTCGTCCGAGGTGAACAGGCTGGCCATCCGGTCAAGGAAGCTGCCTTCCTGTTTCCCCTCGCCCTCGGGCTTGTCGGGGACCGCCGTCACCGTTTCGATATCTGATTCCACCAGCGTAAGAGGAGTGTCCCCGGGTACTTCCTCGACGGATTCCCCGACCAGCCCGTCTTTGACGTCGCCGGTGACCTCGACGATGATCTCATCGGATTGGTCAACCACCGTTTCTACGATGGATTCATCTAAAGGCGCTTCCACCGGCGACGACGCCGCGTCGGCAACATCGGGTTTGATCTCCGGAGCGGCTTCTTCCTTGGCCATTTTCGGCGGCTCCTCGCCGCCAGGGGTAATCAGGTCGACGAGTTTTTTGAAGAAACTAATGAAGCCTTCATCGGCCAGCGGGATTTCCGATTTCTCGGCTGGTGTCTGCGCATCCGTCTCCCCGCTCGCCGCCGGTGTCTCGACCACTTGATCGGTCGCCTCGGCGATATCGGAAGCCGGGATTTCGGCAATCGACTCGCTCACTTCGTCGGTCGCTCCGGCGATATCGGTAGCCGGCGTTTCGGTGATCGCCTCAACGGGTGGGCCTCCGGGTTTATCCTCGGCTGGCGCGGGGCTCACCTCAATCCGCATCGGTTCTTGTGGGATCGGGGCCGACGCGATCTCGGCTTCCGCTGGGGGCGCCGCCGGCGCCATGGGAGGCTGGGGGGTCGGCTTGGGGGTCGGTTTAGATTTTGGTTTAGTCGGGGGCGAGGCGAACTTCCGTTTCGGTTTTTCCTTCGCCGCCTGGACCGCTTCCTTCGCCTTTCCTGGGACCAGGGCGATCGGCGGCGTTTGGCCGAGCATGCGCCGCGACAGCAGGTAATGGGCAATGATGAAATAGCCCTGGTCGACGGCGAGGTCGGCGGCGGTCATACCGTCTTCGTTTTCGGCGAACAGGTCGGCGCCGGCCTCGATGCTGGATTTTATTGCGTTCAAGTCGTTGAGCCTGACCGCCTGGAACAGGTCCAGCGTCGATTTGTTACTGGCTTTGCGCGCCTCAGCCTTCGGCGCCGGTTTCTGGGCGGGGGCTTTGGCGGGCGCCTGCGGCGGCGCGGGTTGGGCGGTGACGGTGGTGGTGAATACGGGTGTCGACACCAATACCAAAACGGCGGCCCGGAAAAGCCATGCCCGGCCCGCCAGTGGTGGCTTAGGGCCGGTGGTGCGCCGGCAAACGGATATTAAGGGGGATAACGGCTTCAATATTCCCACCCCAACATCCTGTCCGGTTTCATGCGCGCACTACTCAGCAAGCGTTCAATCCCCTTCGGATCATGACCGCCAACAAGAATCGATTCGGCTTCCATCATGTCATTTTTTGGCCCGAGCCGACAGGGGCGGGGGCCTATGCAACCCCCGGCCATGCCCGTCCTTCAGGGGCTGTGACTCCTTATCGTTTAGTTGCTATACCAATGTTTGGCAGTCGCATAAAATGCCCACGGGAGGAAAAATCATTATGGAATACAGACGGTTAGGGACAAGCGGTCTTAGGGTTTCTCCAATCTGTTTAGGCACCATGATGTTCGGTGGGCGGACCTCGGAAAAGGCGTCCAAGGCGATCATCAACTCGGCCCGCGACGCCGGCGTCAACTTCATCGACACCGCCAATGGCTACGTTAAAGGCGAATCGGAAAAGATCACCGGCCGCGCCATCAGGCGCCATCGCCACGATTGGGTCCTGGCCACCAAGGGCGGTAATCCCGTTGGCCCAGGATACAACGGGGGGCCGAATGAATGGGGGCTGGGGGCGAAGAACCTCCACAAAGCCATCGATGACAGCCTCAAGCGCCTGGGCACGGATTTCGTCGATATCTACTACTTTCACCTCGATGATCTGGATACGCCGATGGAAGAAAGCATCACCGCCGTCGCCGATATCATCCGCCAGGGCAAGGCGCGCTATTGGGGCATCAGCAATTATTCCGGTTGGCGGGCGGCAGCGCTGTGCAGCCTGGCCGATGCCATGGGCGCGCCGTTGCCGGTGGCCAGTCAGCCCTATTACAACGCCATGAACCGGACACTTGAAATCGACCTGCTGCCGGCGTGCGATTATTTCGGGCTCGGCGTGGTGCCCTACAGTCCTCTGGCGCGGGGCGTGCTGACCGGTAAATACAGCGTCGGCAAGAAGGCCGACAAGGGAACCCGCGCCGGGGTTAAGGACCCCCGTATGATGGAAACCGAATTTCGCCCCGAATCCATCAAAATGGCCAAAACCATCAAAAAGCATGCCGAGGCGCGCGGCATGACGGCCGGCCAGTTCGCCTTTAACTGGGTGCTCAACAACCAGATCGTGACCTCGGTGGTGGCCGGACCCAGGACCATGGGGCAATGGAAGGATTACCTGGGCGCGCTGCGCCATGAATTCACCGCCGAGGACGAAGCCCTGATTGATAGCCTGGTGCCGTCGGGCCATCCGTCAACGCCGGGCTTTTCCGATCCCAAATTCCCTATCCAAGGGCGTCAACCGTGGACCGGCGACGCGCCGAAAACGTCGCGTTTCGGAGATTGAGGGCACCCTCGGGCGAAAATACGCCGAACCAAAACCATCGGCGGATTTTCAGAAGGTAGTCATTGGTGGGCATTGGTGGGCATTCGGTAGTCATTCGGTGGACATCGGGTGGACATAGGGTGGACATCGGGTAGGCATTCGGTGGGTATCGGGTGGCCATTTTCGGCCGGTTTCTTGGTTTTTTGGCGGACTTCTGTGAGAATTGGGCACAAGCAATTCTCTCCCCGTTAGCATGCAGGGGTAATTGCGGTTTTCTTATTCACCATGTCAAAGAGCCCCCGTCCGATAACTTGGACGGCTAAGGAACATATGTGGAACAATTTTTCTAATTTTCAAGGGGCGGAGGAGGGCCAATGTATGTCTGCTTTTGACCCAAGGCGGAACTTACCTGCGGTAAGGTTGCAAAGGGATAACCATTTCACCGGCGGCATTATTTGAGTATGATCACCATGGTTTTGAAGGCGATATGGGAAGAGGGGCCGTGGCTGATATTGCTTCCATAGGAGGCGGTCGCGCCATTCAGGCGCAGATCAACCCCAGGAACCTGCGCCAGCGGGAGGAATTTCCCCGCCCGGTCCAGGTCGCCCGGCATGCGCGGGCGACGAAGAAGCAAGAGCTGTCGAACGGGAGGCTGGCGCAGGCCATCCAACACCGAACGCAGACGGCTAACCATGGGCTACGCACCCGACAGGCGGACCAGGCGCTTTTTGCCGCCCAAAGCGAGTCTCAGGACATCCGGTTTTCCGACCGGCAGGCCGCGTTACGTATAGCCGACACCGCCGAGGAAGCTCTACGTGCCCAGGCGCTTAAAAACGAGCCTGGGCCGCCGCCGCCGTTGCCGCCTAGAGAGCCCACGGGCACGGTGCTGACCCCTGGCGATATCGCGGCCCGGGACCGACTGAACAGCGCCCCCGAGTCTATCCTGCCCCGTGGCAGCCTCATCGACATCACCGCTTGAACATTGCCGCTTTTGATGCGGCAGACGGCTCCCATTACCCGCACCCAATGTCCGTTTTTGGTTATTTGCGGACTCTTTCACGAAGGGTGAATTACGTCTGCTTTGCCCCCGAAAGCGGAGGTTGGCAACCTCGGTTCCGCTATTCCGCCGCTTCCGACGTTTCCACCAGCCAGCCATCGAAGTCCTTCAGCGCGCGGGCGCTCATCGCCTGCTTGCGTTCGCGGCCTCTCAAACGCTTGCCTTTCGGACCGGTCCCCTCCACCGGCGGGAACAGGCCGAAATTGACGTTCATGGGCTGGAAGGTATCAGCAATGGCGCCGCCGGTGATGTGGCCGAGGATCGCCCCCATCGCCGTCGTCGTCGGCGGCGGGGAGGGGCGTTGGCCGAGGCGTTCGGCGGCGGCGAAGCGGCCCGTCATCAAGCCGACGGCGGCGCTTTCCACATAGCCCTCGCAGCCGGTGATCTGGCCGGCGAAGCGCAACGCCGGGCGGGCCTTCAGCCTCAGCGTTTCGTCGAGAAGCTTCGGCGCGTTGAGGAAGGTGTTGCGGTGCAGTCCGCCGAGCCGGGCGAATTCGGCGTTTTCCAATCCGGGGATGGTGGTGAAGATGCGTTTCTGCTCGCCGTAGGTCATTTTGGTCTGGAACCCGACCATGTTGTAAAGCGTGCCCAAGGCGTTGTCCTGGCGCAGTTGGATGATGGCGTGGGGTTTGTGGTCGGGGCTGTGCGGGTTGGTCAGCCCGACCGGCTTCATCGGCCCGAAGCTCAAGGTCTTGCGGCCGCGTTCCGCCATTACTTCGATCGGCAGGCAGCCTTCGAAATAGGGCGTATTTTCCTCCCATTCGTGGAACGAGACCTTATCGGCGGCCAAAATGGCGTCGATAAAGGCGTTGTACTGAATTTCGTCGAGGGGGAGGTTGATGTAATCGGCGCCATCGCCCTTGTCGTAACGGGATTGAAACCAGGCTTTGTCGAAATCGAGGCTTTCCTTGTAGACGATGGGCGCGATGGCGTCGAAAAACGCCAGCCCCGCATCGCCGGTCAAATCCGCCACCGCGTCGGCCAGGGGCGGGGACGTCAGCGGCCCGGTGGCGATGATCACGGAATCCCAATCTTCGGGCGGCAGGCCCTGAATTTCCTCGCGCCGGATATCGACCAACGGCTCGGCCTCCAGGGCCTTTTCGACGGCGCCGGAAAAGCCGTCCCGGTCAACGGCGAGCGCCGAGCCCGCCGGAACCTTGTGGGCGTCGGCGCAGGCGATGATCAGGGAATTGGCGCGGCGCATTTCTTCGTGCATCAGGCCGACGGCGTTGAACTCAAAATCGTCGGACCGGAACGAATTGGAACACACCAATTCGGCCAGGCCGCTGGTCTGGTGGGCGTCGGTACCGCGGACCGGACGCATTTCGTGCACCACCACATTGATCCCGGCGCGCGCCAGTTGCCAGGCGGCCTCGGAACCGGCCAGGCCGCCGCCGATGATATGAACGGGGTTTTGCTGTTCAGTTGCCATGGATGGAAAAGACATAATCACCGGCGGCCGATTGCACAACATCGAAGAATGGTCTTGGGCCAAAGGGACCCATCAATATATGCTGAGTTCGCCATGACCTTACAGGACGAACTCGACGATAAAGTTGAATTGACCAAGGTGACCCAGCAGGAGCTGGACCTGATCCTTGATCGCCATGAGGGCTTCGTCAATAACGAGAAAGATGGCGAACGGATGCAGTTGGGCATGCATGACCTGTCGTACATGGATATGTCGGGCAGGGACCTGTCCCGGTGTGAGCTGACCGGGGCGGTGCTGAGCAACTGCAATCTGGAAGGCACGAAGCTGAACGACGCCATCCTGTTCGCCACCGATTTGCGGTACACCAACATGGTGGATGCGGAACTCAATCGCGCCGACCTGCGTGGCACGTGCCTGGCCGGGGCCGATCTTTCCGGCGCCAAGATGAACGGCGTCGACATGCGCGATGGGGTGCTGTTACGGTCCGCCGCCGAGGGCGGCGACCTCACCCCCCTGGTGCACGACGAGGCCACCGCCGGGATGGAGAAGACGACGCTCAAGGGCGCCGACATGACCGGGGCCAAGGTCGCCGCCAACTTGATCGTGCAGACCGACTTGACCGACTGCATCCTCAAGAACGCGTCCTTCAAGGGCGCCAACCTGTCGATGTCGAACCTGACCGGATGTGACCTGGAAGGCGCTGATTTTTCCGACGCTAATCTTTCCGGCGCGATTTTCCACGGTGCCGTGTTTGCGGCGACGACCCTGGATAACGCCGATCTCAGCGGCGCCGACATGATCGGCGCGATGTTCGAGAACATGGACTTTTCCAAGGTCAACCTGGATGCCGCCCACATCGCCAAGACCCTGGGCGACCTGGATATCGAGATCAAGGAGGTCATCATCAAACACGGCGAATGGGTCAAAACCAACGGCAAGGAAGGCGAACGCGCCGATTTGTCGAAAATGGATTTGTCCGGCGAGTCGCTGCAAAAAGTAAATTTATCCGCCGCCGACCTGTCGTTCACGGTTCTCAAGGGCGCCAACTTGTCGAGGTCCGAATTCCTGATGACCGACTTTTCCTTCGCCGATCTGCGCGGCGCGGTGCTGGCCCGGGCCGACTTGCGCGGCGTCAAGATGACGCGGGCCAACCTGACCGGCGCCACCATGGTCGGGGTGGTATTGAGCGAAGTCTCGATCTCGCCCCGCGTCGGCGGCGGCGAATGGCGCGCCAGCCTGGAAAACGCCACCCTCCGGGGCGCCATGTTGAACGGGGCGGTGATGAAAAACATGGATATGGAAGGCGCCGATTTCCGGGAGGCCGACCTGCGCGACGCCGACTTGACCGGATCGTTGTTGATGGATGCCGATTTCACCGACGCCGATCTGCGCGGCACCAAACTGGACAAAACCGATCAGCGCGGCACCAAGGGAATACCGAAGAAATATGAAGACGACGAGGATTAGCCTCGCCTTCCCAATCGGCCTATCATCGATGCCATGACCCAAATTGAAGACCTCCAAAGCTTGGCCCAGCGTATCCCGAACGGGGCGATGGTGGCGCTGGCGCCTGATTACAGCTGGGTGCCGATGGCCCTGGTGCGCGAATTGATCCGCGGCGGGGTGAAAAATCTCAACCTGCTGGCGGTGCCCATCGGCGGCATGGCCACGGACTTATTGATCGGCGCCGGCGCGGTCGGCAGCCTGGAGGCCGCCGCCGTCAGCCTCGGCGAGGCCGGCCCGGCGCCGCGCTTCACCGAGGCGGTGGAGACCGGCGCCCTGCCGATGCGCGACAGCACCTGCCCCGCCATCCACACCGCCCTGCAGGCGTCGGAGAAGGGCGTGCCGTTCATGCCCTTAGGCGGATTGATCGGCTCGGACCTGGTCGAGAACCGCCCCGACTGGAAAGTGATCGATGATCCGTTAGGGGAAGGCCCGGGTACAGGTGGAGGGCCAATAGTCCTGCTGCCCGCCCTCAAGCCCGACGTGGCGTTGTTCCATAGCCCCAAGGCCGATACGCACGGCAACGTCTGGATCGGGCGGCGGCGCGAACTGATGACCATGGCGCATGCCTCGAAATCTTCCCTGGTCACGGTCGAGGCCATCGAGGACCGTGACTTTCTTAGCAACGAGGAAACCGCGGCCGGCACCTTGGCGTCGCTTTACGTGACGGCGATCGCGGAAGCCAAGAACGGCGCCTGGCCGCAGGGACTGACCGGCCATTACGACCGCGACGGCGATCATATCCGCGCCTACGCCGAGGCGGCCAAAACCGAAGAGGGGTTCCGCCAATACCTGGAAGGCGACGTCCTGGGGTCATCATGACCGACGCTTCCTATCAACCGGAAGAATTGCTGATCACCACCTTCGCCCGGTTGCTGTTGGGCGTTGAAAGCCTCGGCCATGTCGCCGTCGGGGCGCTGTCGCCGATCCCCGGCGCGGCGGCGCTTTTAGCCCAGGCCTTGGCCGCCGATGAAGGGATGGAAGAGGCGAGGACGGGAGCGGCGCTTGCCGGTCCCGGACAGGGACAGAAAATAAGAGTTTCGATCATTCACGGCGACGCCAACAATCCGTTTACCGACGGCGGCCGCGAATTGTTCGATTGCGCCGGCCAAGGCCGCATCGATGCGTTCTTTTTGGGCGGCGCCCAGATCGACGGCGGCGCCAACATCAACCTGCTCGGCACCGGCGATTACCCGAACCTGGACAAACGCTTCCCCGGCTCGTTCGGCTCCGCCTTCGTCTATTTCGTCATCCCCAATGTCATCCTGTTCGCGCCGGAGCATACCAAACGGGTGCTGGTGGATAAGGTCGACTTCATCAGCGCCCCCGGCACCAGCCCGCCAGACGTGCACCGCCCCGGCGGCCCGAAGGCACTGGTGACGGCTAAGTGCGTGATGGCCTTCGATGCCGCCATCAAACGCTTCGTGCTGGCTACGGTGCATCCGGGGGTGACGGTGGAAGAGGTCCTGGACAACACCGGCTTCGATTTCGATGTTCCGGAAGGCGGACCTGACACGGTTCCCGAAACCCCGGCGCCGGACGCCGAATTATTGGCCCGCCTGCGCACCCAAATCGGCCCCGAAATCGCCAAGACGTATCCGGCCTTCGCCGAAAGGGTGTTCGGTTAGAAGGAAGTGCGCCTTACTCAGCCAAACGCCGAACGTACACTTGGCCTAATCCGGTATTGTTGTCATAGAAATACGAACACGAAATGTCGTGAAAAATCGGCATGGGGATATTAAGTACGGGAATCATGGCTTCACAAAACGGCATAATCGCGTCGTTGACGTAAAGGTATAACCGGCCGGTTTCGGTCGCCGTGACTTTCTTTTTTTCTCCGACGCGGAAGGTGGTTCCGTGCCGGCCGATCTTTCCCATGACCACGAACCAAGCGTCCTTCAAATGACGGCGTATCGGAAATAATGCAATCATGAACGGATGGTAATTGGTCAAATGGTTATCGAACCCTTCCGGATTTGAGGGGATCGAGGCGTCTTTCCATTTCTCAAAGCCGCTATCGTCGACTGTCACCTCATATCTCTCGCCGGCTTGCAGGTGAATGCCGGTATCGAAACAGCGGCTTTTGGTATCGAATAAGCCGCCGTTCTTTTTTTCCCCGGATTCAATGTCCTTCGAAACATAGTAGTGGAGCGGGCAGGCGTCGTTCATGCCGTCGGTGATCAGCATCGGGGGTCTTAGGATAATCGTGTAGAGCGTGAAGAAGAATAGAAACAACCAAATCGTCGCCCAGATGAATTTAAGCGACATTATAAATTTACATAATTTGTTCATGGCTCTGTACCGTTCGGGGATTTCCCGTCCGTGAATTATTTCGGTTCAATCGTGACTTTGCTCCACGCTTGGCTGGCCGCGCTTTCCGTGGCGCGTTTCAATTTTTTGTGCACAATGGCCATAACCGTCAGAACGCCCATAAAGCCCCAAAAGGCTATGCCGTTGGCGCCGAAACTGTCTATCCATTCGTAGGTGAAATCGGGTAGCATGCCCTTGAATACGCCCGTGAGGCCGATGCATACCGCACTACCCTCACACGGATCGCCGGCCTTATTATCCATGAAGACGCCCGCCAGCACGAAAGCCAGCGTCCATATAACCAACCCGTAATAGAGGACGCGCCGCCAACAAATGGCATGCCACGCATCGCCCAAGTCCGGCCGGTCGGTGATCGGCTGGATATCGCTGCTATGGGTCGGGACGGTTTCGAAATCCCCGGTAATCGCGGTCGGGGCGTAGGCGGTGCTGCCGGCCTGAATTCTCATCAGGGCGCTTTCGTGGACCGTTGCAGGCTCGCCCGTTTTGGATTTTTTCCACAGCTCGTCCATGTCGCGTGGTTTGTAGCGGTAATAGATTCCGCCACCGCCGCGGGAATCGTAGATCCTGCCGTTTTTGTCGGCTTGTTCCTGGTAATCGCCAAAGTCTTTGATCGAACCGTAGCTTTTCCACTTCGAATCTAGAAACACAAGGCCGCATTTATTCGCCTTGCTCATCATCCAATCGAGGGAAATATAAGACAGCGAGTCCTTCGGATAGCCGCCGCCGACATTGGAGTGCACGCCGGCGAACCAGACCTGCTTCACCTGACGTTCATTTCCATTCTTGTCTTTAGTGCCCTTGAAACCACTTTCATCCCAGACCATCGGGTGGAAGGTTTTGCGCTCGTCGTCGATGGACATGGCGTGATAGGCGTTTAGGATGGAAGAATTCAGCTCGGCTCTGTGCTTGCGGACCAAAGCATTGGGCAGCGCATAATACATTTCGCGCAATTCATCGAACGGCACGCCGATCGCGTCGACGGTATCCCAGACGCCGACGAACTCAATGCTTCGCTCTTTGTGCAGGTCGTATTCTTTACTGACATCCGGGTTTTCTTGCTTGCGGTACGCCTTGTACGCCGTCTTGACCGCCGCATCGACCTTATCCGGGGTAACGTCCAAAATACCGACGTGATGGATCATGCCCGCCAGCGAGCGGACGGTGAAGGCGCCGCGGCTGAACCCGAACAGGAATATTTTATCTCCCGGTTTGTAGCTTCGCACCAGGGTGGCGTAAAGCTGGCGCATGTCGTTGCCCAACCCCACACCGAGTGCGCCGCCCAAGACGCGCATGACCTTGCCTTGCTCACTGCCGACGCCGTCGACATGGAATACGATTTGGTTTTTCGTTTGATTTTTTCCAGGGCTATGGCGGTCAACCGCCTTGAACAATCGCCAGACGTTGCTGACGTACCCTTGGCCGCCGGCCTGCCCGGTTCCGTCGGAACACAGAACAATATTCTTCGACATTGATCGATCTCCCCTAAGTGTTGCACCTCCAGTTATGCTCTTGCGGCTGTTTTTTTTAATCCCTTAGGTATTCTCATCCATTACAATGAAAAATTGCAACTCTTTAGTTGCAGGTATATTAATAATTGGGGAGGTACACATCGAATCATTGGGGATTGTGCGCGCCGAAATCGCGCCGCAATTCGCCAAGACTTATCCTGATTTCGCCGAGCGGGTGTTCGGCTAGGGGAAGGTGACGGTGCGACGCTCAAAAGCCGGATTTCGCCTATAAGCCATTGGTGGTGAAGCATATTCAGGTGATCGGCCTGAAATAATTGTCAGCAAATGTCATTATTCGTCGACAATTGTCTACATTCTCAGAATTCATGTTGTTTTTTCAGATACTTAACCGGCGACAACCGGCGCCGCCCCTAGGCCGGCGGCAATAAAATTTCTCACGCCTCCAACCGTCATTAAACCGTCGTCGGGCGGCATGATCTGACCATATTCACCATGTCAAAGAGCAAGGAACGAAAATAGAACATGGTCTTGTGTGGAGACGGTTTCAAGGGGGGGGAAGAATTAAGGGTACATTTAACGTAATTATCGCTGTTTACCTCTTCTTCCGCTCCAAGAACGCCTTCATCATCCGTTGCGGCTCGCCGGTCTCGTAGGCTTTGACGAAGTCGACGACACTCGAGCGGATGGACTCCTCGAGCGTCGGCCCGTCCCAGCGGCGCATCAGCGCCTTCTGGGCCCGCACGGCCTCCCGCCCGGCGTTGACGATGGCCTCGAGGGTGGTTTCCACTGCCCGATCAAGGTTGCCCGCCGGCACCGTTTCCTCGACGAACCCCCATTCATAGGCCTGGTGGGCCTCGATGGTTTGGCCAGTCATTAGCAGCCAGCGGGCGCGGCCGTCGCCTATGAGGCGCGGGAACAGCGCCGCCTCGATCACCGAGGGCAGGCCCAAGGCGACCTCGGGCATGCCGAAGACGGCGCTCTCGGACGCGATGCGCATATCACACGCCGCCGCCACCTCCATGCCGCCGCCGAGGCAGTAGCCCTGGATGCGCGCCACGACCGGAACCGGCAGCCGGCGTAGCGCTGCAGAGGCGCCGTGGAGGCCAGTAATAAAGGTTTCCGCCGTTTCCGGGGTCAGGTCCGCCATCTCGCTGATATCGGCGCCGCCGATGAAGGCCTTCTCGCCTTTGCCCGTCAGCACCACGGCGCGGAGGTCCCCGTCATCCATGAGCCCTTCGATGGCGGAGGTCAGCTTGGCGATGAGGGCTTAATTGAGGGCGTTCATCTTTTCCGGTCTATCCACGGTGATCCAGGCCACAGACTGGCCCTCGATCCCGCGGATTTCGGTGGTGACGCCTGCCATGTTATGCAGTCTTTCGTTTTCTAGTTCGCCGTTTGGCGTCGGAGCGGGGTTTCGCAGCTTTCTTCTTCACCGCCTTCGATTTAACCGCAGCACGCTTGTCTTTCTTCGTCCCTGTCGCGGCTGACGCCGCTCCGCGCCTCTTGTCGAGATAAGGCTTCAAATACTGCCCGGTGAAACTGCCTTTGATTTGGGCGACGTCTTCCGGCGTGCCTTCGGCGACCAGTTTGCCGCCTTTGTTGCCGCCTTCGGGGCCGAGGTCGATGATCCAGTCGGCGGTCTTGATGACCTCCAGGTTATGTTCGATGACGATGACGGTGTTGCCGGTCTCGACCAGCGTGTGCAGGACTTCCAATAACTTGCGGACGTCCTCGAAATGCAGGCCGGTGGTCGGCTCATCCAGGATATACAGCGTCTTGCCGGTGGCGCGGCGGCTGAGTTCCTTGGCCAGCTTGACCCGCTGCGCCTCGCCGCCCGATAGCGTCGTCGCCTGCTGGCCGAGGTGGATGTAGTCGAGACCGACCCGTTGCAGGGTCACCATCTTGTCGCGGATCGCCGGCACGGCTTTAAAGAATTCGGCGGCTTCCTCGACCGTCATGTCGAGCACGTCGGCGATCGACTTGCCGCGGAAATGGATTTCGAGCGTCTCGCGGTTGTAGCGCTGCCCATGGCAGGTGTCGCAGGTGACGTAAACGTCGGGCAGGAAGTGCATCTCGATCTTGATGACGCCGTCGCCCTGGCAGGCCTCGCAACGCCCGCCCCTGACGTTGAAGGAAAAGCGCCCCGGCTTGTAGCCGCGCGCCTTGGCCTCCGGCATGCCGGAGAACCACTCGCGGATCGGGGTGAAGGCGCCGGTGTAGGTGGCCGGGTTGGAACGCGGCGTGCGGCCGATGGGGGACTGGTCGATATCGACGACCTTGTCGAGCAGCTCGATGCCCTCGATGGCGTCGTGATCGCCGGGATGCATCCGGGCCCCTTGCAGGCGGCGCGCCAGCGCCTTGTACAGCGTTTCGACGACCAGCGACGATTTACCGCCGCCGGAAACGCCGGTGATGCAGGTGAAGGTGCCGAGGGGGAAATCGACGTCGAGGTTTTCCAGGTTGTTGGCCCTGGCGCCGCGGACGGTCAGTTTATGTTCCTTGCCGTTGCTGCGGCGGGTGCCGGGCATCGGCACTTGTTCGATGCCAGTCAGGTACTTGCCGGTCAGGCTATCGGGCGATGCCATGATTTTCCTGGCCGACCCGCTGGCGACGACCCGGCCGCCGTGGATGCCGGCGCCGGGGCCCATGTCGATTAGATAGTCGGCGCTGGTGATGGCTTCTTCGTCGTGTTCGACGACGATCACGGTGTTGCCGAGGTCGCGCAGCCGCTCCAGCGTCTTCAGCAGCCGCGCGTTGTCGCGCTGATGCAGGCCGATGGACGGCTCATCCAACACATAGAGCACCCCGGTGAGGCCGGAACCGATTTGGCTGGCCAGGCGGATGCGCTGGCTTTCGCCGCCCGACAGCGTGCCGGATGACCGGGACAGGGTCAGGTATTCGAGACCGACGTTTTTGAGGAAGCCGAGCCGTTCGTTGATTTCGCGGAGGATGCGCCGGGCGATCTCGCGCTGCTGTTTGCTGAGATGTTTCTCGAGGCCGGAAAACCAGCCGTGGGCCGCATCGATGGACATTTCGGCGACTTCCGAGACGTGGAGTGAGGCGATCTTGACCGCCAGTGCCTGCGGTTTCAGCCGGTGGCCCTTGCAGGTGTCGCACGATGTGATGGTCTGGTAGCGCGCCAGTTCGTCACGGACCCAATTGGAATCGGTCTCGCGCCAGCGCCGTTCCATATTGGGGATGACGCCTTCGAAGGGCTTGGTGATGTCATAGGCCTTGTGGCCGTCGTGATAGCGCATGGTGACGTCTTCGTTGTCCGACCCGAACAGGATCATCTCGCGGGTCTTTTTCGCCAATACCTCGAACCGCGCGTCGAGATCGAAGCCGAAGTGCTCGGCCAGACTGGTCAGGGTCTGGTCGTAATAGCGCGAAGACGAATTGGCCCACGGCGTTATGGCGCCTTCGTTCAGCGACAGCCGGTCGTCGCCGACGACCAGTTCGGGGTCGAAGTACATTTGGGTGCCCAAGCCGTCGCAGGACGGGCACGCCCCGAACGGGTTGTTGAAGGAAAACAGCCTCGGTTCGATCTCGTCGATGGTGAAGCCGGACACCGGACAGGCGAACTTGGCCGAGAACACGGTGCGGCCTTCGGGGATGTTATCTTTGATGCCGGACTTTTTTTTGTCCCTGTCCGGGCTTCGCCCGTCCTCGCCTCTTGTTTGCCCTCCCTCGGACGGTGCCTCGTCGACAAAAGCGATGCCGTCGGCGAGGTTGAGCGCGGTCTCGAAGCTGTCCGCCAGGCGCTGCTCCAATCCTTCCCGCACCACCAGCCGGTCGACCACGACCTCGATGTCGTGTTTGAATTTCTTGTCCAGCGCCGGCGCGTCCTCGATTTCGTAGAGCGTGCCGTCGATGCGGACGCGCTGGAACCCGCGCTTGGCCAGCGCCTGCATTTCCTTTTTGTATTCGCCCTTGCGACCGCGGACGATCGGCGCCAGCAAATACAACCGGGTGTCTTCGGGCATGGCCATGACCCGGTCGACCATCTCGCTGACGGTCTGGCTTTCGATGGGCAGGCCCGTGGCCGGCGAATGGGGAACGCCGACACGGGCAAACATCAACCGCATGTAGTCGTAGATTTCGGTCACCGTGCCGACGGTGGAGCGCGGATTGCGCGACGTCGTCTTCTGCTCGATGGAAATCGCCGGCGACAGCCCTTCGATGGTGTCGACGTCGGGTTTTTGCATCAGTTCCAGGAACTGGCGCGCATAGGCCGACAGGCTTTCGACATAGCGGCGCTGGCCCTCGGCGTAGATGGTGTCGAAGGCGAGGCTCGACTTGCCCGACCCGCTTAAGCCCGTGATCACGGTGAGCTTGTCGCGGGGGATTTCGACATTGACGTTTTGCAGGTTGTGCTCGCGGGCGCCGCGAACCTGGATGTTTTTGGGCATAGTTACCGTCTGGGGCCTCTAGGAATGGTATTCGGGGCGCAAAAGGAGCCCCGACAAACCCCCAGACATAAAGGGCTTGGCCGTTGAGGTAAAGGGCCGGAAAAGGGAGGAGGGAACCTAGGCGCTGGCCCGGATCGAATCGGCGATGGTTTGCGCGGCGAGGATTTCCGAGGTCTCCGCCTTGAAGGCGCGGTCGATGGCGTGGCCCAGGTTCTGCAACAGTTCGATATCCTTGGCGACGGGCTGCATGGGGTCTTTAAGCACCCTGGAAACGACGGTGTGCAGGGTGTCGCACAGCTCGGCGACATGACCGAATTTGGACCGCCTGAGGCGATGGTCCATGTCCTTGCCGATGAGGTTGAGATTCTCCAGGTTCTGAACGAATTTGCGGTCCAGTTCGTTGAGCATGTAGCGCGACGCCATTTCCTCGATGATCACGCTGATTTTTCCCCCATTGGCTTGAACGCGCCGTTCGTTGAGCTGGATGATGGCTTTTTTAATGCCCTTGTTCATCTGCGCAACGGAGATTTTGCCCGATCCCATGATCGCCAGCGGATTGGGAACGGTAATCAGTTTATCACTTCCTTGGTTGCCGGTGTTTCGCTCATTCAGGCGCCGGTCCGGGCCGATGTAATTCGAGGTGACGGCGAAGGGAGAACGATTGTGCATCAGGTGATGAACACGGCCCAGGAACGTCGTCATGGAGAATGGTTTCAACAGAAGAATGTCAAATCCCGAATTAACGGCCTGGTGAATTTGTTTGACGTTGGAGTTGCTGATCAGCGCGACGGACACCGGGAAGGGGTTTTTGCCGATTTGGTGATGACGGATTTTCCGCATCATTTTACAGATTTCGTTCATATCGTTGTCGATATCGACAACCATCAGGTCCGCTTCATCGTTAAAAATGGCCGCCTGCGCCGTCTTCAATGACGAGGTGGCGAGGGTCTGGGTAAAGGTTGCCTGAATCAGGGTCGTCTTGATGGTTTGGCGGATATCGTCATCGCCCTCGTAAAGAACGATGCGGGATTTATCATAGGATTGTTTCGCGGCCATGGCTTGATCCTGGGTTTATTTATTTTTTTAGAGCAGATTGCATACAATTTAGTGCAAACGCATGCCGGGCCGCAGTGACAACCGTCACAACAGAATAAATGCGTAAACTAAATTATCAGGCGATTAAGAAGCGAGGGCGGTGGAGGGGGCGGCTTCGATAATCTGGGTCCAGCGGAATTCTTCGAACTTGGCGGCGAAATGGGCATCGCGTTCGGTATCGAAGAACTCAAGCGCGAATCCATCGGACAAGGTGTCGACGACCGTCCATTTGTCTACCGATTCCACGTAAAGGGTTGAATACCGCATGGCCTGGTCCGGTTGCTGTTTCGAATGCGTCTGGGAGCAGCCTAACCGGGTATGGTCAATAAAAGGTAAAGGCGCCCCCCGGCGAGGCGAAGGCTCCTATGAGCCAACGATGTTCACTAAATGTTCTTGACAGTTGGTCCCATTCAGGCTTTCATGAACTGTGTTTACGATCGGTCGCCGGTTATCCCCGATTTCCACAGGGGGGCGACTGGCGGGGAAGTGCCCGCCCGTTTATGGTTCCGGGCTTAACAGGGGCTAAACGTCCAGAGGCCCGGAATTATTGATCCCACCGGGCAATAAACTGAAGGAGTACCCATGGCAGGGTCAGTCAATAAAGTCATTTTGGTCGGCAATTTGGGGCGCGACCCCGAGGTGCGGCAATCCCAGGCCGGCAACAAGATCGTCAACTTCTCGGTCGCCACCTCGGAATCCTGGAAAGATAAAAATACCGGTGAGCGTCGGGAAAAGACCGAGTGGCACCGGGTCGTGATCTTCAGCGAAGGCTTGGCCAATATCGCCGAGCAATATCTGCGCAAGGGCTCAAAGGTCTATATCGAAGGGTCGCTACAGACCCGCGATTATGAAAAAGACGGCATCAAGCGCTATTCCACCGAGGTCGTCCTGCAGGGCTTCAACAGCGCCATGACCATGCTCGATACCAAGGGCAGCGGTGGCGGTGATTACGCCTCAAGCGGCAATGGCGGCCAACCGGATTATGCAAGTTCCGGCAACGGCGGCGGGGGCGCGCCGAGCGCTCCTCCTCCGGGCGGCGACCTGGACGACGAAATTCCGTTCTAAAAAATCAATCTCTGGGCTTGGCCTGCCGGTCGAGAAGAGATAAATTCATTTCGGGGCCGGAATTTCCGGGGGGCGGATTTTCTCGTGTTTCCTTTGACGTTTCTAGGATACTGGAAAAGATATATTCATTCCGGGGGGTGGTTTTATTCGTGTTAGCGTTTGGCGTTTCTACAAAAATTGTAAAAAAAATGGAATTTCCCAATGTCCGCTAGGGCACCCGTTGTTTTGGCGGGTTTTTTTTTGGCGGTATTTCCTAGGGCGGTAACGGCCGCCGAAACCGTCGTTGCCGGAAATACGGCGTCTGCCATGCCGATCCTTGGCGTTGGCGTGCTCATGGGCATTGCCCTGGCGCTGATTGTCCTTTCGCTCCGACGGATCCGGGACCATGGACGGGCGCTTAAAGAAGGCGGACGTTTCCGCGATGTCGCCGATTTCGTCGGCGACTGGGTCTGGGAAATGGATACGGAACTACGGTTTACCTACCTGTCCGCCCGTTTTTTTGAACTCTTTCCGTTTGCCCCGGAAACGATCCTGGGCAAAACCCGCACCGAATACATCGGCACCGCCGCTAACGATTCGGTTTGGCAAAATTATTTGCGGGATCTCGACGCCCAACTACCATTTCGGGATTTCAAATACTCCCTCACCGACGAAACCGGCCGCCGACGCCACGTCCGCATCAGCGGCAGGCCGGTGTTCGACGCCAAGCGGACTTTCAAGGGATATCAGGGAACCGGCGCCGATCTGACGGCCGAGGTCGAGGCGACGGCGCAGGCGGCCAAGGCCGAAGCCAACTTGGCCGACGCCATCGAGAGCATTTCCGCCGGGTTTGCGCTGTTCGATTCCGAAGACCGGCTGGTTCTTTGCAACACCCGGTACCGGGACTCTGATCCGGTGATGAGGGAATTGGCGGTGCCCGGAATGCCGTTTGAGGACACCGTGCGTTGTCTCGCGCGCGCCGGCCTGTATGCCCCATCCATGGGCGAGACCGAGGCCTGGATTAAAAAACGGATGGAGTACCATCGCAACACCCCGTCCGACCATGAACAACACTTTGCCGACCGCTGGGAGCATGTTCGCGAATTCGGAACCCATGACGGCGGCACGGTGGTTCTGTGGACGGACATTACCGAACGCAAACGCGCCGAGGCGGCGTTAGAGGAAAGCGAGGAACGGTTCCGCAATCTTATCGAGGGGTCGGTTCAGGGCGTGTTGATTCACATCAATCACAAACCGTTGTTCGCCAATCAGGCCTATGCCGAGATTTTCGGCTATCCATCGCCGGAGGTGGTTATGGCCCTGGAAAATGCCCTCGATCACGTCGCCCCGCATGAGCGCGCCCGCATGAAGGCCTATACTGAAGCCCGCGGTGAGGGCCAAGAAGCGCCTGACGTATACGTTTTTGAAGGCCTTCGCCAGGACGGCACCGGAATTTGGCTGGAAAATAGGGTTCGGGTGGTGACCTGGAAGGGGCAGGCCGCCGTGCAACGCACCGTTGTCGATATCACCGAACGCTTTCAGGCGGAGGAAGACCTGCGCCGGGCCAAGGAGGCGGCCGAATTCGCCAACCGCGCCAAGTCCGAATTCCTCGCCAATATGAGCCATGAGCTGAGGACGCCGCTAAACTCGGTGATCGGGTTTTCCCAAGTCATCAAAGATCAGATGCTAGGGTCTGACAATATGCCTCAGTATCGGAGTTACGCCGCCGATATTTTCGCTTCGGGAAACCATCTGCTCAACCTCATCAGCGATATCCTGGATGTGTCGAAGATCGAAGTCGGGGAAATGGATATCGCCGAAGAAAACATCGATGTCGATAAGGCCATCAAATCCTGTACCAGGATGATCCGGGAACGCGCCGATAAGGCCGACATTTTCCTGGGCATCGAAGTCGATGGGGGATGTCCGGCGCTGTTGGCGGACGAGAGACGGATCAAGCAGATTTTGCTGAATTTATTGTCGAATGCGGTCAAATTCACGCCGCCCGAGGGGCGAGTATACATCGGCGCCGGCGTAACCGAAGACGGCTGCATCAGGCTCTGGGTTGCCGACACCGGCATCGGCATCGCGCCGCAAGAAATCCCCAGAGTGCTGAAGCCTTTCGGACAGGTGGAATCAGCTTTTTACAGGAGCTATGAAGGCACCGGCTTGGGCCTGTCGCTGGTACAATCCCTAAGTGATCTTCATGGCGCCGAGCTTGCCATCGACAGCCAACCCGGCCGGGGAACCACGGTCAGCATCCTATTTCCGGCGGCAAGAACGGTGGCCGTGGAAGATGCCCAATCGGCGTGACGCCGATGCCCCGGCGTGGCCCCAGGCGGCTCCGGATGGCAGCCCAAAACCGGCCCGAATTTAAGCGGTCATTCGGTTGTTTGCAGGTGCGAGAAATGGTAGAGTTCTTCGTCCCGGCACGAGCCTGGGGCCGGCCCCGGCGTAGGTCACATAAGCGCTTGAAAATACTGGATAACCCGATTGACGACACCCTCTGATTCCCCCCCTCCCGCGGCCCCTGATTCTGACATTTTAACGGTTTCCATCGAAGATGAAATGAAGTCGTCCTATCTCGATTACGCCATGAGCGTTATCGTATCGCGCGCCCTTCCCGATGTACGCGATGGATTGAAGCCGGTGCACCGCCGAATCCTCTATGCGATGAAGGAAGGCGGCTACGAAGCCGGCAAGCCGTACCGTAAATCGGCGCGCATCGTCGGTGACGTGATGGGCAAATACCACCCCCACGGCGACCAGGCCATTTATGACGCCATGGTGCGGATGGCGCAGACATTTTCCCTGCGGCTGCCGTTGGTTGACGGCCAAGGCAACTTCGGCTCCATGGACGGCGACCGGGCGGCGGCGATGCGCTACACCGAGGCCCGCCTGGACCGGAGCGCCCATGCCCTGTTGGAAGATATCAACAAGGATACGGTGGATTTCCAACCCAACTACGATGAAACCGTTTTCGAGCCGTCCGTGCTGCCGGCCGAGTTCCCCAACCTGTTGGTCAATGGCGCCGGCGGCATTGCCGTCGGCATGGCGACGAACATTCCGCCTCATAATCTGGGCGAAGTCATCGACGCCTGTTGCGCCTATATCGACGACCCTGAAATCAGCATCGAACAGATTATCGAAAATCACGTGTCGGGCCCGGATTTCCCGACCGGCGGCCTGATTATGGGGCGCTCCGGCATTCTCCAGGCCTATCACCATGGCCGCGGCTCGGTGATCATGCGCGGCAAGACCTCGTTCGAGGAAGTCCGCAAGGGCCGCCAGGCGATTATCGTCCACGAAGTTCCCTATCAGGTGAACAAGGCGCGGATGGTTGAGGTCATGGCCGAGTCCGTGCGCGACAAGAAGATCGAGGGCATTTCCGATCTGCGTGACGAATCCGACCGCAACGGCGTGCGGGTTGTCGTCGAGCTGAAGCGCGACGCCGAACCCGAGGTGGTGTTGGCGCAGTTGTTCCGGTTCACCCCCCTGCAGACCAGTTTCGGCGTCAACATGCTGGCCCTCAACAAGGGCCAGCCGCAGATGTTGAATATCAAGCAGATCATCGTCGCCTTTGTCGAATTTCGCGAAGAGGTCATCCGCCGGCGCACCATCTATGACCTCGGCAAGGCGCGGGAGAGGGCGCACGTGCTGGCCGGCTTGGCCGTCGCCGTCGCCAACATCGACGCCGTCATCGCCTTGATCCGGGCCGCCAAGGATCCCGGCGAGGCGCGCGAAAAACTGATGGCCAAGGCGTGGCCGGCGACCGACGTGGAGGCGATGATCAAGCTGTTGGACGAACCCGGGCACGGCGTCGTCAAAGGGGCTTACAAACTTTCCGAGGCGCAGGCCAAGGCCATTCTTGAATTGCGCCTGCATCGGTTAACCGGGTTGGAACGGGACAAGATCGGCGACGACCTTAAGGTCTTAGGTAAGGAAATCACCGGCCACCTTTCGCTGCTGGGGTCCAGGGAAAAACTGTATACGCTGCTTCGCCAAGAGCTGCTGGAAAGGAAGGAGAAATTCGCCGACGCGCGCCGTACCGTCATCGAGGAAGGCGAGTTTGAGCACGATATCGAAGACCTGATCCAGCGCGAAGACATGGTGGTCACGGTGACCAACACCGGCTACGTCAAACGGGTGCCGCTGTCGACCTATCGGGCGCAGCGCCGCGGCGGCAAGGGCCGCGCCGGGATGAGCACCCACGAAGAGGATTTCGTCAACCAGGTGTTCGTGGCCAATACCCACACGCCGATGTTGTTCTTCTCGTCCGAAGGCACCGTCTACAAGCTCAAGGTCTACAAGCTGCCGATCGGCACGCCCCAGGCCCGGGGCAGGGCGTTGATCAACCTGCTACCCCTGAACGAAGGCGAAACCATTACCACCATGATGCCGCTGCCTGAAGACGAGGACACCTGGGGCGACCTGTTCGTGATGTTCTCGACCGCGTCGGGCAGTGTCCGGCGCAACCGGCTGAGCGATTTCACCAATGTTTTCGCCAACGGCAAGATCGCCATGAAACTGAAAGATGGCGACAAACTGGTCCGGGTGCGCACCTGTACGGAAGACGATGATATTCTGCTATCGGCCCAGGGCGGCAAATGCATCCGTTTCCCGGTCACCGACGTCCGGGTCTTTACCAGCCGCGCCTCGAAGGGGGTGCGCGGTATTAAACTGGCCAAGGGCGACAAGGTCATCGCCATGTCGGCGCTCCGCCATGTCAAGGTCGGGGTCGAGGAAAGGGATGAATATCTTCAGGCCGTCAACGCGTCCAGGCGCTTAAAAGGCGGCGATTATACCGACCGTGCCGAAGACAAGGCGCGCGATGAGGAACTGTCGGCGAAGCTGACCGAGGACCAGTTCGTGCAAATGGCCGAGGAAGAAGAATTCATCTTGACCATCGCGGCGGACGGTTTCGGCAAGCGCTCGTCGGCCTATGAATACCGGATCGCCGGGCGCGGCGGCCAGGGCATCGCCAACATCGATGTCTCGCGCGGTAAGAAAAAAACCTACGTTACCGCCGCGTTTACGGTGATCGATTCCGACCAGATCGTCATGGTGTCGGACAACGGCCAGATCATTCGCTGCCCCATCGACAAGGTCAGCACCGTCGGCCGGTCCAGCCGCGGCGTCACCATCTTCAAAACCGCCAAGGGCGAGGAGGTGGTGTCGGTGTCCCGGCTCCGCGACGTCGACGACGAAAATGGAAACGGGGGCGCCGAGAGTGAAGACTCTGTGGTTGAAGACTCTGTGGTTGAAGACGGGGAAGGGGAGGCCGCCGCCGAGCCCCCCGCCGAGGCAGAAGAAGACTCCGGGGATAAGGCGGAAGGAGAACAGGAATGAGCAAAACCCTCACCGGCGTTTACCCCGGCACCTTCGATCCGGTCACCAATGGCCATATGGATATCGTCGCCAGGGCGGCAACGGTTGTCGACCGGCTGATTGTCGGCGTTGCCTCCAATGCCGGCAAAGACCCGTTGTTCTCGTTGGAGGAGCGGATGGCATTGATGGAGGGCGAAATTTCGGCGCTGCCCAAGGACCAGGCCGCCCGCATCAGCGTCCAGTCATTTGATCATTTACTGGTCGATTTTGCCGTCGCCTACGATGCCTCGGTGATCATCCGGGGCCTGCGCGCGGTGTCCGACTTCGAATACGAATTCCAGATGGCGGCAATGAATTCGCGCCTCAACGAAAACGTCGAAACCATCTTCCTGATGGCGTCGGACAAGCACCAGTTCATTTCGTCGCGCTTCGTCAAAGAGATTGGACGGCTCGGCGGCGATGTCGGCCATTTCGTCTCCGGCGCGGTGAAGAAGAAGCTGGACCAGAGTTTCTAAAACAGCTGCGGTGGGCCCGTCAAAAAAGCAATTGAAAAGGCATTGACCGGCCCTTTGCGGCTACTTATGTTCCCGCTTCCTCCCCGGTTTCAATGACGCATGCCGGAGACCCTGAGGGCGCTTAGCTCAGTTGGTAGAGCACCTGACTTTTAATCAGGTTGTCACAGGTTCGATCCCTGTAGCGCCTACCAAATAAATCAAGGGCTTAGAGATAAATCTCTAGGCCCTTGGTCTTTGCAAAATCGTTTTTAGTAACACCAGTAGTAACATAATCGGTGTTTGCACCAAAAAAGAAAAACCCCGCCGAAGCGGGGAGTTCCTTGGTTTAGTTAGGCTTCAAGCCTTTGCAAGATGAGCGTAGCCGTTGCATCGCTCGGAGCTTCGCCCTCTCGTCGATCATCCTGGCGACCTCGGGCGATAGCCCCAGAGATTTCCGCCTTTTGGTCGGCTTCCGCCGGGGCCTGGCTGTTTTTGATGATGCCATGGCCCTACCTCTTCATGTCTACTGGTATGCCGCTCTTCTTTAAAGCGTCGAGCAAGTTCTGCACCTTCTGCTCATGCGTCATCGAGGGCGTCAGCCTGGCAAGCACTATCTTCTTGGGGGTGGTATGTGGTTTAGTCACCCGATTTGTTGAGGTTCTGCCGGGTGCTGAACAGGGTATTAGCCAGACCATCGCAAACCATGTTCATGCCCGACAGCAGTTTGAAGGCAAGTCTTTGTCTGACACCCAGAACGATTACGCTGAGATGTTCAGGAACTTTCACGCTCCGAAAGATGAAGCTGCGTGAAGCATAAGAAAGGAAAGCCCACCCTCCGGGGCCGGCGACGACGGGAGCGGGCGGATCGACCGGGCCCGCCGCTACCTGGAAGGCGACGGGGTGCCGCAGAACATCGAAGGAACGGCCCCGGCACCGAAGGCCGGCTGGAACTCCGGCGAATAGGGCGGGAGAAAGGTAAGCGATGGGGTGGACGCCCCCTCCGACGGCA